>Ga0163144_10008393_pt1 | contig 22370 bp, 21 predicted proteins | sample OliLak19BULKMAT1_FD_123175 | JGI IMG/M metagenome (GOLD analysis project Ga0163144, IMG submission 123175) | Freshwater microbial mat bacterial communities from Lake Vanda, McMurdo Dry Valleys, Antarctica - Oligotrophic Lake LV.19.BULKMAT1 | ecosystem: Environmental > Aquatic > Freshwater >... | reverse complement strand
TGCTGATGACGCTGTATTGAAAGCGAAAAATTCCAATTTGCTTAACGGCCTATTAAATCAATACTATAATGTGGATGTTGCTAAATGTACATTTTCGAAAAAATATTTTAGCCCTGCTGATAATAAAGTAGTTGATAGCTACTTTGGAAGATACACAAGTAATAGATGTTCCGAACTTTTCCCAATTTCAATGCCTTATGACAGATGTTTAACAAGAATAACTGTAACCACACCAAAAGATGCAAGTGGAGTAATTTATGATGTGCCAGTGGAAGTTATATATTCCCGTTTAAAAAATGATGCTTTAACAAATCAATGGGAGTTTAATAGTGTAGAGTTAGGTAGTCCAAAAATTACTGGTGGAATTGCAAATAATAGCAAGGCCAAAATAGCCTTATTGGTAGAGGGTATTAAACGATTTCCATTAAAAGATGGAAATCTTGATGGCTCTCCTAATGAAATGGGTTATAGTAGTGCTGATGGCTTGAAGAATTTTTCGAGAATAGATTCGATTTATACTACAGGTGATAACATAATTAATGCCAATGAACAAACTTGGTATTTTGAAATTAAAGGACAAGATTATTCGTCTAATACTGGTGACATCATAGAAAGTGGAAGAATAACAGATAGGTATATTGTTGAAGCAGAATTAAAAGTAAAGTTAGAAAATGCTAAATGGAATATTGTTAGTTTATTTATTAGGGATAGGTATAAGACTGAAAAAACCAAAGAAATTTATAAAGGCCGAATATTAGCCACTTTTGGAAAAACTACTTTTGAAAATTTATATAAACGTAATTCCTATTATGAATTTGATGCAACAACAAAAGAAGCTTTAAATTTAAAAGCAAAACAACTGCAAAATATAATAATAAATTTGACATATAATCAAGAAAAAGATTTAAAACAATTAGTTCAGTTTTTTGATCCAGAAAATAATCCTGACAAACTCGCTTTAGGTCTGTTTAATATGTTTAAAGAAATAAAGGAAAAGCAATGTATTTTAAAGGAAATTAATATTTATAGCAGTTATTACGGAAAACCCAACTCAAGTGCTTCAGAAAATTTTATTGCTTTTAATGTAAGTTTAAACCGAGCGTCTTGCGAAACAAATCCCGAATTAAAAGAAAAGTATAAAACAGCGGGAATGAATAATAAGCTTATTAAACAAACTAGCGGTTATTACAATATATCATTAAAAAACAACAATATTAAATTAGTAATAAAAGACAACGCCATTTTTCTTGCCTCGATTCCAGAATTTAGCGAACCAATTCCTTTTTAAATTATTAGAAATAAAAAACGCATGCATCCATACAATATTCAGAATAAAAGTTTAGAGATAGTTTAGTATTTGCTTATCATAATTTTTGCTATTTTTAAAAATGGCAAAAAAAGGATATCAATCATTTTTTAATGAGGCTAAAAAAGCAATACAGGAAAAGGGAATAATTAATAAAGATGAATTTGTAAGTGAAATTGAAAAATACATTCCTTTATCACAACAAACTGATGCAATTTTATTTGTAATTGATTATCGTTTAGGGGAGTTTGTGTATGTAAGTCCTAATGCCATTCATGTTGAAGGATACACTGCTAAAGAAGTTATGGAAGCTGGGCCTATAGGTTTTATTAAAAAATTTCATCCAATTGATGCTGAGGTATTAATGAATAATGCTTACCCAGATGGAATGGAGTTTACTTACAGAATGCCTGAATTTGATTTTCAAAAAACAAGAATTAGCGTTAATTACAGATTACTACAAAAGAATGGTGATTACTTTACAATGCTGCAGCAATTTTGGTATTTAGCTGATGATGGTAACAGAAATCCATCGGCAATTATTGGTACAGTTACTAATATTACTGATTTATATAAAGAGCATACAATGTTTTGTAAAATTGATGTATTAGACGAAAATAGATATTGGAAAAAAGTTTTTGAAAAAAAATATTCGATTAACGAATTGTTAATAGAATTAGGAATTACCGAAAAAGAATTAGAGATCATTAAACATATTAGTAAAGGTCTTACCTCAAAAGAAATTGCTTACAATTCTAATAGAAGTATTGAAACCGTTAATAAACAGCGTAAAACAATACTCGAAAAAACAGGATGCCAAAGCTTAACCGAAGTGGTTACAATGGCAATTCAAAATAAATGGATATAACATGAGAATCATAACAGAAATTACGGAAATTAGTAAATCTCAAAAACATTTATTTGATTTTTTAAGTGATTTTAATAATTATGCTAAATTAATGCCACCAAGTATCTCTAATTGGAAAGCAACAAAGGATTACTGTATTTTTGTTAAAGATAAATTTGTAAATATTGGAATGCAATTTGAAAATAAAATTGAATGCTCAGAAATTAAAATCGTTAATTATGCTAAAAATGCCTTCCCATATTCATTAACGATAATTATTGATACTATAAACGAAAGTAAGAGCACAACGCAAATGATTTTTGAAGGCACCCCTAACGCATTTTTAAAACTTGTGGTGGAAAAACCGCTTGGATTATTTTTTAATAATTTGAATAAAAGTTTAACATTTATATAATTTAAACGATTTTTTTTGGGTAATTAGTTCGAACACAAAATTAAATTATTTGATTATCCAAACTGCCTGATGATAAATAAGTTTAAAGAAGAGAAAAAACAAAAAAGGGAGCAAATTTTGCTCCCTTTAAGTATTTGTACCTTGTGGGTTGAAATTATCGAACTTCATTGAGGATTTTAACCGCATCAGGAAATTAAAGTCTTTCATGGAATTAAAACAGTTTTAACGTAAAGTTATCGTCAAATGCCCTAAGCATTTAACAGAGCAATTAAAAAACATCCTGTTATCTGAAAATTTTTGCTATTCTTTGCTCGCAATATGTGCTTTTTCCTTTATCGTAAAATACGATAATTTGATATTGGTAGTAATTCTTACTTACTCCTTTATTAACTTCAAATTAATAGTTTTTCCGTCAACAAAAGTCGCCTTAAAAAAGTAAATACCTGAGTTTAAAAAACCAAAATCGAAGCCTTGTTCCTTTTCATGGTTTTCAGTTTTAAAAAGCTTCCGACCCAATTCGTCATATAACTCAATAAGCTTACACATTTCAAAAGAGTTATTTCGGAATGTTACAATATTATTATATGGGTTTGGGAATAGTTCAATTCGATTGACATCAGGCTTACTATTCATAACATTAGTGATTACACAACTAAAATTTGGGACAAATGAATTGGATTTATAAAAACAATTGAGATTGTATGAGTATGGGTATGGCGGAGAAACTGTTATCGGCCAAGATCTAAACGCTAAATTGTATAACAACCCCTGATTAGCGCCTATGCCTTCATACCAAACAATACTAAGAATTAAAGAAGGTAGTGTTGATGTTGCACTACTAAAATTGTAAATTTTCCTTGTGCCCATTGCATAACTAACAGTACCTGAAGTAATACTATTCAATTTCATTTTAGCAGGGTTTGGAAGTGGATTCGTTGTGTTTGTCGGAGTCTTTATAGTAAATGTATCACCAACATTTATATTAAAATCATACAAAACAAATTCGGAAGTATCATTGCCGAAAATAGAACCTAAAGGGTATTTGATGTAAATTCTCTTACTAAACTCCCTATACATACAATGAAAAGTCGGAGAGCCCGTACCCGTAAAAACTGAATATAATTTATGATAGCCTATTCCGTTTTTAATTGTATCTCCATTTTGCACTACCTGTTGAGGTTGATTATCAGAAAATGGATCACAGGGTGTATTACAAAATTTACTTACAACCCATGTCGTACTGTCACTAGGGAACGGAATGTATGCTTGTGCTCTTGATTCACTACAAAAACAAGCTGAAATAAAAAATAATACTATTAACTTTGATTTCATTTTACTAGAATAATCTTTTTTTCATAATAAGTACTTGTTGAGGATTTAATCTTAATAAAGTACACACCTGAATTAAATTCATTGGTATTTAAGTTTACTCTATCAAGAAGGTTTTCTTTAGACTTATATACTATTTGTCCTAAACAGTTTAATATGTATATTTCACCGTCAAAAAGCTTTTCAGAAAACTCAATAGTAATAAGCGAATTCGCGGGATTTGGATATATTTTTATATTTTCTCCATTTTCTGAAAGCTCCTTTATTCCAACATAGCTTTTGCACGAAAAAGCATTTACGTCACAATAGGTTGTATCCGTTTTATAAAAAATATAGTTCAATGGTCTAGGAACTGAACCTCCGTTTAAATAATTTGTAAATGCTATACTACCATCTGAAGTGAAAATCATATCACTTAATCCGTCCTGATTTGTATTGTTTGTATAATTATCAAAATACTTTTTCCAAACTAAATCTCCATACTTGTTAATTTTAGCAACCCTTGATATATCATTAATCCCCATATTATACTGTTGTAAAGTGGTAAATTGCCCACCAGTAATAAAATCTCCATTTTGATCTTCTAATAACTTATAAATAATATTATTTGTTACCAATGTATCATATTCTTTTTTAAATATGATGTTTCCAGCAGGATCAAATTTTACTAATGACGAAGCCGATGAAGGTATACCAACAATCAATTTCTCAGGATGAGTAACAGTTCCACTTGCTAAAAAATTCCCATCCCTTAATTTAATTAAATCAACTAATGCGTTACCCATACTACCCCCTGAACCAACTTGGCTAATATAATTACCTATACTATCTAAAATGTACAAATTAGAATACTGAAAAGTTCCGTGGTCCTGCGCCCCTACTATGTATATTTTTCTCGTGGCACTATCTTGTAATATTTCATAACCCGTTTCTGAGCTGTTGGAGTAGTTTAAACACTTGCTCCAAAGTTTATTCCCGTCACAATCAGTTTTCAACAGGTATGTACTAATACCTGAGGGAGTAAGTGTTTTTATAGCACCAGTCATAAAAAAACCATTGTCGGCACTTGGTGTCACAGAAGTGATGTAAAGGTCTCCATTTCCATCGTAGTACTTTTTTTGCCAAATAGTGTCACCACTATAATTGAATTTTATAAAAACACCAGGCTGTTTTGAATTACTATCATTAACGAATAAGGCTGAATAAAGAAAGTTTCCTTTTTTTATTAGGTTAATTGACGAAAATAAATGATGCGTATAGTTGAAATTATTATTTCCATAACTTTTTTTCCAAAGCATATTGTAATTTTGATCAATACCCATTAAGGTTAACCGCCAATGCAACACCGAACCAATAGTATCATACGTTTGACCAATTAGTACAAAATTATTTGAAGTCGTTTCAGCAAGACCATTACTGAAAGCAACGTTTGCATTCTTCACAATGTATTTCTGCTTAACGTTAAATGATTGTATGATAGTACTCTTGTTTTCAGGATTATTTGGTCTAACAGAAGTTGAATTAAAGTTATCCAAGTACAGTTTGGATTTAGTCCACTCTGTACTTGGATTTGAAGGATGCATTATATTATTTGGTATTTGGGAAAATCCAAATTGAAAAACAAATAATGTTAATGCAAATATCTTAAACTTTAACTCCATTTATCGACTTAACACCTCAATTATATTACTTAACTATTACCAACTTTGTTTCTTTTATCAGTTTATTACCTTGCGTCAAACTAACTAAATAAAGTCCATTCATCAATTCACTTGAATTGATCTCTTGTACGCTATTTAAGTTAATAGTCTTTGAAATTAAAATCTGCCCAAGGGTATTTCTTACTTCAATTTTGAAAGTCTCGGCAACATTGACATCATTTCCTTTTAAGAGTACATTAAACGAATTAGATGTTGGGTTTGGATATATGTTAAGTAGCTTACCATTTTCAATATTAACACTTATAACTGTGCTAGTCTGTCCAATTAAAGTCGAACTCATAATTGTAATGAGTATAGCTAAGTAATTCCTTAGTGATTTTTTCATATGTTATGTTTTAAATTAATATTAAAAGTACTAAAATTCTGTTAATTACAAACAATTTATCCATTAAGCCCAAAATTTTACCGTATAAAGACCTTCGACAGTATTTTACGTCAACGTAAATGCGAAATATAGAATTTCAATCACAGTATGATACGTAAAACGTCCCCAAGCCCTACCCCAAGTAGGGGAATTACCCCGTTTTGTACACTGACCTTTGTGGTATGAAAGCCGATCAAATCGTGCCGATCCGTGTTTCGTTTTACCTGTTCGTGAATTGTTTTACGTGAACGTGCGTATTCGTGCGAATTCTGGACACGGTTATTTATATCGGGGTTATCATTATAAAAAATTTGAAAGCAGATAGCTACAAATTGTAGCAAATAAAGCGAGATAGATGCAGATAGAAGCAATATTTTAAAGATAGAGGCAATGTTTGAGCGATAGGTGCAGTTAGGTGCAGTTTGAGGAAGTGAAGTCAAAACAGGGGGATAACTTGCGGCGTGAAACAGATAAAACTAAAGTGCATAAAACAAAATATTCAGGCGTATGATATGTAAAAATAGGGTATGAGCCTTTAACCAACAGTAATAAAATCGAATAAAAATTAAAATAAGATAAAAATTAATTAAAAAGTTAAAGTATAAGGCCAGAGCCAAAAGCAAGCGGTGCAATTTTACATTGTGAAAGGAAAACCAATCGGAAAAAAGAAAAAAAGAAAACAAAATCCTCATGAAAACCTGATACAGTTGATACAATCAGTAAACATCAGTGAACATCATTTAACATCAGTGAACTTCATTTAACATCATTAAAAGCGAATAGATATTGAAATCTGGACAAATCTGGACATCGCAGAAAATAGATGTCGGAACTTTATCAAAAAAAAGTATAAACCTAAAAAAACAAAGAATATGGAAACAACAAACATCAAGACAGAAAACACAATTACCGAATTCACTTTTGAATTACCGATCTCAAAAATGGCGGCAGGCGACACCATAATAGCATTGGAAAAAAGCGATATAAAGTGCGATTACATAGGTGTAGATGAAAAAGGGAACATCGTAATGAAAGTAAGCTATTTTGACTGGCAAAAAGAAAAGCTAATAAAGATTATTGAGGAAATGAATCTTACCGATTTTTCATTAAACCTGTTACTTACTATTGGCGGAGTTACTTCGCTGGTCGCATATCTGAAAAACAAAGAAACAACAGAGTTATCAAAATTCAAAAAACGTCCTTATAAAAAATACTCTTTACGCAATGGAAACAAATAATAACAATCAAAAAAAACAAGCGGATCAGAAGCAGAAGCAGGAAAATCCGAAGCAAAACGCAAAAGGGAATACGTTAAACGGAACGGAAACGACCTCCAATTGGGAAAAAGCTGCGGAGATGATTGCAGGGAATAACCAGTTAATGGCAGGTTTGCTTAAATTATTGATTAGCCCCTTTACGCTAATTGCAGGAGTAGGGATAATCGTTTACCTCTTCATTAAAAACACCCAGTTCAAAAAGGAAATAGAAAAACTCAAAGAAGAAAACAAAAAATTGAGCGTTGAAAAAATCTTCATTGAAGAAGAAGCCGAACATCTGAACAAGAAATATAAAAAGCTAAAAAAGTTCATGGAGCTTGAACAGAATGAAGTAGAACAACGCCAAATCCCGGAAAGAACATATACAACGATCCATAACGTAAACAAAAATAAATCATCAATCCTGAAATAACATGAACACAGAAAAGCAACCACAAGCCACAGAATACAGCGTACCGCTGGAACTTTTTGGCGACATACTCCACATAGTTCTTAAATGTAAAATACCTTACCAGATCATTGGTATAAAATCAAAAACCAATATCTTATTGGTTAGCGTAAAATACGACCACAATAATAAATTTCATAACAACTCAAAGGAAAACATTGAATCCCTGCTTAACGACTTCGGCTATTATATGGAAGGATTGAGTGAAGCCGTATTATACGCAGAAGAAAATTAATTAACGTAAAGTAAAACCTCATGCACAACAACTGTTTATACTGTGGAACACCTTTTAAAGCAAGGAGAACAACAAAAAAATATTGCAGCCAGAATTGCAAACAGCTTGCCTATTTTAAAAGGAACGGAATGATTTTCGGGCTGAATGGGGAGGTCAAGCCAATAGCTAATGTAAATCAATTTACTCTAAGCCAAAATAGCGTAAAACAGAATACCGTAAAAGAAGATGTTATCGTAAAGGAAACTCTTAGCGTAAATGAAACGCTTATTGTAAAAGACACCTTTAACGTAAAAGAGGTTCAAGAGCCTTTACGTAAAATACAACAGGATCTTTTTATCAGCGAAGTGCAATTACAGGAGCTTACCAATAGCATTACCGAAACGCTTAACGTAAAACTGATACAAGCCATTGATAACGTAAAGAAAGAACTTGACGTAAAATACGCTTCACTTTACGCTAAAAAAGATTTACCGCAAAATACGCAAGTTGAAATTCCATTAAGCAACGGCGAACCCTTTGCAGGTTTTGCTTTATACAATAGGAATCCCGAAGAAAAACAGGAAAACCTAAACGTAAAAGACACTAATGAAATTAACGTAAAGCCTGACGTAAAAGGCGATAAAATAATGCTAACGTCAATTACGGGAAATGCACTATCCGAAAACAAAGAGGATTTTACGATAAAAGAAAGTGACCCTTCTTTAACAGATCAGGTGCACTTCGTTGACTTTCCAGATGAAGAAGAAAGCGAAGAACAAATAGAAGAAACGGAAAAGCGGGAAGAAAATCAAAACGGATTTTACGATACGATGGTTAGCATAAAAGACAATATCGAAACTGATACCGTAAAACACCTTACTATAAATACCGATACCGTAAAAGACGAAAACACCGAAACTCAAACAGAAAACAATCCCGAACAAAAATACGAATGGGTACAATCCAGATTTTACAAGGATATAGAAGATCAAAACGAACACTTACAAGACCGTCTCGATTTTGATTCGGAAGATCCCGCACTAAATTGGGTTAACGTTCGCCTGCGCTGTATTATTGAAAACACCATAAGACTGACCGAGTATAGAAGTATTGACCGGGAATCATTGATAAAACTTACCGATGCGCTTAATAATTTACTCAACAGCCGATCATGGAATAACCTACCCGATCATTTTTCGGTTAGCCAAGTTCTAATTGAACTAAGCGAGAGAATGAATGATCTTGTAAGGAAGAATAAAAACGAGAACATACCCTTACGGATCAGCTTTAAACTCAAGGCGCAATTAGTAAGCATCCGAGAACAATTAAAAGACGCTGTTCCAAAGGTTCGCTTTGATGAGTTAAACTTTTCAGAACCTCATTACCAAACACAAAAAGAAAACGGATTGTCAGGAAATAAAACTACCACCCGACAGAAACGTTATAAAAAATATAAGGAAGCGGGATTAATTGACGATGATGACGACGATGACGACAATGAAGAAAAGGACGAAGACAACCAAACAAAATACAGTGCAAGAGAAAATCCTTACGAGGATCGCTTCCGTCATTTTGAAAGAACCGGAAAATTTCCCAGCAGGTAATAAAATAGAGAACCAACAATAAGAAAGGAGCAAACATGAGAAATAACAAACCACCTTGAGTGAAAAAAGAAACAGACAAGTGCAAGCAAAAAAAGAATCACAAAATAAATAAAAAAGAAAAATGGCAAAAGAAAAACAAACAAGGTACATGGAAGTAAATGTACCACAGGAAGCAATCACAGAAATAGCGGAATTAATTGAGGATAGTGAGATTGATGCAAACATTTTGGGAACAGGTGATGATGAAGAAAGTATCAGCATAGGATTTGACTATACACCTGAACAAAGAGAGAGCATGATGGAGATATTGGAATTAATTGAAGACTACAATTCTGATGAAGAAAGTGAAGAAGAAAAAGAAACAGAATAATATTAACCAAAAAATTAATTAGCCTGACAGCCCTGAAATGCCTGATTTTACTGGCATTTCAGGCTGTTAATAAAAAGACTTTTATATGACAAATAATTTGTTTATATTAGATTTGAAAGTAAGGGAAAACAAGTTTTTCCCTCTATCAAAAAAGTTCTTTGACAGGCTGGGAGGTAAAAAATGAAAAAGCACAAAAGGCTGAGCATTGAGGAACTGAGAAGTTTTCCGGGCTTTGAGAATTTTACAGAAGAAGAATTGGAAAAGGAAATCAAAATAATTGAAACCCTGTCCATTCTTTTTTACGAACTGTTCATGAAAGAGAAGTTGAATGAAAATGTTAAACCATTAAAACAAGAAGAAAATCATGAAACAGAACAACGACTTGCTGCTTAAAAAATTCGCAAAAGGAAAGCAAGAAGAAGAAAAATCAACCGAGGTATTAAATTGCGTTATATATACTCGTGTTAGCTCGAAAGAGCAAATGGATACAAACCAAAGCCTTGAATGGCAGAAAAAGTATTGCGATGAGTACGCAATAAAAAATAAACTCAATGTCAAAGGCTGCTTCGGAGGAACTTATGAGAGTGCAAAGAGCGATGAGCGAAAGGAGTTTAACCGTATGCTGAAATTTGTGAGGGCGATTAAGCAAAACAAGGAAAAAATAAATTACATCCTTGTTTATAGCCTTGATAGGTTCAGCAGAACAGGTGACAGCGCCATTTACATTGCAAGTGAGCTGAAAAAAGTTGGAGTGAATATCTTAGCGGTATCACAACCGATAGACACCAATTCACACTCAGGGGCTTTACAGCAGAACATCCAGTTTATTTTCAGTAAGTACGACAATGATCTGCGAAGGCAGAAAACCATTGACGGAATGCGGGAAAAATTACTGCGTGGGGAATGGATTGGTCATGCAGCCAGAGGTTACTCATTTGTGAAGGGAGCCGAGAAACAAACCATCATTATTAATAGTGAAGGTGAACTTTTAAGGCAGGCTTTTGAATGGAGGGCCAATGGAATGACCTATGACAATATTGTTGTAAAGCTGGCAAGCTACGGAATGAAAATGCCAAAGCAAAGCCTAACGGACATCTTTAGAAATCCTTTTTACTGCGGATATATTTCACACAACTTTCTTAATGGAGAATTGGTGAAAGGAAAACACGCTGCTTTGATTAGTGAAGAATTATTCTTCAGGGTAAATGCACTAAAGAAAAATGAAGGGTTCAAATGCAATCCGGTAAATGAAAACCTGCCACTTAAAATCTTTGTGAAGGATGCCGAAACAGGAGTGCCATTCACGGGTTACCTTGTAAAAAAGAAAGGCTTATATTACTATAAAGTAAACAAAGTCGGAATTAAGGTAAACCGTAGCGTAAAGATGATGCACGAAAAGTTCAGAGAGTTGTTAGCGTATTATACGGTAAACAGCACGCACTTGGAGCCTTTGAAGGTTCAGCTCGGATACACTTGGGATAATCTCACAGAAACCAACACAAGCGAAAAGAAAGGGCTTTCCTTGCAATTAAACAGCACACAGGAGGAGTTCCGTATTTTACGTAAGAGACACGCATTGGGCGAAGTTGGTCTGGATGTTTACCAAGAGTTTAAAGCAGAAATGGAAGGCAAGATAAAGTCGATTTCTGAGAAGCATGAAGAATTGGAGCAAAACTTATCGAACCCGAAAGAACTGATAAATTACACCTGCAAATTAGCTTCTAACTTGGTGAAAGTTTGGGACATGGGAGATTTCTATCAAAAACAGATTTTCCAGAACACACTCTTTCCCTCCGGTTTAGGGTATGATGCGAAAATTGACAATTATCGAACCGCAGAAATTAATTTAGTATTTGCCTACATCGCCGACCTGTCAAGGGATTCGGCGATTTTTAAAAACGGGACTTCTCAAATTTTACTTGAAAAGTCCCGCTTAGTACGGGTGAAGGGACTCGAACCCCCACGCCTTTCGGCACCAGATCCTAAGTCTGGCGCGGCTGCCAATTACGCCACACCCGCATACAATTTTAGGAATGCAAAGTTACGCTTTTTTTTGATATTATAAAAATTTAGATTTTCTAAGCGAAAACCAGAAAAATATATTTTTCAAAAATTTATATAAGCTATTATTTTTTTATAAACATCTTCATCGTTTAAAACATCTTTAAAATTCTCAGTTGTAATTGGTGTTTTACGTTTAAAATTAAAAATTAGTTTAGTTAATTCGTAAGTTAAATAAGGGTGTTTGTTTATAGTTTTAAAATCATCACTGTTAATATTTATTTTTTTTATTTGTAAGGGGTCGACCTTAACGTAAGGTTTAATTTCTAAAAATAATTCGTCGGTAAATCCATAAACCTCTTTTAATTGTTCTGTATTAATAAAGCCACCCAACATATCTCTGTATTTTAAAATACGTTTGGCGTAAGAGGGTCCAATACCATTTAAATCTAATAAACCCAAGCTATCGCAACTATTTAAATCAATAATCTTTTTTGAATAAGATTTTTTTTCTGGGAATTGTTTCGAATTATTACCATATTTATTTTCAGTATTAGATGAGATATTTTTTGTATCAATTAAAATATAAGGCTCTAACATATTGTATAAATAATCACTTATACCATAAATTTTTTTCATATCCTCTTTTTGTTTAAACTTAAATCCTCGTTCTCTAAACTTAATATAAGTTTTGGCAGTTTTCTCTCTAAAGCCTAATTTTATTAACTCATCGAGGCTAACCGTATTTGGATTAAAAACGAATAATTGAGTTTTATTAATTTTTTCAGCATAATTTTTTGAATATTTATTTTTTGAATTTTCGAATTCGCTGTCTAATTTATTCTCAATTAAGGGTAAATTTTTTATAATTATTTTTTTAGGCACTATGTAATAAGGATAAAAAATTCTTACCAACAACAATAAAAAACTAATACAACATAATATGAGTAAACCATTACGTTGCTGCTGGTTAAAGCCAAAATAATTTGTAATAAATTTAAGCGCTCGCATTTTTTTTATTAAAGATATAATAAATTGGTATTCCTAAAGTCATAATACCTAAACCCAAAAAAGTGTTTTGGGGTTTAAAAATTAATAAATCAATACAAATAGCAGTTGCAATTAAAATATATAATGCTGGTATTATTGGGTAGCCAATAGCTTTGTAGGGGCGAGGGGTAAGAGGTTCTTTTTTTCGTAAATAAAAAATAGCCGAAATAGTAACAATGTAAAACACTAACGAAGCAAAGGTGCAATAATCTAATAAGCTACCATACGAACCACTTAAACATAATATAGATGCCCAAAATGCCTGTATCCACAAGGCTTTTGCAGGCACGTTGTTTTTATTTAATACCCTTGCTTGTTTAAAAAACAAACCTTCTTTAGCCATACTGTGAAATAAACGTGCACCTGAAAGTATTAAGCCGTTATTACATCCAAAGGTTGAAATAACAATTAAACCCGCCATTATATAAACCGAAACATCTCCAAAAACGGCTCCCATTGCTGCTGTTCCAACTCTATCATTTTCGGCATACGCAATTCCTTTTTCAATAAATGTTTGTCCGTTTTCGCTACCAATTGCTGGCAACAGCATAAAATAAGCAACATTTGCCAATATGTATAAAACCGTAACAATTAATACACCTATTAATAAACCTAATGGAATATTTTTTTGAGGATTTTTAATTTCGCCTGCAATAAAGGTTACATTATTCCAAGCATCGCTGCTAAATAGCGCACCAATTAAAGCAACACCTAAGGCACTTAATAAAGTAGTGATACTAAAATTAGTTGCAGACGAGTTGGTTTGCATAGTTGTTTGAGAGAATGGTAATTGCATATTAGTATTCCAAAAGTTTAATTTACTTGCTGCGAAACAGCCTATAAGTATAACACCAACTAGCGCAATTATTTTAGTACTTGTAAATACACGCTGAATTATTTTACCATTATTAATACCTTTAGTATTTAAATAAGTTAAAAATAAAATAGAAACCACGCCTAGTAATTGTGTGGTTGAAATTGTAAAATTTGAAATTGTTAAAACAATATTTTTTTCATCAAATACATTAAAAAATACCGCCATAAATTTTGCAAATGCTACAGCTACAGCTGCTATAACGCCCGTTTGTATTACGGTAAAAACTGTCCAACCATATACAAATGATGTTAATTTCCCATATGCGCGTTTTAAATAAATAAATTGTCCGCCTGCATTTGGCATCATACCAGCCAATTCGCCATAACTTAAGGCCGCAAATAAAGTAATTACGCCACTTATTACCCAACACATTATTACCCAAAATGGCGAGCCTAATACACGCATCATATCGGCACTTACAATAAAAATACCTGAGCCAATCATACTGCCCGATACAATCATAATAGTATCAAATAAATTTAGTTGCTGCGTTGGTTTAACCATTTTTATATTTTACTAAAAATAAATAAAAAAGTCCGATTATAATTAATCGGACTTTAATTTAAAAATATAAAAAACCAAACTATTTTAAAGCAACATAATTTTTTGTGCTCACAATGCTACCATTTTCGTCCCAATTAGTCCAAACACCAGTTTTATTTCCTTTATCGTAATTCATTTCAAAACGTTTTTTGCCAGTTTGACCATATACAATCCAAGTGCCTGTTTTTTTACCTAAACTGTAAAAAGCAACTGCACCTGTTGTTCCGTTTTGATTATAAAAAACCCATTGTTTATCTTTTTCTCCATTTTCAAAAATTCCGCTTTCCATTAAATTACCATTTGCATAATAATAATTAGCAGTGCCCGAAATTTTCCCGTTTTTTACGGCTAATTCGCTTTTTACATTGTTATTTACCGAACTAATTGTTCCAGTAAATAAACCACCTTCGCTATCAATATATAGGCCATTTTGGTTTAATTGCTGTGCGTTTGTACCACCAATTACTACTAAGACCGCTAAACTCAACACTATTTTTTTCATTTTTATAATTTTTAAAAGATTTAACTTATAGAAATTATGCATTCATTTCCTATTACAAAGATAATAAATTAACATTAAAGAAACATTAAAATAACATTAATTTAACATTAAATTTACTTTTATTCGGAAAAGTGCTGATTTAATGCGATTTATTAAATTAATATATCTTTGTATTATGCGTATAGATATTATTAGTGCCGTGCCCGATTTAATGCAAAGCCCTTTTAACCACTCTATTTTAAAGCGGGCTATTACTAATAATTTTGTGCAGGTAAACCTTATTAATTTACGCGATTATGCCATCGAAAATAAACAAAGGCAAATTGACGATTATGCTTTTGGAGGTGGCGCCGGAATGGTATTAATGATTGAACCGATTGATAAATGCATTTCAAAGTTAAAGGCGGAAAGAGGGTACGACGAAATTATTTATATGAGTCCAGATGGTGAATTATTAAACCAAAAGCTTTGCAATAATTTTTCGCTTTTAAAAAATATAATTATTTTATGCGGACATTATAAAGGTGTTGATGAACGAGTGCGCCAACATTTAATAACAAAAGAAATTAGTATTGGCGATTACGTTTTAAGTGGAGGCGAATTGCCGGCTGCTGTTTTAAGCGATGCGATTTTACGTTTAATACCTGGTGTTTTAAATGATGAAACTTCTGCACTTAGCGATTCTTTTCAGGATAATTTATTGGCACCACCAGTTTACTCGCGCCCGGCAGATTATAAAGGTTGGCATGTGCCTAAAATTGTTTTAAGCGGACACTCAGCTAATATCGAAAAATGGCGACATGAACAAAGTATTGAGCGGACAAAGTTGAGAAGACCAGAATTATTAAAATAGTTTTTTACTTCGCGTACTCTACTAACTTAACGCCCTTCATAATACTATCGCTGTAAATATATTTATACATAATTTCTGTCCATTGTTGGGGAGTGCGTTCGGTATAAAACACGCTTGGTTCAATAGGTTTACCAAAATGTAATTTTATAGTGTTACCCTTTTGTTTAAACATTTCGTCGGGTAAAAAAAGCATTTCAATGTTTGCTTTAATACCAAGTCGTTTGCGAAATAGTGCAAAGTTGTAAAAAAACTTAGAGTTATGCCCTTCAATAAACACAGGTACTATAGGTTTGTTGTATTTTATAGATTTATTTATAAAACTTTTATTCCAATCTAAATCGCGTATCCCATCGCTAAATTTTCGGCTCACTAATCCAGCTGGAAAAACAAGAATAGCACTATTTGTGGCATACACTTGCTCTACAACTTGCAGGCTTTCTCTACTTTTTACGTTTCCTACTTTATTTACTCCTACAAAAATATCACCGAAATTGGTAATATGTTTTAAAACATCGTTTACTATAAAACGTACATCGCCTCGCACCTGCCCAATGGCTTTAATCATAGACATGCCATCCATGCCGCCCAGGGGGTGATTAGCCGCAATTATAACACCACCATCTTTTGGTAAATTTTCTAAACCAATACACTCAATTTTTACATTAAAAAAATCTAAAACAGAATTGTTAAATGCTAAACCATGAAACTGTCCCATGTGCAACATTCCTTTATTGATATCATCTTCATGTAGTTTTTTCTTTAACCAATTTATTAAAAAGCGCGGCAAAAATTTGTAAGCAGTTTTGGTTTTTTCTTTCAAAACTTTATCAATATCTATAAATTTTTTCTGATTCATAATTTACGATGGCAAATTTACTCCCTTATTGTTAATATCCTAAATCATTTATTTAATGATTTATTAATTTAAAAATCGTTTATAAATCATCTGTATAACAATATACACAGTGATTGCACTTTTAACTAAAAAAGATAATATACAAAAAAATTATCATATAATTCTTGTTAATAAGTATTAATTTTTCAACAAAGTGGTAAAAAGTGTATTAAAGTGGTAAAAAGTGGTAAAATTATATATATTTTTGCTAAAACATTAATAATCAAACAATGACAAGCCTAATTGGAGAATTCGATTGTAAAGTGGACGCTAAAGGGCGCTTCATGTTTCCTATCGATTTACGCAAACAATTGGAAAGCTTGTTCGAAAAAGGCTTTGTTATTAATAGGAATTTACACCAAAAATGTTTAGTACTTTATCCAATTACCGAATGGGAAAAATTGAATAAAAAATTAAGCAAATTAAATCGCTTAATAAAAGCAAACGATGTTTTTGTTAGAAAATTTACAGGCGGCGCTACAAATGTTGAAGCCGATTCTGCAGGCCGATTATTATTGCCAAAATCATTAACCGATTATGCCACTATAATTTCTGATTTAAAAGTATTAGGTAGTAATAATGTAATTGAGTTATGGGATAAAATTGCTTACGAAGAATTTTTAAACCAGGATATAAATATTGAAAAATTAGCCGAAGATGTGTTAGGGGGATTAAATTTTAACGATGTCGGTGATGAGTAATTATCATACGTCCGTTCTTTTACAAGCCTGTATTACAAATTTAAATATTAACCCAAGTGGTGTATATGTTGATTTAACCTTTGGTGGTGGCGGGCACTCAGCACACATTTTAAAAGAATTAAATCATAGCGGAAAATTATTTGCATTTGACCAAGATGCCGATGCTCATAAAAATGCCATTAGTGATAAACGTTTTACCTTAATTCCGCACAACTTTAGATATCTTAAAAATTATTTACGATTACATGGTGTAACAAAAGTTGACGGTATTTTGGCAGATTTAGGTGTTTCTTCTCATCAGTTCGACGAAGCTAGTCGGGGTTTCTCTATTCGTTTTGATGCTGAATTAGATATGCGAATGAATCAGCAAAATCTACTAAGTGCAAAAAAAATTATTAATGAGTACAACCTAAAACAACTCATTACAATATTTAGAGAATTTGCAGAAATTAAAAATGCTGTAAAGTTGGCAAACATTATAATAACAAATAGAACTGAAAAAGAAATTTTAACGACCAACGATTTAAAAGAAGCCATAAAAACCTGTACACCAAAATTTGAAGAACATAAGTATTTAGCAAAAGTGTTTCAGGCATTACGTATAGAAGTAAACCAAGAGATAGAAGCACTAAAAGAATGTTTAACACAATGTGTAGAAGTACTAACTAGCGGGTCTCGCCTTGTAGTAATTTCTTATCACAGTTTAGAAGATAGGTTAGTTAAAAATGTAATGAAAACAGGAAACGTTGGAGGAATAGAGCAGAAAGATATAATTTACGGAACCGTAAAAAAAGTAATAAAAGCAATAACATCTAAGCCGATAATACCAAGCGAACAAGAAATAAAAAGTAATACTAGAGCCCGAAGCGCAAAGCTAAGAGTAGGAGAAAAGATTTAAAAATATTAAAAACTAAACACTAACAATTAATCACTATTAAAGTGGCCAATAAATTTAGAGATATACCAACAAAAACCCAAGTACTAGAGCAAGAACAAGTTGTAGTAGAGGAAATTATTGCCCAAAAAGTTAAAAAAATTGGTAAGCCACGCAAAAAAGGTGTGTTAGCAAAGGGATTATCGGCAGTGTTTAACGGTACTTTTTTAACTAATGAAAAAACGCTCAAACATTTACCTTACTTACTATTTATAGTGGTTATCGCAATATTGTACATAGGTAACGGTTATTATGCCGATGGTAGTTTGAGATTAGAAAATAAATTAAATAAAGAAATTAAAGATTCTCGTTCAGAATTCATTTCTACAAAAAGCGATTTAATGTTTGCAAGTAAACAAAGCGAAGTTGCAAAAACCGCGTTACAATTAGGCTTAAAAGAACCTGTTGTACCGCCCATAAAAATACAAGTTGATAGTTTAGCATTATATAAAAAATAATTTTTTTGGAAAATAAAAAAAATATACTCACCCGTACCTATTTAGTATATGTAATTATGTGCTTATTTGCATTGGGTATTTTGTACCGTATTTGTATTATTCAGTTTTTGCAGGGAGATGAATGGCGCGCCAAAGCCGAAGCATTTACCACCAAAGTATTTGAAATTGAAGCCGTACGTGGTAATATTTTTGATGCTAACGGTTCGCTACTTGCTACTTCGTTACCATACTACGAAATTGGGGTAGATATTAACGCTCCAAGTATCGACGATAAATTATATAAGTCAAATCGTGATTCTTTAGCACTTTCATTAAGTCAATTATTTCACGATAAAAGTTCACGCGAGTATTTAAAAATAATTAATACTGCTCGCAAAGCTAAAGACCGTTATGTGCTCCTCAAACGCAATGTATCCTATAAAGATTTACAAACATTAAAAACGTTTCCTATTTTCAGATACGGAAAAAAGGGCGGATTGGTAACATTACAAACTAATCGCAGAGAGCGTCCGTTTCAAATGCTAGCCGGTCGTACTATTGGTATGGCACGGCTAGGCATTAAGCCTGTTGGTTTAGAAGGTGCATTTGACTCAATTTTAACAGGAATTAGTGGAAAGCGTTTAATGCAAAAAATTGCTGGTGATGTTTGGCGTCCGATAAATGATGAAAATGAAGTAGAACCGAAAGATGGAAGTGATTTATACACAACGATTGATATTAACATTCAAGATGTTGCGCAATCTGCACTATTAAGAGCACTTATTAAAAACGAAGCCTCACATGGTTGCGCAGTTTTAATGGAAGTAAAAACAGGTGCTATTAAAGCTATTTCAAATTTAACTAAAGCAAAAGGTGATTCAATGACTTATAATGAAAGTTTGAATTATGCTTTGGGTTATCCAACTGAGCCAGGCTCAACTTTTAAATTAGCCTCAATGCTTGCTACAATTGATGAATACAATATTTCGTTAGAAGAAAAAATTCAAGTTGGTAATGGAGAATGTATGTACTATGATCGTAAAATGAAAGATGCGCATGCGCCTACAGAACCTGTAATAACCGTTCAACGTGCTTTTGAGACATCTTCTAACGTGGGTATAAGTAAAACGATTACCAAGTATTTTTCTAAAAATCCAAAACAATTTATTGCTAAATTAAATAGCTTTCATTTAAATCAAAAATTGGCATTATCTATTCCGGGTGAAGGTATTCCTCGTATTAAACGAGTTAAAGACAAAGACTGGTATGGTACTTCTTTGCCATGGATTAGTATTGGCTACGAAAGTTTAGTTACTCCCTTACAAACATTAACGCTATACAATGCCATTGCTAATAATGGTAAAATGGTAAAACCACGTTTTGTAAAAGAAGTTAGAAAAAATGGGGTAATTGTAAAGCAATATTGTACTGAAGTTATTGACGAACAAATTGTAAAGCCAGAAACCGTTAGAAAGGCTAAGGAATTAATGGAAGGAGTTGTAAAAAATGGTAGCGGTAAAGGATTAAACATTACTGCTTTTAAAGTAGGTGGAAAAACTGGAACAGCACAAATAGCAGTTAATGGCGATTATAAAATATATGGTACGATATACCAAGCATCATTTGTCGGCTATTTTCCCGCAGAGAATCCTTTATACACTTGTATAGTTGTAATTAACTCACCAAGCAAAGGTGTTTACTACGGCGGAGCAGTAGCAGGCCCTGTATTTAAAGAAATTGCCGAGAAAGTATTTTCAAGTAGCGTTGATTTTATTCAACCAATAAATGCTAATAAAGATTTGTTAACTAAAGCTCCCGATATTATTACTGCAAAATCCAAAGAATTATGTCAAGTTGCAAAATCATTTGGGTTACCAATTGTGAAAAGCGACACTGACAGTTATGTCTTTCCTTCCACTAAAGATTCAAGTAAAATAAATGTAACTGCAATTAATTTAGAAGGTCAATTAAAAAAAGGAATTATGCCAAATTTATTTGGCTTATCGGCTAAAGATGCTTTATTCCTTTTAGAAAATAATGGTGTATATGTTAAGTTACAAGGCTTTGGAAGCGTTAAAAAACAAAGTATCGAAGCAGGTCAAAAGTTTAATAAAGGAAATAAAATAATACTAACACTAAGTTAATAAATAGAGTTTTTAGTTTTGGGTTGTTTGAAATACTATCAAATAACTTATCCTAAAAAACAAACTACAAAATAAATGAAATTGTTAAGCGATATATTATACAAAGTAAGACTAGAAGAAATTGTTGGCTCTACGCATATGGCTATTTCTTCGGTTACTTTTGATTCGCGAAAAGTAAAAAAAGATTCGTTATTTATTGCAACACAAGGCGTTTCAGTTGATGGCCATCTATACATTGAAAAAGCAGTTGAAAGTGGTGCTGTTGCAATTGTTTGCGAAACTATTCCAGAAGTTAAAAATAAAAATATAACGTATGTAAAAGTTACCGATTCTTCTTTTGCATTGGGAACTATCGCCTGTAATTTTTTCGATAATCCATCCGAAAAAATTAAGTTAGTTGGTGTTACTGGAACTAACGGAAAAACGACTACAGTTACTTTATTATTTAATCTATTTCGTTCATTAGGATATTCAGTGGGATTATTATCAACGGTTCAAAATAAAATCAATAACGAAATTATTCCCGCAACTCATACAACTCCTGATGCACTAACCTTAAACGAACTTCTAAACGTAATGGTTGAACAAGGTTGTGAATTTGCATTTATGGAAGTAAGTTCGCATGCTGTTGTGCAAAATCGAATAGCCGGTATTCATTTTACAGGTGCGGTGTTTAGCAATATTACCCACGACCATTTAGATTATCATAAAACATTTGATGAATATATAAAAGCTAAAAAACGTTTTTTTGATTATTTACCAAACACAGCTTTTGCATTAGTTAATAAAGACGACAGAAATGGAATTATTATGTTTCAAAATTCAAAGGCACAACGCTACACTTATTCTTTACAAACTATTGCTGATTTTAAATGTAAAATTCTTGAAAATCATTTAAATGGGTTGTTTCTAAATATAGACAGTCAAGAAGTTTGGGTAAAATTAATAGGTACATTTAATGCTTACAATGTTCTTGCTGTTTACGCAACTGCTATTTTATTAAAACAAGATAAGGTAAATATCTTAACGGCATTAAGTAACTTAAATTCGGTTGAAGGTCGTTTTCAATACATCAAATCACCAAATGGAATTATAGGAATTGTAGATTATGCGCATACTCCCGATGCATTAAAAAATGTTTTGGATACAATAAAAGATATTCGTGGCGGAAACGAGCAAGTTATAACCCTTGTAGGTTGCGGCGGAGACCGAGATGCTGCAAAGCGCCCCGTTATGGCTGCTATTGCATGCGAGTATAGTAATAAGGTAATTCTTACTTCCGATAATCCACGTAGCGAAGACCCCGAAGAAATCTTAAATCAAATGCAAAAAGGTATTAATCCAGTAGATGCAAAAAAAACATTACGAATTACAGATAGAAGAGAAGCTATCAAAACTGCTTGTCAATTAAGCAAAATGGGTGATATTATTTTAATTGCCGGCAAAGGGCACGAAAAATACCAAGAGATAAAAGGTATAAAATACGATTTTGATGATTACGAAATTTTAAAAGAAACAATAAAAACTTTAGGTATATA
>Ga0163144_10008392_pt1 | contig 22371 bp, 19 predicted proteins | sample OliLak19BULKMAT1_FD_123175 | JGI IMG/M metagenome (GOLD analysis project Ga0163144, IMG submission 123175) | Freshwater microbial mat bacterial communities from Lake Vanda, McMurdo Dry Valleys, Antarctica - Oligotrophic Lake LV.19.BULKMAT1 | ecosystem: Environmental > Aquatic > Freshwater >... | reverse complement strand
TCGACGGTGTTCTGGTACATGGGGATGATCCCCGACCTCGCGACGATCCGCGACCGGGCGAAACATCCGCTTCGCCGGATGCTGTACGGCGTGCTGGCGATGGGTTGGCGCGGTTCCGCGCGCCACTGGCACCGGTACGAGCGCGCGTACCTGTTGCTCGCGGGGCTTGCGACACCGCTCGTTCTGTCGGTGCACACGATCGTGTCCTTCGACTTCGCCGTCAGCCAGCTCCCGGGCTGGCACACGACGATCTTCCCCCCGTACTTCGTCGCGGGCGCGATTTTCTCCGGTTTCGCCATGGTCGTGACCCTGGCCATCCCCGCGCGGGCGTTCTTCGGGATGAAGGACATCATCACGATCCGCCACCTCGAGAACATGAACAAGATCATCCTCGCGACGGGGATGATGGTCGGCTACGCCTATGCGATGGAGTTCTTCGTCGCCTGGTACAGCGGCAACGAGTTCGAACAGTTCGCCTTCATCAACCGCGCGACCGGCCCCTACGCATGGGCCTACTGGATCATGGTGAGCTGCAACGTCATCTCGCCCCAGATCTTCTGGTTCAAGAAGGCGCGCACGAGCATCCCGATCATGTTAGTGATCGCAATTTTCGTGAACATCGGGATGTGGTTCGAGCGCTTCGTGATCACGATCAGCACGCTGAACCGCGACTTCCTGCCTTCGAGCTGGGGTTACTTCCGACCGACGTTGGTCGACCTCGGCATGCTGGTTGGCAGCTTCGGACTGTTCTTCACGCTGTTCCTCCTGTTCCTGCGCTTCCTGCCCATGATCGCCATGGCGGAAGTGAAGTCGATCCTGCCCCGGCCGAACGGCCATGGAGAAGCCCACTGAGGCCCCGGCCTCGCGGAGCGGACACGCCATGAACCCCCTGGACGACAAGATGCGCTGGCTGGAGAAGGCCGGCGACGTCGACGCAAAGGCGCCGCAGGAAATGCACGGGCTCCTGGTGGAGTTCGACTCCCCCGAGACCCTGCTCGATGCCTGTCGCAAGGTGCGCGACGCGGGTTATACGAAGTGGGATGCTCTCACGCCCTTCCCGGTGCACGGCATCGACGAAGCGATGGGCATCCGCATGACGATCCTGCCGTGGCTGGCCCTCGGGGCCGGCCTCACCGGCCTTGCGATCGCCTTCGGCCTGCAGATCTTCACCAACGGCATCGACTATCCCTTTTTGGTCAGCGGCAAGCCGTTGATCAGCGTGCCGGCGCAGATCCCCGTGGCGTTCGAGCTCACGGTGCTGTTCGCCGCGTTCACGACGTTTTTCGGGATGCTCGTGCTGAACTTCCTGCCGGAGGTCTTCCACCCGCTGTTCCGCGCCAAGCGCTTCCCGCGCATGACGGCGGACCGCTTCGGAATCTACATCGAAGCCAAGGACCCGCTGTTCAATCGCCAGCAGGCGGAGCTCCTCTTCACGCGCCTTGGCGCAACGGGTGTCGAGCCGGTGCTCTCCCGCACGGGACGCGCGCCGATGCCGGTGATGATCCACGGGGTCGGCCTGACGTTGACGCTCCTTGCGCTGATTCCTCCGGCGCTCATCGTCAAGTCGCGCTATTCGAAGTCCGACAAGCCCCGCATCCACATCATCCAGGACATGGACTTCCAGGAGCGCTACAAGACCCAAAGCGCCCACCCGCTGCTCCCGCGCGGAGCGGCCTCGATGGAGCCGGTTGCGGGCACGATAGCGCGCGGTGAGCTCAACGAGGATGACCACATGTACCGCGGGATGGCGGGGGACGAGTTCGTCCGCGGGTTCCCGATGGCGCTGACCGAGTCCGTGCTCAACCGCGGCCAACGGCAGTTTGCGATCTACTGCGCACCGTGCCACGGCCTCACCGGCGTCGGTGATGGACCGATCGCGCGGCGCGCCGACCGATTGGCGGAGGGCACCTGGGTGGCGCCGACCTCGTTCCACACCGAACTCGTGTTGGAACAGGCCGAAGGCCAGATCTTCCACACGATCACGAACGGCGTACGGACGATGAAGCCCTACGCCGCTCAGATCGAAGTTGCGGACCGCTGGGCGATCGTCGCGTACGTGCGCGCATTGCAGCGCAGTCAGCGTGCGTCCATCGACGACGTTCCCCCCGACATCCGCGCGCAGCTCGCGCAGTGACCCCCCCGCCCTCCGCCGCCAGCGATCCCATGCAGCACGCGAGCACCGCACCCCTCAAAGTCGAGCAGGTCACCCTGTCCGGCAGCACCATGGGCCTTGCGCCCAAGATGATGCTGCTTGGCCTCGTGACCCTCGGCGCTGGCCTCCTCCTCGACCTCGTGGCGGGCCCGAAGGGGCTCTACCACTTCGCCCACGCGTACCTGCTGGGTTATTTCTTCTGCCTCACGATCGCCCTGGGCGCGTTGATCTTCGTCTGCCTCCAGCGCTTGACCAAAGCGGGGTGGAGCGTGGTCATCCGGCGGCTGGCAGAGCTCATCGCGAGCACGATGCCGGCGCTCGCGATCCTCGCGATCCCAGTGCTGGTGTTCATGCACCAGCTCTACCCGTGGACGCACGCGGAGCTCGTCGAAAACGACGCGATCCTGCTCGGCAAACAGGCCTACCTGAACATGCCGTTCTTCATCGGGCGTGTCGCGGTGTACTTCGCGGTGTGGATCTGGATCGCGCGCAAGATGCTGACGCTGAGCCTGCGGCAGGATGAGAGCGGCGACGTGGAGCTGACGCGCAAGGCCGAGCGGCTGAGCGCCCCCGCGGTCATCCTTTTTGCGCTGACGGTGACGTTCGCGGGGTTTGACCTGTTGATGTCGCTCGATCCCCACTGGTTCAGCACGATCTACGGCGTGTACGTGTTCGCGGGTTCGATGGTCGGCTTCCTGTCGGTCGCGATCCTCGGCGTGAAGTTCCTCCAAAGCCGCGGTGTCCTGCGCGACGTCGTGACGGTGGAGCACTTCCACGACCTCGGAAAACTGCTCTTCGGCTTCACGATGTTCTGGGGTTACATCGCGTTCAGCCAGTTCATGCTGATCTGGTACGCCAACATCCCCGAGGAGACGATTTGGTTCGAGCACCGCATGTCCCACGGCTGGGGCTGGGTCTCGCTGATCCTCTTGTTTGGCCACTTCGTGATCCCGTTTGGCGGCCTGCTGTCACGGCACGTGAAGCGCGATGCCCGTGGCCTGGTGTTCTGGGCGGCGTGGCAGCTCGTCATGCACCTCGTCGACATCTACTGGCTGATCATGCCCGCGCTCAACCTCGCCCACGGCAAAGTGGGTGCTCCCGGTTACGCGCCGGCGCTCCACGCCGGGTTCCCGCTGCACGTCCTCGACGTCCTGGCGGTGGTCGGTTTTGGTGCTCTGTTCGTCGGTCTGGTGATGCGCTCCATGCGCGGCGTGAACCTCGTCCCGCTCAAGGACCCGCGCCTCGCCGAGGCCCGCGGTTTCCACAACTTCTGATCAGGTACGAAGAAGTCCCATGGCCGCTCAACACGACGATCCCCCGGCGGGCATGCTGGCCTTGATTGGTGCCAGCTCCCTGATCGTGACCCTGGTCACCGTAATCCTGACGATCGCGCTCTACCGCGGAGGCGAGGCCGCCGAGTTCGAACGCAAGGTCGTTCAGGTCCCGTACACCGCGGTCGAAACGATGCGCTCGGAGCAAAACGGCCACCTCGGCGCCTACGGCTGGGTGGACCGCGAGAGCGGTCAGGTCCATATTCCTATTGATCGCGCCGTGAGCCTGCTCCTCAAGGAGCACAAGGCGCGCTGAGCCACCCCTCGACCCCGAGCATACCCATGTCACACCTCAGTCCGATGACCGACGATCCCAGAGCCGTGCAGCGCCTGCGCGCCGTGGAACGGCCGCGGCGTTTCGTTCGCGGGCTAGCGCAGCGCCTCGCGGCGTTGTGCATCGTGGGGGGAGCCCTCGTCGCGCCAGCGCACGCCCAGTTGCGATCGGACGAGGTTCCGCGGCAACTGAAGGGTGTCGAGGTGGTGCAGCGTGTCGGTGAAACGGTGCCCCTGGACCTCGCGTTCCGCGACAGTACGGGCAAGACGGTGGCGCTGGGGGACTACTTCGCGCCCGGGCGTCCCGTGCTTTTGACGCTCAACTACTCGAACTGCCCGCAGCTTTGCATCCTCCAACTGGACGAGCTCGCCGCGCGCGTCTCCACCATGCAGTGGACCGCGGGCGCGGAGTTTCAGATGGTCACGGTGAGCATCGACCCGACCGAGACCCCGGCGCAGGCGAAGCGCAAGCAGGACCTCTACGCCGAGCGCTACGGCCGTCCGGGCAGCGAAGGTGGTTGGGACTTCCTGATCGGTGACCAGGAAAACATCACCAAGCTCGCCGATGCGGTGGGGTTTGGTTACCGGTTCGACCCCGAGACGGGTGAGTTCGCCCACGACGCGGCGCTCATGGTCTTGACGCCCTCGGGTGTCATCTCGCGCTATGTGTTCGGCGTCATGTACGACGCGACCGCCCTGCGGCTGTCGATGGTGGAGGCATCCGAGGGCAAACTCGGCACCATCGCCGACGGCTTCATGATGGTCTGCTTCCAGTACGACCCCTTGAGCGGCACGTACGTGATGGCCGCGCGACGGGTCATGACGATCGCTGGCGCCATCACCATCTTGGTGCTCGGCGGACTGCTCCTTTTCCTCTCCCGTTACCGCGCAGGCGGGAACGGCCCCTCGAACGATGGCCCCGCAAACCCCCGGGGCGGCCCCCGCAAGGCCCAAACGGCCCAGGCGACCTGAGCGATGAGTTTCCAACTCCCGATTGCCCTCTATGCGCTGGTCAACCAGGCGGCGCAGGCTCCCGCGCCGCGCGAGGCCAACCTCATCTTCCCGGTCGAGGCCTCGACGGTGGCTCGCGGCCTGGACGACGTCTTCTACTTCATCCTGTGGGTCTCGATCATTTCGTTCGTGATCGTGATCGCAGCGGCGGCGCTGTTCGTGCTGCGCTACCGCGCGCGCGAGGGCCACAAGGAAGAGAAAACCGCGACCCACGGTCTCGGCCTCGAGCTGACCTGGACGATCATCCCGACGATTCTCGTGACGATCATGTTCTTCGCGGGGTTCAAGGGCTTCCTTGAGCTCAAAACCGCACCCCAGAACGCGGAGACGATCCTCGTCGAAGCGCAGATGTGGAAGTGGAGCTTCACGTACGCCAACGGTGCCCAAAGCGACGAGTTGGTCGTGCCGCTCGGCCGTCCAGTCAAGCTGGTCATGTCGTCGATCGACGTGCTGCACAGCCTCTACATCCCCGCGTTCCGTGTGAAGCAGGACGTGGTGCCCGGCCGCTACACGTCGCTTTGGTTCGAGCCCATTCTCGCGGGCACCTACCACCTGTTCTGCACGGAGTACTGTGGAACCCAGCACTCGTCGATGATCACCAGCGTCCGCGTGGTCCCCGAGGAGCAATACCAGGCGGAGCTGACCGAGCTCGCCAACTTCATCGATCGACTGCCGCCTCTCGAAGCCGGCGAGCGTGTGTTCCGCATGAAAGGCTGCGCGACGTGCCACAACCTCACCGCTGAAACCCGTGCCGGCGGCGGCCCGGGGCTTGGGGGCCTTGCGATGAATGCGTCGCGCGCGTTCGTGGACGGCAGCTCGGGCACCGTCGACGAGCAGTACATCCGCGAGTCGATCCTGGTGCCCGGCGCGAAGGTGGTGTCGGGTTATCCCAACATCATGACCCCGTACCAGGGCCGCATCACCGAAGACGAGCTGCGCGTCCTCATCGAATACCTCAAGTCGTTGACACCCTGAGGACCCCACCATGGCATTTACTACTCCCGCGGCGCCCGGCGCCACCGCCCTGGCCTCCCAGGCGGACAACGACAACTATCTGAAGCACGGTCGCGGCGTCCTGTCGTGGCTGATGACGCTGGACCACAAGCGCATCGGGGTCATGTACCTCGTCGCGGTCCTGACCGCGTTTTTTCTCGGCGGCATATTCGCACTGGTGCTGCGGACCGAACTATTTTTCCCCGCTGACGCGTCGAACGTGGGCCTGTTCCTGACGCCGGACCTCTACAACCAGATGTTTTCCCTGCACGGGGCCATCATGGTTTTCCTGTTCATCATCCCGAGCATCCCGGCCGCGCTCGGCAACTTCATTCTCCCTGTGATGTTGGGAGCGAAGGACGTCGCGTTCCCACGGCTCAACCTGTGGAGCTTCTACCTGTGGTGCATCGGTGCGGTGTTTTTCCTGATTGTGCTGATGCAAGGCGGCCTCGACACCGGCTGGACGTTCTACACACCGTATAGCAGCACGAAGTCGCTGACGGCCGTCGTGCCCGCCCTGATGGGGGCGTTCATCCTGGGCTTCAGCTCGATCTTCACTGGCATCAACTTCCTCGTGACGCTGCACAAGATGCGGCCCGAGGGCATGACCTTCTTCCGCATGCCGCTGTTCCTGTGGGGCCTCTACGCGACGGCGATCATCCAAGTCCTGGCGACGCCGGTGCTCGGCATCACGCTTTTGCTGCTCATCGTCGAGCGCACAAAAAACATCGGCATCTTCGACCCGGCCCTCGGCGGTGACCCGGTGCTGTTCCAGCACTTCTTCTGGTTCTACTCGCACCCCGCCGTTTACATCATGATCCTGCCGGGGATGGCGATCATCAGCGAGGTGATCAGCATCTTCAGCCGCAAGCACATCTTCGGCTACCGCTTCATCGCGTGCAGCTCGATCGCGATCGCCCTGTTCGGGTTCTTCGTGTGGGGCCACCACATGTTCACGAGCGGCCAGTCGCCGCTCGCCTCGACGATCTTCAGCGCCCTGACGTTCAGCGTCGCCATCCCGTCGGCCATCAAGGTCTTCAACTGGCTGACGACGATGTACAAAGGCAACATCGTCCTGCGGGCACCGATGGTGTACGCGCTCGGGTTCCTGTTCCTGTTTGCCATTGGCGGGCTCACGGGCCTGTTCCTCGGCACGATCGGCACCGACATCCACCTGCACGACACGTACTTCGTCGTCGCGCACTTCCACTACGTGATGGTGGGGGGAACACTCTGGGCGTTCCTCGCCGGCCTGTACCACTGGTGGCCGAAAATGTTCGGCAAGATGTATTCCGAGCGGTCGGCGATCGTCGGAAGCATCGTCGCGTTCATCGGCTTCAACCTGACGTTCTTTCCCCAGTTCCTGATGGGGAGCCAGGGCATGCCGCGGCGCTACTTCACGTACGTGCCGGAGTTCCAGATCTACCACCAGCTCTCCACGATCGGCGCGTTCACGCTCTTCGCTGGCCTTTTGATCGTCGCCTACAACCTCATCCATTCGCTGCTGAAGGGCGAGAAGGCGCCCAACAACCCGTGGGGAGGCGCGACGCTCGAGTGGCAGTGCAGCTCGCCGCCGCCCTACTACAACTTCCACGAACAGCCCGTCGTCGGCGATCCTTACGACCTTGATCGTGTGCAGTGGGACCCCAAGGTCGGCGGTTACGTCGATCGCCCGGGTTACGTCCCCACGGTCCTGCACTGATCGCGATGCACTGAAGTTCCGGCGCGGCCGCCCGCGCCGGACACCGCCTTCTTTTCTCCTCGCTTTCGCCCCCCCCGCCCCCTACGCCGGACGCTCCACCTCCGTCCCCAGTCCCCACGAGCGCGATGTCCACTACTCCCCACTCGACCGCCGGCGTGGCCGCACCCCTCCCGCACGGGGGGCACGGCGCTGCGGCCCAAGGTAGCCACGGCGACCAGGGGCACGGGCACAACCCCGACCTCGCGCACCACTTCGACACGCCGGTGCAGCAGTTCGATGCCGGCAAGCTCGGCATCTGGACGTTCCTCGTCACCGAAGTGCTGTTTTTCTCGGGGCTTTTCTGCGCCTACTCGATCTGGCGCAGCCTGCACCCCGAGGCGTTCATGTACGCGCACCACTACCTCGACACGAAGCTCGGAGCGACGAACACCGTCGTGCTCCTGTTCTCCTCGCTTACGGCCGCGTGGTCGGTGCGCTGCGCGCAGCTCAACCAAAAGCGCGGACTCGTGGTGTGCCTCGCGCTGACCCTGATGTGCGCATTCGGCTTCCTCGGCATCAAGTTCGTCGAGTACAGCCACAAGCTGCACGACGGCATTGGCTGGGGCGAATCCTACCAGCCGCACAACCCGAAGCTTTTCACGACGCTCACACCGAGCGGCCACTACAAGGGCGGCAAGTACGTTTCCGAGATTGCGGCGGAGCGCGGGCTGGCGGTCGCTGGGGTGCCGTATGCTGACCTCGACGCCCCTGGCAAATTGGCGATCGCCAATGAGCTACGGACCGAGTTCCTGCCCGAACCGCCGACCGTACGCACGTTCTTCAGCATCTACTACGGCATGACCGGCCTGCACGGTGTGCACGTCGTAGGTGGCATCCTGGTCTATATCTGGCTGCTTGTCCGGGCCCTGCGTGGCCGTTTCCACTCGGGGTACTTCGGTCCGGTCGATTACGCGGCGCTTTATTGGCACCTCGTCGACTTGGTTTGGATCTACCTGTTCCCCATGCTCTACCTGATCCACTGACCGTATTTCGGAGCTGGCCATGTCAAACACGCATCTACACGCAGGGGACGCCGCTCACGGCCACAACGCGATCGCGCACGTCGCGTCGATCAAAGTTCTGGTGGGGGTCTTCGTGCTCCTTCTGATCCTGACCGGTGTGACAGTTGGCGCGGTCTTCGTCGATTTGGGTGCCCTGAACATCTGGATCGCGATGGGGATCGCCACCGTCAAGGCATTGCTCGTCGCGATGTTTTTCATGCACCTCGCGTACGACCGGCCGTTCAACGGCATCGTGTTCATCGCCTCGCTGGTGTTTGCCGGCCTGTTCGTGTCCGTATTGCTGCTTGACGCTCGCGAATACAAGCCGAACGTCGACAGTTACCGCGCGCTGTCGCCGCTCGTCCCGAGCTCGAGCAATTGACGGCTGCGCCGCCCCCGGGCGGCTTTGTCCGACCCAACCCCGTGCGAGATCCCGGCCACCGCCAGCCCGACACCCAGGAAGCTGCGCAGATCAGCGCCTTCGGGCTCAAGCTGTTCCTCGCTGGGCTTTCCTTCCTCTTCGCGGCGACGATCGGCGGATACCTGTTTGTGATGCTCGGCGGTTCCGCCACCGAGTGGAACCCCGGTGTTTCACCCACCTACACCGAAGCGGTGTCGGGGCGCGCGCCCGACACGCGCGCTCGCGAAGCACAGGCCGCACAGGACGTAGCCACGGAGGGCGCAGCGGCCGTCGATCCCACTGAGGCTGGCATCCTGAACACCGCCGCGCCCGCTCCGGCTGTACCGCGTTTGTCCGGCAGGGTGTGGGGCGGGCTGGGCGGGGCGACGGTGTTGATGCTGGCGAGCAGCTTCACGATCGCGCTTTCGTACCGCGCGCTGCGCCGCGGCAACCGGTCCGTTTTCCTGCGTTACCTCTACGCCACCGCCGCGCTGGGCGCGATCTTCCTGATTGCACAGTACCTGAACTGGCTGCAGTTGGCGGATGAGCTGCCCCTTGAGGAAGGGGGTCTGCGCAGCTCGACGTTCTACATCCTCACGGGAACCCACGCGCTGCACGTGGTTGGCGGCCTTGTGCCCCTCGGGATCGTGCTCGCGCGGAGCAACACCGGCCGCTACGGCGCCAGCGATTGGATCGGCGTGCGCAACGTCGCGTGGTACTGGCACTTCCTCGACGTGGTCTGGGTGCTGATGCTCCTCACCATGCTCGCGGTCGGGCATTGATCACGGTCCGCTGAGCGGCACGGCCGGGGGCGCGAGACCCGGGAAGGGTCCAGCGCGCCGGCCGTGTTCGTTGGGACGCCCGTTGATCAGCGCTGCTTCTTGCGGCGGTTGGAGTCGAGCTCCTTTTTGCGCAGGCGCAGGCTCTGGGGCGTGACTTCGAGCAACTCGTCGTCCTCGAGGAACTCAAGGGACTCTTCCAAGCTCATCACGATCGGCGGCGGCAGTTGCACGCCGTCGTCCTTGCCCGACGCACGCATGTTGGTCAGCTTCTTCGGACGGCAGACGTTGAGGTCGAGGTCGCCCTGCTTGTTGCTGACACCCACGACCATGCCCTGGTAAACCTCGTCGCCGGGTGCGACGAACCAGTCACCACGGTCGGACAGGCCGTCCAGCGCATAACCCGTGGCCGGACCGGCTCGGTCAGCGACGAGCACGGCTCCCACGCGGCGGGGGATCGCCCCGCCGTCCGGCTTCCATCCTTCGAACAGGTGGCCGAGGATCGCTTCACCCTGGCTGAGCGACAGGAGCGCCGTGCGCGCGCCAATGAGGCCGCGCGCGGGCACGGAGAACTCAAGCCGTGTCATGTTGTTGATCGTTTCCATCTCGAGCATTTCGCCGCGGCGGCGGCCGAGGAACTCGATCACACGGCCCGCGTGAACCGTGGGGACTTCGACGGTCGCGCGCTCGTAGGGCTCGCAGCTCACACCGTCGATCTCCTTCAAGATGACCTGCGGTTTGGCGACCGCGAACTCGAAACCCTCGCGGCGCATGTTCTCGATCAGAACACCCAGGTGCATGACACCGCGGCCCAGCACTTCCATGGCGTCGGTGCGTTCCGTGGTGTGCAGGTGGAGCGCAGCGTCGCGCAGCGCCGCCTTTTCGAGGCGCGTTTGCACTTGACGGCTCGTGATGAATTTGCCTTCCCTGCCGGAGAAGGGTGCGTCGTTGACCTGGAACACCATCGACAGCGTGGGTTCGTCGAGGGTGATCGCCGGCAGAGGTTCGATGGCGTCGGCGGGGCACAGCGTGTCCCCGATCGAGACTTCTTCGATACCGCCAATGACCGCGATGTCGCCCGCGAGTACGAAATCGACCGCCGCGCGTGCGAGGCCCTCGTAGCGGTAGAGCGTTTTTACCGCGACCGAAATCGGCTTCGGGCGGTCGGGGTGGCACAGCATCAGGCGCGCGCCAAGGCGCAGGGTGCCGCGCGCGACCCGGCCAATGCCGATGCGACCCACGAAGTCGTCGTGGTCGATCGTGGCCGCTTGGAACTGCAACGGGGCGTTGGGGTCGGCGTTCGGGCCCGGAACGGTGCGCAGGAGCAGTTCGAAGAACGGACCGAGGTCCTGGGCGCGCTGGCCGAGTTCGAGCACCGCCCAACCATCGCGGCCGGAGCCGTAACAGACCGGGAAGTCGAGTTGTGCGTCGTTGGCGCCGAGCTCGACAAACAGGTCGAAGATTTCGTTGAGGACTTCCGTCGGGCGCGCGTCGGCGCGGTCGATCTTGTTGACCAAGACGAGCGCGCGCAAACCGCGCTCGAGGGCCTTGCGCAAAACGAAGCGCGTTTGCGGCATCGGCCCTTCGAAGCTATCGACCAGCAAGAGCACGGCGTCGGCCATGTTCAGCGTGCGCTCCACCTGACCGCCGAAGTCCGCGTGCCCAGGCGTGTCGACGATGTTGATGCGCACGCCCCTGTAGTTGATGGACGTGTTTTTCGCGAGGATCGTGATGCCGCGCTCGCGCTCCTGGGCGTCAGAGTCCATCACACGCTCGGGCATGTGTTGGTTCTCACGGAAGGTGCCGGCGAACTTGAACATGGCATCGACCAGGGTGGTCTTGCCGTGGTCGACGTGCGCGACGATAGCGAGGTTGCGGACGTCGAGGGCCTTGGCGACGGTGCGGTCGAGGCCCGAGCTGAGCGTGGACATGGGAGTGGCGTGCAGACGAAGAGAGCGTTCCGAAAGGGAGGCTCCGCAGAAGGGCTAATCGTTCGTTGGACTGAAAGTCAGTCCAGCGAAACGTGTTGGATGGTGTCGAGGGGGTGGGTTGCCCACGCGCCGCTCGCGCGACATCGGGCTTCCAGGTATCCGCGCGCGGCGCGCGGGAAAATGAGGACCGGATCGACGCAGCGGCGGTCGGTGGTGCTGCTCGGTGTGTCGGCTGCGTCGAGGTGGAGCGTCACGGGCCGGCGCGCGCGGCACGCTTCGGCGAGGATACGGTGGCGTTTTGCGAGCGCGGGTGCGAGCGGTGCACGGATCCGCGGACGCGGCCGCGCCGCAGACGGTGTTTTTGCGGGCTCGAAAGCCTGCCAACCGCCCCGCGACACCAGCATGGCTGAAAGCAGCGCAACCACTGCGAGCGCGTCTTCGCTCGCGCGGTGGCGCGGCTGTGCGCCAAGGGCGAGGAACGTCGCGAGCGGCGCCAATCCAAAAGCGGGCGCCCCGCTGACCCAACGCCGCGCGAGTGCCTGGGTGTCGAGCCAGCGGCCCGCCGGTGGAGTGCTCGCCGCTCGCGCATACTCAAAACCGAGCAACGCCGCGTCGCAGCGCGCCCCGTGCGCGACCAGCCAGTGGCCGCCGGCAAATGCCGCGAACTCAGCAATCACCTGGGGTGCTTGCGCCGCATCCGCGACGTCTGCGTCCCCAAGGCCGTGGATGCGGTTTGATTCCGAATCGATCGCAACTCTCGGCCGCACCAAACGGTGGAAACGGTCCACGACCTGGCCGCCTTCGCAGCGCAGGGCACAGAGTTCGACCAGGTGGGGCGCCCCGTCGACGCGGGCGCTCTCGGTGTCGAGGATGATCAGCGGAACATTCATGGGAACGGCGTTTCGGCGCACGATTCTAACCGCGCGGGGGGTGCCGCGGATCGCGGCCCAAGCCCGCACGGCCGCAGCAGCAGCCAAAAGCGGGCAGCGGCCCGATCGGCGCGTGCCCAAAGCCGTCGGTGAGCGCAGGCGGAAGCTCGCAATCCGCTTTTTGGCGCCCCGGGCGAAATGGCCCGCAGGCCCACATTCCGGGCGCCCCGGGCTGTCAGCTCGCGAGCTGCAAGAAGGCCGGCAGCTCCCGCAGGGGATCGAGGTCCGAGTTGCTCCACAGCTCGGACCGCAGGTAATAACCCCGCGCTTGGGCTTCGGTCAAAGCGGCCATGGCCTGGTCCCGATCACCCAGCAACGCGAGCACGCAGGCGATGTGGAAAAGGGTGTAACCGTCCTTAGGGGCGAATGCGCGGGCCTCGATCAGGGTCGTGCGGGCGTCCGAGTCGAACTTCATCCGCGCCTGGAGCAGTGCAAGGTGCAGGCGCGCTTCCTGAGCCTCCGGCACCTGCTTGAGGTGGCGGCGCGCGGCGCTGATGCCCTCGTCGGCGATCTCGAGGCCTTCCTCGTAACGGTCCAGGCGCAGCAGCACGTGGTAGAGGTGGTCGTAGGAGGCAATGTGATTCGGCTCAAGCGCGATGGCGCGCCGGAGGAGGCCGACGGCGACCTTGAAGTTGCCTTGACGTGCGAGCACCGCGCCCATGAAACGATGCGCAAGCCACTCGTCGTTGTCGAGGCGGATCGCCATGCGGTATTCGCGCAAAGCATCGTCCGACTGCCCGGTCATCGCGTACGCGAACCCGAGCGAAGTGTGTGCCTCGGCGCAGTTCGGATCGAGCTGCAGCGCCCGCCGCGCGGCGTCGAACGCTTCCTCCAGGAAGGTCCGGTCCCCGTCCCAGTAGATGAACTTGCGCACGAGCGCTTCGGCGAGTCCCGCGTGGGCGATCGCGCACGCGGCATCCTTTTCGATCGCGCGCCTGAATCCGCTGACGGCTGCGAGCAGGTGTTTGGTCGTGCCGCGGTGCAGCACGACGTGCGCCTGGCGCGCTTGGGTTTCGGCCTGCTTGGGATCGCGCTTCACACCGGGCAGCTCTTCGATCGTGTCTTCAGAGAGGCGGCGGCGCACGGAGCGCGCAAGGGCGCGCACGAGCTGCCCCTGCAGGCCCCACTCGTCGGTGTCGGTGTGCTCAAGTCGCTCGTGCGCGAGCTCGGTCGTTTCGCCGGGATTGCGGCCGTTGCGCCGCAGTCGGAACTCAAACACGCCAGAGGTGCCACGCAGCTCCAGGGACCCGCGCAGCACGTGCAAGCCCGGGAAGGTTGGTGCGGGTTGGTCGGCCTCCAGCAAATGGATCTCGAGGCCCGTCGAGCGCTCGAGTTCGGACTGCAGGTCGCGTCGCAGGCTCCCCGCGAACAGGCGTGTGTGTTCGTCGCCACCCAGCACTTCGAAGGGTGGCACCGCGATGCGGCCGCGCAGGTTGACGGCGGAACGCGCGACTTTGATGTCCTTGACCAGTTTGTCTGCGTGTTGGAGTTCGGCGAACAGAGCGCTGCCGTTGTCGAATCGGTCCTGGGGTTCGCGCGCGAGGCACTTCATCACGAACGTCTCGAGCGGTTCCGGCAGCCCGGGGCGCAGCTCCGACGGCGGCCGCGTATTGCCGTCGAGAATCGCCATGCAAACTTCCGGGAAGTTGCGGCCCGGGAACGGAAGTTCGCCCGTCAGGAGGTGATAAAACACGGCTCCGAAGGCAAAAACGTCGGAGCGCACGTCGAGCTCCTGGCCGCGCACCTGCTCCGGCGACATGTACAGGACGGTGCCGACGAGCATCCCCTCTTGGGTGATGTTGGATTCACCCGTGCTTCGGCAGATGCCGAAGTCGAGCAGTTTCACGGTGCCGTCCTGGAGCACCATGATGTTGGCGGGTTTCAGGTCGCGGTGGATCAGTTGGTGCTCGTGCACGAGCTGCAGTGCGGAGGCCACCTGCAACCCGTAGCGCACCGCGTCGTCGAAATTGATCGCGCGGCCCTCCTGGAGGATCTTGTCGAGGGTCTGGCCCTCGAGGTACTCGAGCGCGATGAAGCTGGTGCCCTCGTGCTGGCCGTACTCGTAGACCGTCGCGATGTTCGGGTGCGCGAGGGTGCTCGTGTGTTTGGCCTCCCGTTCGAAACGCGTGACCGTTTCCGGGTCGAGCTCGACGTGCGGACGCAGGAACTTCAGCGCGACGGTGCGGCCAAGGCGCGTGTCCGTCGCCTTGAACACCTCGCTTTGGGGACCTTCGCCGAGGCGATCAGTCGCGGGGTCGTATTCGAAGCTTGCAAACTTCATCGCGGATCGCCTTCGCTGAGTATTCTAGGGCGGCGCCGTGCGTCGCGCGCTGTCCCCCCGCCATGCAAGAGAACGCCGACGTCGAGCCGAAGCCGCTCCTGGGAGAAGTGGCCTTCGAAGAGGCCGACTTCCACGCGCTGTCCGAGCGTTTGGCGGGGGACCGCCAGTACGACGACGCGCGGCTCGCCACACGGCGCAAGTTCGGCGCCCTGGGCAAGCTCGCGATCGCGCGCCTGAAAGCGACCGGCCTCGCGCTTGATTCCCGCACCAGCCTGCACACACCCACCGTGTTCAACGCAATGCGGGTGAAGCGGATTTGGACCTACCTCACGCGGCCCAAGGTGGAAAAGACGCGGCTCAAACGAACCCTCGGCGCGGACCTCGCCAAGGACCTCGACGCGGCGTACCGCAACGCCTACCTGTGCATGGCGATCGAGGGCGACAGTCTCGAGGTGTCCCTGCGCGTTCACCCCGAAGGGTGGTACGACGGGCAAAATCTCGTGAACCGCACGCGGCGCGAGGGGCTCGACGGGTGGGTCGAAGCGCTCAACCGGCTCGATGGCTTTTTTCTGCGGATGCACGATTGGAAAGGGGAGTGGCGCTGCGGGAGCTTGGACCGGCTCGCGGTGAAGGAGTTCCTCGCTTTCTACAAACCCGGGGAGCACCGCATGGCCGTGGAGCGGCGGTGGCCGGTGCCGCCGGGGGCGCGGGGAGCGGCGATCGGGCCCGCGGCGCCGGCGGAGTTGCTTACCGAGTTGGATCGGCTCGCGCCGCTCTACCGCTACATGGCTTGGTCGGAGGAGAGCGACTTTCTGTTCGGCAATTGAGGCGAACTGTGTGTGGCCCAGCCTCAGAACGCCGCCCCGGCGCTCCGGCGGGGCTTTGGTGAAAGCGCCCGAGGCTCTCGTTCGGGACGGACGGGCCGCTGCGACCCGCGTGCGGTTACCCTCCGCGGGTCGGCGCTTTCGCCCGAACCGCGACCCCCGGGTGCCATGACTCTCGTTTTCATCCCCAAAGAGACCCGCCCGGGCGAGCGTCGCGTCGCGTGCTCGGCGGACTCGGTGCGGCGCCTCGTGAAGCTCGGGTTGGATGTGGCGGTCGAGCGCGGCGCGGGGGAATCGAGCGCTCAGTCGGACGCAGACCTTGAGACCGCGGGTGCGCGGCTCGTCGGTCCACAAATCTGTGCCGAAGCCGACCTCGTCCTGCGTGTCCAGCCGCCGACCCCCGATGACGTAGGGCGGATGAAACACGGCGCGATGCTGGCCGGTTTCCTTGCCCCGCACCTCGAACTCGCAACGGTGCAAAGGCTCGCGGAATGCCACATCAGCGCCGTCGGGATGGAGCTGATCCCGCGCATCACCCGCGCGCAGTCGATGGACGCGCTTTCGAGCCAAGCGACTGTTGCGGGTTACAAGGCGGTGGTGCTCGCGGCGGCGTACAGCCCGCGCCTGTTCCCGCTGCTGATGACGGCCGCGGGAACGGTTCGGCCCGCGCGGGTGGTGGTTTTTGGGGCTGGCGTCGCCGGTCTGCAGGCGATCGCAACGGCAAAGCGCCTTGGATGCATCGTCGAAGCCACCGATGTGCGGCGCGCGGCAAAGGAGCAAGTGGAATCCCTCGGCGCGAAGTTCATCGACGTGGAGGGTGCCGCGGACCTCGAAGGTTCCGACGGTTACGCTAAGCAAGCGAGCGAGGAATTTTTGCAGCGCCAGCGGGAGGAGGTGGCCCGCCGCGTTGCGGAGGCGGACATCGCTATCACGACGGCGCTCGTGCCGGGCCGCCGCGCGCCGCTTTTGATCACCGAAGCAATGGTGCACTCCATGCGCCGGGGATCGGTCATCGTCGACCTGGCCGTGGAATCGGGCGGCAACTGCGCGCTGAGCGTGCCGGGGGAGATCGTCGAGCGCGAAGGTGTGATCCTCATCGGCCTCGCCAATCTCCCGTCCACGGTGCCGTTCCACGCCAGCGAGCTGTACGCGCGCAACCTCGTTCAACTGGTGGCGCACGCGACACCCAAGGGGAGCAACACGCCGCGTTTCGACCCGGACGACGAGATCCTTGGCCCTTGCCTCGTCACCCACGGCGGTGAGGTGCGTCACAAACCCACCGCCGAGGCGCTGCAGGCCGCCCCGAGCTCCCCGAGCTCCCCGTCCGCCGACGGGAGGTCACAGCCATGATGCCCACGATCCTTGCGCTGATTGCATCGGCCCCGCCGCAACCCTTGGTTCAAGTCGCGGCCGAACGCGCCGTGGGCGCCGCAGACCTGCCGTTTGCGCTCGTCGGCTTGTGGGTGTTGCTGCTCGCCGTTTTCGTGGGCTTCGAGCTCATCACCAAGGTTCCGCCGACGCTGCATACACCGCTGATGTCGGGCGCCAATGCCATCAGCGGAATCACGTTGGTCGGTGCCCTGTGCTGCACCAGCATCGACTACCCCATCGTCGGCAAGTTGCTGGGTGTCCTCGCGATTGCGCTCGCCACCGTGAACGTCGTCGGCGGATTCATGGTCACGGACCGCATGCTCGCGATGTTCCAATCGAAGGCTCAAAAGGGCGGCCCCGGGCCGAAGCGTTGAGCGTGGCGCGCCTGTTCGAACTGGAGATCGTCGAGCTGCTCTACATGGCGGCGGCGCTCGCGTTCGTGCTCGGTCTGAAGCGGCTTGGGCGTGTGCGCACCGCGCGCTCGGGCAATGCCCTTGCGAGCACGGGCATGCTGATCGCCGTCGCGGCGACGATGTTTCTCGTGTTCGGCGCGGCGTCGTTGCCGCTCGTGGTGGGTGGGCTCGTGCTCGGTGGGGCGGCGGGGGCGGTGCTCGCTCGACGGGTGCCGATGACCTCCATGCCCGAGCTCGTGGCGCTCTTCAACGGGCTAGGTGGCGCCGCGTCGATGCTGGTGGCCCTCGCCGAAGTGGCGCGGTTCACGCGCGCGCTTTCGACCGGCGTGACATCGGACAGGGCTACGGGGGTTGCGTCCGAGCCCGTGCGCGCGACATTGGCGGAGGGTGTCGGAGTCCTCGGCGGTGTGCCGTTTGCTGTGGCGGTGGTTGTGTCCGTGCTGATCGGCGCCGTGACACTCTCGGGCAGCCTCGTGGCGTGGGGCAAACTGTCCGGCCGCATCAAACAGGACCGCGTGGGCCTGCTCGGCTCGAAGCCCGTGAACGGGCTCCTTTTGGCTGTGGCGCTCGGTCTCGCGGCGTTGGCGGGATTCGGCGTGAGCGCGGGCTGGTCGATAGGCGTCGTGTCCCTGTGCCTCGTCGTGGCGGCCCTCGCGCTGGGCGTCGGCCTCGTCCTGCCCATCGGCGGCGCCGACATGCCCGTCGTGATCTCGCTGCTCAACGCCTACTCGGGAGTGGCGGCCGCGGCGACCGGGTTCGTGCTCGAGAACAACCTGCTGATCGTCGCGGGCTCGCTCGTGGGCGCCTCGGGCCTGATCCTCACGCAGATCATGTGCCGCGCGATGAACCGCTCGCTAGGTAACGTGCTCTTTGCGGGTTATGCGGCGTCCGCGCCGGGCACTGACGAGGGGTACACGGGCGTCAAGTCGACCACCGCCGAAGAGCTCGCGATGCTGCTGGACTCGGCACAGTCGGTCATCATCGTGCCCGGATACGGGCTCGCGGTTGCTCAAGCGCAGCACAAAGTGCGCGAGCTTGCGGCCCTGCTCGAAAAACGCGGCACCGACGTCCGCTACGCGATTCACCCGGTCGCAGGCCGGATGCCTGGGCACATGAACGTGTTGCTTGCCGAAGCGGACGTGCCCTACGAACAACTCTTCGAGCTGGACCAGATCAACGGCGAGTTCGCGCGCACCGACGTGGTGCTTGTGCTGGGTGCCAACGACGTCTGCAATCCGGCGGCGATCGACGACCCGAAGTCGCCGATCGCCGGGATGCCAGTCCTACAAGTCTGGGAGGCGCGCACCGTCGTAGTGGTGAAGCGCTCCCTCAGCGCAGGTTACGCGGGCATCAAAAACCCGCTGTTCGAGCGCGACAACACGCTGATGCTCTTCGCCGACGCAAAGGCCGCGCTCGAGGCCACCGTGACGGAACTCAAGAGCGGCGCCTGAGGTCAGTTCGGGTACTTGACGCTGCAGCCGTAGGGTTCGCTGCTCGGGGTCGCAACCGGACGGCCGGCGAGCACGTCTTCGAGCGCGGCGCGCACGTGGTTGGTCGCGGTCTTGACGTCCGCTTGGTCCGTCGAGCGCTTGTCGTCGATCGCGCCGTCGTACACGAGGTTGCCCTTGGCGTCGATCACGAACATGTGCGGGGTGACCTTTGCGCGGTAGCGCTTGCCGACTTCACCGGAGGTGTCGAGCAAAAGCGCCGTCGGCGCGGCTTTGCGGTCGGCGGTCAGTTGCAGCGCTTCCGCGGGCGTGACGTGGCCCTGCTTGCCCGGCGCGGACGAGTTGATCGTGAGCCACACCACGCCCTTGCTGGCGTACTCCTTTTGCAGCGCCTGCATGTTGCCGCTCGCGTAATGCTTTACCACGAACGGGCACTGGTGGTTGTGCCACTCAAGGACAACAGGCTTCCCGCGGAAGTCGGTGAGGTCGTGGGTCTTGCCGTTGGCGTCCGCCAGGGTGAAGTCGGGAGCCACCTGGCCGACCGTGGCGTACTCGGGCGCGCGCGGGGTGGATTCGGAGGCGCCGGCGGGGCTCGAAGTCGACGATTGGCACGCGGCGAGGGCGCCGACGGCGACGAGCGACGCGATGGCGCGCATGTGGAATGTATTCATTGCGGGGGTGGGATGGGGTCGATTGGGGTTAGCAGGGAGAGCGGGAAACCACGCTCCCTGCGAGGAGTGCTACGCACCAGTAGGCCGGGATGGACAATCCCGAGCTCCGGTTTTCAGGAGCTTTCCCGCATCGGGGCACGCAGTTCGAACGCGAGCTCGGTCCCGCCATCAAACGGGCGCAGCACGAGCACGCCAGCGAGTTCGCCGCCCGGTGCGTCTTGCCGCTTCACGGAGCGCACAAGCTGGAGGTCCAGGCGACGCCCGTGCACGGTGGCTGCCTGGGGCTCCGACGGCTCGATCAGGCCGGATTCGAAGGGGAAGAAGTGCGCGTCGTGGCGCGCGAGGTCGAAAGCCTGCGCGCGCTCGGGTGCGCCGGAATCGGGGTCCTTGGGAGGTAGCTCAAGCGTGAGCAACCAATCACCCTCGGCCTGGGCGGACCCGTTCACGCGCAGTTCGACCCGCCAATCGGTCGTGGGCCGCGGCCAGGCCGCACGGGCGGCTTCGAACCGGTCCGCCGCGCGCGACGGCTTTGGTTGTCCGGGGGCGACGTCGAGGTTGATCACGAGGTCCGCCCCGCCCGGGAAGCACCCCTCGTCGTCGTGGCACAACAGCCAGTTGGCGCGGATGGAAACGCGGTGGGGGCCAGCGGGTTGGTCCGCGGCGACCTCGACCGGAAGCGCGATCAGCAGGCGGCCGCCGTATCCGTAGCTGCCGATGGGACCCGCGACGAACCACGTGGGGGCCGGCCAGCGCGGCGCGCCGACCGCGATGCCCGCGGGGGCGTCGACCGCGAGCTTCGTCGGCAAGCCCGCGTCCCCGGGGTTTGTCCAGTAGACGTGCCAGTCCTTCGCGATGTCGATCTCGACGCCGATCCAGGTGGTCGAACCCGGTTGCGCGGATTGGTGTTCGGCGACGAGCGAAGCGCGGGCCGACGCGGCGGAAGAACCGAGTTGGGACCCACTCGCGCGGTGGCGCGCCCCGGCCGTCGGGTCGGTATTCGGGTCGGTATGCGGGTCGGCGGCAATGCTGTCAAACGGCGCCGCGCCAAGAACAAGGACGATCCCGCCGACGAGGGCCGCGACGAGGGCGGGGGCAAGGGGGCTCATGCCCCACGGTATAGGCCCGCCTGGGCTCCCCGTCTAGCGCTTGCCGACCGCGGAAGTTGCTTCGCGCCAGCGACGGCTGAACTCGGCGGAAAAACCCGGCACGTCGGAAAGGCGCACACTTTCGCCGCTGGCGAGCAGCACCCGCGGTTCGATCTCTTCGAGGAAATCCGCGGCCGTGAGCCGCTGGTGGCTCGGGTGGAACAGTTGAACGACCAGGTTCGCGTGGAATCCGGGGAGCAACTCCATCCATTCGAGCAGCTCCGCCGGTCCGATCAGCTCGTAGGGCGCGCGGGCGTGATCGGCGTCGGCGTCGAGCCCCGCCGCGGCCATCAGCCATTCGGACGGGATCACGTCGAGGCCATGCAGCGTGGCTTCCTTGCAGAGGCTGTGCAGCGTCGCGATGCCGCCGCGTTCGGCGATACGCGTTGCGATCACGAAGCCCAGCCCGTAGAGCGCATCGGGCACGCGGCTAAATCGCTGCTTGAGCTTCAGCGTGTCGTAGGCAAGCAGCTCGTCCACGTCGGGGCCGAGCGATCCGCTCTCGTAGTGGAACCAGATCTCAAGGTCTCGCGGAGAACGCGGATCGGAGTGCTGCAGAACGAGCCGCATGCGGCCAAAGTACATGCTGGCTTCGATCGCACGCAAAGCGCGGATGCGCGGGGCGATATGCGGGTTGAGCAACGCGGCGACAGCATCGCACAGGCCCTCTTCGAGCACACCCGGGAGCGGGTGCCATTCGGGACCTACGAGCGCGTGCACGAGTTCGTGCGCGATGAACCACTCGGGGTACTCGGTGTCCGAGCGCACGTGGATTCGACCGCGGCTGCGGTCCTGACCAATCAGGGTGTAACCCTTCACGTTGTCCGGCGCGGCGGGCCCCGCGCGGTGGCGCAGTTGGCGCTGGACCCACACTTCGGTGGGGCGATCCAAAGTGCCGGGAAGCGCGTCGACGACACGCGGTTGCAGTTCGCTGACGAGGTCGCCGAAGCGCTCCGCTTGCACCCGGCTTTCCGCGCGGACCACGCCGCTCTCGTGCTTCGACGCGACCGGCGGCGGGGGTGTGGCGCAGGCTGCGGCGAACCACAGCGCGGCGATGAGAGCGACGCGGTGCGCGGCCCGGACGGAACGCGGCGGGAACGGGCGGAGTGTCTTGCGCGGGGAACGGCTGTGCTGCACGGCACCCAAGCCTACCCCGCCCGGCGAAGTTGGCGGCGGCGAGCGAGGCAATCGCGATCCGGGCGATCGCGCGCGCGTCGCACAGGCGTCTCCCAGCCGGAATTCGTCCGTTCGCTCGCCCCGGCATTCCGGCTAAGCGTCCGTCACATGCAGTTCGGCGTGACGCAACGCCGGGCAGCGTTTCGCACGGGTCTCCCTCTTGCGCAGGCGTTCGACGTTCCGCAGTGGCTCTGCGCGCTGGGAGCGCGGGCCTCTGGCCCGCCTTCGGGCGAGGGGCGAACTCGTCAAGCGCTGGTCACGCTCCAAGGCGGGCCAGAGGCCCGCGCTCCCAGCGCGCGGAGCCCACTGCGGAGCCAACGCGATGCCGCTTTGTCGAGTCACCGCGGCGCGTTGCGCGGCGCTCGAGTCACCGCGGCGCGTTGCGCGGCGCTCGACGTCACCGCGGCGCGTGATGCGCGCACGCACGATCGCGCGCACGCGCCATGCCCAAACAGATCAGCCGACGGGCGCCACGTGCTTCTGCGCGTGGGTCTCGGGCTG
>Ga0163144_10008389_pt1 | contig 22374 bp, 16 predicted proteins | sample OliLak19BULKMAT1_FD_123175 | JGI IMG/M metagenome (GOLD analysis project Ga0163144, IMG submission 123175) | Freshwater microbial mat bacterial communities from Lake Vanda, McMurdo Dry Valleys, Antarctica - Oligotrophic Lake LV.19.BULKMAT1 | ecosystem: Environmental > Aquatic > Freshwater >... | reverse complement strand
GGCGCAGCGCGAGCAGCTCGCCCTTCGCCTCGAAGCGATACACGATGCGCCCGCCCGCGGTCGGTGCCTCGGCGCAGGTGAGCGGCTTGCCGGTCTGCTCCGCCTGGCTGAGCGCGATCGCTGCGGCGGCGGCGTGCGAGCATACGTCTTCGGGCGAGCTGCACTCGCAGCTCCACTCGTCGTCGTCGAGGAACAGCGTGATGACCGGCGCGATCATCCCGCCCTTGGTCACGACGCGAAGCTCGACCTCGCGAGCGGTGCGCGACACCTGCACGACGGCACCGCTGCGCGCGAGCTCTACACCGCGCGACCACGTGCCCGGCGCACACGCCTTGCGGATCGCCGCGAGCAACGAGTCCATGATGAAAAATGGAAGACTCGGCCTAATACCGTGGGATCGAGGTGTCGACCTCGGTCGACCAGGCATCGATGCCGCCGGTCACGTTGTAGACGCGCACAAAGCCGAGCTCGAGCATGCGCATCCCGGCTTGGTAGCTGCGCTGGCCGTGGTGGCAGTGCAGCACGAGCGGCGTGGACTTCGGCAGCGCCGAGAGCTCGTCCATCACCTCGGGCGTCAGCAGCGTCGTGCCCTCGATGCGCGCCCGATCGCGCTCGCCCGCGGTGCGCACGTCGATGAACCGTGCGTCGGGCTGGGCGGCCACGAGCGCGGCCGCCTCGCGCGGACCGATGTGCTTCACCGACGGCGGCGCGTTCGGGTTGTCGATCTTGAAGCCGGGGTGCGGCTGCTCGACGAAGTCGATCATCACGCCGCTCGCGCGTCGCGAGCTCGCGCGATCGAGCACGAGGCGAACGCCATTCGCGATGACTTCGATGTCGCTGGGGCCGACCGTGCCGATCGCCAGGTCATGCGAGAATCGACCGTCGATCGACAGCCGCAGCGACTCGCCCTCACCGATCTCCTGCGATGCCTCGCGGAACGTCGCGGCAGCGGCGTCGGTGATCGTGATCGTCGGGGGCTCGAACGGGCGCGCCGCGGTGCCGAGCGTGCGCACGAGATCGCCGCTACCGTCCATCTCGCGGATGATGTCGCAGCCGCCGACGAACTCGCCGTCGACGAAGAGCTGCGGGATCGTCGGCCACTGCGCGTACTCCTTCACGCCGTCGCGGATCTGCGGGTCGCCCAGCACGTCGACGGTCGTGTACGTCGGCAGGTATTGATCGAGGATCTCGACGACGGTCGACGAGAACCCGCACTGGGGCGCCGCGCGTGAGCCCTTCATGAACAGGACCACGCGGTCCGACTTCACCATCTGCTCGATTCGCTGCCGCATGTCGTCCATTGCAAATGCCTCGCAGGCGCCACCTTAGAGCAGTGTGCGTGGCGAATTCCAGCTTTGTCGTGGCGGCCCCTTGTGCGGTAGCGATGAGGCGCTACCGTGGTCGGGAAGAGGCCCGCCCGTTCTGGACCAGCTCCCGCTGCCGCTGCTCATCGTGCTGATCGTCGCGGCGATCGCGGCGGGCCTGTATCTGGGGCATCGCGCCGGCAAGGCGACCCCGCGCGCAGATCGCAAGGACCCCGGCAAGTCGATCGGCACGCGCGCGCGCGAAGCAACGACGTCCGGCATCGTGAAGCTGTGGAAGTGGAATCGTGCCCGCAAGAAGGCGCGCGAGAAGACCTGACGGTTACTCGTCCTCTTCGTTGCCTTCGTCGTTCGCTGCCGTCTTGCGCGTCCATGCGCGCAGCCGATCACGCAGCTTGGTCCAGCGGGGCACATCGTCTTCGAGCGGTGCGAGGCCGTGCCGCGTCATCACCTCGGTGCTCGGTCGCGCTTCGGGCTCGGAGGCGCAAGCCGCGATGTACAGCGACTCCTGCACGCCCTTGTCGCGCAAGCGCTGGGCAGGATCGTAGGACCCGTTGTCGCGGAGCCACTGGGGCGTCGGGATCGGATAGCTGAGTTCGATGAGCTCGACCTTGCGTGGGACCTCGCCGCCGTGCTCGACGATCCACTTGCGACACCACCACCGCGCGTGCCACTGCTGGTAGCGCACGCCGCCGCTGCCTTCACCACCGGCGATGCGGCGGTTGATCTTGCGCTCGCGCGTGTACCAGATCCACGGGATCGGCCGCTTCTCCGGCGCGTAGACGTCGGTGTTCATGTCCCATTGCTGACCCGCCGCGTCGGTGACGAGCACGCGGAGCATCACGTTGCGACGCGGGGGATTGGGCGCGAACATCTTCCAGCCCTGCGAGGTCTGCGTGCTGCGCAGCCACCAGGTGAAAGGCTCGTGCGCCTTGGTGCGCCACACGAGGCTTTCCTTGTCGGGGAGCAGCCACACGGCGACGCCGACCGTGTGAAAAAGGAGGAGCGCGCCGACGCAGAGACGACCGACGGGGCCGTAGGCGAGTGGCTGCGCCGCCCGTGACGGCGTGTCGGTCGCTCTGCGCATCGTGTGGCCCGCGGCGAGCGCGAGGGCGCCGAGCAAGATCCAGCCGTAGCCGATACCGATCGTGACGCGCGCGATGACACCGATCGCGAGCCACACGACTGCGACGCCGTAGATCCACGCGGGCAGGCGACGATCGTCGCGGCCGCGGTCGATCTCGGCGCGCCGCTCGAGCGTGACGCCACCGTCGTCGAGCGGACACCGTCGCAGCTTGCGGCCGATCGCGACGAGCTCGCGACCGCTGAGAAAGCAGATGAACCCCGTGAGACAGCCCGGCGAGAACCACCCGATGTTCATCGTGACGATGAGATTCAGGTGGAACACGACGCCGATCGTCACCCACACGCGGCGGCCGAGCACCCACTTGGCGAGCCACTCGATGCCGCCGGGCCGCTCGCGTAGGCGCACCCAGCCGTGCGCGAGCACGAGCGCGAGTGCGACCCAGCCGACGAGCAAGCCAGCACGCAGCGTCTCGATCGAGGTGCCGCGCGGTGCCGGCACCTCGTGCACCGGCAAGAGCCACCACACGAGCGCGCCCGAGGTCGCGACGAGCGACACCCACGCCGCAGTCGCGACGCGGCGCTCGACTGCGCGCGGTGGCGGTGCGGCGGTGCGATGCACGAACCGCAGCCACATCCCGACGACGAGCAGCGGGAACAACGTCTCCCACGCGTGCGCGACGTGGGTCGCGACGCGGAACAGGTTGGTGCCGAGCACCGCGGCGATCGGTTGCGGCGGCACGCGATGGAAGTGGTCGAGGCTCATCGCGTAGTAGAGCGCATCGCCGGCCCACCACACCGCACCGTTCTTGACCGCGCCCGTGTAGCAGTAGATCGCGGCGCACTGCAGGACGACCAGCAGCCGTGGCCACGCCGGGATCAGGCGATGGATCGGCGCATCGACGATGCCGCGTCGTCGCAGCCTCCGCATGCGCAGCCAGTTGTCGACGCTGTACGCCCGGTCGCACTGCGACAGGCACAGGTAGAAGAAGAACGTCCGGTAGACGTGCTCGGTGCCCTCCCAGAACACGATGTTGCGGCCGATGATCGAGTGGAAGAGAAACCACGCGATCCACTTCGTCCAGCGGGTGCCGAGCCCGACGACCAGGCACGCCATTGCGATCTCGAACGCGACGAGGTGCACCCAGAAGAACGTGGGCGAGTCCCACAACAGCAGCAGCGACCATCGCGGGCCCGCGAGCCAGCGCAGGAACGCCCGCATGTCGAAAAAACCGTGCGGGTCGTCGCCGATGCCGTTGCCGTAGCCAGCGAACTGATCGGCGGCGAGGACCTGACGTGCGACCTCGGCAGGCAGCAGGCCCTCGTCGGTGAAGAGATAGCCGAACAGCTCCCAGAGCCCGTTCACGTTGGCCACGCAGCAGACGCCGAACGCGATGCGGAAGATCGCGATCGTGCGTGGGTCCTCGAGGCGGAACCACAGGCGGCGTAGCGGTTCGCGATGCACGACGCCGAGCACCGCGAGCGATAACGCAGCGCCGAGCACCAACCACCCCGCGACCGGCGCGAGCGCGAGTGCCTCCTGGTTCGGCAGGCGATCGGCGAGAGCGAGCACCGCCGCGAATGCTACGCCCCGCGGACGACCGCTGCGATCGCAAATGCGTTCGCGACGAGTAGCGCACCGAGCTCGATGCGTCGCTCCGCGACCGCCCCGACGTGGCGACGGAATCGCCGGCCCACGAGGTTGCCGGTGAGCAGGCCGGCCAGGATCACCGCGGCATCGACGAGATGCTCGGGGACGAGCAGCCCGACCGTGCCGTAGCCGATCACCCGCGCGAGGTGCATCGCGACCGCACCGACTGCCACTGTCGCGACGTAGCGCCCGCCGGTCGCGCCGCTGGCGAGGATGAGCGGTGCGATGAGCATCCCCGCGCCGCCGGACGTTGCCGCGAGCGCACCGATCGCAAACGAGTAGGCGGTGATCCACCGCGGCTTGGGGCGCAGCGTGATGCGACCGGTCGCGCGCAGCAACGCGAACATGGTGCTCGCGGTGAACAGCGCCGCGACGACCGCGTCGGGTAACCCGGGCAGCACGAGCGCGCCGAGGATCGCTCCGGGCATCACGCCGATCGCGATCAGCCGCGCGAGCGGCCACTCGATGTCGGCGCGGAAGAGCCAGCCGCGGTGCGCATTCGAGACGAGCAGGGCGGGGGTCGTGATCGCGAGCGCCGTGTGGGGTCCGTACACGAGCCCGAGCGTGACCAGCAGGAACAGCCCGCCGCCCATCCCGGCGATCGTGGTGAGGACACCGGCAAGCAGGCCGAGCAGCGCGAGCAGGATCATCGTCGAGCCTCATCATGATGCCGGCGCAACCCGTCGTCCCATGAATCTTTCATCGTAGTTCGATAAGCTTCGCTTATGGACGACGCCCTGCGCCATTTCCTCTTGATCGTCGATCACGGCACGTACACGGCGGCGGCCCGGCACGCCCACGTCTCGCAGCCGGCGCTCACGGCGTCGATTCGCCGGCTCGAGGGTCAGCTCGACGCGCGCTTGCTCGATCGCGGTCGCCTCGGCGCGACGCCGACGGCGGCCGGCAAGGCACTGCTCCCGCACGCGCGCGCGGCGGTCGTTGCGATCGACGACGGCCGCCGTGCGTTGCAGGCACTCGATCGGCTCGATGCCGGCGAGGTTCGCATCGGCGGCGGTCAGACCGCGTGCACGTATCTGCTGCCACCGGTGCTGTCGGCGTTCCGCCGCAAGTTCCCCAAGGTCGCGCTGCGCCTGCGCGAGATGCCCGAGGAGCTCGCGCTCGATGCGTTCGACGCCGGCGCGCTCGACATGGTCGTCGCGGGTAGCGGACGCGGCGATCGTTTTCGCGACGATCAGATCGTGCTCGTCGCCGCTCCCGGCAGCGATGCGAAGTCGCTGCCGTTCATCGCGTTCGCACCCGGCTCGGCGGTGCGCGCGGTGATGGATCGCCACTTCCCCGGCGTGCCGATCGCGATGGAGCTCGGCAGCATCTCGACGGTGAAGGGCAGCGTGCGTGCGGGCCTCGGCATCGCGCTCGTCAGTCGCACGTCAGTCGCGACGGACCTCGAGCTCGGACGCCTCGTCGAGCTCAAAGATCCGCGGACCCCGATCGCGCGACCGCTGCGGCTCGTGCACCGCGGCGTCGAGCGCTTGTCACCGGCCGCGGCGCGACTACGAGAGCTGTTGCTCGCCCCAGTGACGGCCCCAGGTGCGCCAGACGGCGGTCGCCGGTCGCGCCGCCGCACCGATCGACGATCCCCGTGAACGGTGTGGTGCTACGCTCGTCGGCGGTGAACAGCCCACGCACGATCCAAGCCGAAGATCGCGACGCGCCGCGGCCGATCTACTGCGTCTGGGAGATCACGCTGCGCTGCGATCAAGCCTGCGAGCACTGCGGCTCGCGAGCCGGCCCCGTGCGCGAGGACGAGCTCTCCACCGCCGAGCTGTTCGAGGTCGCCGATGCGCTCGTGCGGCTCGGCACCCGCGAGGTCACGCTCATCGGCGGCGAGGCGTACCTGCGCGGCGACGTGTATCAGCTCATCGAGCACATCGCCAAGCAGGGCCCACGCGTGACGATGCAGACCGGCGGCCGCGGGCTCACTGCGGATCGCGCGAAGAAGCTCCGCGCCGCGGGCCTCGCCGCGATCGGCGTGTCGATCGACGGCATGGAGGGCACGCACGACACGTTGCGCGCCTCAACCGGCAGTCACGCGTCCGCACTGCGAGCGGTGCACAACGGTCGCGCGGCGGGTCTGCTGGTCAGCTCGAACTCGCAGATCAATCGCCTCAACATGCACGAGCTGCGCGACATCGCGGCCGAGCTCGAGGCGGCCGGTGTCTCCGTGTGGCGTGCGCAGCTCACCGCGGCGATGGGCCGCGCCGGCGATCACCCCGACTGGATCCTGCAGCCGTACATGGTGCTCGAGGTGATCGACACGCTCGCGCAGATCCAGAACGAGTCGTTCGCACGCGCGCGTGCAAAAGGGATCCCCGAAGCGCGTGCGTTCCACGTCGCACTCGGCAACAACCTCGGCTACTTTGGTCCGCACGAGCGATTGCTGCGCACGCGCCCCGGCAAAGAGGATCGCTATTTCACCGGCTGCCAAGCGGGCCAGTACGTGATGGGCATCGAGTCCGACGGCACCGTGAAGGGCTGCCCGTCGCTGCCGACCGCGCCGTACACCGGCGGCAACGTCCGCACGATGACGCTCGAGGATATCTGGCGGAACGGCGAGGCGATGAAGTTCACCCGCGATCGCACGATCGAGGAGCTGTGGGGTTTCTGTCGGTCCTGCTACTACGCGGACATCTGTCGCGGGGGCTGTTCGTTCACGACCCACAGCGCGCTCGGTCGTCGCGGCAACAATCCGTTCTGCTACTACCGCGCGTCCGAGCTGCGCAAGCGAGGGATCCGCGAGGAGCTGATCCACGCGAAGAAGCCGCCTGGCGATCCATACGACTTTGGTCGCTTCGAGCTGCAAGAAGCGCCATGGTCCGACGCGCCGCCACCCGAGCAACCGAAGCGCTCGCTCGCGATCGTGTCCGGCTAGCCGGTCGTGCTCGAGTCGGTGCCCGTCGTGCCGTCAGTGCCCGTCGAGTCGGTGCCCGACGTGCCGGTGCCCGACGTGCCGGTGCCCGACGTGCCGGTGCCCGACGTGCCGGTGCTCGTCTCGGTGAACGACTCGGTCTCCGGCACCCCGTACGCCGCCTCGTCACTGAAGCTCGTCGACTCGGTCGTCGATGTACCGGTGCTGTCGGTCGTCTCGACCGATGTCGTCGACGCGTTCATCGTCGACGACATCGTCGCGCTGGTCTCGCTGTTCGTGTCCTGCGGCAGGTCCTCGCGGTAGTCATCGGCGGGACAGCCGACGAGCGCGAGCCCTAGCAACATCATTGCGGGCGACGGCGCCGTCACGGTCTCGCGCACTGCGCTGCAGTGCGGACACCGTGACTCGATCGAGCGCACCAGCTGCGCGCAGGAAGGACACGCTACCAAACGCATGCTGCGAGCCTATCAGACGCCCACGTCAGTCGTCGAGCTTGCGGGTGGGGTCACCCTTGTCACCGTCCTCTTCCAGTTCTTCGTCCTTCGGCGCGTGGGCCTTGTCCCACGCGCGCTTCTTGTGCTTGATCCAGGGCTTGTACTTCTCGTTGTCGCCGAGCGGCGGCAGCCCGTGGCGCTCGCGGACGAAGTCGGGGAGCTGACCCATCACCGCGCTCTTGCAGTTCTCGGTGTGCTCGACCTTCTCCTCGCCGTGTCGCTCGAGCAGGTCCTCGGGCACGTAGTAGCCCTTCTTACGCACCTCTTCGGGGGTCGGCATCTTGTACCAGACCTTCACGAGCTCGACCTTCTTCGGCGCAACGCCCTCGTGATCGAGCGCCCACTTGCGGCAGTAGTAGCGCGCGTGCCACTTGCGGTACCAGCTCGTGTCGCCGGACTCACCACCGATGATGCGCCGGTTCATCTTGCGCATCCGATCGTTCCAGATCCACGGGACCGGCTTGCGCTCCTCGGCGTAGACGTCGGTGCGCATGTCCCAGATCTCGCCGTCCTGATCGGTGACGAGCACCTTGAGGAACACGTTCGTGCGCGGAGGGTTCGGCGCGAACATGCCCCAGCCCTGATCGGTCTGCGTGCGCGTCAGGTACAGCGAGAACACGCCGCGCGCCGGGCCGCGGAACGCGTGCAGGCTGTCCTTCTCCGGGAGCAACCACGTCGTGACCGCGGTGATGTGCCAGACGACGAACGCGCCGATGATGAAGCGACCGAACGCACCGTAGGCCCACGGCGTGCGCGGCTCGCCGGTGTCGGGGTTGATGACCGACGCCGTGGTGCCACGCGCCGCTCGGATGCGCACGAACGCGACGCCCGAGATGAACAGCACGCCCGCGTACCAGATGCGCAGCCAGTTCCACTCCGGCTTCATGAGCGTCGCGACGAGCACACCGGACAGCGCGATGCCGGCGGTCGCGAACAGTGCCCACTGCGGCATGCGGCCCGCGTCGCGATGCAGATGCGGTAGCGTCGGATCTTCGCTCGGGATCGCCGGCAGGCCGGCCTTCACATCGGCCGGCAGCGGCACGCCCATGCTGCCCATCGCGACCCATGCGATCGCACCAGTGATCGCACTGACGACGACGAGCGCGATGAAGGCGGCCATCGGGTCCGCGGGGATCGCCGATGCGATGAGCCCGATCACGGTCGCCGCAGCGAGCGACAGCGAGAGCCGACCGTGTCGCCCCGCAAAACGCAGCGCCCATGCGATCTCGAGCCCGCCGAAGAAGACGATCGTCTGCGACAGCATTCCGGTCTGGAACTGCCCGATGTTCATCAGCATGAAGATTCCACCCATGACCGCGATGTGCCACGCGATCCAGATGCGTCGACCTACGAACCATCGGCAGATCCAGTAGCGGTCGATCTGCGCCGTGCCGAAGCTGCGGAACGCTTCCCACAGGGCGGGCTTGCGCGAGCGGATCCAACGCAGGCCGAGGATCGACACGATGAGCCAGACCGCAAGCAACGGCAGCAACACCCTCCAATCACTCGGAGTGGCCGCGATGAGCAGCACGCAGATGAACACGCCGAACCCGACGATGAGCCCGGAGATGGCGCCTGGTGCCCGCGCGGGTGACACGACGACGGGGTTGCGATCGAGTCGATCCCAGCCGTACCACAGGCCGCAAAGCAGCGACGCCCACAGCACCGTGAACGATGCCTGACCACCGCCGAGCGGCAGTGGCCACATCCACACGGTCAGCGAGCTCGCGCCGACCGCGATCGATGCGACGAGCACCGCGATGACGCGCGCGTCGAGGACGCGACCATTGCCGCGCAAGAATCGCCCGAGCAGCGCGACGAGGCTGCACACCGTGCCGGCGATGCCGAGCACGAGCAGGATCGTTCCCCACGTCAGCACGGGATGAAAGTGCACCGTCCACGTGACCCAGATGAGGCCCGCGCTCGTCATGACGATGACGAACCAACACATCCGCGCGAGCAGTCGCTTGCCGCCCGCGAGCGCCGGGATCTTCTGCGTGCGCGCCCAGTGCATCACGACGCCGATGAGGCTGATCGCGAAGAACGCCTCGCCCCAGTGGGCCATCCACGTCATCAACCGCAGCACGTTCGTGCCGATCAGCGCGCTGATCTGCTGCGGCGGAAAGCGGTAGAAGTGGTCCATGTTCCACGCGTAGTAGATCGCGTCGCCCTTGGCCCACACGTTGCCGTTCTTGACGATCCCGGTGAACGCGTAGACGGCACCGAGCTGCAGCATCATCAGGCGTCGCGGCCAGATCGGGATGAGGCGATAGATCGCCTGCAGTCCCTTCGGATGCGCCTCGGACGGCGCGACGCCAGCTCCACCACCGGGGCCGTCGCGGTCGCTCAGCTCACCGCGCTTGCGTAGTCGACGACACCGCAGCCAGTTGTCGACGCTGTACGCGTGACCGCTCTTCGCGAACAGCAGGTACACGAAGAAGACGCGATAGACGAGCTCGGTGCCCTCCCAGAACAAGTGGTTCCGGAAAAAGATGCTGTTCATCAGCAAGAACGTCAGGATGCCGGTCATGCGGCTCCACAAGCCGATGACGAACAGCGCGCCGATGATCTCGAACGCCCAGAGGTGACACCAGAAGAACGTCGGGCTGTCCCAGAAGTACAGCAGCGACCACTTCGGTCCCTTCAAGAACTCGATCACCGCCGCGTTGTCGAAGAATCCCCACGGCTCTTCGTCGGTGAGCCCGTCGCCGAAGCCCTTGAACTGGGCCTGCGCGTGGACCTGTCTCGCGACGTCGGACGTGAAGATGCCTTCGTCCGTGAACAGGAACTCGAAGTACTCCCAGAAATCGTTGACGTTGCAGATGATGAAGAAGCCGAAGACGATGCGGTAAAGCCCCATCGCTCGCGGATCTTCGGCGGCGAGGAAGAACCGCCGCCAGCGCTCCGAGTGGAGGATGAACAGCGTCACCGCAGCGATCACGCCAGCGAGCAGCACCCATCCCGCGAAAGGCGACAGCGCCTGCGCGGCCTCGTTGGGCACCTTGTCATCGGCGAACGCGAGCGTCGCGCCGGAGCTCCATCCAACAGCAGCGGACAAGCCAAGCATCGGTTCTCGGGAGTGTGTTCCGACCGGTGCACCCGGCGCAAGGGCCCGCAGCGATCGGCTGATGCCGCATCTCTCGTGCATCCCCTTGCTGACCTTCACGGGAGCGTCAGGTCTTGGGGGCCCGTTTGCCACTGCCCAGTGCGCGCGTGGCGTTCCTCGGACGCTACCTCCGAGGTGTAGGGGCTCGGTGCGCCCCAGCTACCCGCCAGCGGCTCGAGCGATCGCAACGATCGGCGACGTCGATCATCGCCGCTTCATGCTCGACGCAACGACGCCGTTGTGCTTGCGATGCGATGGCGTTGCGAAAACGCGATGCGCGACGTCGCGCGCTGACGATACGCGCGGCGCCCGATCGCAGACCTGCTCACGTGCCACATCGAGCGACGGCGCGCGGCCCCCAGGTGCCCCACGCAGCGAACGCCTCGCGCGCCGGGTGAGGATCACGGAGTGTTCGTGGTGGCGTGGTCCTTGCTGACTCTCGCGCACCAACCGTGTCGAACCCCAACCGAGTTCGGCGACGCGAACGCCGGCAGCGCTGGCTCGTCGCGCTCGCTGCGATTACCGTCGGCCCATTCGCAGGGATTGCGCACGCAGGCGAACCGGGCGCAGCCACTGCGCCTGCCGGCGACGTCGCGCGTGCAAAGGCTCAGCTCGTGATCGGCCGACAAGCGTACGACGAGGCGCGGCACGAGGATGCGCTCGTCGCCTTCGAGGCTGCATACGCTGCGTATCCCGTCGCCGACTTCCACTACAACATCGGCCTGTGCCACGAACGGCTCGGCCATGTCGAACCCGCGATCGCTGCGTTCGCGGCGTACGTCGAGGGCAAGCCCGGTGCGCAGGATCGGCCGACCGTCGAGCGCCGGATCGAGGTGCTGAAGGCTCAGCTGCCCGTGGCATCCGTCGCCGAGGCCGCGAGTGCTCCGCCGACCGCGGCGCTCCGTCGTGGGTCCGTCGCCGATCTCATCGATCCCTTTCCGCCGCGAACCCAGCAACCGCCGGTCGACGACCCGCGCGAGAGCGGCCGACCGATGATCGCCGGTGGGGCAATCGCGCTCGCGCTCGGTGTCGGCATCGGTGTCGGCGGCGGTCTCGGCTTCGGCCTGCCGGCAGCGCGGCGCGCCGATGACGTCGGTGGTCGACGCGAGACCAATCGTCTCCTCGCGCTTCAGTATGTGTCGGTCGGCGTCGGTGCGGCGCTGGTCGCAACCGGCGTCGGCCTGCTGATCGTGGGCAAGCGCAAGCAACGTCGTGCCGCTCGCCATGCCTGGCTCGCACCGACGCCCTGGGGCCTCGAGATCGCGGGGAGCTTCTGATGTCGAATCTACTACCGAATCTACAGCAGGAGTGTGGCGCAGATGCGTCGCCCACCGTGGTCGAGCAGAGCACGCAACCACCCCGCACCATCTTCGGGCTCGGACCGCTGCCGGTACCGCCCGCCGAGGTGGCGTCGCGACGCCACGGTCCGCGCAACCTCGAGGGCACTGAGCTGCTCGCTCGGTACGAGGTCGAGGGCGTGATCGGTCAAGGCGGAATGGCCACGGTCTATCGCGGACGCCACAAGGCGATCCAGAAGGCCGTCGCGATCAAGGTGCTCGACGATGGCCTCGAGTGGAGGCTCGATGCCGCCGAGCGATTCCTTCAGGAGGCGCAGGTGACGTCGCGGGTCGTGCACGAGAACGTCGTCGAGGTCACCGACTTCGGTACCACGGCAGAGCGCGTCGTGTTCTGCGTGATGGAGCTGCTGCAGGGCGAGAGCCTCGCCGAGCTCATCGCCTCGTCCGGGCCGCTGCCGGTGCCGCGCGCGGCGAACATCATGCGGCAGATCTGTAGCGCGCTCGAGGCTGCCCACCGCCATGGGATCATCCACCGCGATCTCAAGCCGGCGAACTGCGTCCGTTCGCCGCGCACGAGCAACCCAGACTTCGTGAAGCTGCTCGACTTCGGAATCGCATGCGTCGCGCACGACGAAGATGCCGTGCGGGATCACGAGGTCGCGCGACCGATGCCTACGCAGTGCGGCTTCATCATCGGAACGCCGGACTACATGGCCCCCGAGCAGGCGCGCGAGCAACCATTCGATCATCGCGTCGACGTGTACGCGGCAGGCGGCCTTTTCTTCGAGTTGCTGACCGGGCGCAAGCCGTATATCGGCAAGAGCGTCGCGGACCTACTCGCGGCGCACCTGCACTTCCCGGTGCCCGATCCGGGGCATCTCGATCGGTCGCTGTCGCCGGCGGTGCGTGAGATCGTCACGACCGCGATGGCCAAGGACGCCAATGATCGCTTCCCATCGATGGGTGCGATGTCGGCCGCGATCGTCGATGCTGTCGCGCAGCAGGAGCGGGACGAAATCAGGCTGGCCACCCGCCCGCGGCGGCGCACTGCCGCGGTCGTGCTCGCGATCGGTGTGCTGGCGCTCGGCGGTTGGTTGGTGAGCGAGCCGCCGGTCGAGCCGCGCGCGACGCCGTCGAAGGTGTCGGCGGACGGAATGTCGGCGGACGAAAGCCCACCGGCCGCAGTCGAGCCAGCGGCGCAGCGGCGTGGCGGCATGCCGTCCCCGCTCGCACCGCCGTCGAGTGTCGCGCCGGTGATGTTCGCGAACGTGGAGCCGACGACCGAGCCGTCGACCGCAGCCGCGCCACAGCCGAGCGTTCCGCGGCCATCCGCGTCGAAGCAGTCCCGCAAGGACCGCGGGGCGCTCGAGTTGCCGTCCGCGGCCCCGCGGGACGCTGCGCCTGCTGCCGATGCGACACCCGACGCCGAGCCGATGCGCGCGAGGATCAGCGAAGTAAAAGATCCGTTCGCGACCGAGGTGGGCCCGGTGAGTGCGTTGAGCGTGAGCCTCGACGAGCGCTCGCAGATGAGCCCGAACGTGCCCGACGTCGCCGCCGACGAGTGATCACGAGACATCGGAACTCGCCGAGCGTTCACGGCGAGGCGCCGTCCTTGCGGTGAGCGACACCACGGGCGAAGAACCCAGCGATCGTGGTGCAGCGGTGACGCTTGCAACGCAGCGCAAACGATCGTGTCGTCTCCGCACGCACGACATCGACGCTGATGTGGCACAGCAGCGCGCCGCCATGGCAGCTGCATATGCGTCGGCACGAGAATGCTCGCACATTCGGCACGACCGTCGACTTGCAACATGGCTACGCGTGTCGACGCGTACAATCAGCCTGCCCCTCGTTCTCGCCGCGTTCGCTGTCACCACCGCGTGCACCGGCGATCCCACCGAATCCAACAGCGGCTTCGGGGATCCCGACGGCGCAGAAAGCAGCTCGACCGGCGGCCCCTCCGACGAGCCGACCGACACCAATGGTGGGTCGACGGGGAGCACGACGAGCGCGCCGTCCGACCTCGGCACCACGTCGGGCGAGGAGGAGGAGAGCACGGGCACGCCGACCGGGCTCGCGCGCATCCGCCTGGTCCACGCCGCAGCCGGTGCGCCCAACCTCGACGTCTATTTTGCGGGCAGTGAAGCGGCGGTGATCACCGACCTCGCCTACGGCGGCGCGAGCGACTACGCCGACATGCCTGCCGGCTCGCTCGCATTCGAGATCCGGGCAGCCGGGACGCCGGCCGGCGATCCGCCGGTGTACGTCGGCGCATTCGAGCTCGACGACGAGTCGACGGTGACCGCGGTGGCTGCCGGGATTGTCGATTCGGCGGACGAGGCGAACGCGTTCCGAGTGCTGTCGCTGGTCGAGGAGTTCGAAGATCCGGGCGAGGGCAACGCGGCGATCCGCTTCGTCAACGCGGGCGCCGACGCGACGGAGATCAGCATCGACGTCGACCACGACGGCGCCGGTCCGGAACTCTCCCACGTCGATCGATTCGCGGACAGCGGAGCTGCGGGTGTGCCGCTGCAGGCCGACGCGGCGGTGCAGCTCGGCATCATCACCGAGGGCGAAGAGCTCACCGCGTTCACGTCCCCGGCGCTCGCCGAAGGTGGCCACGTATTCCTCATCGCTGCCGGCATGCGCGACGACCTGCCGCGTCAAGTGACGGGCCTAGGGTTGCTCGCGGTCGGACCGGACGGGGTGATCGGCATGATTCGCCAGAACCCGATCTTCTACTCGCTGCATGCGAGCCCGGATTCGGGCCGTTTCGACGTCTGCATCGACGGCATCGCGCGGGCGGTCGGGCACGGGTTCGGCGAGATCGTACGGATCCAGCTGCCACCCGGCGGCTACGATCTCGAGTACTTCTCCCAGGGCAGTGAATGCGACGGCGAGCCGGAGAACATGCAAGCGAGCGGTGAGCTCGTCGCGGGTGAGCAGTATCTGATGGTATCGGCGGGGGAGATCGTTCCCGAGAACGGCGATCAGCTGTTTCACACGACGCCGTTCGTCGAGGCGTTCCCGCTCGACGAGGGATCGGATGCCGTATTCTCCGTCATCCATGCCGGCTCGGCACCGCCGGTCGACTTCGGCACCCTCGACGACGGTCACGAGCTCACCCCGGAGACGCTGCTCGTCGCCGACCTCGAGTGGGGGGAGCAGTCCGAGATCATGATGCTGCCGGCGAATCAGTACGACGTCGGCTTCGTGCCCGCGAGCGTGCCGCTGCCCGCGGCGCCGTACGGAGTCGTCCCGGCGCCGATGGATCAAGGCACCCGCGCGTGGATGATCGCCGCGGGGGCTGTCACGCCGCAGGGCTACGACTATGTCGCGACCGTCTTCACGGTGGTCACGAGCTCGAACCCATGGGTCGTCGTTCCGCTCGACGACTAATGGCCCCGGTCGGGCCCCGGTCGGGCCACCGGTCGGGCCACCGGTCGGGCCCCGGTCGGGCCCCGGTCGCAACAGACTTTGCCGCCAGGCCACCGCACTGCCTACGACGGCTTCGTTGCGAAGCCCTCGCATACGCCCGGTACAGCTTCGGCCTCGCGCTTTCACCTCATGGCGCAGCTCGGGCGGCCTGATGACCGATGACTGATGACAAGTCTGTTTCGATCGGGGCCCCTGACTCCACCCTGACCTCACATCGCGAGCAATTCGACGGCGTGGGCGATGGCGCGCGCCATCGACTCGAGCACCCCGAGGTCCACGTTGTCGACGCCGTCGCACGGCTCGTGGTAGCAGGCGTCGTAAGCGACCCCCGCCCGACCACCGTAGACCTGTGCCTCCGCCTCCGACTTCACACTGTTCGCGCCGGTGAACAGGCCTCCGACACCGATTCCACTCTCGAGGAACGCGACATAGTCCGAGCGTCCGCCGAATGCGATCTCTTCGGTCGCCGATCCGACGCTCTCGAAGTAGTCGGAGAATGCGTGCTCGAGCTCCGCGGAGCCCGGCGGACCGGCCTCGGCGAATGCGGAACCGTCGCCATCGTAGACGAAGCGCACGTAGTTCGGCGAGCCGATCATGTCGAAGTTCATGTACGTCGTGATCGCGTCGCGCTCGGCCGCATCGAGTGAAGCGACGTACGCGGTCGAGCCGGCGAGCATGACCTCTTCGGCGCCCCACCAAGCGAACCGCACGCGGCGGGTGGTCGCGCAGCCGTGGATCGCCCGAGCGATCTCGAGCAGCGCCGCGACGCCGGTACCGTTGTCGTTGATTCCCGGCCCGCTGGGCACGGAGTCGAGGTGCGCGCCGAGAATGATCACGTCGTCGGGATCCCCGCTCGGCGTCTCGGCGAGCACCGAGGCGGTGTGGCGCATCTCGCCGGCGACTTCCACATCGAGCTCGTGCGTCGTGACGACGTACCCGGCCGCCTCGAGCTGCTCGCGCATGTAGTCGACGGATTGGTCGTAGCCGACGGTTCCCACCGAGCGTCGATTGCCGTTCGCCGTCGCGATCGATTCGAGCGCCTCGAGGTGGGCACGCATGCCGTCGGCCGTGATGTGGCTGGGCAGGTCCGCGCAGTCGATCGGCGATTCGGACTCGCTCGATGCGTCCGATTCGCCGCTCGCGCCGCCGTCGGGCGCCGCAGTAGTGGTCGCGAGGCCCGAGCCTGCGGTCTCGGCGACGTCGCCGGAGCTCGCGGGTGCGGCGTCGCCGGAGCTCGCGGGTGCGTCGTCGCCCGCCCTACCCTCCCTGCAGCCACCGAGCGCGAGAAACGCCCCCATGCAGACGCTGCACACGTTCGAGATCCTTGGATGCACCTCGCCGAGCTTAGTGGGCAGCTCGAGACATTACAAGGCGCCACGCTTGCGTCGGGATTGCGTTGGGGGCCGACACCACTTTGCGCCCAGTGTGCCGTTGCGCCACGCGTCGACAGGGCACATCGGCTCGGCCGCATCCGCCTCAGGAACGCGATCTGTGCTTGGAACGCGAGGTGCACACAATGACCGGATGACTAGGCCGACCTACGGGCTCGTGCTGACCACCTTCGTCGTCGGTGTCGGCTGTTTCGTCGAGGAATCCGGCGTCCAACGCGACGGGCCGGACAACCTCGACCCACTCCTCGAATCCACGACCAGCGACTCCTCGGGCGAGACCGCGGACTCCGACGCGAGCTGGCCCGAGGTGAGCGAAGGCTCCGGATCGAGTGGGGACCCGCTCTGCACGCTCGACTCCGAATGCGCCGACGACAGGCCCTGCACGCTCGACGTGTGCGACGACGGCAGCTGCAGGCAGATACCCGCGAGCGACGTGCTCGCCGAGGAGCAAACCCCCGGCGACTGTCGGGTGACGCGATGTGTGGATGGCGAGCCGGAGTCGGGCGCGGATTCGAAGGACGTCCCAAACGATCACAACGATTGTACCGTGGACAGCTGCGACGGCGGCGAGGTCGTGCACGCGCCACAGCCGATCGGTGACGTCTGCGCCGACGGTGCGATATGCGACGGAAATGGTGCTTGCGTCGAGTGCGTGAGTCCGGACGATTGCGAGCGGCTCCCGCCCGATGACGACTGCCAGATGCGCACGTGCGAGGGCGGTGCGTGCGGACAGATGTTCGCCGCGCACGCAACGGCCACGAACGCGACGCTGCAGACGCAGGGCGACTGCCAGGCGGTCGTCTGCGACGGTCGCGGCGGCACGACCTCGCAGGCGGTGAACAGCGATGTGCCGGTCGACGGCCTCGAGTGCACGCACGACGAATGCACGGGCGGCGTGCCGGAGAATCCACCTCTGCCGGCGGGCACGTCGTGTGCCGCGGGCGAGTGCAACGCCGTCGGTCAGTGCACCGGCTGCAACGGGCCGGAGGACTGCGGCGACAGCACGGCTTGTCAGGCGCCGACGTGCTCCGTGCAAGGCGTGTGCGGCGTGCTCGACAGCGCCGAGGGGACGCCGGTCGCCGACGGCCAGACCGACGGTGACTGCCAGGATCTACGGTGCGACGGCCAGGGGGCGATTGCCTCGTTCGCGGACGACGGCGATCTGCCGGATGACGACGGCGAGAGCTGCACGGGCGATACCTGTAGCGGTGGGCTGCCGCAGCATCCGGATCTCCCGCTTGGCACCGAGTGCGGTCCGGCCGGCGAGACCTGCGACGGCGCGGGCGAATGCGTCGCATGCGTCGATGCGGACGACTGCCCGCCGGCGAGCGAGTGCAACGTCGCCGTCTGCACGAACAACGTCTGCGGTGTCGAGCCGACGCCGGTCGACGCGACGTGCGACGACGGCCTCTACTGCACCGCGAACGACGGCTGCAACGGCGCGGGCGCGTGTGCCGGGACGGGCAGTCCTTGCGCGGGTGCGGACGGCGACGGCAACTGCCGCGAGTCCTGCGACGAGGCGACCAATGCATGCACCGCCGACGATCCTGATGGCGGCCCATGCGAGGACGGGCTCATCTGCACCGAGTCGGACAGCTGCAGCGCGGGAATCTGCGGCGGTGCACCGGTCGGGTGCAACGACCCCGAGACGTGCACCGAGCAGTGCGAGGGGTGCTGCGAGGACGAGGACTGAAACAGCTCAGTCGAAGCGGCTGCCGAGGTGCATGGTCCAGTGCGCCAGGCTGCCGACCTGCCCCGCGGCCTCGTCGACTACGCGGAGCGTCCACTGTCCGTTGACGCTCTCGTCGCCGGAGAAACCGAGCACCGGCGCCTCGAACGAGAGCGAGCTGCCGCTCGACTCGCCGTCGAACACGACGACCTCGTTGCCGGCGGGGTTCGTGAGCGTCACGCGGAGCTGCGCGCGGTTCGGGTGGGAGATGAACAGGTCGAGCTCGACGTCGGTGTCGACCGTCGCGAGGCCGTGGACCATGGTCGTACGCACGAGCCCCTCGGCATCCGCATCGGGGATCGTCGCGTCGAGCTCCTGCTCGCCGAAGTTGCCGCGCATCCATGCCGGGAAGCACTGACCGACGTCCGAGCGCGTGAGCATCGCGCACATGAGGCCTTGGCCGATGTCGCAGTCGGCGTGGTCGCTGCAGTCGTGCTGGTCGCCGAAGCCCGACACCAAGGTGCAGCGACCGATCTCGGATTGTTCCGAGGCGCCGAGGCAGGTGCCGACGCTGCAGTCTGCGTTCGAGGTGCAGTCGTTGCCTTGGGCGCCCACGGCGGCGCTGCACCGCTCGAGGAAGCCATCGCTGATCACCGCGACGCGTTCCTCGGTGCCGTGTGCGAAGTAGGCACCGACCGAGGTGTCGCCCGCGCCGAACTCGTACGCGACGTATGGCCGCGCGCTGGTGCGATCCCACAGCTCGGTGATGTTGATCTCGCCCCCGTCGGCACTGTCGAACGCAGTTTCGATCGTCGTGACGTCGTCGGCCGCCGAGCTGCGCACGGCGGCGACCACCTGTGCGCGCTCGACGTCGCTGAGCCCGACCGGAGAGGTGACCACGCGCTGCCGTCCGCGAATGACGTCGCTGCTCGTCTCGAGGTCGCGATACTCGTCGCCGAACACGCACTCGACCGCGAACGGTGCGAGCTCGTCACGGCACGCGGGCCCGGCCTGCTCCGCGAAGCTCTGGAAGCCCGCCGCGCAGAAAGGCTGCGGTTGCGGTCCGAGACAGAGGTTGTCGAACACTGGCCCGAGCGCCTCGGCGTCGGTGCAGATCTCGAGCGCCTCGGCGCGGGTGAGATCTGGCGTCTCGGGATCCGCCTGCGTATCCGCGACCTGGATCGTCATGCAGGAAAGGATGTTGTTCGCGACGATCCCGTCGCAGCTCGTGACCTCTGGCAGCGGCTCGCACTCGCCGCTGAGACACGTGCCGAGCAATCGGTACTTGCCGCGGCCACGCGCGTCGTGGGTGCCGACTACGACGAGGTACTCACCGCCGTCGAGCTCGAGCGACGAGAGTCGCGATTGCTTACCCCAGCCGCTGTCGTCGTCGAATGCGATCGCCGAGGTCCCGAACGCGCCGCCCTGCGCCGGGCCGTACACGAACAGGGTGCTGTCGAGCTTCTTCGCCGTGCCGGCCTGCGTGATCTCGAGGCGCACGCGCGCGCCGTCGCGGACCGACAGATGGTAGCCGTCGAACTGCAGGTCCTCGCCGAAGGTGCCATTCGCGGCGGTGCCGAACGCGAGCGCGCCGCGGTCCTCGACCTGGTCGATCGCATCGGCTTTGCCATCGCCGAGCTCGGGGGCGATCGCGTCGCCGGTCGAGTCGTCGCCACCGCAGGACGCGAGGGCGCCGAGGACCGAAAGGACGCAGGAGGTGGTGATGAAGGTCGTTGCGCGCATGTCGAAACCCGTTCCGCCCGCGGCAGTGTGCAACACGGTGGCCGCGCTTGGGTGCCTACGATCTCGCGCGCCTAGCTGTTGCGGGTGGTGGTTCGGGCGCAGGCGTGGCCACGAGTGTCGTCACCCATGTCCCTGCGAGATCTCCGGCGTACGCGCCCTTGCGAGGAGGATCCCGGCGGCGACCATGATCACAGCACCAACCGCGGTCGACAGGCCGACGGGCGCGTCCCAGACCCATGCGTCGAGCCCAGCGCTGATCGGGATTGCGGCATAGCCCACGATGGCGATCGCGGGTGCCTGCGCGCGCGAGTAGGCGCTGCTGAGCGCGAGCTGACCGAGAAGGCCCATGCCCGCCATCGCGGCGACGCGCGACGCGGTGCCGCGCAGGGCGAGGTCACCCGGCAACGCCCGGAAATCGCCGAGCAGCAGGCCCACCACGGTGCCGATGACCGTGATCGTCGCGGTGAAGTGGAAGACGACGGTCGCCGGCGCATCTGCGGGCGCACCGGGATCGAGCCGACTCGCGAGCTCGGCTGCCGTCGCGAGACGCAACGTGATGTGGGCGAGCGCCGACGCGAGCGCGGAGAGAAGGCCCGCTGCGCCGGGCAGAACCGGCATCGCGATGGTGAGCGCGACGGCCGAGACGCCGAGGTGGCAGGACGGCAGCAGCACGATGCAGGCGCCCGCGATCGCGAGGCCCAATGCCGCCAGCGCGCCGTTCGAGGTGCGCTCGCGCAGCAGCGATGGGCTCGCCAACGCGACGAACACCGGCTGGGTCAGGTGCACGACCGTGTGCTGCACGAGCGCGAGGTGGCGGACCGCCCAGAAGTTGCTCGACATCGCGACGCAGCCGAGCAACGTTCGGAGCGCGACGACGCGAGGCCGGCGGGGGCGGAGCGAGACGCCGCGAAGGCGCAGCTCGAGCCACACGAGCGGCAGGCCTGGCGCGGTCCGCCAGACCATGACCTCGACGGTGCTCATGCCGTGCTCGCGCAGATCCTTGACGAATGCGCCCATGACCGCGAAGGCGGCGACGGACCCGAGCATGAGCACGAGCCCGAGGCGCTGGGCGCGGGCGCGGGCCGGGGCGCCGGCAGCTGGGATCGCGGCGCCATCACCCGTCGGCTCGGTCACCAGGCGGCAAGCATGCCGGAGCCATGGACCGGCGCGTCGGGTTTCAGACCCCGCAGCGCCCGCGGGAGATCTCACCGGCACTCGGCCGACCGCCGGCCGCGGGAGGTCAGGGCGCGTGCGCTCGATCGAGCGGCACGCAAATTCCCGAAATCGGGGCCGCCGGGCCCCCTGTGGACCGCTACGCGGTCATCTGCGGTTCAAACGCGAAGGGCCCTTGACCCGAGGCTTCGGTGCGTGCACTCTTCCGCCTCCCCGGCGTTGACCGCCGCCCTTCGAATCCCTGTCTGGGCACCACCTGGACAACGTTCCGAAGGACTACGGTCGAGACCGAGCCGACCCGCCCCGCGCGGGCGCAGGCCCGGTCGGAAGCACGACCTTCGAACTCCGAAAGTTGTGCGTTTTCCCGCGAAGTACCCCCAAGGTTTTCCTTGACGGGTCGAGCGACCGGGACTAGAAGTCCGATCCCCGCCGGGGTCCTCCCCGCCGGTTCGAGCGCTCCCTGAAAACTGGATAGCGGAACAGGAGACGGTCATCGAACGATCGTCCAAAAGAGCTTCGGCTCTCGAGGAAGAGCGTTCGAATGACGCGTGCGGGAAAGCGAAGCCGGAAACGGCGACGCGAACCTCGTCCGCTCCCGACGATCCCAGCAGGGCGAGCTCGAAAGGGCCTAGCTCGAGAGGGCAAGTCGAGGGCGAGACAAAAGCAGAAGTAGAGATCGAGCAGCAAGCTCGAGCACCAGCACAAACTGGTCAGTGTAAACTGGAGAGTTTGATCCTGGCTCAGAGCGAACGTTTGCGGCGGGCCTAACACATGCAAGTCGAACGGGTCAGGGGGCAACTCCTGACCAGTGGCGCACGGGTGCGTAACACGTGGGTAATCAACCCTTTGGACTGGGACAACCCGGGGAAACTCGGGCTAATACCGGATGTGGCGTAGCGGTCCTCGGACCACTACGCGAAAGCTCCGCAAGGGGCACCAGAGGACGAGCCCGCGTCCCATCAGCTAGTTGGTGAGGTAATGGCTCACCAAGGCTAAGACGGGTAGCTGGTCTGAGAGGATGATCAGCCACACTGGAACTGAGACACGGTCCAGACTCCTACGGGAGGCAGCAGTGGGGAATATTGCGCAATGGACGAAAGTCTGACGCAGCCACGCCGC
>Ga0163144_10008387_pt1 | contig 22375 bp, 17 predicted proteins | sample OliLak19BULKMAT1_FD_123175 | JGI IMG/M metagenome (GOLD analysis project Ga0163144, IMG submission 123175) | Freshwater microbial mat bacterial communities from Lake Vanda, McMurdo Dry Valleys, Antarctica - Oligotrophic Lake LV.19.BULKMAT1 | ecosystem: Environmental > Aquatic > Freshwater >... | reverse complement strand
ATTACTTGCCCACTATGTCATGCATGGGCCTATGGGAGAGGTATCGCTTTATGGAACGCTGCGCCTTGAACGGTACAGTAGAAATTAGCGCTGCACCCAAAGGTCTGCGCGAAAAACGCCATATCCGTTTCAGCAATTGCTCAGACCGAGAGAGCTTCAAACTATGCACGTATAGATTGGGTCCCAGATTACGAAACACCTCAAGGTTTGGAGTGGCCTTTTTAACGGCAACCGCCTGAATATATTCCGTGGTATAAAAGCTATGAGAGACCAACTCACAATTTACATGGTAGCTGTCTGCGATACTGGGTAACACCTGATCCTGCAATACCCTCATCCAGAACGCTCGCCACTGTGCCGTGGAGCTGTTCCAATCGACCACAGCAGTGTGGGGCCTACCCTGAACACGCTCGACAAAGGCACCGATATTGGGTACCACAATGGGAAGACTACGATGCAGAGCAATGCTTAGAGTATAGCTGTATGTCTCCGGCCACATTGCCGGAAACCAAACTACATCCGGATTCACGCCATCAATCAGGTTATAGACGTCCTTATTATCATAGGGGTCATGGGATACGACCCCGGAACCGAGCTTTTTGTATGCATACCCGAGCAGGTGAAACTCGATATTTTCTCCCACAAGTGCAGCCGCGACACTTTCCAGAACATCCGCTCCCTTTTCCTTGCTTAGGGCACCCAGGACAAGTACACGAAGAGGCCTGTGGGCAGGGAACAGCCATTGCGGGGCCGGATACGGAACAGAATTGGCATAATCGGCATGCCATGCGACAAATGGATTAGCCACTTTAAAAAACTTTGTAAAGCGATTGCTGCAATCGAGAGAGGGGAAAATAACCCGGTCTGCACCTTCCACTATCATCCTCTGGTTTTTTCGCCACAAATCAGCATCAACACCTTCCGGTAGCGGTCTATGTCCAGCACATTGCTCATCAAATAGAGGAAGGCCTTCACTCACGTAGCGACCATCCTTATCAGTGAGAGAGGGATTGCCATTGACGAGATAGTAGTCATGTATGGTTAAGTCGTAATCGCATCCCAGATCCTCTGCCAACTTCCATAAGCGAGTTGGAAGCCCCATAGTGTGATGAAAATGTACACGGCCTATACCCATACCAGTCAGCAGTTCCACCAGCTTTTCGTACTCGGTATCTATATCGAAGAACAGCCCGTCTCTGAGCCGCTCTTCGCCATCGAAACAGGACAATCTCACAGACTGACCATCCTTGTCGGGCATCATAAGCAGAAATAGAGCGCGGCCAGCGAACACCGTCGCCAGTTCATCCACATGCTGCTGCACTCCGCCGCTCAATTTATGGGAAACCATTAAAATTTTTGGCTTATTTTGAGCGGAAAATAAACGCAGCCACGCCCTGACTCGAGCTGCCCTTGCGGGGTCCCGGGAAATGAAACGCTGAATATCAGCATGGTAGCGCGGGTATTTCCTGTCCAGTGTATCCAGTGCCTGGGCTAATCTTGGACTATGTTCATCGCCAAAACTAACCCCACCCTTGTGGTATACAAAACAATTGGCCAAATGGAGATTTCGCCACCCCACCCGCGCAGCGCGCTGACACCAATCATTCTCCTCTCCATAGCCGCGCCCGTAAGCCGCCAAATCGAAATAGCCGATCTGATTCAGGCAGTCGCGGCGAAGATACATACAGCAACCCACACCGGTAGGCACATGGTAAGCATCGGCAACAGTGAATTCTGCAGCAAACTGTGCATCAATCTCTTCCAGAGAAAGTTCAAACATGAGTGTGTTGTCTTTACAGATATTCGGGAAGCTGCAAATAGTCGCGTTGTTGGAAAAGGGGGTGACCGAGGCGACACTTTCGTGATGGTAAGCCGCTTCGCGCAAGCGACTCAACCAATCTCCCGCAACCTCGACATCACTATTGAGCAATAGCACATCTCGCTCCACATCAAACGACATACCGCGATTTACAGTGGCCACAAATCCCAAATTCTGTTGATTCTCCAACAGGATCAATTGACGCGAGCAGACTTTGAGTTCGCGGAGATAGTCTGTGATTTGTTGATCGGGAGAGCAGTCGTTGATAATGATGATCCGCGCCCAATCATCGTCCACGGTTTGCAGTACTGATGCCAAACAGGCCAGCGTCTCCCGATAGCCCTCATAAACGGGGATAACTATATCAACGCTTCTCATAATCCCACATGGCCCTGAAAATAAATCCTACTCCCGGCTTTTTCAAAATACGTTGCAAGTGCGCCTCGCTTTCCTTGAGGACCTCCGTCATTTCGCAATATGAACGTTCGATTTTATTCAATTTTTCTTCCAGATCGAATTTCTGAGTTTCCCTCTCTTCAATGATATGCAGTGCCCTTGTGTGTAACTCACCGATTTCCTGTAGCCGTTGATCGAAGTCTCGTATCTGTCCATCCCTCTCATTTACAGTTGCCAGCGCCCGCGAGTGCAAATGACCAATCTCTTGCAGTCTTTGCTCGGTAGTTCCTCTCTCTTTCTCGAGTACCCGGACCGTTTCTGATGCATGTACCAACTCTCTCCGCTGTTCTTCGAGGCCTGCATCTCTATTGCCAAGAGTTTGCAACGCTCGGGCGTGAGCCTCACCTATCCGGGTCAATTCTCTGCCCCTGTACACCAGATTGCTTGCCATATCGCTCAGCGTCTGCTCGATGGGATACAGTGCTTCAATTTGTGAATCAAGCGCCCTAAAGTCAATATTATTGTAATCGCGCAGAGCAGGCAGAATTTCGTTGCGCCCGGCATACTGGTGTTTCATTTTACCAAGCACGGCCGAAGTCAGCTGGTCCTCGCTAACAAAAAGCGGAAGCTCTACCTCAAGCTGGCGAAGCAATCCCACCGGATCTTCAAGCAAACGATCGTAGCTGGCGTAGAGAGTACCTGGAGGCACACTGGTAACAATGCCGCGCAAATAGGTCCGCAGCAAGCGTATGCCATACCCTGGCGGAAAACCATCCCTCTCCTGCAAGGATTGACAGACCTCGAGGGGCGCACGGAAGATTACACATACCGATGCCTGCAACCCCATGTCCCGACATACGGACAGCCAAAACGGCAGGGTAATACAAAAACGGGGATCTTTGACCACTTCCAGCGGCCCGGAACCAAAACCGCGCTGCAATACCTCCCTGGCCTCGAGTCGTTCTGCTTCAAATTCAGGGCCGGCCCCATTCAGCTGCAAATGCTGCGAGGTTACGGAGTACCACTGGGCTCCCACCAGTCCCAGCAGACGCTCATTCAAGGCAACAACCTCCTTGGCCTCCCAGAATCCCCTCTCATTCACTCTCTCCATGGGTTCAAGCAAATCGCCGCCAAAACTTGCGCCACAAGCGTGCAATGCGGCACAAAGGGCGGAAGTCCCCGAGCGGTGCATGCCTACCAGGAAAAGAATATGCCGAGAATTGACTATTTCCATGCCGTCTGACTGAATGAAGCAAAGAGGCGGGAGATGATACCACGCTAAAAGCCTGTTGGCCGCTCCCCTGCCACCCGGCAGCGGGAGGGAGCGGTGCGCGCCTGCGCATTAGAAAACCTGATATGCTCAAAATAACTAAACCCGGGGTCGAAATGCCCTGCAGGACATACCCAATGCACAATGAAAACAGTTTTCAAGCAACCGCTATCCGGCATAGAAACGTGAAACGCAGTATATGACCCTGGATTCAGCCATCGCCACTGGCCTGCCGATCACAATCGTTGTTCCGGTGTTTCGCAACCTACAAGTTACGCGGGTCTGTCTTGAATCCCTGATTGCCAGTGATTTGCCAAAAAATGCGTCAATAGTTGTAATCAATGATGACTCACCTGAAGCAGAACTGAGTGACTTCTGCAGGGAACTCGCCGCACGGGTTGGCTTCAGGCTCCTCGTGAACGAAGACAACCTGGGTTTTGTTAAAACTGCTAATAGGGGCTTTGCACTTGATGCTGAGGCCGACATCCTCCTGCTAAACAGCGACACTGTAGTCTCCAGCGACTGGCTGCAGCGGTTGCAGTCCTGTGCTTATAAGGAGGAATCCATAGGTACGGTAACACCTTTTTCTAATAACGGGACGATCTGCTCCTATCCGGTGTTTAACATTTCTAACAAACTACCCGCACACTGGAGCGCCGCAGAACTTGACCAGGCCTTCCAGTTGGCCAACGCGGGCTCATATTGGGAGATACCTACCGCTGTGGGTTTTTGTATGTATATCAAGCGTTCTTGCTTGAACGAAGCCGGCACCTTTGACGAAGCGAATTTTGGTTATGGCTATGGGGAGGAATGCGATTTTTCCCTGCGCGCCAGCGCCTTGGGCTGGAAACATGCCGTCGCCGCTGATGTTTTTGTCTATCACGAGGGCGGGGCCAGTTTTGCCTCGGAGTCGATGGAACGGAAACGCCATGCCGATAAAATAATGAGTATGCTCCACCCCGGTTACCACCAACTCATCAGCGAATTCCTGCAGTTGGACCCCCTGTATGACTTTCGAAGAAATGTCGATGCTATCCGTCTCAGGGACAAGCCTGCAGACAGTGTCGCTATTCTTCAAGAGCACTTTCACTACACCCGGGCCATTCTGGAACGAACGGCTGAGTATCGTAGGACGATACTAGGGGAACGGGAGCAACGACAATATCTCGAACAAATGCTGGGCGAGTGCCGCAATCAGTTCGCAGATACTGACCGCGCTCTGGCCGAAACCCAGTGCGGCCTGGCCAAGGCCCAGCAAGTAGTCGACGATTTGAACCAGGATGTCGACAACGCGAAAATCTATGCCCAGCAACTGAGGGAACACATAGTGACCATGGAGCAGAGCCGCTCCTGGCGCTATACAGAATGGCTCAGGCGTAAGTAGAGGAACTTCATGCCCCATCCACCAGCGCACAGTGCTATGGACTAGCGCAATTTTCCTTACAGAGGCTCACCCGCCCCAGCAGCCAGTCGACCTGAACCTGCACTGCCATGCCGTTATCCTGGGTGAGATTGACATAGCCGCCACTCGAGCCACCATCAGGATAAAATCGGATTACCCCGGCACCGTCTCTGTTCAGCTCCCCACTACCCAGAACTTCCACTTGGAGACTTTTGGGAAGGGCCTTTATGTTATCTCCCAGGGTGATCTCCCTGGTTTGGGGGTTGATAAGTACATCTTCGTTGCTCCCGCTACGAATGGCCAAATAGCGCGCGGAGGACAGCAGTGTAACAACGTCATTTACAGCCCCGTGATACTGAGAGGACTTGTAGAGACGTTGCATAGCCGGCGCACTGACACCCAGAACAATTGCAGCAATGGTAATGGCCACCAGCATTTCAAGCAGCGTAAAGCCACTCTCCTGATCTGCAATTGCCTCGGGTAACCGCATAGGACGATTCTAACCGTCAGTTATTACCAATTGCCGACGTCGGAGTCCTCACCCTCTCCCCCCTGAGCCCCGTCCTGACCCAATGAAAAAATATCTACCTCCGCACGCGTACCTGGGTTGGCGTACTGGTAATCATGGTTCCAGGGATCCTTCGGTAACGCGGACTTCAAGTACGGACCGTTCCAGCCATCGGAACTGCCGGGCTTCTCTACCAAAGCGTCCAGTCCTTCGCTGGTTTCGGGGTAACGACCGACATCCAGTTTGTACATTTCCAATGACTGCTCCAGATCCTTGATCTGGACGCGCGCTGTTTTGGTCTTGGCTCCGCCCAGCTGCTTGAGCACAGTGGGGCCAACCAGCCCGGCGAGCAAGCTAATAATGGCCAGGACCACGAGGAGTTCGATTAAAGTAAAACCGGTTTCCCGTCTGGCAAAAACGTGTTTTCTAGAGATTAACCACATGTGACATATTCCTGTTTCGCGTGATTGATGACTGCCGGTGCGAAGCGCGGATGAGGATTTGAACGGGGTCAGACCGCCAGATCATTAACGGACATGATACCCATCAGAATAGCAATAATGACAAGAGCAATTGTTCCACCCATAATTAGAATCAAAATCGGTTCAAGTAGTATCAAGCTGCGCTTTACACCCGCCTGAACTTCCTCATCGTAGACCTTGGCCAATTCTGTCATCATCTGATCCAAACTGCCAGATTCCTCTCCTACCCGCACCATCTGGATAACCAGTGGCGAGAAGACCTTGGCCTCTTCCAAAGCGACAGACATTCGCTGTCCTCGTTTTACGGCTGGCCCCAGAACACTTAAGCTCTTTTTAATAAAGCTGTTGTCCACCGTTTCCACAGCGATAGCAATTGACTGAAGTAGAGACACACCATTGCCCATCAGAGTTCCCACTGTCTTTGCAAACTTCGACACTTCATATTTGAACACTACTTGGCCCAGCAGTGGCAAACCCAGCAGGCGTTCGTCGAACTTTGCGCGGCCCCCTGTACTGCGCAACCAATTGCGCAGAAAAAGCACTATTGCCACACACAGTAGTAACACCAGCCAACCATAACTCTTCAGAAACTCTCCGGCAGATATAACAGCCCGCGTGAGTACAGGTAAGGCATCTCCCATATCATTAAACAGGGTCTCAAACTGCGGGACGACAAAGCCCAGCATGCCAAAGATTGACAGAACCGCCACAGTCAGCAAAATTGCGGGGTAGATAAGCGCTGAAACTACGCTCGATCTCACCGCCTTGGCGTTAGTGAGATACTCTGCAAGGCGCGTCAGTACATCGCCCAAATGGCCACTGGCCTCCCCTGAGCGCACCATATTGATATAAAACGTGTTAAATACTCCCGGGTAGGACTGCAGTGCCTGACTCAGTCCTTTTCCAGCCTTGACCGAGGCCAGAAGTTCTTGCAGCAGCTCCCGCAACCTGGCGTGACCCGCCATTTCAATCATTACTTTGAGCGCGCGATCTATCGGCAATCCAGCCCGCAACAAGACTGCCAATTCACGGGTCATGGCCAGGACATCATCACTGCCCACGCCACCTCCGCGACCCGCCTGGTCTCTTGTAGCAACACTACTTTCGCCTGTTGGTTCCAGGCTCAACAGGGTGAGTCCCTGTGATCTCAGCTCACGGGACGCCAGTTCAATACGATCCGCCGCAATCGCACCCTGAATGGTCTTGCCCTGGGCGGAAATTGCCTTGTAGCTAAAAGAGGCCATGATAACCCTGTACGTATTTTGCCTTTATGTCGTCAGCTCGAGCGCAACACTGGTCGCGGGTACGCGTTCCTCGTCCTGCTGGTCCAGAGTGACCCTAAGCAACTCTTCAATTGAAGTAACTCCGCGAGCCACCTTTCTCAGCCCATCCTCGAACAAGGTATACATACCATGGCGACGAGCGGTCGCATGTAACGTGGTTGCGTCTGCTCCGGCGAGTATTGCAGCGTGCATCGCACCATCCAATACAAATAGCTCATGAATCCCCGTGCGACCTTTATAACCGGTGTGTTTGCAGGCATCACAACCCACCGCTTGATAAATAATATTGTCGGCGGACTTCATGAATCGCCGCAATCCGTGACCGACCAAAATCTCGTCGGTGGCCTGTACTGGCTCGCGGCATTGCTCGCACAGCTTCCTTACCAACCGTTGGGCCAGAACCCCGTTCACCGAGGAGGTAATCAGATAGCGCTCAATGCCCATATCTTCAAGGCGAGTAATTGCAGCCGCAGCGGTATTCGTATGCAGCGTTGACAATACCAAATGCCCAGTCAGGGCCGATTGCACCCCGATCTGCGCCGTCTCACCATCGCGCATCTCACCTATCATGATGATGTCCGGGTCCTGCCGCAGTATAGAGCGAAGTGCCAAAGCAAAATCCAGGTTGATCTGGGGTTTCACCTGAATCTGGTTGATACCGCGTAACTGGTACTCTACGGGATCTTCAACCGTGATGATCTTCCGGGATTCAGCATCCATCGAAGACAGTGACGCATACAGGGTGGTTGTCTTTCCCGAACCCGTAGGCCCAGTCAGCAGGAGCACACCATGGGGGCGGGACAGCAGTTCCTGGTAGCGGACCAGCGTCTCCTGGTCAAATCCCATGTCCGACAAACTAAGGCGGATATTCTGACGGTCGAGCACGCGCATCACGATGCTCTCACCGTGGACGGTGGGGATTGTAGAAACACGCAGGTCAAGTTCATGCCCCTTCACCCGAGTCATGATCCTGCCGTCCTGCGGCAGGCGCTGCTCCGCAATGTTCAAATTGGCCAGCAATTTAATGCGAGACGCTATAGCCGGAGCGTGGCTGGCTTGCGGCGGATCTGGCACTTCCTGAATGACGCCATCAACACGGTATCGAAGGTGCAACCCATCATCGAAAGGCTCAATATGAATATCTGAGGCACCAAGATCAAGGGCACGGTGAATGATCTGGTTTACCAGGCGAATAATGGGCGCCTCACTGGCGAGGTCCTTCAGATGTTCGATAAACTCGCGGTCATCAGCGTAAACATCAAAGGAGGGCTCATCGCCATCCCCATCGACCTCATCATCCGACGCAGTGTATTTTTGGAGGGCTGCCAGAATCTCAGACTCAAGGCCCAGACACAATGTCACCGGGCGATCCAGCGCCAGACCGAGTGCCTTACGCAGGAATTCATCCTGTGGCACTACGGCGGCGAACACAGCAGAATCCTTGGCTGCCGCGACGGGAACAACAGTGTTCCCCAGCATGAAATCAAGGGACAGACCGGGAATCTCTACCGCCTCCTCCGGATAATCGACGGTCGCCAGCAGAGGAATTTCTAGCAATTCAGACAATGCCTGACAAACATCAACTTCGGAAACGAGACCCAGCTTCACCAGGATCTGTCCGAACATGCCCCCCATCTCGGCGCGAGCTACCAAAGCCCGCTCAACATCGCGGTGGGTAATCTTGCCGCTTTCGACTAAAAATTCGCCTAATTTCATAGTTCAACCGATTACCCCAGTAGTCGCCTCGCCTTGTTACTCGTCCAGCCATAAGCTGACAAGTTTATCACTAATCACCGACACCATTGTGAGGAACGAGAGAATCTGGCCCATTTCTGCACCGTAATTCAGCAGAATCTAGTTCCTGATCAGGAACCCCGACGGGGCAAAGGTAAAGCCGAATTTTGTCTCGCGTTTGGTGTCCACCGTGTAGTCGTTGGGGTACATTTCGAAATAGGCTTTAAGGGCCTCCGTTGGTCCATCTCCCCAGCCTGGAAGTACCGGGTGGCCGTTGATGTTGCCATCCTCGACAACCACATAGTCTCCGGGTAGTACGACGCTGCGGAGCAGAGCAAGTTCAGCCAGAACATGAGTTTTGGTATGGTCGCTATCCAGTATAAAAAATACTTTGCCCCCAGTGCTGCGGCGCATTTCCAGGATGATCTCCGCAACGCGAATATCCGTAGAAGATGCCGTCACCAGTTGGATAGACGGCTCATTGTGCACCTGTGGAGCAACCTCAGCGTGAGAGATATCGACGGATAGTACTCTCAACTCGGGATTAATCGCCAGGCCTATGACACTGAAAAACAGCGCTGACCCGCCAAAGCGTGTGCCAAACTCGACAATAAGACCGGGCTGTAACTCAGCCAATATTTCCTGGTAGTTCCACATGTCCGACACAGACTTGTTGGTGACAACGCCGAGAAAAAGAACATCTTCCCAGACCTCATTGTCGTAATACCATTTGTGGTACTCCTCTGCGGGATCGCATACAGGCATATCTAAGCAGCTCTTCCTATAATCCAGAATTCTTCTTGAGTATCAATTCTTAAGGGCAGGGTCTTCGGAACAGTACCCTTCAGGACAATCGACTCAACCGTCTTACAAAGCGATGAAGACCAATGCTAGCACCAAATCGCCGATAGGCTGTCGACAACTTCCTGAATACTCGCCAGCTAATTGAATGATGAATGGCATCCAGTTCTTGTCGCAATACGCTAACAATATCTTGTTCAGATGAGTCAGGTAACAATGACCCCGAGTTACTGACGAACCAGGCCTGGTAGCCACCACCGCCCGTGGAACAATCATAAGGGTCAGGAAACTTGTCCATTAGTTCTTCTCGATAACGATAGAGTAAGCGCTCGGAGGGTCTGACTTTTTCCCCATTTGAGTAAAAATCGTAACGGCTGGCCAACCCACCATATTCCTTCTGCCCCATTTCATTACACTGATGCAAATACCATGACCGCAGCCGCGCCAGCAGCTGGTTATCAGGGCCATAGACTTCCATCATAACTTTCAGAGCGCCGCTGTCCAGGCCTGAAAAGTGATAAAAACAGAGTGGCTTTCCGTTCACACGAAGGCCTCCGTCAAGATCACCTGTGATTTCGCGACGACTGATATTCCATGTAGAAACGTTAAATTGTGGCTCCCGTAATATTTCCAGATCAGAGAAAAACGCAGGTGCCAGATCAATCCACTTCTGGTCGGTGAACAGACCCCGTCCGCGGTCATCAAAACAAAAATCCCGCAGCCGATTACTCCACCACTCCAGAAACCGCCATCCCTCCACAGAGTTCCGGACAGCCAAAAATCCCAGATTGAACACGCCGTGCTTAAGGCTGCTGACCTCATTGTCCATAATCGCAGACCGACCTGTGTCAGGCTCGGTTTGATGCGGCGTCAATAAGATACTGAACTTATCAAGCCGCTGCTCTATCGACTGGATGTCTGAAAAAATAACTATATCAGGATCGAAGAAAATAACTTTCTCAGCATTGAACTGCCGAAATATTTTCTGAAAGCCGAGTCCCTTAACTGCAGTGCACAACTCCACCACGTTGTGCTGATATATCCATGCCGCTCTGTTTTCGATTTCCAAATCATCCAGCAGGATCAGATCGTCAAAATTCTCTTGCTCCAGATCAAATCCTGGTGGGGGTGAATCACAAAGCAATACGTGAAAAATCGCTCCGGGAACATGTTTCTTTACTGAGCGAGCAAGTACCCTGGCTTTGGGGATATAGTTGCTGGTAATGCTGGTAAAAATGTGCATGATTCATCCAAATACAAACGCGATCAAAAGCATAGCAAATCCACAAGCCAATTTCTGCTACTTGCCTATTTCCAGGCTATATAAGACACAATCCGGCGTAACGTTTTACCAAGGATGTTCCGAATCCACTGGGGCAGCTTTGGGCTTTGCTCCATTTTACGGCTTGTATACTGTAGAAATTCACTCAGAACCTTGGTGTAGGAAAGCTGATGATTGATATAAAGTGCTCCAACTCCCTGTCCTGAGAAATCCTGTCCATAGGGATTCTGGTAGGACCGCCGGGGAAGGCTATAACGACTCAGGGGAACGGACCCTGGATCTGGTGCCGCAGACGCATAATCGGCCACCATTTGAGACGCAGTTCGAATACTCTGTCGGCTGACACAACTCTGGGCCTGGCTCAGAAGCCGCCGATCGCTGTTCAGGAGCTGCAGTTTTTGCAGGACAGCGCCTGAATCAGCATCAACCAGCCATCCATTTTCTGTTTCAATGATGCGATCCGCGAAAGCGCCGAGGCGCGTTGCCAGCACCGGAATACCCGCCGCCCAGAGTTCGCTAAGAGTGTAGCTAAACGTCTCCGGTACGATTGACAGTAGCATTCCGATATCCGGTTTGAACTGCCGTAGTAAATTGCCCAGTTCGTCCTTGTGATAGGATTCGAGAATTGCGATACCACGGATGGATTGGAAGCGTTCGCCACTCTCGCCCGTGCCAAGTAAATAAATATCTGCAAAGCTGCTTATCGTTTCGAAAATATCGGCCAGAAGATCGGCACCTTTTTCATGGGTTAGGCGTCCCAGCAGAACAATTTTCAGGCGAGCACTCACGGAGGGTTGAGGACCAGATGACCCGGGTATCAGCGAAAGTGCCAACTTTTCATCCAAGCCATGCGCGACAACATGTATCTGCTTCTGCACCAGACGTGTCTCGAGTTGGCGATAGCGATCCACCACAGATTGCGTGGGGGCAACCACAGTAATTGACTCGCGCATCAACAATTGGATGAAAGAGTGCCTGGTTGCCAGCCAGTGCTGATTGTTCTCGAACTTGAAGTACGAGTGCCTGGGATTCTCACGCGCACATACGTGGAGCTCGTCTGCAGTGCAGGAGTTGCATGGCGAGCCAAAGGTTGCATACAGCGCAGGACAGAAAGGGAAAAAGTCATGCAAAACAACTACGGTCGGCAAATCGGTTCTGAGCAGGTCCAAAGAGTGGCCAATGAGCGAAGAGATTACCAAGGATTCCACGCTGTAGCGTTCTATCAGCTCCTTGATAATCCGATGATACTCAAAGCTGGTTAAATTTATTGAGATAACGGGTTCACAAAGCGTCCAGCTTTTTATGGGTACATCCATATCGGTAGAGCGGTATAGCGCTATCGTCTGACCGAATCCACTGAGATCACCGATGGAGCGCAGGACCAGATGATTGTGATTTTCATCTGCAGCTATGAAGTCTTCCATCCACCGGCCCAGTCCACCTCCCCAACTGTGGCCTACGTGCAGTTGCACTGGCAAACAACTCTTCAAGCGAATAGGTTTCTCGCGCCGCTGCGACAGCTCTGACAACGCATGGCGCACGCTAGCCAGGGGGGGGCGCAGGGCGTAGGCATCGAGATATGCCTTTGGCAAAGAAGCCACGTCACGATAAATAAAAGCTTTAGAATCATCGATATACAGTTGGTCTGTAGCAAGGATGCACCCTTCCGCTAGACGCAAACTCTCAAATAACTGCCGGTCGTTTTTTACCATTCGGAGCTTGCGATCCTTCCAATAATCACCCTGCAGCAGCGCGCAGCTTTCCAATATCATCGGCACGGAGTATTCGACCCCATCAACATAATCGTTAAGCCACTGGTCTATTTCATCCACCGCCAGTTCAGGATTGTCATCTGGACTCGCAAACACAGACAGAATGGGATGACGCACGCACTGCGGTGAGATGGCGACGGCATCATTCGCTCGTTGTCCAGCTGCTACCAGCCTGGCATCCCAGTGCTCCGGCACTCGAGTACCGGCCAGCAGGAAAATTGTCCTGTGGTCCACAAATTCATAGGCCGATACGACGTTCGCCCAATAGGAACCAGGCTCGATCGCAGGCGGTAGAGTGTAGGTAACCGGCAGTGACAATCCGGATAACGCGCTGCGCAATGCAGGCTGATCTGCCGCGAGAATGGATATCTGTGAAGAAAATGACTTCACCCGAACATCATCAAGTGTCTGTTGCAGCTGATCTACATTCTGCACCGTCACCACGAGCACAATCTGCCAGGACTCAGCCAAGGTCTGGATATTCATTCCTTGTCATCCCGAAGTTCCAGGTGCTGTCCATGGTGGAAGATCACATCAGCCCTGCGTACCATGACCCAAAGCACGCGCGGCAATGCGCAGAAATCTCACCCACAGCTTCAGTAGCATGCGCTTTATCCGGCTACGACCCTGACCCGCAATCAGCATTGCGTTAAAATGCCGCGCCAGTTCAGCAAAAACCTCTGCGATAGGCACTCCAGAAGATATCTGTATGGACCCGGTCGGTGGATGTTCAGCGGGATGAGCGTCGTACCAGGCCTTGTAGCAATCGACTCCCGCAACCATGAATGGATTGGGAAAGGCGCGCTGCAGATCAACGCGTCTCCTATAGAGCAAGCGATAGCCCCGCTCAATTACCACACCATTAGTAAAATGATCGTACTTCGACTTTGTAGCACCTAGGGCCGATTGTCCATGACGCTCACACTCGGCAATATACCACTCGCGCAATTCGTACAGCGCTGGGCTTTCCTTACCATAACGTTGCAACATCGTTATTTGATCTCCACTGTCGAAGCCGGAGAAATGATAGAAACCCAAGGGTTCCCCGTTGATTAGTATGCCGCTCTCCAGAGAACCTGTCGCCCTTCTGTTGGTGAGATTCCAGGTAGCCACGTTAAATGCTGGAGAACGCAGAATGCCTACATCATCAAAAAAACAAGGCGCCAGGTTTACCCACTTCTGATCGGTAAATATGCCACGTGATAAATCATCATGACAGTATTTCAAAAGTCGCTCAGACCACCAGCGCGAAAAACGCCTGCCTTCGGTCGTATTACGTACGCCTAAAAATCCCAGATTAAAGACACCGTGCAGCAAACTGGCTACCTCGTTGTCGAGGATGCCCATATCACATATCTCTGGATCCGTCAGATGTGGCGTTAATATTACACTACGTTGGGAAAGCTCCTGTTGTAGTTCGTCCATGCGTGCAAAGACAACCATATCGGGATCAAAATAAAATACCTGATCGGCGTTAAAAGTCGAAAAAATATACTCCAGTGCCACACCTTTTACCGCAGTACAGAGTTCCACCAATGAGTGGCCGAAGACCCACCCGGGGAAATTCTCTGTTACAAGTTGCTCCGCGAATATCACGCTATCAAAGGGCTCAGATTCGACAGTAAAACCCACCGGCGCATTGTCGGACAGGATCAAGTGAAACTGCATGTCAGGGTCCAATTTCTTGACAGACTCCGCCAACACACGTGCCTTGGGCAGGTAGTTTGAGGTAATGCTGGTAAATGCGTGTATATGGCTCGTCATTGATGCTCAGCTACTTAGCCGTGTGCCATGTACCCACAGCTTAACACGGCAGATCGTAACGGCAGTTTTGCGGTAAATATTACAGTATCAGTTTTACAGGTTCAGCCTTATCGCGAGAAATCTGCCCGAACGAATCTCCCGGACTCTCGGGTGGACCGAACTCACACACGTTACAGATGGGAATGCTGCTGCGCTCAGTTTCCAACCGTTTAATGAAAGCGTCACGCTGCGGCGACGACAGCAGCTCAGTCGCGCGTTGCTTCATCAGATTACCCAGATCAGCCGCCTTGGGATGAGCACAACATGGCACCACCGTGCCGCTGGCGTCCACATAGAGCTGATTAACTTCCCCGTGGTATAAGACACCAAATCTACTTGAAGGCGCCATAAATGTACAAACATCCTGTGGCACCAGCAGTTCGCGCCCTGTCCGGTTCTCCATGGATTCTGGCAAAACTTTCCAGTCCCGGAATTCAGGCTCCCATCCCAGAGGCACAAGTATCTGCCTCCACCTGCTCATAGCCTCTACATCTTCGACAATAGTACGGGTAACGAGCTCAAGGCCTGGCGCGTACTGGTCCCTGAGCTCTTTGGCTCGCTGCAGAAACTCTACTAATTTTTTCCACTTACTCGGTGGTCGCAGTGCCTCATACTGTTCTGGCGTACCATCTCCATCGCAACTCACTACCAGCCGATCCAGGATCCCCATCTGCAAAGCCGAGGCGAAATCCTCCCAGTTACAGTGTTGCGCATTGGTGGAAATCTCTAGTATTTCGGCGCGCCAGGGCTGATCCCGCAGTACCTCGAATATTCCGGTAAGATTTTCATGCAGTAGCGGCTCCCCAAAATTGAACAGGCGCATGTACTGGATATGCTCAACGTCCACGTTTTCGATACACCGCCTGAAATCCTCTATTTCTATACGGCGCACCTTGTCCATCAAGGTTGAGTTGGGACAACCCACACAGCGCAGCTGGCAGCCGTGAACAATGTCGATCTGGAATGTATGGAGGCTTCTCGCCTTTTGATTACAAGTCATTAATCGACACTCTTACGAAACCTGAGCGTCACATTATCGTTCCAGGCCCAGGTTTGATTGACATCCCACAGTGTACTTGTACGTGCTTCCAACTGTTTGCTGGCCTCCACATACTGCCGGGATTGATGCTCCAGTACGCTACTCCACTGCGCCAGCCGCTCTTCCAAACGGCGTAATCGTCGCTCTGTTACGAAGCCCATTTTCTGCAGCAATTTCTCGCCCAGACCCTGTCCGTGAGTGTCGACGGCCGCTGGCAAGGGGGGAAACGGTGTACCCTGGGACACAGGCCTGGGGGTCTCTGTAAACGGCACAACCTGATGCGGCTGCTCCACATAACTGGACCACTCCAATTCGAGCCCAAGGGTTGCCGCCATCGTTGTGATGAGCTCTGGGTGGTAAAACCTGACGTGTTCAGGATCACGCCAAAAGCCCAAAAGCTGTGAGCGGATGGATTCGGGATCGGGAAACACCAGCACCAGAACGCCACCGCTGGTGACGCATTTGGCCATGAGTTGCAACACGCGCTGGACACCCTCTATAGGGAGGTGCTCCACAAAGTGGGAGCAATAGATGCCGTCAAAGCTAACCGCGGTATTTTCAAGGTAGGTCAGCGCATCCTCCGTGGAAACGTCCAGGCCCATGCCCCTGGCGTATTGGGCAACCCGAGGGTCGCGTTCAACACCCTCGGCACTGATACCGTTTTGGCGCAAGCAGTCGAGGAAAATTCCCACGCCGCAGGCCAAATCCAGAACCCTGGAGGCTCCTTGAAAGTGTCGAACATCAGCGCGCTGCATATTCACCAGCAAAGGGTGGTCACGCTGACAAAATTCATATATGGAATAGTTATAGCAGTAATCAGGCAAAGACTGTTCGACAAGTCTGTCGAGCAGAGCCCCCAGAACGTCCATGCCCGCCGCGGGCTGTCTACCCAACCAGGATACAGGCCAGTTGCTGTCAGGCGCTTCCTGTGCCGACAGGATGTGCCGAGAGCATGCCAGAGAAGATTTCAGCCATGCCTGGGTTGCCTCGCTGAGGGACTCTAGTGGCTCCACAGGGTCATCCAGAATCAGTAGCGCAGGTATACCGAGCAAATCAGCTACCCGCAATAAATCTACGGTACAACCAGTCAGCCCGACAACGACAACCACACGCGGCCTGCAGCGCAGCAGCGTCTGTGAGAAAAACCGGTTAAGCGCATGCTGTGCGTAACCCCCACTGTAAGCTTGGCAATGGGCAGCCACATCGATAGTTTCACCATTAGGGGTGGTTTCTGCGCGCCAGGCAGACAGGCCGTCGGATGGACACTGCTGCACAAAACGGAACGCCAGGTCGTAATAGTGCCAACCTGCAAGCGTGTCCCGATTCCAGTCGAGGGGAGCCACAACCAGGACCTGATGTTTAGTCATACCGCAGACTGCCGCTGAAGCGCCGTCACCTGGAGGACACCTCTATCTGCGTCCGCCCGGGAAAGGCAAAAAAATTGGAGTAAATACCATTCACGAACGACAAAAAAATGCTATTTGGGTGTCTTGATTTGATATTTTTCCTGCAGCGCCTGCAACAGCTTTTCATCAACCACAATGTCGCTGGCTGAGCGTATGGCAATCAGTTTATCCTGCCACAGCTTGTTGCCCATTTGAGTTTGTAGCTCGTCAATTATCTTGTCCTTGACGGATTCAAACGGCATCTGCTCGGGCATTTTTCGCTCATCATAACGGATTACATGGTAGCCAAAGGGGGTTTTTATAACCTCGCTAATTGCGCCAGGCTCCTGCATCGCAAAAACCACATCTTCAAACGGCTTCACCATCTGCCCGCGCTTGAAGAAGCCAAGGCTGCCTGCATTGCGAGCAGCAGATGGGTCCGTCGAATACTGCTTCGCCAACTCCCCGAAGTCTTCCCCTTTTAGCGCACGTTCTCGCAGCTCAAGCGCCTGCGCCTGTGCAGCCTCATCGCTGTGCTTTTCATCCACCTTGATCAGTATGTGTGAGGCCTTCACCATCTCATCGGTCATATACTGCTGCTTCTGGACTTGATAGGTCTCCTTCGCAGTCGCCTCCCAGTTGACGTCCTTCAGCTTTTGCCTGACATAGTCTTCACGAAGGTCTTTGATAATACGCCGCTGATACATGATATGCGCATTCCACTCGGCCTGCTCGCGATCGAAATCAGGCCTACTTTCAGCTTCGGCCGCCAAAACCTGCATGGTGTACAGCATCTCTGCCATCTCCCGGTATATTTGGGGACGACTCAACACCGCAGCCTTCTCCTTGGGGTCCGGGGGGGTGTTCTCCGCGATGTAGCGCTCCATATCGAGGTACTTGACTGTGACATCACCGGCCTGGAAAACAATACTGTCCTGCCCGGCGGCAAACGCTCCAGCAGACTGCAGAACAGCCAGCAGAAACACAAATCCAATCTTCTTCATATTAAATCCCAAAAAAAAGCGCCAAACACAAGTTTGGCGCCATGGAACATCTTTCAGATTACGGAGTCAACAAAAGATTGCAAACTCCATGCTAGGGTGTTCCCCCGACACTTGCACCGCGGAATAGCTTGCTGGTAGAGGTGGGGCCGGAGCCTGTACCGAAAGCCGCCTGCGAATGATTAAGGTAGTACGTTTTGTTCCGGATGAGTTTACACGTCGTGACAAAAGCAGGCTGATTTTCCTGAGACCAGCTCAACTTGGTATCGACTCCGGTAACATCGCACGCGTTTTTCAACACGCCTCTAAGCGTATAATTTTGGACTATTGGAGCCGCGCCCGGACACTCCGAAAACCACATACGGCGCGTCAAACTCGCCGATAAAGTGTCCGCAACCGCCGAGAAATAGCCCCTGTAAGTTGTCGAGGTCGTCGTGGCGAACTTGGATGCCGAACCAACTTTTCCTGTGGTGACAGTTGTCTTCATGGGTACTTTCGACCACGGTATTGTCTCAAATACCAGCGCCGCGCCTACAGTGCCACACTCTCCCGGTGGCGGTGGCGGTGGCTCCACGGGACAGGCAGGGTCAAGTGGCGTAGCCACGCAATTGATCGGTGTAAACCCGCCCTCTTGACCGGGACCAGGGATGGTATCGATAACAGTTGCACCATCTGGGCCTGGCAGTGAGGTCATTGAAATGTCGAAAACCGCCTTAGGTAGACTAGCCGGAATGGTACCCGCAAGTGCTGCTGGGACTGTTGTAATCGTAATATCGCCATTGGCGGCAGCGGACATTGTAAACCTGTCGAATTGCGTACCATTAAGCGTTACAGCGGAGAATGCCGCCGGAGCGAGACACACGGCCTGCGTCAGGATTAGCATTCGTAATGTTTGAATTTTCATAGTAGTTCACTCCTAACATCCTGGTGGTTCTAAGATATAACTTAATCATATCTCCCTTGTTCATTTACATTCTATTAGAGAATTTTGCTATTTAAAACGTATTATGCTGCCCCTATCGCTAAATTCGGCCAAAACTGTGACCCATTCGGCAGTTTAGTTCCCTACCAGGTTCCTACAAAGCAAAAAAAACGCGACTTTCGCCGCGTTTTTCTGTTTCCTACCACCAATCCTGTCGGGACTTGGCCGCCCGTACTGCAGAAACGGCCATTCCTGATAGGAGTTAGAACGGTGCGGTTGCGCTGGAGATCAAACGGTCGCCTTTGTGCAGAGCGGTGCCAGAGTAGTTGGACAGCACCCCACCAGCAAGCTCGCCATTGACGTAGCGTTGTACCGCGAAGCCGACCACTGGCAACCCAGCAAATTCATCATCCAGAGTTGACAACACACGACCTTCACCGGTGAAGTCAACCCGTGCCCAACCATTCTCGAAACCGTCTTCCAGGTTCAGATTCACCCCGGTCCGAGCAGATGCACCCAGCACGTTAGAATCGTTGAAGGTCAACACGTTAGCTTCATAACAGAAGCTAAAGGTCGGGATTTCGCCAGCCGGAGGCAGAGGAGAGAAGTCATTCGGGTCTATCGGATTAACAGGCGTAGCCTCCTCACGATTCCAATATTCGATGCCGAATGTCTCGCACGCTGTTGAAGTCACAGAACTCCAATCATTGGTAAACGGCTCTAGAGCAGGTGTCTGGTTCACGTAGAACCGTTTCGTCGGAAAGGTTACGACCCAATCAGTGCCTGCATTAATGTCAGACTCCAATACATAGTCGTTAGAAATGGATGCCTGCATCATGGTCGCACTCACCGAATCCGCGCCAGTAACAGCAACTCCGCTCTGAACACCGCCTTCATCAAAGACATCGTAGGCCAGGTCTGCTTCACTCGCTATGGAGGGGAGGAGATCACCAGGGCCAGAGTGGAAGAAGCCGGCACCCGTACTGTCGATCCAGTCATCAATGGCCAGTGCATCGTAGGACGCATCGGTACCCTCTTCGACATCAATCAACACACCATAGCCGTACAGGCCACCTGATACGGCGCTGACGCCGTCCGCACCGTCACTGGTATTCCAGGAACCACCCGTACCCCATGCTGCGTCAAGGGAAGGACAATCATCAGGGAAGCCAGTTGAATCGTGCAGCATCGCGTCTGTGTAGACGGAAGCAGTGACAGTAGCCATCTCTATCACTTCCAAATAACCTTCACGGGTACGCTCGATGCCATTCACAGAGTCAGCGGTATACTGGAATTTGCGGAACGGGACTTTTGAATTGTTGGATATAGCCAGGGGCACCGTACAGGAATTATCTGCGGATTGAATGGCTGCGCCACCGCCCGCGTCCGTCGTTATCACCGCAGACCAGTGATCGTGCGGAGACAGGTAGAGGTTAAAGTCCAAAACTTCTTGGCTGTTCATGGATTCGAGGACACGAACCTTGACCGCCTTGAATTGATCAGTCGTGTTTACCAAGTTTATGTATGTGTCATGGCCCGATTCAACGGTATAAAACGGGAACACTAACACCTGACCAGTTCCGTCCGAGTTAACGTGAACAGCTTGCGCTGCGTTAACACCGGCCAGTGCAGCGAGGACTGCCACGGGAAGTATTTTCTTCATGTTTGTTACTCCTAGGTTTAACAATGTATCGTTGTTGCACGTTAATAAATGCTGCATTTAGTAAGGCGTAAGTATGCCCCCAAACCTTACCCCTGTCTACCGTCCGCCTTCTAAAACGTTGGCAGGGAGGTGTCTAACACATACATACGAGGCGAAAATTAGCACAGAGCCTAGTAGGCGTCAACTTTATAAATGCCAAATATTCATGGTCTTTGTACAGATGTCTTAAACCACACGTCACCGGCGATAACCCTAGGCAAATCAATCGCTAACACACACCAAATAAATCTTGAGATAGCGCATCCGACGGCTAAATTGGGTTACTTTGCGGGCACGTGCAGCCACCAGTCACCGTCTACCTTTACCCACTTGTAATCCAGGGGCCGTCGATTCGTCATGTTCATACGCTTTATGTCGTACTCGATCATAAGGCGGACATCGCAGACATCTTCGACGCATTGCACGGAATCCACTGTCGCGCTGGTCCAGCGACCACTGCCCTGCACAAAGGTGTAATACTGTTTCCAGGTCGAAAATTGCCTGTAAGTGGGCGAGGTCAATGCCCAGGCGCCCTCGATATCACCTGCCATCAGATCATCGGCCCAGGCCTGTGCCCGCAGCCGAACGGCCTCCTCTGGAGGTAAATTCCACTGCGCACCGATACCCGCACACCCGGTGACAGCGGCAACTATCACGACCAGGCCCATCCTGAGCAGTAGTTTTCGGATTTTGTTATTCATGGCCCAAACGCACTCCTGTTATTCGGCTTTAAGTTGCCCATCAATCTGCCTGTCTGTTATGTAGGTGGATGCGGGCACATCGATCAGTTCAAGTCCCTGCATCTGAGCCCGCATTTGACGACTCACATCGCGTAGATCAGAGTCACTGTAGATCACCCGCGGGGTGATGACGACCAGCAACTCGGTCCGGGAATTTTCCTGCTTCTTGGTGCCAAACAGTGCGCCTACGACGGGCAAATCGTGCAGCAGGGGTATGCCGCTGCTGCCGCTACCTTTGTTTTCCCGGATCAGACCGCCCAGCACCACCGACTCGGAAGACCTGACGGCAACCCGGCTGCTGATCATGCGCTCCAGAAAAGTGCGGTTCCCCTCCTGCCCGACCTCAATAGGACCCACATCAGTGACTGATTGATCAATATCCATAGTGACCAGCCCACCGGCATTGACCGACGGCGTTACCGACAAATGCACGCCCGTGTCCCTGTACTGGATGGACTGTGTCGTATTACCTCCATCCGTGGTGGTGGTGCCCGTGGTGACGGGTATCTGATCCCCTACCTGAATTTCAGCAGTCTGGTTGTCCAGCACCATCACAGATGGCGAGGAGATAACATTTAACAGATTTTCATCAGCCAGTGCGTTCAGCACGGCCTTTATATCGCCATTGCCATTGACCACCGAATAGGAAAAGCCGGGAACTTTCGCCCCAATCAAGAGGCCATCAACCAACTTCGAGACACCGGTGTCATTACCGCTCAGGTTGTTGTTGAATGACCACTCGAGCCCATATTGCAGGTCATCAGTGAGTGTTACCTCAATGATACTGGCTTCAATAATCACCTGTGTTGCCGCAACATCCAGGCGCTCGAGGGCAGACTCAATCTTTCGATACTCCTTGCCGGTTGCGTAGATGAGCAGCGCATTGTTTTGCTCGTCCGCCACCACACGCATATCGCCCACGGTGACACTTTTATTCTCCGACGCAGCACTATCGCCAGGCGTTTTTCTGGCTGCAGTGCCAGTGGGCCTTGATTTGGATTTGGATTTGGAACCGGAGTTGGAAATTCCACCCT
>Ga0163144_10008385_pt1 | contig 22377 bp, 15 predicted proteins | sample OliLak19BULKMAT1_FD_123175 | JGI IMG/M metagenome (GOLD analysis project Ga0163144, IMG submission 123175) | Freshwater microbial mat bacterial communities from Lake Vanda, McMurdo Dry Valleys, Antarctica - Oligotrophic Lake LV.19.BULKMAT1 | ecosystem: Environmental > Aquatic > Freshwater >... | reverse complement strand
TGCGCTGCGTGGTTGAAACCCACTGCTTGCGCCGGGCGCGTTGACTCATTTCTTTTGCTTGCCGGTCGGGCTCATGTTCAATCAGATATTTACCAAACTATTCGGTTCGCGCAATGACCGCTTGGTCAAATTGATGCGCAAAGCCGTTGAAAAAATCAACGTCCTCGAACCGGCCGCTAAGACGCTTAGTGATTCCGACCTTAAAGCACGCACCGAGCTATACCGCGAGCGCCATCGCAAGGGCGAAACGCTCGACCAACTCCTCCCTGAAGCATTTGCGACCGCGCGCGAAGCCGCTCGTAGGTCAATGGGTTTGCGCCATTACGACGTGCAATTGATTGGCGGCATGGTTTTGCATCAGGGCAAGATCGCCGAAATGCGCACCGGTGAGGGCAAAACCTTGGTCGCAACGCTAGCGGCCTATCTCAATGCAATTGCCGACAAGGGCGTGCATGTGGTGACGGTAAACGACTACCTCGCGCGTCGCGACGCTGCCTGGATGAGTCCGGTTTACAACGCGCTCGGGCTCACGGTTGGCGTGGTGGTTCCGGGATTGCCGCCAGCCGTTAAAAAAGCCGCCTATGCCGCAGATATCACTTACGGCACCAACAACGAATACGGTTTTGACTATCTCCGCGACAACATGGCGTTCTCGAGTGAAGAACGCATGCAGCGCAAGCCCAATTTCGCGATCGTCGATGAGGTCGATTCAATCTTGATCGACGAGGCGCGCACGCCGTTGATCATCTCCGGTCCGACCGAGGAAAGCCCGCAGCTTTACGTCAAAATTAATACGGTCGTGCCAAGGCTGATCCGGCAAACCAAAGAAGACGGCGACGGCCACTACTCGGTCGACGAAAAAGCCAAACAGGTGCTGCTCACCGAAGACGGCATGGAACACGCCGAAAAAGTGCTGATCGAAGACGGCATTCTTAAGGAAAATGAGTCACTCTACGACGCGCACAATTTGAATGTGGTTCACCATTTAAACGCGGCACTGCGCGCGCATGCGATCTATCGGCGCGACGTTGATTACATCGTCAAAGACGGTGAAGTGGTGATTGTTGATGAGTTCACCGGACGCACGTTAGCCGGTCGACGCTGGTCGGACGGCTTGCACCAGGCCGTAGAGGCCAAAGAAGGCGTTCCGATCCAGCGCGACAACCAAACAATGGCGTCGATCACTTTCCAGAATTTGTTTCGGATGTACCCGAAGCTGTCGGGTATGACCGGCACAGCTGATACTGAAGCCTTTGAATTTCAAACGATTTATGGTTTAGAAGTGGTGGTGATTCCGACCCATCGCGACATGGTGCGCAAGGATCACATCGACGTGGTGTACTTGCGTCAACCGGCCAAATATGTCGCTATTTTGGCTGATATCAAAGAGTGCTACGCGCGCCAACAGCCCGTGTTGGTGGGCACAACTTCCATTGAGACCTCTGAGTTGCTGCACGGATTGCTGCAAAAGGAAGGGCTTCCGCACGAGGTGTTAAACGCCAAGCAGCACGAGCGCGAAGCGCAAATTGTCGCGCAAGCCGGGCGTCCTGGGGCGGTCACAATCGCCACCAACATGGCCGGACGTGGTACCGATATTGTGCTCGGCGGCAACCTGGAAGCTGAAATGAAACAGCTTTCGAGCGAGGTCGGTGAAGACGAGCGCGAAGCGCTGCGTTTGGCTTGGGTCGAGCGCCACGACGCGGTGCTTGCGTCTGGCGGGCTTCACATTATCGGTACCGAACGCCACGAGTCGCGGCGTATTGACAACCAGCTGCGCGGTCGGTCGGGTCGCCAAGGCGACGCGGGCTCGAGTCGCTTTTACCTGTCGCTGGAAGACAATCTAATGCGAATTTTCGCCTCAGATTGGGTCATGGCGATGATGCAGCGCCTTGGAATGAAAGACGACGACGTCATCCAGGAAAAGATGGCGATGCGCGCAATCGAGCGAGCGCAACGCAAGATCGAAGCGCACAACTTTGATATTCGCAAGCAGCTGCTGGAATACGACGACGTCGCCAACGACCAGCGCAAGGTGATCTACGAGCAGCGCAACCATTTGATGGAAGCCGACGAGATCTCCGCGATGATCAGGGACATTCACCGCGACGTAGTTGCACTCACGGTGCGCAAATACGTCGCAGCCGATTCAATCGACGAGCAGTGGGACTTAAGTGGGCTGGAAACTGCGCTCTCGGCTGATATCGATCTGCGCCTGCCGCTGCGTGAGTGGGCTGAAAAAGACGACATGCTCACCTCCGAGGTCATCTTGGAGCGCGTGCAGGAGGAAGCGACGCTGTCGTATGCGGCCAAGGTGGAGCAGGCCACGATCGAGGTGATGCAGCGCTTTGAAAAGCAAATAATGCTGATGGTTCTTGATGGCAAATGGAAAGATCACCTCGCGCGGATGGACTATCTACGCCAGGGCATCCATCTGCGCGGCTACGCCCAAAAGCAGCCAATGCAGGAGTTCAAGCGCGAGGCCTTTGAGCTGTTTTCTGAGCTGTTAGAAGACGTCAAGCGCGAAGTGACGCACGTGTTGATGCGCGTGCGCATTCAGAGCCAGGAGGAGGTTGAGCAAGTCGAGGAGCGCCGTCGCGCGGCGCCACCGATGCAGTTTCAACACGCGCAAGCGCAAGGGATGGGTGAAGTCGAAGTGGAAAATGACGCAGTGCTCGCCTTTGACCCGGCCGATACGGCCATGTCGCAACAAACTTTCACCCGCGAGGGAGCCAAAGTGGGGCGCAACGATCCGTGCCCGTGCGGCTCAGGCAAGAAATACAAGCAATGCCACGGGCGCTTGGCCTGAAATAGTGGATTTGGGCAGTTTGAAAAACCTTAAACGAGCGAGCCGAGGGCAAGGCGTATCGCGCGCAGGAACCGCAGCGCACGGTAAGTCCGTGAGGAGTCCGAGCACGGAGCAACACCGCCATCGGCTCGCGCAGTAGGTTTTTCAAACTGCCCATTAGACAGGGCGCACTGATTGCCTCAAGCCGCGAACCTGTGCCAAGGTACGCGGCTTGAATTCTTGGCAAAATCCGCTCCCTGTGCCCCAACTGACACTTCGCCCTATCGGGCTCGCGATCGCGCTTGGTTTATTGCCAGCAGCCACCGCACATGCGCAAGCGCAATGTGCGGCTCAAGCGCCTGACTGTTCAGCGATTGACGCTTGGCGACTTTGCCAACCGGCAAGAATGCCGTTTCTGTACCCGCCGGGTAGCATTGCGGCAAGCGCCGACGCGCAGCCTGCGGACTTTTCAGCCGACCAGTTTGACGTCAGCAAACAGCAGCGCTACACGCTCAGTGGCAGCGCCGTGGTCAGCCAGGGACAGCGCCGCCTTGAGGCGCCGGCAATCAGCTACTTCACCGTTGAAAAACGCGCTGAAGCACTTGGGCCGGTGAAGTATCAAGACGCGACCTTATTGTTCACCGCCGCATCAGCCAAGCTTGATTTAGCGCTGGATCAAGCGGAACTTGAGGGCGTTGAGTATCAGCTCGTCGTCGGGCGCGGCAATGGCCGGGCGCGTAAAGCGCAGCGCCTTGGCGACAATCGCTCCAAGCTCGAACAGGTGAGCTTTTCGACTTGCGATGCAGCCCATCCGGACTGGATTTTAAGCGCACGCAAGATGACGCTGCGCCACGATGAAGGCACCGCCATCGCCAGCAATCTGACGCTGAATTTCAAGGGCGTGCCGCTGCTGTATCTGCCTTATGCGCGCTTCCCAATCGACGATCGGCGTCAATCAGGACTGCTGGCGCCGAGCATTGGCGGCACTTCGGGCAATGGTCTGGATATCTCGCTGCCGTACTACCTTAATTTGGCAGCAAACTACGATCTCACGCTGACGCCGCGGCTGATCACCGATCGCGGCCTGATGTTAGGCGGCGAGTTTCGCTATTTGCAGCCAAGCTACCGCGGTGGGCTCGAATTTACGTACCTCAACAAGGACGACAATCTGCAGCGCGACCGCGGCCTTTATCGGCTCGGCCACGTGCACTCGCTGGGCGGTAACTGGTACGCGTCGGCGGATCTCTATCGCGTATCGGATCGGCGCTATTTTGAAGATTTTGGGGATTCACTCAACACCACAGCGATCAGCCTGCTGCGTTCTTCAGTGCGCGTGGCCGGGCGCGGAAACTGGTGGGATTTTTCAGTGGATGCCGACACCTTTCAGGTCATCGATCAGCTGATTCTGCCGCAGGCTGAGCCCTATTCTCGCGTGCCGCGCGTTTACTACGCCGTCGAGAGTCAAAACCTCACAGGGCCCGTATTTGGCGTGCGCTCAGAAGTAGTTGGTTTCGAACGCGCGGTCGGCGTCACCGGTTCGCGCGTGGATGCGCACCCGTACGTGAGCTGGCCCATCGTGCGCCCGTCGTACTATCTAACGCCCACTTTAAGCTACCGCTACACGAGTTACGACCTTGATCGCGGTCCCGATACCCGACCCGATCGCGCGTTGCCGATTGCCAGCGTAGAAGGCGGACTGCTCTTTGATCGTGCGACGCATTGGTTTGCTGCCTCAGCTAATCAAACCCTAGAGCCCAAGGCGTACTACCTGTATGCACCCTATCGCGAGCAGGACGATATCCCGGTGTTTGATACCGGCGAGCTCACCTATAGTTTCGGCCAGCTGTTTCGCGGCAATCGCTTCTCGGGAGCAGATCGCCAGCAGGACGCCAATCAGCTCAGCCTGGCGCTCACCACGCGGGTGACCGAAGACTCAAGCGGCATCGAGCGCTTGAGTGCGAGCGTCGGGCAGATCTTTTATTTTCGCGACCAGCGCGTGCAGTTGCCGGGCATTGCCGCCACCAGCTTGAATCGCTCGTCGTACATTGGGGAGATCAACGTAGGCTTAAGTGAGGAGTGGACCGCGAGCGCCGGATTGCAGTGGGATCCCAATCTTTCGCGCACCGAATTAGCTGCAATTCGCGTGGCAAGACGTTTTGCTAACAACGGCATCGTCAATTTGTCTTATCGTTTCCGGCGCAACTTGGTTGAACAGGTCGATTCTTCGTTTTATTGGCCGCTTAACGAGCGCTGGAAGCTGATTGGTCGCTGGAACTATTCTTTGCGCGATCGTTCGAATCTCGAGGCGTTTGCAGGCTTTGAATATGAAAGCTGCTGCTGGGCGGCGCGACTTTTGGGCCGACGCTATTTGCAAAACCAGCTCGGCCAAGAGCGCAGTGCGATTTATTTTGAATTGGAGTTGAAAGGCTTGGGTTCGCTCGGACGGAAATCTGATGAGCTGCTTGAGCGCGCTATCTCCGGCTATCGTCGTTAACTTTAATCCCTGCAGCCGCTTGCTGCGAACTATGGTGAGTCAACTATTTATGCGTCATACCCTCCTTTTCGCTGCGCTTTTGGCACTCAGCGGTGCGCCTACATTGGCATGTGCACAAGCCGTCAGCACGCAAGCGCTTGATGGCGTGGTTGCCATCGTTGAAGACGATGTCATCTTGCAGAGCGAACTCGACACCGCCGTGAACAACGTGCGCAAGCAGTACGCCAGCCGCACCGATCAGCTGCCGCCTGAAAATGTGCTCAATCGCCAGGTGCTTGAGCGCTTGATCATGAATCGCCTGCTGCTTGAGCGCGCCGCTACCAGTAATACCAAAGTCAGCGATGAAGAAGTAGATCAAGCCGTCGCTGCGGTGGCCACACAAAACAAGATGAGCACCGCGCAGCTGCGCGATTCGCTCCAGAAAGACGGCATGAGCTTTTCGACCTTTCGCGACCAAGTGCGCGACGAGTTGATCATCCAGCGCCTGCGCCAGCGCGTCGTGCAATCGCGTGTAGAGGTATCTGATACCGAAGTGGAAGTGCTGTTGGCCAGCACTTCGCTCAATACTGGTGAAGTACACCTTGGGCATCTGCTGGTTGCAGTACCCGAGAACGCATCGCCCGAGCAGATTGAAACGGCGCGCGACAAAGCCGATGGCGTCTCCAAGCTCATTGCCGACGGGATGGAGTTTTCTGCGGCGGCCATTCGCTATTCCGACGGCCCGCAAGCGCTCGATGGTGGCGATCTTGGCTGGCGCCCGATTGATCAAGTGCCGACCTTTTTCGCCGAGCAAATTCTAGCGATGAAGGGCGGTGAAATTACCCAGGCGATTCGCTCGCCTGCTGGTTTTCATATCATCAAAGTGTTCGAGCGACGCGACAATAAGCAGCAGATCGTTGAGCAGTACCACGCTCGGCACATCGTGATTAAGCCGAGCGAACTGATGACCGCGAATGAGGCTCTGGCACAAATTCGCGATTTGCGCAGCAAAATTGTAGACGGCGCGGACTTTGCCAAGTTGGCCAAGGCCAACAGCCAGGACGACGTAACCAAACAGGCGGGCGGCGATTTGGGCTGGTTTCAACCCACCCAGTACGGCCCTGAATTGGCGATGGCGCTGATTGCGCTCAAAGATGACCAGATCTCCGAGCCATTTCAAACTGCTAGCGGCTGGCACATCGTGCAGCGCCTCGGCTCGCGCAGCGTCGATAAAACCCAAGATTTCATCCGCAATCAGGCGCGTGAAAATATTCGCCAGCGTAAAGCCGACGAGGAGCTCGACAATTTTATGCGCCAAATTCGCTCTGAAGCGTCGGTCGAAACGCGCCTAGCAGCGGGTTAACTTGCACCTCGCGCTCACGCTCGGCGAGGGCGCAGGCATTGGGCCTGATTTAGCGCTCGCGCTGGGCGCGCAATTAAGCGACGTGGTGCTGATTGGCTGTCAGCAGACGTTACAAGAGCGCGCGATTGCACTCGGCTTACCGACTTGGCCGCACGCCATTATCGACATTCCGTGTGCGGTAAAGGTTGTTCCCGGCGTGCTCGATACGCGCAATGCGCAGGCCACGCTGGCGATGCTCGAGCGCGCGGCAGCCGGCGCCCAAACCGGCGAGTTCAGAGCAATCGTTACCGCCCCAGTGCAGAAAAGTCTGCTCAACGATGCGGGGATCGCCTTCTCCGGCCACACCGAGTTTTTTCAAGCGCAAGCAGGCGTTTCGCGCGTGGTGATGCTGCTGGTTGCAGATGCGATGCGCGTGGCGTTGGTGACCACGCATTTGCCGCTGCGCGCGGTTCCCGACGCGGTAACCCATGCCGCGGTGCTTGATTCGCTCATCGTGCTGCATGCTGGCTTGCGCGCCCAGTTTGGCGTTGAGCAACCCAAAATTGCGGTCCTTGGCTTAAATCCACACGCTGGCGAAGGCGGGCATTTGGGGCACGAAGATCACGCGCAGATCGTGCCCGCAATTCGTGCGGCTCGGGCCTTAGGCATCGACGCGCACGGCCCTTTGCCGGCCGACACCGCATTCATTGCGCGCAATTTAAGCGGCGTGGATGCGGTTTTGGCGATGTATCACGACCAAGGCCTGCCGGTATTGAAATACGCGGGCTTCGGGCACTCGGTGAATGTCACGCTCGGCTTGCCCTATGTGCGCACCTCCGTGGATCACGGCACGGCACTTGATTTGGCGGCCAGCGGGCGGGCCGATCCGGGCAGCCTGCGCGCAGCCGTGCAATTGGCCCGCGAACTCTCTCGATGAGCGGACGCCTGCGCTGTGTCGGGGTCGGCATGCTGCTCGGTGGGCATCTCACGCCAAGCGCGCGCAACGCGATTGAGAGTGCCGACGTTGTTTTTGTCGCCGTGTCTGATGCGCTGGTTGAGATGTGGGTACAGCACATGCACCCCGACGTGCGCAGTTTGCAGCCGCACTATCGGGCCGGCACTTCGCGGCGCCTCAGTTATCTTGCAATGTGCGAGGAAATTCTGGTCGAAGTGCGCTCGGGCAAGTCGGTTTGCGCGGCTTTTTACGGCCATCCTGGGGTGTTTGCCTGGGTCGCCCATGAGGTGATTCGACAAGCCCGTATTGAGGGCTTGAGCGCGAATATGGAGCCGGGTATTTCGGCTGAGGATTGCCTGTATGCGGACCTTGGAATCGATCCTGGTACCCACGGCATTACTCATGTTGAAGCCACTCAGCTGATGCTTTTCACGCATCAAATAGACGTTTCTGGCTACTTGGTGCTGTGGCAAGTGGGCGTCGCAGGGGATCGTTCGCTGAAGCGTTTTGCTACCGGGCAGGCTTATCGCGAGATTTTGCTTGAAGTGCTGCTTCGATTTTATCCAGCGAGCCATTCAATCATCATCTATCGCGCAGCGACATCGGCGCTATACGATCCGCGCATTTTGCAGGTAATGCTTGGCGAGTTACCGACAGCCGACATCGAATTGGCCGACACCGTGGTGCTTAAGCCGCTGCGTGAGCGCGAGCTCGATCCTGTGATTGCGGCGCGCCTAAGCGCCCTCGACGCTTAAATGCGGTGGGCGGATGAGAGCGGCGCTTTTTGAAACCCAACGCTTAGGTGCGTTTGCGCTAACCGCGGACGATCAGGCGCTATATGTGGCGCTTTACACCGATCCCGAGCGCCTGCGATTTTTGCTCGAAGCGCTGACGCAGGCGCAAGCAGCGCGCAGTTTTTCTGGGGCATTGGCAGCGGCAAGCGATCCCTCAAACGGGACGCAATGGTTGGTGCTCAAGCATGCAGGCGCCAGCATCGGTTTGTGTGGGATCACTGAGTGGTCTGCCGCAAGTCAAATTGCTGAGGTGGGCATCTTGTTGCTCAAGTCTGCGCAACACCAGGGTTTTGGCGTTGAAGGGTTGCGCGGAACCGCCGATTGGGCGTTTTCAGCGCTGCCTGCTAACCGTGTAGAGGTGCGCTATTTGCGGGTCAACGCGGCTGCGCACGCCATGGTTGAACGTGTAGGATTCCTGCGCGACGACTTAGCCAGAATTAAGGACACTTGTGTCGCTTACTTTGATCGACGAAGGTCGGGCGCAACGGTTTTCTCACACTGAAAAACAGGGGAATACGCAATGTCAGATGTAATTGCACTTCTTGAAAAAATGGGCGCACTCGGCGTTTTGAGTGCCAGCGACCGCAGCGCGGCCATTCGGCAAGCCGCGCTCGATCCAGAAATTGCTTCAGCACTTTTAAGCGGCAATTCAGCGCAACTTAATGCACTTCTCGGCGCTCGATCCACGATGGTCTGTGGGCTTTTTCCAGCAAAGGACAACGAAACTCCTGCCGACGGTGATGACCCAGATGAGGATGTACCTGTTGATGATCCAAAGCCTGATGGATTGCGTCGAGCTGCTTAAGAAAGCGCACGTCGTTGAGGGTTCGAACCCTTAGAGATCGGCAGCGCTGCTTTCTTTGGGCGCTGTTTTGCGTGTTTGCACTATCAACCTCTAACCTGTCAGCACAGCCGAAACCTCTTTCAGCTCACGAGCAGTTGATTCGCGCAGACGCCAGCAAACGTTCTGATTTTCGCGGCTTTGTGGCAACGCTTGACGCAGTCGAAAAGCGTACCGACTTGTCAGCCGCAGATACTAACTTGCATCGCTACTTGCGCGCTTGGCAGTTGGGATACGCCGGTGAGTACGTCACCTCGATTGATCTGTTCAATCAGGTGTTGCGCGATTCCCAAGACCCCACGCTCAGTTTCCGGGCGCTGGCGAGCATCGTCAATGTGATGATCATCGCGCGCCAATACCGAGAAGCGTTTGCCAAACTGGCGGCGATGCTCGAACTGCTGCCAAAGGTGACTGATCCCGAAGTGCGCGCGCAGGGCCTTTTAACTGCCGCGCTGATGCACAACAACGTCGGTCAGTACGCGATCGGTTTGCAGTATGCCGATCAACTCCTGTCAGAAGACGGCGTGGGAAATTTGGTGTGTGCCGCGCATCAGCTCAAAATTGAGGCGCTATTTGCACAAAGGCTCATCAAGGCCAATGCCGAGGTGATCGATCTTGCGCTGCGCGTTTGCGCTGAGGCGAAGGACCCGGTATTTGGCAACTTTATCCGCGTCGCGCGGGCGCGCCTGCTGCTTGCGGCAGGGGAAATTAAGCCAGCGGTTGATTTGCTCGACGCGCGCTATCCGGAGATTCAGGCTACAGGTTACGCGCGCCTCACCTCGGAGGTGGATTCTCTGCTTGCGCAAGCCTATTGGCAGCGAGGAGATCTGGTTAGCACCGAGCGCTACGCGACGCTGGCGATCAGCAAAGGAATCCAAAAGGAATTTACCGGCCCGCTGGTGCAGGCGCACCGGCTGTTGTACGACGTCGCCAAAAAACGTGGCGATAGCGCGGAGGCATTGCGCCACCACGAAAAATACGCGCAGGCCGACAAAGGCTACCTCGATATCGTGAGTGCCCAACAGCTGGCGTATCAAATGGTCAGGCAGCAAACGTTCGCCAACGAGTTGAAAATTGAGAGCTTGAATCAGAAGAACCAGGTGCTAAGCCTCAAGCAGGACCTCACTGACAAGGCAGTTACCAACGCGCGCTTGTCGATTACGCTGTTGCTCACGGTGCTGGCATCAATCGCGTTTTGGACGTGGAAGATTCACCGTTCGCGTCAGCACTTCCGAAGACTTGCCGAGCAAGACGCGCTGACTGGCGTGTACACGCGTCGCCGTTTTTTCGAGCTGGCAGAAGCGGCACTTGAGAGCGCCAGCAAAAGCCAACGAGAACTGGCCGTGCTGATGTTGGATTTGGATCAGTTTAAAGTGATCAATGACCGTTACGGTCACGGCGCCGGAGATGCGGTACTGAAAGGCGCGGCTAACGCATGTCGTGACACCCTCGATCAAAGTGGCCTGTTTGGGCGCTTGGGTGGGGAAGAATTCGGCTTGCTGCTGACTGATTGCGGCCAGCAGCGAGCGCTAGAAGTGGCTGAAAAATTGCGCGCGGCGATCGCGCAGCACAGTATTTTTTCGGTGGGGGTGGAGATCCGTGTCACCGTCAGTATTGGCGTCACGAGCTCCGCCCGATCGGGCTTTAAGCTCCGCCAACTGCTCGCAAACGCCGATGCGGCGCTTTATTTTGCTAAATACTCGGGTCGCGATCGCGTCGAGGCGTTCGCAACTTAAGTGTTGCGTTTTTAAGCCGTGCGGTAATTTCCAAACGGTTGACCCGTCTACAAATCTCGAGAGATTTCAAATGAATTTAGTGAGCGAGTTCAAAGCTTTTGCGATGCGCGGCAACGTGATCGACTTGGCGATCGGCGTGGTCATTGGTGCGGCATTCGGCAAAATTGTGACGGTGTTAGTAGACAAAGTAATCATGCCGCCGATCGGGTTTGCGATGGGCGGCATCGATTTTTCGCAGAAGAAAATCATCCTGCAAGACGCGCTGGCAGCGAGCGCAGATGTCGCTGCAAAAGCAGAAGTGGCTATCGCGTATGGTGAGTTTCTCAACACGCTCATCCAATTTTCGATCATCGCGTTTGCGCTATTTTTAGTGATCAAAGCGATGAACAGCGTGGTCAAGAAAGAAGCCGCCGCGCCCGCCGCGACGCCCGACGACATCGTTCTGCTTACAGAAATTCGTGATCTGCTCAAAAAGTAGGGGTGATCAAAGGCACTGGCTGATCATTTCGGCCCAGCAAAACGGCGGTAGAACTCAGCCAGTACCACGCCGGCGGCAACGCTGACGTTCAAACTTTCAACATTTCCAGTACCGCCAATATTCACCACTTCGTTAGCCGCTTCAAGCCAACCGTCGGCCAATCCCTCGCCCTCTGCGCCGAGTGCGAACAAGCAGCGGCGATGCAGTTTCGAGCTGAACAGGTCAACCTGCGCATGCGAGGAGGTCGCGATCAGGTGGAAGTCAGCGCGCGCGAAACTCGCAAGCGCGCTTTCCCATGAGGTGGCCTCAATCACACTGATATGCTCAAAGCCGCCGGACGCGACCCGCAGTGCGGCACCCGACTTTAAGCGCGCGGGCTCCTTGAGCAGGATTCCGCGCACCCCAAAATGCGCGGCGGTGCGTGCGATGGCACCGAGGTTGTGTGGGTTGCCCACTTCCGGCAGAGCCAACACCGCGCAAGTGGCGCCTAAATCAATCGACGCAATAAACGCATCTGGGGTCATCGCAGGCACATCTTCAACCAGCAAACAAACGCCCTCGTGATGCGCGGATTCGGTGATTTTCTCAAGCTCCTCAGCGGTGACAAGGTGGTACGCGCGCTTGCGTTCAGCTAATCCTCGCAAGTCGCGACGGAAGGTATCTAGCAAGCGCTCTTCTAAATAGGCGCGGATCACCATTTGCGGCCGCAGTGCGAAAACGCCAAGGGCGGCGTTCAACCCATAGAGCTTAATTTCAGTCTTTTTCATGCGCTTTCTGTGCAGTATGCTTAAGTCCATGATACCGATTCGAATCGCCGTGCTGGGGGCCGCGGGACGGCTGGGCAGTGCCATTGTGAGATGTGCGTTGCAAGCGCCAGATATCGAGCTAGTGGCGGCGTTTGTAAGCTCAGAATCTCCATATCTGGGCAAAGACGTCCCTGAAACCAAGCAGCGTTACCAGCTGGCCGCCGAAGTTACCGCTTGCGATGTGCTGATTGATACAGCGGGCGCGCGAGGGTTTGACGATCTCATGAAGTGTTGTGACCGCTCGAGTTGCGCGTTAGTGAGCGCGTCTACCGGGCTCACGGAAACCCAGTCGAACCAGCTCGCTGCAATGGGAATGAATCGAGCCATCTTGCGGAGCGCTAACTTGAGCGTGGGTATTGCCGTACTTCGGCGCGCGCTCAGGCAAACGGCAGTGCTGCTCGGGCCGGGTTGGGAATGTGAGATTAGCGAGACCCATCATCGCCACAAACGCGACTCGCCGTCGGGTACGGCACTTCTCCTGGCGCGAGACGTGCAGAGCGTTCGCTCTCCTGGCTTGCAAGCTGGGGCGGTCGTGCCGATCCATGCCTTGCGCGGCGGGGACGTGATCGGTGATCACACGATTGACTTTCTGGGAGACGGCGAGCGCATTGCGCTGAGCCATGTCGCCACTTCTCGCGATATCTATGCCAATGGCGCTTTGCGTGCGGCGCGCTTTATCGTCAGACAGCCACCGGGCTTGAAATCAATGGACGATCTTCTCGATTTCTAGTGGGCACTTGAAGCGCACGGCGCTTGATGAGCACGACAGTCAATGAGCGCCCACAAAAAAGCCCGCTTTCGCGGGCTTTTCTAAATCAAAACTTTCAGTCGGCTAAACGACTTGACGCCGCTTAGCTGATTTTTTGCTTAGACGCGGCGGCGAACCACTGCGAAACCAACCAAGCCAAGCAGGAAGGCGAGGGCAGCGATGCCCCATGCATTCAAGGAATTGACTGGGATGGCTTGGCTTTGTACCGGTGCGCTATTGACCGTGATGCCGAAGGTATCGGTGTCATTGGTAGTCACGTTGCCGGTTGAAGTCTGCGAGACCGTACCTGTGTGCGTGCCGGTGCCAGCGGCAACTGCGGTGAAGTTAAAGCGGCAGGTCAACGGCATTGCACCACCCACCAGCGGCGGATTGGTCCGGCCGGTGAAGTTGATGCCGGTAAGGTTCACTGGGCCTGGGCTATTGATCGGGCCGGCTGGAATGGTTGGCACAACGGAGCCTGAGCACGTAGCCGAAGTGTAGCGACTGGTTGCGGGGATCGTTACGCTCAAAGCACCGCCAGTAACTGGGCCGCTTAAGTTATTCAACACTCTGGCGAAGAAACTGTAGTTATCGCCAACGTTAACCGTGATACCACCGGTTTTAGCAATACCAGCTGCGACTACGTAGCCTGCATCGTTATTTATGAACAGTGCGATGTCAGAAGCTCCGCCTGGGGGGGGGCCGCTGCCGCAGATCGGTGCGCCTGGACTTGCCGGAATCGTCACGCTTTCGCCAGCATTGCAATAGCCGGTGCGCAAAATTGTGGCCGGGAAACCGATATTGGTGCCCGCGCCTGCGCTGTTTCGCACCAGGACATAGCCAAAGTTTTGCGCGCCGGTGGCTTCATTCCGGAAGCGCACGCCAACATAACGATCGCCTGCGGATTGGAATGCAGCGCCGGTGGCCTGGCCTGCGAGAAAAGTGTTTGTACCGCTAATGGTTGTGCCGGGAAGCAGTGCTGAAGCAGCAAGTGCGGCACCAACAACGCCCTGACCCGCTGGAACGGATGGCGAGAACCATGTAAAGCCTGAGCCGTTATTGTAGGGATTGTTATCCCAGCCTGGGACAGCTGCGCCCGAGCCGCCGGTCGCGCCGGTGACGATGTTGATGTAAATGCCGTCGATGGTGGCAGGCACGGTGATCGACAACAGACCGCTATCGACAGGTGCAGCGAAGGTTGCAGTGGAGGCGAGACCCAAGGAAGCAACCCCGAGGGCTAAGGCAATGTGGCGACCAAGGCGACCACCAAGAAGGGCTTTATTCATATGCATAGCGTATTTCCCACAGGTTGAGTTGTTGAGCACGCGGTTTTATACCACGATAATTTTTACATTCCAATACTGAGCAGGCCGAATCAGGTGCACAAACTTCAGGAATCGTTGACACCATACAGACAATCGCAGCGAGTTCTTCGACTCTGTCAATTGATCGATATTGGTCTCAGGTCGATATCGTAGTGCAAATTGAATGGTTTTTGGATGTATCTGTTCCGAAATCTGAACTTTTTTGCAAAAAGCGGGTATCTGTCGCTGCCCAGAGCTCACAAAAAAGCCCGCTTTCGCGGGCTTAATGACGACTGCGGCACGCCGCCTCGCTGCAAAAAACCGCTTAGACGCGGCGACGAACCACTGCAAAGCCAACCAAGCCAAGCAGGAAGGCGAGGGCAGCGATGCCCCATGCGTTCAATGAATTGACGGGGATGGCCGGAGTTTGTGCCGGTGCGCTGTTGACCGTGATGCCGAAGGTATCGGTGTCATTGGTAGTCACGTTGCCGGGCGAGGTCTGCGAGACCGTACCGGTGTGCGTGCCGGTGCCAGCGGCAACTGCGGTGAAGTTAAAGCGGCAGGTTAACGGAAGAACTAAACCACCCACCAGCGGCGGATTGGTCCGACCGGTGAAGTTGATGCCGGTGAGGTTTACCGGGCCTGGGCTGTTGATCGGGCCGGCTGGAATGGTTGGTGCAACTGAGCCTGAGCACGTCGCCGAATCGTAGCGGCTAGTTGCAGGGATCGTAACGCCCAAAGCACCGCCAGTGACCGGGCCTGAGTTGTTGTTCAACACACGTGCGAAGAAGCTGTAGCTACCGCCAACGTTAACCGTGGTCGAGCCGGTTTTAGCAACGCCGGTTGCAACCGCGTAACCCGCATCATTGTTGATGAATAACGCGATGTCAGATGGAAGACCAGGACCTGGTCCACCGCCGCCGCAGATCGGCGCGCCGGGTGACGCTGGGATCGTCGCCGTTTCACCGGCGTTGCAGTATCCCGTGCGAATAATCGCCGCTGGAAAGCCCGGCGACGGGGCGCCCGCACCCACGGAGATCAGTGCATAGCCGTAGTTGATCGCGCCGGTTGCCTCGTTGAGCAAGCGCAAGCCGACATAGTTATTGCCAGCCACTCGAAAAGCGGGGGCTGCGCCCACGACACCGGTGCCGCTGAAGGTGCTCGCCGGGCCGATCAGGGTGCCAGCCGCTAGTGGCGGTACGGTTGTACCGGAAATGACATAGCCACCGCCGCCCGTGGCTGGTGCAAAAAAGTTGAGTCCAGTGACGGCGCTGGCTTGGTAAGGATTGAGGTCCCAACCGGCAGTAGCGCTCGTTGCGCCGGTCACGCCGGTGACGATGTTCAGATAAATGCCTGCGGTCGTAGCGGGCACGTTGATCGCCAAAACCCCACTATCTACAGGGGCTGCAAATGCGCTGCTGGCACCGAACGCCAAAGTTGCCACGCCGAGCGCACTTGCGATGTGCTGTTGGATGCGACCGCGAACAAGGGATTGCGTGGATTTCATATCTGCTGGGACCGTTTTGAGGGTGAGGGTGGCGTGACTTATAGCACGGTGTTTTTTGTCGTTCCAGCTACAAAGCCGGCACTTTTCGAACTGGATGAACTTCTTTCATGGGATGCGAGGATCAAATTGAGACATGATCGGGCCACCTGAACTTAACCGAAGGCATCACGTATGGTCCTACAGCGACTTTTCGACAAGTTCATCAGCGGCGTCGCCGATACCGACAAGATCCAAGCGATGGCGCGCGTAAATGCACTGCGCTCGGCGTACCCAGAGGAAAGCCGTGCGACGATTGCCGAGCGTTTGATCAAGCGCAAGTGCATTCAAGCCGGTGCGGTCGGCGCGGCAACAACGGCTGCATCGGTCATTCCTGGGATTGGTACCGTCACCTCAATCACCTTGGGTATTGCTGCGGATCGCGCAGTTACAGCCAAGCTGCACGGTGAACTCTTTTTGGAACTGCTGATCCTGCACGAAAAAAACATGCTGCCCGATGATGAAAAGCGCGCGCTTTTGTTGGTCACCGGCGTCGGCGCAGGCCTTGGGCAAACTCTCGATGCGGTGGGTTCGCGCGTCGCCCAATTGGCGAACCAAGGGCTGGCTCGACGCGTGGTGTCGCGCGCCATTCCCGTGCTATCGGTGGCGAGCTCAGCGGGCATGAACGTGGCACTGACCTACCTGGTTGGACGGCGCACGTTGGCACTCTGTGGCGAGCAAGATTTAGAAAATATGAGCTGGGCGGATACCGCGCGCATGCTCACCGGCGTAGACGAGCGCAAGCTGGCCAACTGGGCGCGCGAAAGTGCCATTCATGCGTGGGCGCTGCTCGCTGAAAGACTCGAAACGTTGGGCGGACGCGCGGTATCGATCGTGCGCCGTGCAGGCGATTTGGTCGTAAAAGCGATGCGCACGGCGCGCTCGCGGGTCGATCAACTGACCGTCGCGGAGCGCGCTAATGCAGCGAAAGCTGCGAAGCCAGCAAAACCTGCGAAGGCTGAGAAGCCAGCAGCGCGCAAGGCTAAGTCGGTGTTCATTGAACCCAAGCCGGGTCGGCAGGCGCCTGCGGCAAAACCCAGCTCAGCAAAACCGACCGCAGCAAAACCCACTGCTGTAAAACCAGCTTCCAAGGCTAGCGCCGCGAAAGCCAAGCCTAAGTCGAGTGCGAAGGCGGCTAAAACGCGACCGTAAATTCAACCGCATCAAATACGCCGCTTTCTTCAAGCGCAACGATTCGGTGCGGACCCGCCTCCATCAGCGTGTAGAGCAATCCAGCGCCTGCGCGGGTCCGGCCGATGAGGCGCTCGTTGTCGAGCCATTGCACCTCCTCGGTCGCGCCGTTGGCTTGTAGCTGCACTTGCAAGATCGCTCGCGACGGCGCGCGCGCCAGCGTGGTGCCGTTTTGAATCCCGATGATGCGGATCGAGCCATCACTCGGGCCGTGACAATTGCGCGCATACGCAGGAATCGCCGCCAGCTTGCGCTCTGCTGGCGCCAGCCACGGACCGGCGAGCTTCGGCCAGCGCGCGATCCAATGCGTGGTACCTGACCCGCATGCAGGCGTTAGGCGCTCAGCGCGCGCGTTGAGCTGAATCGGCAGTGGATTGAGCTCAGCCATCGAGCTTTCTCGATCTTTAAGCGTTGGCGGGCGCAAGCCCCGTATTGCATAGCCCTGCACACGACGCGCGCACCAATTCGGCGGGGTCGAATCGCTTGGAAGGCCAAGCGGCCAGCAGAAATCAAGCGCCTGCACACCGTCGGCTTTGGGTTCGTCGAAAGCCCTGCCAGCCAGGGAATCGGCGATCTCAAAGAGCAGCGGCAGTGCGCTATGCGCGCCGAACTCACCGGGGATCGGTGTGCCATCCGGACGTCCGATCCACACGCCGACCGTGACAGCCGAATTGGTGCCCAGCGCCAATGCGTCGCGATAGCCGTAGCTGGTCCCGGTTTTCCACGCAAGGCGGCGGCCGCCTGCGGTATCCACTTGGGAGAGGTTCAAGCCAGGTCGCGGCGCTTCGATCAACATGCGTCGCACCACTAATGCGGCGTCCGCGTCGAGCAAGCGTCGCTCCGACAAACGATCCTGGGGACGCAGGCGCATCGGTGCCATCAAGCCGCCACGCGACAGCGCAGCAAAGGCGCTGATCAGCTGCTCCAGCTGAATGCCGGTGCCGCCCAATATCAGGCTCAAGTTTGGGCGGCTGCCGGCGGGTGATTTGAGCTGGATCCCCGCGTTACTCAAGCGACCGCTGAAGAACTCAGGACTCAAGCGATCCAGCAAATCAACCGCCGGAATGTTCAAGCTGCGGGTCAGGGCGTCACTAGCGCTGACCGGGCCGCGGAAGCCTGCTTCAAAGTTGCCGGGCCGGTAACCATTAAAATCCGTCGGCACGTCCATCAATAGACTCGCTGAATGAATCAATCCGCGCTCGATTGCTAAGCCATACAGAAATGGTTTTAGCGTCGATCCCGGTGAGCGCCAAGCGCTCAACATATCGATGTGGCCAAAGCGCGCGGGATCGCTGAAACGCGCGGAGCCCACGTAGGCGAGTGTGGCCATGTTGCGGTTTTCAACCACCGCGACGGCCGCTGAAGTGCCGGCCGGGAAACGTGCGATATAGCTGGCGACGCGTTGCTCGAGACGCTGTTGCAGTTGCCTGTCGATCAGGGTGTGGATCACCGGACTGCTATCCGTGCGTTTCAAGCGTTCGGCGAGCAGCGCTGCAAGCATCGGGTCACGCAGCCGCGAGGAGGCAACCGATTCCGCATACGCGCTTTGCAAGCGCTTATCGGGCCAGTTCTGGATGCGTGCCACGCGCTTGAGCACCTTATTGCGCGCCGCTTGTGCGCGTTCAGGTGAGCGGTCTGGGCGCAACCGTGAGGGCGACTGCGGAATCACCGTCAGCAGCGCTGCCTCGGCATCACTTAATTGCCGAGCCCCGCGCCCGAGGTAGGCATACGCGGCGGTTTGTACGCCTTCAATCGTGCCGCCAAACGGCGCGCGGTTGACGTAAATTTGCAGAATCTCACGCTTGCTCAAGCGCCTCTCAAGCTGCACCGCGCGCAGCATTTGTTTGAGCTTGCCCGGTATGCCGCGGCCGATCGGCTCGATCAGTCGGGCCACCTGCATGCTCAACGTCGAGCCACCCGAAATCACGCGACCGGATCGCAGCAGCTGAAAGCTCGCGCGCAGCAGCGCCAGCGGATTGATGCCTGCATGGTGATAAAACCAGCGGTCCTCGTAGCTGACCAGCGTGGCAAGGTAGTTCGGCGCTACCGATTGCACGCTAACCGGATAGCGCCATACGCCGCGCGAATCGGCAAACGCGCGCAGTGGCTGCCCATCTTGCGCCAACACCACCTGGCTCAACCCCTGGGTGGCGAGCTCCAGGGGTGGCGGAAATGCGTGATCAAGTAGCTCGAGTGCGGCCCACGCAAAGCCGACGCTGAGCAGTCCTATAGCGAATCTATTCCACACGAATCCGCGCGCTGGCGTCGCTCAAGGAGCGCAATTCAGGCCGATACATGTCCTCCACCTGTGCGGGCGGAACCACAAAGGAACCGGGGCTCACTGCGCGAATCAGATAGAACAAATGCGCTGGGGTGTCCGCATTGATTCGCAGGGCCGCCACATAGCGGTCATCGCGGAACTCTTCGTGATCAAGCGTGGAGGTATCGAGGCGCGACGCGAGATTAATGCCCTCAATTTCCACTTGCGCGAGCAGCTGTGAATCGCTCAAGTTCAAGTTCTCCACTTCAAGCCCGGCCGGGCTCAAATCGGTTACTAGCGCTTGCTGTAGGGCGACAGCGCTTTCAACGCGCAGATACACCACGTAGCTCTCACCTTGCTTGACGCTCGAGCCGACAAACGGCTTGCCGTCTAAGGTGAACCAGCGGCGCGTAATCTGAATGCCGTTGTCGAGCGCAGCGGGTGCGCTCATCGGGAAGCCGGTTACGTCGCTCGACACAAAAAAGCGCTGCGCGCCACTGGGTGTGACGGTTAAGCCCAAGGCGAGCAAATCAGGATCGGCGCCTAAATTGATCACATCCGAGCCTGAAAACGTGACTCGATCGCCGCCACGATTGACATCCAAGGTGAAGGCTTGCCCTTTAGTTTCTGTGCTCAGGGCGCGGCTTAGACGCAACAGCGCGCTGTGCTCGGCGGTCGAGAAATACGCTTGATTGCCCACTGCACCGCTGAGCGCGCTTAAACGCGCGTTGACCTCAGGCATGCGCTTCAAGCCGACCAGAACGCGCAGGATTTCGGCTTGATCGCGCAGGTCTGACGAGAAATCAAACAGGTCGTCCGGCCGCGGCTGGGCGGTCGGGAATTTTAAGGCGCGCTCGATGGCCGCATTGCCGCGCTCGGGGTCACCGGCCTGGATCAACGCGCTGCCTAAATATATCCACGGCAGCGCGGTCAGCACTTTGTCCATTTCGCTGTCGTTAAGATTGCGCAGCGCGCCGAGCGGGGCCTGGTTGACGCGACTCAGCACGTATGCCGCATACGCCGCATTGGACACCCGCAGATGTTCCGATTGCGCAAGATCCCAATAATAGTTGCCGCCCTGGTTCAATGTATCAAGCAGGCGTTTGAGCGCGCGCTCAAGGGTCGCGTCGGGATAGGGCAACGACGCGCTCTTAGCGTCGAGCAGCACATCGGCAATAAACGGAGTGAGGATTGTGGTCGGCTCCTGCGACGCTGGCCACAGCGCGAAATCACCAGATTCCATCTGCATGGAGGCCAAGCGACTAAACGCCAGATTCAAGCTGGCGATGCGCTCGCGTTCGGGGTTGGCGGGGTCTATTTGACGCAGCTCGGCTTCGCTGTAGGCGATCAACGGCACCGCCAGCGAAGCAGTTTGTTCAAGGCAGGCATACGGATAGCTCAGCAGCGATTTCGCCGCATTTGCCGTTCCCAGCGGAGGTTGCGTCGATACCGCCAAGCGCGCGCTAGCTGAGCGTGGCAACCAGCCGCTCGCTGCGCTTGAATCAAGCCGAAAACTCTCATTTGGCGCAAGCGTTGTACGGCTTACGCGGCGCTCGCCGGGATAGGCCGGGCGCACGGGTATTTCAAACTCGCGATTGAGTTCAATTCCGGCGCCTTTGATCGTCAATTGAATTTTGCCGACGCCAAAACTGGTCAGCGCCGTGAGCGGCAGCGAAAGCGTGGTGGAGCCTTTATCGGCAAGCTCAATAGGCGCGAGCGGTGAGTCAATGCGAATCTGCTCAGAGGTTTGCAGACGCACCTCAAAACTTCCGGCGGCGCCAGAGAAATTTTTCAAATCGAGGGTCAACATCGCTTCGTCCCCGGGTGCCAGCACGCGCGGTGAAGACACTTCAGCCACGAGCGGTGCGCGCACTTGCGTAAACGCCTCGGCGCGGCCAAAACGATCGTCGGCAAACACTAGGGCAGCCAGGCGCAGCGAGCCGTTGAAATCGGGCACTTTCAACGTGACCAACGCCGACCCCTGGGCGTCGAGGGCCAGCACGCCGGAGAACAAATCGACGGTCAATACCTTGGCGGTTGGGCGGCGCGCTTGCGGCATGCCGGCCAAAGCGCCGTCACCGCCGTATTTCAATTTGGCAATCGCGCCTTCCAGATTTTCGATCACCCGACCGTAAATGTCGCGCGCGTCCACACCCATGCGGCGCTGTGCAAAAAACGCCAGCCCCGCGTCGGGCAGCGGGTAACGGGTGATATTGATAATGCCCTCATCGACCGCGCTCAAGGTGAGCTGTGCGCTGGTGCCTGCTAGCGCCGGTGCGCTGACCTTGATCTTGAGCTCGCTCAGCGGGCGCATCGTTTTTGGTGCCTCAAGCTTTACGGCAATGGTGCGATCCAGCCGATCTAGTGGCACGTGGATGACGCCGAGCGCGCGTTTCGGGGTGCGCCGTTCTGCGCTTTCACCGGGGCGCAAAACCAGCGCGGTCACATAGATGTCGTGGCGCACGAAGCGCTCATCAACGCTGATTTCGAAGGCTTTAGGATCGGTGCCGACATCAATCGCTTGGGTGCTTAGCAGCTCGTCGGATTCAACCAGCAAATAGCCACGGCCGGCATGCGGTGAGGTCAGCGTCACTGTGAGTTTGTCGCCGACCTTGTAGGCGGCTTTGTCGAGATTGAGCTTGACCTTATCGGGCGGCGCATCAAGCGTGAGCGAGTCAAATCCCCAGCCCGCATTAAACGAATAGCGCGATTTCAAACCGCTGCTGGGATCGATCGCCTCTAACCGATAGCTGCCGTAGTCGAGCGTGGCCTTGAGCGTTGCGCTTGAGTCAGCGGCAATATCGAGGGTCTTCTCAAACTGCAGCTCATCCTGGCGAATTTCATCGGCCTGCCAACCGGTCTGCGCTGAGTACACCCAGTTGTAGTCCACCCGCTCGCGAATCAGCTGCACGGTCACCTTGCTTGCAGCCAGCCGCCGTGCGCTTAAATCTGAGCGCACCAGCTCAAAGCTGACATCTGCGCCGCGCGGGGCCTCATCGTCGGCAAAGCTCGGCTTGATGCCAATCAGCGCTGCCTTCGGCCAAGCGAGTGCTTTGACCGAGCGCACCACTGGGCGGCCGCCACTTTCAAACAGTTCAGCGGTCAGTGTGATGGCCGTTGG
>Ga0163144_10008383_pt1 | contig 22381 bp, 20 predicted proteins | sample OliLak19BULKMAT1_FD_123175 | JGI IMG/M metagenome (GOLD analysis project Ga0163144, IMG submission 123175) | Freshwater microbial mat bacterial communities from Lake Vanda, McMurdo Dry Valleys, Antarctica - Oligotrophic Lake LV.19.BULKMAT1 | ecosystem: Environmental > Aquatic > Freshwater >... | reverse complement strand
CGGGGCTGGGCGACTTCGGCGATCGGCTGTTCGGGACGGTCTGAGTCCGCGTGGCCTATGCTATGATCCTTGGTCTGGCCGCGCGCTTGGCTCAGCGGTAGAGCACCGCCTTCACACGGCGGGGGTCGGAGGTTCGAATCCTCCAGCGCGCACCATTCACCCACTCCTCCATTTTGAGCACTCGCCTCCGGTCGATGGCCACCGCGGGATTACTCGCCGTTCTGGCGTTCGGCCTCTATGCCATTCGGACCAGCGCACCGTTGTCGCCCGCCGAACACGATCTCCTCCGCCAGGCGGCCGGCGTCGGCTCAGCGGCCAACGGCTTTCCCCTGTTCTTTCATCTCGAGGACGAGCACTGGCTGCAACCCGTGGCGGTGTACGCCACCGCGCTGGCCGGACGCATGTCGTCTCCAGACAATGCCGGCCGTTTGGCGTCGGCGGCGATTGGCGGATTGAATGTCGCGCTGGTCTTTCTGCTCGCGCGCCGGCTCTACGCCTCGACGCTCGTCGCCGGCGGCACGGCGCTGCTATTGATGGCCACGCCGGCCCACATCGCCTACGCTCGCACCGGCGTTGATGCGATCTATCCGCTGCCCTTTGTCCTGGCCTGGGTGTTGGCCCTGGTCAGCTACTTCGAGACGGGCGATCGCCGTCTCGCCGCCGCTGGCGCCTTCGCCCTGGGCGTGGGCGTCTATTCACATCCGTCGGCGCCACTAACCATGGGATTTCTCCTGGTGGTGACCGTGGCGACTATCTGGATGTCCGGGCGTCGCGATCGCTCAAGCGTCGCGGTGCCGGTCGCGGCCTTCGTGGCGCCGCTGGCCGTCGCGGCTGTGTGGCTCGCGGCAAACCCGACGGCCTACCCAGACACGTTTGGCCGATGGGCCATCCACGCCGCGCACCTGCGCTCGCCGTGGGACGGCGTCAGGGCCTTCGTGAACTGGAACACGCTCGGCACGCGCCTGTCTCTCTATTGGGGATTCTTCGATCCGTCGTGGCTCTTCTTCGATGGCCCCGACTCGCCGGCGCCGCCCCTTCGCGGCGCATCGCCGTTCCTGTTCGCCACGGCAATGGCGCTTGCGGCTGGGGTCTCGCAACGGCTGCGGGTCGGCTTGTCACCCACCAGCCTGCTGTTGCTGGCCGGCATCGCGGTGGCGCCACTGGCGGCCTCGACCTTCGGGACGCCGCACGCTATCTCCGACTTCCTGATGATCGTGCCGTTAGTAGTCGTGCTGGCGGCCGGCGGCGTCGCCGACTGGATGGCGCGTGACGACGGTTGGTGGCCGGCGTTTAGCTGGGTCGTGATTGGGGCGCTGGTGCTCGACGCCGCGCGGTTTATCAGGTTCTAGCGCGCCTCGAACAGCGCAAAGGACGGTGTGCCGTCCAGCTCGGACACCACCTGGACCGGTAGCCACCCCTGCCCGCCGGGCAAGAGGCCCGCGCACTCGGGTGCGACGAGGGCACAGGCCAGGAGCGTCCCTGGCGGGACTTGCGCCGGGGGCGTTGGGCCATACCACTGCAGCCGGTCGATCACGTCGGGCCGTCCATGGGCGAGGGCGTAGAAACGCCAGTAGCGGTCGGCGTATGGGATGGCTCGACTGACATACACCCGTTGGTCCTGATCGGCCCCGGACCTGGCGATGGCGGCGACGAAGAGCTCGCGGGTATTTCCCCCGAACGTCACGCCCGACTGAATGCGGTATCGGCTCATGTAGTCCTGATAGAAGCCGGAAAATTGCAGCGGCACCGCCGCTACCAGCACCGCGGCCACGATCCGCCACACCCAGCCGCGCGCCACGACCAGCCATTCGACACCGTAGACCGCCACCAGCACGCCGAACGGAATCACGAAGAGGATTCGGTTCATTTCGATCGCACCGGATGCCACCGCCGCGACCGGCGCGGTCGTCAGCCCTGCGAGGATGACGACGTGAAGGTCGCGACGTGTCTTCACAAGCTGCCACACGCCAAGCGGAACGAGGCACGCAAAGCTCAACGGGAAGATCCCAGCCATTCGCGTCGAGTTAATCAGGCTGGAGTCCCCGGACACAAACAGGAACTCCGGCGTAAAGAACGACCAGTAGAGCCCGATCGCCTTTCGGACCGCGACCGTTCCGGTCTCCATCGCTGTTCGGCTCACCGACAAATCGTTGCCCAATTGATAGGCGCCAACGACCTGCGACAACCGCTCCGGGTGCGTGAGATACCAAATCAACATTGGGACCAGCGGCACGGCGAACGCGATGGCCGCCACCAGAACCGCTCTTCGTCCCAACGCCCGATACCCCAGCCAGGCCGTGAGGAGCCAGTAGAGCGGCATCATCACGACGCACGCCAGGTAGGTATACGCGCCCAGGCCCAGCCACGCTGCCGCCGTGGCGAGGCGTCGTGCCGTGGGCCGGTCCGAAAATGCCGCCACGCACAGCAGCCACGCCAGGATGATCGGAATCGAGGTCTGCGGGCTCAAGATCAGGCGGCTGCGGATGAAGTGCGCTGGGGTGAAGGCCATGAAGGCGGCCGCCACCAGCGCCATCCAGTCGCGCCCGAACAGGCGCCGAGCCAGCACGAACACCAGGACAATGTTGAGCACGCCGACGAGCGCAATCGGCAGCCGGACGTTGGCTTCGGAGACGGGCAGCCAGGTCAGCGCGGCGGCCGTGAGATAGATCACTGCGGGATCGCGCCCGGCCGGAAACTCCGGCTCGGTGAAGAACACCGGCAGCAGCCGGCCCGTCAGATCGCGCCCGGATGAGGCGATCGAGATCGCCTGCAAGGCAAACTTCGACTCGTCGTGCATCAAGTAGGCGGGCGCGTCGCCCAGCCGGGTGGCATAGAGCAGGGTCGCCATTGTGGTCACGAGGGCGACCAGGAGCAGCGTGGGGCGGTGCATCTAGAGGGTGTCCGGCGGCGCGGCGTACTTGTCGATCAGCCGATAGAGGGCGCGGCGGCTGATGCCGAGCCGGCGCGCCGCGAGCGACTTGTTGCCGCCAGTGCCATCCAGTGCAGCTGACACCTGCTCGGCCGTCGGTGGGGGGCCAGCCGGCTCCTCGTCTGGGACGACCACGGTGGCCGGGCGCTCGCTCAACGAGCGCGCGAGGTCGCCTTCCGTCAGCAAGTGCCCCTCGCACAGCAGGCACGCGCGCTCGATCACATTCCGCAACTCGCGCACGTTCCCCGGCCACGGCCACTGCACCAGCCGCTCTTCCGCCGCCTCGGTCAATCCGGTAATCGACTTGTCGAACTCTTTCGAGAAGCGGCGGACGAACGCCGCGGTCAGGTACGGCACATCCTCGGAACGCTCGCGCAGCGGCGGTACCGTAATCTCCACGACGTTGAGGCGGTAGTACAAGTCGCTACGAAACCGGCCAGCGGCAATCTCGACGTCGAGCCGGCGATTGGTCGCGGCGATCACGCGAACATCGACCTTCTTGAGCTCGACCGAGCCCACGCGCTGCAGCTCTCCGTTCTCGAGCGTGCGCAGCAGCTTGGCCTGCGCACCGGCCGGCAGCTCCCCCGCTTCGTCCAGAAACACGGTACCGCCGTTGGCCGCCTCGAAGACGCCGGCCTTGTCGGCGATGGCGCCGGTGAAGGCGCCGCGGACGTGTCCGAAGAGTTCTGATTCAAACAGCGTCTCGACCACGGCCGAACAATTCACCGTGATCAGCTTCTTTGCCCGGCGCGGCCCCAAGGTATGCAGGGCGCGGGCGACCAGCTCCTTGCCGGTGCCCGTCTCACCCGTGACCAGCACCGTGCGCGCGTGTGGGGCCAGCCGGTTAATCACGCTGAACAGCTCGCGCATGGCCGGCGACCGGCCGATCATGCCGCAGACCTCGAGCCGCTCGGCCAGCGCGGCGTCGCTATCGAGCACCGAATTGCGATCCTGGAACTGCTGCCGCATGGCGCTCATCAGCGCCCGAACGCGCGGCAGGTCGAGGGGCTTCGAGAAATACTCCGTCGCGCCGAGCTTAATCGCCTCGACGGCGTCTTCGACACTGGCCGCGCCACTCATCAGCGCGATCTGCGAACTGGTGCCGCCGGAGCGAACCGCGCGCAGCACGTCGAGGCCGTTCACGCGCGGCATGTGGAGATCGAGGAGCACCAGGTCCATGTGACGCCGATGCAGCATCTCGAGGCCCGCCGCACCGTCGGCGGCCTCGAGTACCTCGAAGCCCTCGCGCGTGCCGATTTCGCTCAGCAGAAGACGGATCTGCGGGTCGTCGTCGACGAGGAGCAGTAGAGGACGAGGTGAAGTGATGACCCATTCTCGCACAGGGGTTATCTAGCCGGCCTTCTTGACCTCGTCGAGCAAGGCCTGAATCGCTTTGGCATAGGCGGCGTCGGCGTCGGCATGGGCTTTCATGTAATCGGCTTCCGACATTTTGTCTTCACGCCAATTGCCGTCGAAGCGCATACTCTTCGCACCCTGGTCGTGCGAATCGGAGGGCCCCTGCTTGGTGGCGGGCTTCGACTTGAGGCCGTCGGCGTTGAGGTCGGTCACGAAGTGGCGGGTCTCGATGACCGAGGCCGCGTTCAAGTCCATGTAGACTTCGCGATATTCCTTCCGGATCAACTTCTCGTTGACCACGGCCGGCGCGGTGGTGCGGGCCCACACCACCATCAGCTGTCCAGGGAAACTGAGCGCGCCGACGAATTCCTCGCGGTTGTCGGGCATTCGCGCGGCAATGCTGTCGAGCTTCTTGCTCGTCAGGAGCTGCGCTAGCTCTTTCGCGGGGGCGGCGGATTGCGGTTCTTGGGCCAGAGACACCGACGCGAACGCGGTGACGAGCAGAACCGGGGCGAGAAGCTGGGTGAGGGACGCCGGGGACACAAATTTCATGTCCCCATTTAACACATTCAGCCGATGAAAAGCGATTCTTCCTCCTCGACCACGGGCCGGCTGGCCTGGCGGCGTCGCGACGCTTCGCGGAGGCCGCGGAAGGAGTCGATGAGCGCCGACACGCCGGCGAAGATGGCCATGCCCTGCTTGGCCGGGCCCGTCACGAAGGAGTGTGCGGCGGCCAGCGTCTGGTCCACGCGCTGCGTGAGCTCGGCAAACACCTGGTCGAAGCGCTCGACCTGCTGGGCGGCCAGCGCTGCGGTGCGGGCGGCTTCGTTGCTGAGCGCGGTGAGGTTCGCCAGTAGCGGCTTGATGTCCTGATCGAGCTGGGTCGCGATCTGGTCGACGCGCCTGGCAAGGCGGATCCCGGCGACGATGGCGCCGACCTGGATCAGCGCCATCACGAGCACCCCAAACGCGATGATGCCCAGAAACAGCTCGCCGGTGTTGCTCACGCCTGGTCGCCTCGCTCGCGGGCCTGCTGAAAGGCGTCGCGGCCGCGGTCCACCGCGGTCACGAGGTTCTCGCGCTGGCGATCGTAATATTCTCGGCCCTGGTCCATGGCGTCACGTGCCTTGTCCTTGCCCTCACGCGCCTTCTTGCCGAGGTACTCGCGCGTCTCTTCACCAGACGCCGGCGCCAACAGGAGCGCGACGGCCGCGCCGGTCAGGGCGCCCACCACGAAGGCAATCATTACGCTGCTGCCACTGCTGTCCTTGGACATGATGCTCCTCACCAGATACTGACCTTCACGTTGAGATACTTCTTCGGGTCCTTCTTGATCTCGGCGATCAACGCCTTCACTTCGGACATCGCTTGATTCATGTTCTCATATAACTGTTTGTCGTGCAGCAGTTGGCCAGCCGTGCCTTGGCCGTCATTGAGCTGTTGCAAAACCGTGTCGAGGCGCGCAGTCATACTGTCGATTCGCTTGTAGAGCGCATCGTCGGTCAAGAGCTTACCGGCGGTGCCCTCGCCGCGGTTGAGCTTGGCGGTCATCGTCTCGAGGTTCGCCGTGGTCTGATTCAGGCTCTTGCCAAAGGCCGGGTCGTTGATCAACTGGCCGAGGCTGCCCTCGCCCTTGCGCAGGCCGCTGGTGATCGCGTTGAGGTTGGCGAGCGAGGCTTCCAGCTCGTTGTACATCTTCGGGTCGTTGACCAGCCGGCCCATGCTGCCCTTACCGGTGTTCACCGAGCTGGCGACCCGTTCGGCGGCCCGGACCAGGCCGTCGAACTCGCGGTAGACCGATTCGTCCGTGAACAGCTTGCCGATGGTGCCCTTGCCGGCGCGAATGTCGCTGACGAGTTGTTTGGCTTCGTTGAGCGCACTTGTCGCCTCGGTCGTCATCTGGGCAATGCTGCCCTCGGCAATCCCGGAGTTGACATATCCCCAATCAGGAATCGGCGTGCCGCCGGCGCCAGCCGAGATATCGACGGCACCTTCTCCGAGCAGCGAGATGGTGCCGAGGACGGCCTTCGAGCGATCCGTCACCAGCGGGCGGAACTCGTCTTTCACGGAGAACCAGACTTCGACGTTGGTGCCAAGCAGGATCACTTGATCGACGGTGCCGACCTGGACGCCGGCCACGCGCACTGGCGAGCCGGCCATCAGTCCGGCCGTGTTCTCGAATCGTGTCTTCAGCGAGTAGTTCTGCCACGGCATGCCCCCACCGCCGCCCACGGCAAAGATCAACAGGCCCGCCATGACCAGCGCGAAGATCGAGATGATGCCGAACTTGAGTTCAGCCCAGGCGAGTGAATGGGTGCGCGGCATGGTCCTGAATTCCTCTTACGAAAGAAACGTTTGCAGGTACGGGTCGGCCGAGGCGCGGAGCTCATCGGCCGACCCCTCGTAGTGAATCGACCCGTCTTTCAGCATCACGAAATCGGCTTCGTTGATCTTGGCGTCTGCTGCGGGCGAGATGAGCGGCTCGCCGTCAGCGCCACGCGAGGCCGAGTGGGTCGCTACATAGAAGGCGTCGCGCAACTGATGCGTGACGATGACCGAGGTGACTCTCTCGATGTCGCGCAACTTGATGATTTCCGCGTCGATGCTCAAGGAGGTGATCGGGTCCAGGCCGGTCGTCGGCTCGTCGTAGAGCAACAAGGTGGGCTTGGCCGCCATCGCGCGGGCAATGGCGACGCGGCGCCGTTGCCCGCCCGACAACTCCGAGGGCTGCTTGTCGATGTGCTCACTCAGGCCGACGAAACCCAGCACCTCTTCCACGCGCTGTCGCACTTCGTCCAGGGGCTGGGTGGTTTCCTCGTACAGCTTGTAGCCGACGTTCTCGCCAACGGTGAACGAGTCGAACAGCGCCCCTTCCTGGAACACCATGCCCATGTGGTGGCGCACGCCCATCATTTGCACTTCGCTCATCTCATCGACACGATGGCCCAGCACCCAGATGGTGCCCGAGTCCGGCCTGAGCAAGCCAAGCATCAACTTGAGAATGGTTGACTTGCCGGCGCCGCTGGCGCCGAGAAAGATCTTGGTGTGGCCGGCGCGCACCTCGAACGTGACGTTCTTGAGAATGACCTTCTCATCAAACGCCAGGCAGACCTTGTCGAACAGCACCACGGGCGCGTGGGGCTCGGCAAGTTCGACGGGCAGGCCGAATTCGGCGAGGCTCTTGTGTCGCATTAGAACAGGATCGAAATCAGCAACCGCGTCAGGAAGAAGTCCACCACCAGCACCACGACTGATGCGGCGACCACGGCGTTGGTGGTCGACCGGCCGACGCCCTGGGTGCCACCGCTCGTCCGCAACCCGACGTGGCAGCCAATGGTGACAATGACGAAACCCAGAAAGAACGGTTTGATCAGGCCCATCCAGACGTCCTGGATGTACAGCCCCTGCACGACCGAACTCCAGTAGATACCGGACGGCACGCGCAACTGCGTCAGGGCGATGATCCAGCCTCCGGTCAAGCCGACCGCGTTGGCCACCACCGTCAGGATGGGACACATGATGAAGCCCGCGAGCACTCGCGGCACCACCAGCTTACGAATGGGATCGGTGCCGAGCGCGCGCAAGGCGCTGATTTGCTCCGTCACGACCATGGACCCCAGCTCGGCGGCAATGCCCGAGCCGACCCGGCCGGCCAGCATCAGCGCGGTGAGCACGGGCCCCAGTTCCTTGATCATCGAGGCGCTGACCAGGCGGCCGACAAACGGCCGGGCACCAAACTGATCGAGGGTCATGCCCGTCTGCAAGGCCAGCACGGCGCCGGTAAAGAAGCCGGTAAGCAGGACGACGGTCAGCGAGCCGAGCCCGATGAGGTCGATCTGCTCCATCACGTCGCGGGCATAGAACGGCCGTGACACCGTTCCCTTGATCGCCGCCACGCAGAGCTTCGCGTACTCCTGCAATTCGAGGAGCGCGTTCTTGAGCCACTCGATCAGCCAGTCCTGGCGCGGGCTGCTCATCGGCGGCCGGCCTGGCCAGACCCTGCGAGCCCGAGGCCGAGCTCGCGCGTCCGGAGCCCGCGAATCTGGTCGCGCAGTGACGCCGCCTTCTCGAAGTCGAGGTTGGCTGCCGCGCCCTTCATCTGTTCGTCGAGCGTGACAATGTGGGCATCGAGTTCAGCCTGAGTGCGGAAGACCTGCTTCTCGCGCGGATCGACAATCGACGAGTAATCACGGTCATAAACACTGGATAAGACGTCGTCGATGGCCTTGACGATACTGGTCGGCGTAATGCCATGTTCCTGGTTGTAGGCCGCTTGCCTGGTCCGCCGACGCTCGGTTTCGTTGATCGCGGCGCGCATCGAGTTGGTGTGACGGTCCGCATACATGATCACACGACCGTTGAGATTTCGCGCGGCGCGTCCCGAGGTCTGGATCAGGGCGCCGGCCGAGCGCAGGAACCCTTCCTTGTCGGCGTCGAGAATGGCCACCAGGGACACCTCGGGCAGGTCCAGGCCCTCGCGGAGCAGGTTGATGCCCACCAGCACGTCAAACACGCCCCGGCGCAAGTCGCGGAGAATCTCGACCCGCTCGAGCGTGTCGATATCGGAGTGGAGGTAACGGACCCTCACGCCCAGCTCCTGGTAGTAGGTCGTGAGGTCCTCGGACATCCGCTTGGTGAGCGTGGTCACCAGGACACGCTCCTGGCGTGAGGCACGGTCGCGGATCTCCATCAGCAAATCGTCGACCTGGCCCTTGACCGGCCGCACTTCCACGGGCGGGTCCATCAGGCCGGTGGGACGAATCACCTGCTCCACCACCACGCCGCCAGCCATCTTCAGTTCGTACGGACCGGGGGTCGCTGAGACGTAGACGACCTGGCCGACGCGTTGTTCCCATTCCTCGAAGTTCAAGGGCCGGTTGTCGAGGGCCGACGGCAGGCGGAAGCCGTATTCAACCAGCACTTCCTTGCGCGCCCGGTCACCGTGGTACATGCCGCGGATCTGCGGCACGGTCTGGTGGCTCTCATCGATCACCACCAGCGCGTCCGGCGGCAGGTAGTCGAGCAGCGTCGGTGGCGGCTGCCCCGCCGTTCGCTGCGTCAGGTGCCGCGAATAGTTTTCGATCCCGTGGCAGTAGCCAATCTCACGAATCATCTCGAGATCGAACATCGTCCGCTGGTGCAGGCGCTGCGCCTCCAGCACCTTGCCGTTGCTCTCGAGATCGCCCCGCCGCTGTTCGAGTTCGGCCTTGATGGTGACCACCGCCTCCTTCAAGCGCTCGCGGCCGGTGACGAAGTGCGACTTGGGAAACACGGTGGTGCGCTCGTACCGCCGCAGCGCCTTGCCGGTGAGCGGGTCGAACGAGGTGAGCTCGTCGATCTCGTCGCCGAACAGCCCGATGCGCAAGGCGAACTCCTCATACGACGGATACACCTCGATGATGTCGCCGCGCACCCGGAACGTGCCGCGCGCAAACTCGTGGTCATTGCGCTCGTACTGAATCTCGACCAGCTTCCGCAGGATTTGATCGCGATCGATCCGCTGACCCTTTTCGATCGGCATCACCAGGCCGTAGTAGGCATCGGGCGAGCCCAGGCCGTAGATGCACGAGACGCTGGCCACGATAATGACGTCGCGGCGTTCGAACAGCGAGCGCGTCGCCGACAGGCGCATGCGATCGATCTCTTCGTTGATCGTCGATTCCTTCTCGATATAGGTATCGCTGGAGGGCATGTAGGCCTCCGGCTGGTAGTAGTCGTAGTAGCTGACGAAGTACTCGACGGCGTTGTCGGGGAAGAAGCGGCGGAACTCCTGGAACAGCTGCGCCGCCAGCGTCTTATTGTGCGCCATCACCAGCGTCGGGCGGTTCACCCGGTTGATGACCTGCGCCATCGTGTAGGTCTTGCCCGAACCGGTGACGCCGAGCAACACCTGGTGCTTGTCGCCGCGGTTCAGCCCATCGACCAGCTCCGGTACAGCATGCACCTGGTCGCCAGCGAGCTCGAAATCAGACGCGAGGGTGAAGCGATCGGAAGCGGTGGGCATGGACGCGGGTGCCAGAGCACAGCATCGTACCCTACTTCTGGGAGGTCTTGTAGGGGGCGAAATAGCCCTTGCGGGCCCTCACGCGCGCGCCCGGCCGCTTTACCTTGATCTCAACCTTGCGCCACGCGCCGTCGGTGGCGGTGTTGGCCGAGAGATAGCCGAGGTGGTACTGCCCCTTGATCTGGGCGAGCACCTTTTCATAGGCGCCCTCCACCTCCTTCATGCTCGACGGGAAGAAGGCCTGGCCGCCGGTGGCCTCGACCATTTGCATCATGGTCATTTGCAACTGCTGCCGATACGAACCGGTGTTCTCCACCAGGCCGATGGCGTAGACCGTCACCGGCGAGGCCTTGAGCAGGGTCAGCGTTTCATCCAGCTTCAACACCGATCGCGAGTCGGCGCCGTCGGTATACATCACCAGGATGCGGCGGCCCTCGACCTGATCGACACCGTCGAGGTAGGTGCCGAGGGCATCGTAGAGCGCCGTCCAACCGTCGGGCTTGCGCTGCCGGATGCGCTCGACCAGCCGCGGGAAATCGCGTTGCGGGTAGCGCGTGATGCGGACCTGCGTGTCGAAGTCCACCAGCGTGATGTCCTGGGACTCGGGCAGCAGGTTCAGGAACTTGATCGCCGCGCCCTGGGCCAGCTTCATGTCGCTGACCATGCTGCCGCTGGCGTCCAGCAAGAGGCCCAGGTGCAGGGCCGGCGCGGCGTCGCCGTCACCCGCCGCGTAGAACCGCAGTTCTTGCGACTTGCCGTCTTCGATCACCTCGAAGTCGCCTGGCATGAGGTCGCGGACCAGGTCGCCCTTGCGGTCGACCACCGTGACGCCGAACGTCACCAGGTCCACGCCCGAGCGAAAGGCTTGCTGCCCACCGGCGACGGTGGTGAAAGCGGCCAGAAACAGCACGAAACCGGCGGCCATGGCCCGTCTCACTCGGCCATGCTACCAGCAGGCGGGGATATAATCGAAGGATCGTGCGTTGTCTGGCGGTCTGTCACACGGAGTTGGTCGTCCGGCTTCTGGAAGCAGTCCTCACTCCGAACGCGGAGCTCGACGTTTTAGTGGAAAGCCGGGCGCTCGCCCGGCATTTCGAGAATTCGGAACTACCGGTGTCGGTCGCCGATCCGACGAAGGTCGACAGCTACGTCAAGGCCGGCCTCTCCCCGGTCACGCCGGTCTTCGTGGAAGACAACGGCCGCAAGGGCCTGCGCAAGGTCCTCGAGGCGCTGCGCGGCGCCGGCGGCACGCTCATCTACGTGCTTGGCACGAGCCTGGCCGATGTCCGGCGCGCCGAAGAACTGCGCGATGACTTCCCCGAAGTCACGACCCTGACGTTGGCCGAGCTGACCGGTCCTCCGCTGCTGACCGAGTTGGGCCGTTCGGTGACGCGGCAGCGCGTGCAGCAGTACCAGCGGTACATGGCCGACGCCGACCGCGTGCTCATTCTCACGCACAACGACCCCGACCCCGATGCCATGGCCAGCGGCCTGGCGCTGCGCACCATCCTGCGACGGACGCGCCAGACCGCGGTGATCGGTTGCCTGCAGCCAGTCACCCGTCCCGAGAACCTGCGCATGGTCAAGTTGCTCGATCTCAAGATCGAGACGGTCTCCCCGGACCAGTTCAAGGACTTCGACAAGATTGCCCTGGTCGATGTGCAGCCGCACTACTTCCCCGGCCTGCTGCCCCACGTCGACCTGGTGATCGACCACCACCCCGAGCAGGCGGGCTACAACGCGATCTTCACCGACATCCGTCCGGACTACGGCTCGACGTGCACGATCCTCACCGAGCACCTGCGCGCCGTGGACATGGACATCTCCGAACGCACGGCGACCGCGATGCTCTACGCGATTAAGTCCGACACGCTCTTCTTCAACCGCCACGCCAACCGCGCCGACCTCGACGCGTTCTCGCACCTCTACCCGCTGGCCGACGCGACGATGATCCGGAAGATGGAGGGCGCGGAAATTACGGCCGAGCGGCTGGACTACCTGATCAAGGGCTGGCAACAGGGCCGCATGATGGAACACGTCTTCTGCGCGTTCCTCGGCGAGCCGCCGCGCGACGACTTTATCCCCTACGTGGCGGACTTCTACCTGCAGCTCGAGAACGTGCAGTGGACGGTGATCAGCGGCGTGGTCAACGACACGTTTGTCGTGTCGGTGCGCAACCTTGGCTATTCACGGAATGCGGGCGACTTCGTCCGCCGCTGGTTCAACGACATCGGCAGCGCCGGCGGCCACCGCACCATGGCCAAGGCGGTGGTGCCGCTGGAGGCCTTCCAGAAGAAGTTTGGGACCTACGAAGGCAGCCGCATCAACCAGCGGATGCTGGAACTGGTGCTGGAGTTCTTGCACGAGACGCGCGACAAGTAACCGGGATCCGGGATCCGGGATCCGGGCACCAGCTCCCGGGCCCCCGACCCCGGAGCCCGGTCTAACTCAGCGCTTGTTCCAGGTCGGCAATCAGATCGGACGCATCCTCGAGGCCGATCGAGATCCGGATCATCCCCTTCGACACGCCCGCCGTCACCAGTTCATCGTCCGTCAGCCCGTACTGCGACGTGAGAATCGGCAGGCTGCAAAGACTCTCCACCCCACCCAGGCTGGCGGCACGCTTGATTACCGTGAACTTGTCGAAGACGCGGAACGCGGCGTCCTTGCCGCCCTTCACGTCAACAGTCACGACGCCGCCGAAACCGCTCATTTGGCTCTTGGCGATGGCGTAGTCGGGATGTGACGTGAGACCCGGGTAGTAGACCCGCTCCATGGCGGCGTGATGCTCGAAGTGCTGCGCTACCGTCAGGGCATTGGCGTTGTGTTGCGCCACGCGCAGTGGCATGGTCTTGATGCCACGGCCCAACGCAAAGGCCGGAATCGGGTCCATGATGCCGCCCAGCAACCGTCTCGCCTTGGCGAGCGGGGCGATCACCGCCTTCGATCCGGACAGCGCGCCACCCGTCACGTCGCTGTGGCCGTTCAGATACTTCGTCGCGCTCTGCATCGCCAGGTCGATGCCCATCGACGCCACGGGCTGATTCAAGGCGCTGGCGAACGTGTTATCGATCACGGACATGACCCCGGCCTTCTTGCACGCCACTGCCACCTTGCGCACGTCCACGCACCGCAGGGTCGGGTTAATCGGCGATTCGAACCAGACCATCCTGGTCTTGGGGCCGATCACCCGCGCGAGGTTGGCGAGATCGTCAAGCGTGATGAAGCGCCGCTCGACGCCGAACTTGGCCATCAGGTCTTCGATGATGTGGAACGTGCCGCCGTAGATCGCCGCGCTGCAGAGAATCTCGTCGCCCGGCTTCAACAGCGTCAGCAGCGTCGTCGCAATGGCGGCCATCCCCGAGCTGAACAGGAGCGCGGCTTCGGCGCCGTCGACCGCGGCCACCTTCTGCTCCACGGCCACCACCGTCGGGTTCTCATACCGCGAGTAGAGGTAGCCGTTCAGCTTCCCTTCCTGGTACTTGATCACGTCGGCCACCGAGTCGAACACGAAGGTGCTCGTCTCGTAGATCGGGATCGTGAGCGACGGCGTCGCCCCCGTATCAATGCGTTCGCCGGTGTGAATGAGCTTGGTGGCTGGCTTCATCTGCGTCCTCTGTGGCTAATATTCCGGGTCGCGGCTGACTTGTGTCATTCGATCGCCAGAGGCGCCGACGACGGGTTCAATGAACTGGCGGTAGGCGTCTTCGAACCCGCGCTCCATCAGCTCATCGAGCGTCTGCACGCGGTCCGACTTCTCGTCGTAGGCGCCAATCAAGTCAAGCGGCCGAATCGGGTTATGCGTCGGGCGCACGACATAGACACCCTGGAAGCGATGATGCAGATGGCGCACGGAATCGCTGAGCGAGGCCGTCTCCGCCGAGGCGAGCTGCTCGCCCACGCGGCCGAATCCGTCCAACCGTGGCCGCCGCAGTTCGTGCGGTCCCGGCGGCTCAGGCGTGGCGGCGATGATCACCACCTGCTCGGCGCCGGCGGCGGCGGCCTCCTCGATCAATCGCGCCAGGCACGCCGGGCGATCGACCAGCCGGTGCGTTTCACCGCGCCAGTATGAATCGGGAGCGAACTGCACGAGGCGGGGATCGCTGACGCCTGGCAGGCTCATCGCCGCCGCCAGCACGTCGGCGGTAAACGCCTGCGTCCCGCTCGACAGATCGTGTGCCTCAGCGCGGCGCGACGAGACGCCGCCCGGTGGCGGAAACAGCGCCTTGCGGAACGGATCGCGAACCAGCCCGAACACGAGATCGCGATGGGCATCCATGTCGTGGACCACCAACAGCAACTCGCGGAACCCGGGCTGCCCAAGGTTCTCGGCCAGCAACTCCGCGTAACGGCGGCTCAGGTCCTTCGCGTCAGGCGTCTTGATCGCCGCGCCGCCCTTCAGGAGGCGCCACACTGATTCGGTGGCGTGCTGAATCGCGAGGGCGCCATCGATTGGTGAACCGAGCAGCGCCCACGCCTTGCTGCCGGCGGTCCGCCGGTGCAGCGGCGCGCGCCACCAGGTTAACCACGCGCCAACCACCAAGGTCAGCACGGCGACTCCGGCCAGCAGTGCGGCCAGCCGCGGGATCCACGTCGGCAAGGCGCCCGGCGAGAACGCCAGCGTGAGCGTCTCCAGAAACGACTGGACGAATCGCGCGCCGGCATCGAGCCCCGCCATCCCCAGAAACAAAGCGACGGGGTAGACCACTAATCCCAGCAGGATGACTGCGGCGGGAATCGCAAAGACGCCGATCAGGCCAATGGCCAGCCAGCGCAGCATGCGGAACGGCCATCGCCAGCGATACAGCAGCGGGACCACCGGCGAATGCCAGAAGCCCCCGGTCTCCCACAACTGCGCGCTGCCATCGACGGCGGCCAATACCGCCGCGATCGCGCCGACGCCGCGGCCACCGACGATGTCAACTTTGACGCCGGCTTCCTGGATAGCGCGCAAGGCGCCCGCATGGTACGCGCCGTCGGCGCCCGTCCCTGTGAACAGGAGCGCGGTGCGGCGTTCTGGAGAGTAGGTGTCGCGGGGCTCGGTCACAGCCTGGCGGTGCTAGTCGTCGTGGATAGTGACGAGCTTGAGGATTTCGAACTTGCGGGTGCCGCTCGGCGTCGAGACGGTGACTTCGTCGCCCTCTTGCTTGTTCAGGAAGGCGCGACCGATTGGCGACGAGGTGGAGATGAGGCCTTTTTCAGCTTCGGCGTCTTCGGGCATCACGAGCTGGTACACGATCTCCTGATCCTTCTCGCGAATGGTCACCGTGGACCCGAACCCCGCCTTGCCGTGCGGGATGCGATCCATATTCATCATTGCGATTTCGGCGACGCGGCGCTTGAGCATGGCAATGCGGGCATTGACCATGGTCTGGCGTTCCTTCGCGGCCTGGTACTCCGCGTTCTCACGCAGGTCGCCAAGTTCGCGCGCACGTTGAATCTCCTTGGGGAGTTCCATATGCAGCTCGCGTTCAAGAGCGTTGATCTCGTCTTCAAAACGCTTGATGATTCTTTCTTTCATCACTGAAACACCGGAGTGTAGCACAATTGCCCAGAGCGCCCGGACGCGCTAGGCCATGACCGAGATCACCAGCCGTCAGCACCCCATCGTCAAGCAGTTCCGCGACGCCGCGCTTGGTAGCAGCCTGATGTTGCTCGATGGTTGGCACCTGCTGGCGGAGGCGCTCAGCGCTGAGGTGCGTATCGACACACTCGCCGTATGCGGACCCATCAGCGTCGACCAGCAGGCGCTGGTCGCGCGCGCTCGCCACGCCGATGCCCGCATCGTCGCAGTATCAGAGGCGGTGCTGAACGCGTTGTCGCCCGTCAACTCCCCTACCGGCGTCGTCGCCACCGCACACAAGCCCATCACCGACGCTGCTGCCATGCTGATGCCGGCGCCACCACTGGTGCTGGCCGGCCTCGGCATCCAGGATCCGGGCAATACCGGCGCCGTCATCCGCTCCGCCGCCGCGGCGGGCGCGACCGGCGTGATCGTGGACGAGGCGACCGCTGACCCATGGGGGTGGAAGGCGCTGCGCGCCTCGATGGGTGGTGTCTTTCGCCTGCCGGTCACGCGGAGCCGCAATCCCATGACGACGCTTGCCGCGTGGCAATCCGCCGGCGTCACCGTGGCCGCAGCTGTCCCTCGCGACGGCGTGTCGATCTACGACCTCGACCTGACGCGCCCCCTGGTCGTGTTGTTGGGAGGCGAGGGTCCCGGACTGTCCGACGAGGTCATCGCCTCGGCTGATGCCCGCATCAGTATTCCCATGAGTGGCGCGGTGGAATCGCTGAACGTGGCCGTGGCGGCTGCGCTGATCCTGTATGAAGCCAAGAGGCAACGCGCGCGATGAGCCTGTTCGACGATCCACCGGCGCCAGTTGATCCCAAGACCGTTCCGCTCCCGGAACGGATGCGTCCTCGTACGCTCGACGAGATCGTCGGACAAGACGATGTGATCGCGGCAGGCCGTCCGTTGCGCGAGATGATCGACCGCGACTTGCTGCAGTCGATCATCCTGTGGGGGCCGCCCGGCACGGGCAAGACGACGCTCGCGCGCCTGATCGCCGACCTGACCAAAGCCGAGTTCATCGCGTTCAGCGCGGTACTGGCCGGGATCAAGGAAGTGAAAGAGGTCATGGCCACGGCCGAACAACGCCGCCGCATGAGCGGCCGCCGCACGATTGTCTTCGTCGACGAGATTCATCGCTTCAACAAGGCGCAGCAGGATGCATTCCTGCCGCGCGTGGAAAGCGGCGACATCGTCTTGATTGGCGCCACCACCGAGAACCCCTCGTTCGAAGTGAACGCCGCGTTGCTGTCGCGATCAAAAGTCTTCGTCCTGAAGTTGCTGACCGAGGAGGCGATTGTGACCATCCTCAAGACCGCGCTGACCGATCCCGAGCGCGGTCTCGGCAGGCAGCAGCCTGAAGCGGATGACGACGCCCTGCGCGCGATCGCCCGGTTCGCGAACGGCGATGCCCGCTCGGCCCTGAACCTGCTGCAGCTCACGGTGTCGTCGGCCAACAACCCGACCGGCCGGCCCCGAATCGACAAGGCCCTGCTCGAGAAGACGCTCCAGAATCGGTCGCTGCTGTACGACAAGACCGGCGAGGAGCACTACAACCTGATGTCGGCGTTGCACAAGTCGATGCGCAACAGCGATCCGGATGCCTCGATCTACTGGCTGGCGCGCATGGTCGAGGCTGGTGAAGACGCCAAGTACATCGCGCGACGGCTGATTCGGTTTGCCTCCGAAGACATCGGCAACGCCGACCCACAGGCGCTGACGATCGCGGTGGCGGCGAAGGATGCCGTTCATTTCATCGGCATGCCAGAGGGTAACACCGCCCTGGCGCAAGCCGTGATTTACCTCGCTACCGCGCCGAAGAGCAATGCCGTCTACAGCGCCTATAGCGCCGCCGCTGAAGCCGCCAAGAACGACGTGGCCTTGCCAGTGCCGCTGCACTTGCGTAACGCGCCGACCAAGTTGATGAAGCAGTTGGACTACGGCAAGGGCTACCAATACGCGCACGACGAGCCCGATGCCGTGGCGAGCATGGATTGCCTGCCGGATAATCTGAAGGGGCGGGAGTTCTACAAGCCGACGGACTACGGATTCGAGAAAGAGATTCGAAAGCGCCTCGCCTGGTGGAAGGGGAAACGGGGCGGGTAGAGCGAGGTTGGGGCCGGTAGGGCGGCGTCGGGCGGGTAAGGCTGGTGATCGCCACCAAGGCCTACCAGCCTTACCGCCCTACCTGCCCAACCCTACGGAAGCGCGAACGCGAAGATCTTGCCTTTGCTGATCCCCGCCATCACCGCCACATACTGCTTGCCATCCAGCTCGTAGGTCACCGGTGTGGCGACACCGCCAGGCGCCATCTGCGATTCCCACAGCGTCTTGCCGCTGACGGGATCGAGCGCGAACAGCTTGCCCGCGGAATTGCCGACGAAGATCAGCTGGCCTGCCGTTGACAGCGCGCCGCCACTCGACTGAAACGGAATCTTCCACTCGGCCTTCTTCAACACCGGATTCCACGCAACGAAGAATCCGCCCATCGGCGGGGCCTTCGGATCGATCGGCACGTTGGGCGCCGGCTTGCCATCGGCGCCTGGGCGCGAGCCCATCCGCATGCCGAGGTTCCACTGCCCTTCCTTGTATTCGAACTTCTCTTCCATGGCTGCGACCATGCTGGTTTCCTGGCCGGGGTAATACACCAGGCCGGTAACCGGGTTGTACGCCATGGGCGGCCAGTGATGCGCACCGACCGGCGACGGCGAGAGCCGCACCGGCGTGTAGCGATAGCGCGCTGATTCGGTCTCAATCGGCCGTCCCGTGCTCATGTCGATGCCGGTGGCCCACGACGTGAACGCGAACGCATCACCGGAGATCAGCTTGCCGTCGGTGCGATCGAGCACGTAGAAGAAGCCGTTCTTCGGCGCCTGCATGAGTACCTTGCGCGTCTGGTTGCCAAGACGGAGGTCCGCAAGAATCATCGGCTGCGCGGCGTTGAAGTCCCAGTTGTCGCCGGGCGAGGTCTGGTAGTGCCACACATACTTCCCGGTATCGGCATTGAGCGCGACGATCGACGACAGGTAGAGGTTGTCGCCGCCACCGGGGCTGCGGTGCTGCGCGTTCCACGGCGATCCGTTGCCGGTGCCGACGTAGATCAAATTGAGCTCGGGATCGTAGGCGATGCCATCCCATGGGGTGCCGCCGCCCCCCGCCTTCCAAAATTGGCCAGCCCACGTCTTCGCCGCGCGCGCGAGCGCTTCGTCTTCAAAGCCCTTCGCGGGATCGCCGGGCACCACAAAGAACTTCCACGCCAGCTTCCCGGTGTCGGCGTCGTAGCCGGCGAGGAAACCGCGCACCCCGTACTCGGCGCCGCCCTGGCCGATCACGACGCGGCCTTTGACCACGCGCGGCGCGCCAGTAATGGTGTAGTCGCTGCCCGGAGGCGTCGTCTGCACCGCCCAGTCGGGCATCCCCGTCTGCGCATTCAACGCGACGAGGCGGCCATCAAGCAGGCCCACGTAGACACGGCCCTTATAGAGCGCGACGCCACGATTCACCGGCCCGCAACAGGCCCGGGGCCCATCGGCTTCATAGCCGGCGCGAACGAGACCCGGATCCCACTGCCACTTCTGTTTGCCGGTTCGCAGGTCGATCGCGTAGACCTTGCTCCAGGTACTGGTGCCGTAGAGGACGCCGTCAAACACCAGCGGGGTCGTCTCGAGCTTGCCTTCGGAACCCACTTCGGTCGACCACGCCACGGCGAGGCGCGCGACGTTCGACTGGTCGATCTGTTTCAGCGGACTATGATGCGTCTCCGCCTGGTCGCGGCCGTAGGTGATCCACTCGCCGTCTGGCGGTTTCAACAACAGCGCATCGTCCACCTGCCGAGGCTGCTGCCCGTGCAGGGCCGACACCGCCACGCATCCCACCAGGCCGGCTGCGATCCAGCCCGCCCAACGCCTTGTCACGCTCATGAGGAATTCTCCCGCGCGAATTGTGACACAGGTGGGGCGGCGTCGGGCTGGTGAGGCTGGTCGGGCGGAATGGGTAAACAGCGAAACGTAGAGGCTGGTCTTAAGACCCGCCTGGATCGCGGGTGCACCCTGGGCGTCCGAACAGGTGGCGTGCGTCTTGCTCGCATTCGGCGCATGTCGCAACCTCACGAGAACCTCATCGCCTGGCAGCGCGCTGATGACCTGTGTGTTGCCATCTACGAACTCACGAAGCACTTCCCCGCTCACGAGCAGTACGGCCTGACGTCCCAACTCCGCCGCGCGGCGTTCTCGGTGCCGGCGAACATTGTCGAAGGCTACGCCTTTCCGCGTTCCCCGACGAGGTTGAGGCACTTACGAATCGCGATCGCATCACTCGCTGAGGTCGGCTATGCGCTGCATTTCGCGAAGCGGGTGGGCTACTTGAAGAGCGACGCCTGGATGGTAATTGACATCGAAGTCCGCAAGACCGCAGCTCCCCTGCTGGGCTTGGCGAGGCAGCAGTCGCATGGCGGGGCCTAATGAGCGGCTTCAGCCGCGGGCGGCTCAGTCGGCTGCAAGCGGTGGTTCGGCGGCGTGTTCCGGTGCGAGTACGCTCATGAACGGCTCTACCTCGGCGCCCATCGGCCTCGTGGGTCGCAGGACGAGCGTCTGCTGGTGTAACAGCCCAAGCTCGTTGTTGAGCCCCGACCACAGCACCGCAGCACCAGCCGTAGAGATGGGATCTCGTGCTGTCACTTGGCTTGCCCGCCTAAACATTATTTGGCCGAACTGCATAGCCCTGTAGCCGACCGCATCCCCGCAGCCTAAACCCGGTAGCATCAGCTAAATATGGTCGCAGAAGCGGCTCGCTTCTCCCGATAGGCCGACCAGCATATTTCTAATATTGGCATTTGGCTGGGAACGCAGATCACGGTAGTTGCCCCCACCCGCCCGGCTCCCCCCATCGCACCCGCCCCACGCCGCCCAACCAGCCCGAGGCTCTCCTACCCGCCCAACTTGACCCCGGCAAGAAACTGATTCAGCGCCGCGATCACTTCGTCCGGAATGTCGTGCCCTCCGTCGAACGGAAACCACGTCACGTTCAGCCCCGTGGCCTTGAGCCGCTCCTGAAACCGCTCCATGGTCGCAAACGGCAACACCCCGTCCTGACGGCCATGGGCGATGAACATCGGCATCAGCCGGCGACCTGGGAAGCGCTCCGCCCACGCGGCCTCGTTGACCGTCGTGCCGCTCAACAGGACGAGAGCGGCCACGTCCTGATCGGTTTGGAACGCGATCTCGGCGCTGAGCATGGCTCCCTGCGAGAAGCCTCCGAGGACGATGGGCTGCGGCACGCTCACGAGCAGCCTACGGACGCGGGAAGAAGCAACCGTGAGGCCACCAGGGCTGGCTGTCGAGAAGTCCGGATAGCGCTCGCCCTCCGGAATGTGGCCTTCGATGTTCAGCCACCACCACCCGCGCGCGCCATTGGGTCCGCGCAGTGGGCCTTGCGGGAATACCAGGCGGCCATTGCCCGGCACCTGCAGCTTGTGCTCGAACTGCAGCCAGTCGTTGGCGTTCGAACCATAGCCGTGCAGCATCACCAGCGATGGCGGACCATCACCACCACGCACGATGGCGTCAAGGGCGGCGACCTGGAGCCAGAGCCACAGGCTGGTGAGTGCGACGAACGCGATGACTCCGAGTAGCCAGAACGAGCGTTTCATGCGCCCCTTATCGGGCGCACTAAAGTGCGCCCCTACGATGGTCCCTACACCCGACCCGCCTTACGCCGCCCTACCCGCCCCACCCGCCTTACGCCGCCCCACCAGCCTAAATTCTGTCGAAGTTCTTTTCGATCTCGCGCCGGGTGATGCGCAGCATCACCGGCCGGCCGTGGGGACAGACGGTCGAGTACGCCGTGGCGCGCAGCTCTTCGAGGATGTGATGCATCTTCTCCAGTGTCAGCGGATAGTTAGCCTTCACCGCCGCGTGGCAGGCGGTGGTCGCGGCGATCTGCTTCAACGAGTCCTCGAGACGCAGCCCGCGATCGAGACCTTCGAGATCATCGGCCAAGGCACGCAGTGCGGCGTCACATTCGTCCCGCGGCAGCAGGGCGGGCATCGCCGTCACCTTGATGCTGTCGCCGCCGAAGTCTTCAACCTCGAAGCCGAACTTCGTCAGCGCATCGGCACGCGAGATCAACGCATTGCGCTCTGCCGCCGGCAGCTCGAGAATCATCGGCACCAACATGCCCTGGCTTTCGAGATTCTCGGTCGTCAGCCGCTGCATGATCCGCTCGAACAGCACGCGCTCGTGCGCGACATGCTGATCGATGATGCACAGCCCCTCGTCATCCATGGCGATGATGAAGGTGTCGCGGAACTGGCCGAGCGCGATCATGGGACGCACGGAAGGGGCGGATGCGTCAGGCACCCCCAAAGAAGGGGGTGCCTCCACAGATGCAGCCGATGACACCGCGGAAGGTTCGTACCGCGGAATGGGGTTGTACGACGGCGCCGGCCCCGGCGGCGCCCAGCGGCTGGTGAAGCTGCCGCCCGCGAGTGCGCCGGGAATCGACGGCTGCAACGGACGCCCCG
>Ga0163144_10008382_pt1 | contig 22382 bp, 14 predicted proteins | sample OliLak19BULKMAT1_FD_123175 | JGI IMG/M metagenome (GOLD analysis project Ga0163144, IMG submission 123175) | Freshwater microbial mat bacterial communities from Lake Vanda, McMurdo Dry Valleys, Antarctica - Oligotrophic Lake LV.19.BULKMAT1 | ecosystem: Environmental > Aquatic > Freshwater >... | reverse complement strand
TACCCGCGACAGGATTCGAACCTGTGACCTCCGGTTTAGGAAACCAGCGCTCTATCCAACTGAGCTACGCGGGCGCAGCGGCCAAATTGTAGCAGGATTGCAGCCAGTTTCATCTCTCCCCACGCCCGCATTTCGCCACCAGATCGACACCGGTTTCGAAAACACCTAAACCCGGAATTACCCTTTAAATCGGTATCGGAGTGAAATTATGCCAGTCGGTTTTCACGTGTGACCATGTTGGATCGCAGTTTTTGGGGTGCTTGAAATATCCCGCTTTGGCGCGATCACTTCAACCCGGCCTTTGATAATTTAAGCGATGTAATCCAGTGGTAGCATTTCTAATGCGCCCGGCGAGAACCTCCCAGCCGTAAAATGTCGGAAACGCTGTCGGAAAGTCCTTGCCCAGCCGAATAACTGTCGTGAAGTACACCTTGAAGGACCGTGCATGGAGGCGCTGGTTCGTACATATTTAGTCATAGGTGCGAAGACATTCGGACAGACGGTAGAAAAGCCAAAAAAATCAGGTGTTCGCGCTGTGGACGGCGCGAAATCCGGCTGTTTGTCGCTCATGACGATGTCCTTTTTGTGTGGTCTGCGGTCGTATCGGGTCAGCAGACCTGCGCCACGTCCATGCCCAACAGCTTGCCGAGCTTCTCGATCCGGCCGGCGACGTGGCCGACGCCGACGGCGCAGTGATGGGCTGGACCGTGGGCGTTCCAGGACTCCACGAATCGCCGAGCGCCGATCGGGAAGCGGTAGCGGCTGTTGGTGTTACCGATCTCCAGGATCGGCCCCGGCACACTCTGAGCCTCGGCGACGAGCAGCTTCAGTCGCCCGCCCTCGGCCTGCACCACGCTCAGAAGGGTCACCGGCCCGTGCCGGACGCTCATCTCCACACTCAGCCCGCGGCCGACTTTGCCGTGATAGACCTGTAGCGGCCGCACCTTGGTCTTGCCCTCGGCGATGGCGATGTGGCCCGGCCCGTCGTGGCCCATCAGCACGACATCGTCGGCGAAGTCCATCGCGTAGTACTCGGTAAAGCTGCCGCCGACGCCGAAGCTGTCGAGGATCTTCATCGCCTGAGCGTTCTTAATCTCCAATTCGCCAGCGACCGGAATCCCTCGCGCCGTCAGCAGTGAATTGCCCAGGATAATGCTGCTGATCGCTTCCTCATTCGCGGGGTTGCCAGTGCCCATGTAATAGTAAGCCATGCTGCCCAGATCGTGGGTTGCGACCAACTCGTCCAGCGCCACGCTCGTGCAGGCGGCGCGGCGTAGTTCCTCGGGCAAACAGTCGGCCTGCACGTCGAAGACGTTTTTGAAGTGTTGCACGCGGTCGTCGATTCGGTCGTCAGTCACGCGCGTGCGCAAGTCCGCGAGTTCGTCGACTTCGACGATCTCGACGTGCCCGCCGAAGCCTGCGACCTGCTGAGTGAGGTCGGAATAAATGTCGAGCATGCCGTTATAATAATGGCCCATCACGCCGAGGCGGTTGTGCTCCATGGTGTGCGCGACGCGGGCGGCGGCGACCCAATCTGCGATTTCGCGGTCGACGTGGGCGTCGCCCTCGAGCATACCGGTGACCTGGTGGAAAGGCACCCGCGCGCGGTTGAAGACGTTGGCGATTTCCGGCACCGGGCAGGCCGAGCAGTAGGCGAGCCACTCACCGGTCATCTTCGTGCGGTCGTTCATGGCGTTGAACGCCGCGTAATCGATCGCCGCTTCGGGCGCGAGATTAAGAATGATCACCGGCACCTTCGCCCGTCGCACGACCGGCAGCACGGTGCTGCTAAGTGCGTAGGTGGTGACATACAGGAAGATCAAATCCACGTCCGCCTGCCGAAAATCGTGGCCGGCGGCGAGGGCCTTTTCGGGGGTGTCGATCAGCCCCAGATTTACTACCATCACGCCCTGCGACGTCTTGCCGAGGAGCTTGGTCTCGACGACGCCGAGATATCCTTCGAGCCGCTGCTTCAGGCCCGCGAATTGAGCCCAATATGCTTCTAGGCCGATGCCGAAGAGGCCAATTTTCAGTACCCGGGTAGGATGAGGGATGCTCATAGGTTCAACTTTCATGTGATTTATTGGGCGATGATACCACGTCGAGAAAATCTCTTCGGTTGAGAATTGCAGATCGAGCTGGACGAGCTGGTGATCGAGAACCGTATTACCTCGTTCCTGCACACATCGTTCGTCGCACCTTATGTGAAAGACGGCGTGCTGGATGGAGCAATCGTCGAGAACAAAAGTGGCCGCGGGGTCATTCGAGCAAGTATGTTCATTGACGCGACCGGCGATGCCGACCTGTTCGATCGGCTGGGGTTGGAAACGTACGTCGCGCACTCGGTCCAGCCGTCGACGACCTGCGCGGTGTTCAGTGGGTGGCAGTCGATCAAAGGGTTTGATCTGTCCAAAGGCAATGCGCGACCACGGTGACGAGTTCAATTTACCACAGGACTTCGCGTGGGGCGCGCCTTTGCAGGCAGGGTCGGATTCGTACATGTGGGCGGGCACGCGCGTTTCCAACGCGTATTGCGCGGATGCCGACTCACTGACGCGCGCGGAGATTGAAGGACGCCGACAGGTGCGGGCGATCATGGATATCGTTCGAAGGTACAAGCCCGACCATGCGCTGACGCTCGACGCGCTGCCGGCGCGCATCGGCATTCGCGAGAGTCGGCACGTGCGTTGCCAGTATCAGTTGACCGGTGACGACGTTCTGTACGGCAAGCGGTTCAATGACGCGATCACCAACTGTTCGTATCGTGTGGATGTTCACCATGTCGATAAACCGGGCATCACCTTGCAGTACCTCAACGGGACGCAGGATTACTGTCGGCCAAGCTACCCGGGCGAGAAGTCCCGCTGGCGGCCGGAGACAGCGACAAACCCGGTGTTTTACCAGGTGCCGTTGCGCAGCCTGGTTCCGAAGGGGCCGTACAAGAATGTGATCGTCGCCGGTCGAATGTTCGACGCCGACCCGATTGCCCACGCCGCCGTGCGAGTCATGGTGAACATGAGCCAGACCGGTGAGGCCGCCGGAGTGACGGCGTTTCTGGCATTGCAGGGGGCTACGGGCATCGACGCCGTTCCGCCACGGTCGTCCGGCAAACACTGGCGGCGGGTGGGTCGATCGTCATCTGATTGAGACCGCAAGATTGCTGAGTTCCGACCGACGTCCCGTCACCCCTTTCAACCTTGTCTGGTAGTGTAGGTATAACAGGGTCGAGAGGATGTGTTCTTGCGTTACAATTGCCAGCCATTCAGATCTCCCACCACCGTGAGAGCGCTCACCGTCATCGCGTTGCTTGTAGTGGCCGGCACGGCGTTGGGACCGCGCGCGGCGCTGGCGGGGTTTGATCCGACCGAGGAATCGCCGGGGCTGGGTAATCAGTTGTCGGTCCTGTCGCTCGAAGTGGAAGGTGCCAGCGCCGGCGCGGGTCGGCGGTTGGTGGAATTGTGGGCCGGGTCGGGTCGTGGGTTGATTTGGAATGTCGATGGGTCGCTCGTCTCGCTGGCGGGATGGGTTGAAGGATTGAAAGACCGGACGGCGTTGCTCAAGGCGGTCGATGCCGGTGGTGGGGCGAGCGTTTTGCCGACCGTCCGTGCCGCGGCGAACGACCCGGCGGCGTCACCGTTGGACTTGTACGCGAAGGTGCGCTCGGTCGGCATTGCGACCGATACCGGTGAAGCCCTGGCCATTGTCGCCGACCGAGCCTTGGCGTGGGGGGATGCCGTCAGCGCAAACGATCTCTATACCGCCGCCCAGACGGCGGGTTGGAAACCGGGGGCCGACCGTGCATCCAGCGTGCAATTGGCAGCGGTGCCGGCGACACCGGTGTCAGCACTGCCGACCGTTGCCCCCTGGTTCAACGATCCCAAGGCGTTGCTGTCACCTCGCGTTTTTCCGGTGAGCGTGGGTGATACGACGTACATCGCAGGAACGGCCGGACTGGTCGCGGTGAAGGGAAACGCCGTGCTCTGGACGAACCGCTGGGGAGACGCCGACGACATCTCCGCCGGTGCGCCGTTGCCCGGTGGAGCGGGTCGTGGACCGTTCTGCGTGCCGGCGGTGTTGGCAGCCAACGGCGCGGCGCAGATTCTCATCGTTAACACACCGGTGGCTGTCGACCTGAACGGCACGTTGCGCGCGGTTAGAGCCAGTGACGGACGGACACTGTGGGACTCCACAGACGACGAGTCCCACGTCGGGTTGCGGTTTGTAGGGCCTGCAACGATCGCAGGGCGTTACGTTTACGCACCGGCCGTCGCGTCGTTGGGGACGTCGACGACGCTCATGCTCGTCTGCATGGACGTCACGAGCGGCAAGTCGCTGTGGCAGACCCCTCTCGGCCTGGTTGTGGACACTGCCCATAACAGCAATCGCCGGCCGTTGGAACACCACTGGCACCAGAGTGCGCCAAGGGTTGTCGGTGAGCACGTGTTTGTCGCGCCGGGCGTGGGTTATGTGTTCTCGATCGGTCGGTTCGACGGGATCATCCGCTGGGGCCGACCCTATGAAGTGACCGAGGCCCCCGAACCGGACGTTCGCCGGTTCCGGGACGCGATGCGCTCCCGGCAAAACGCCACGCCACCGATCCATCCCCTGCAGGCCCAGCGCTATGCGAGTGGGGTGGTGGCGGTGGGCAACGTGCTGGTCGTCGCGCCGTTGGACGCACCGACGGCGCTTGGGTTGGACGTCGCGACGGGCAAGGTGCTCTGGGAACGCAAAGAGATGGACCCCCCGACGCTCGTCGGTCGGGCCGGGGCAAATGTGGTGTTTGCGGGGGGCAACGGCACGGGAGTTAGCGTCGCTGCGATTGATCCGGCAACGGGTCAGAACAAATGGACTACACCGGCGGGCACCTCCGATATTCGCGGGCCGCTGGCGCTCGTGGGGAACCAGGTCCTCGCGCCCACACTGGAGGGTCTGCAGACCCTGGATGCCGCCAGTGGTGCAGCCACTGCCACTGCGCCATCACCCCTCGCCGAGGCGCTAAAATCCGACTCGACGCGCGCGGTGTTGACGACGATTGGCGCGTTGAACTCTATCCAACTGCCCTTACCTAAAAAGTAAATTTTCGGCAACGCGAGCGTCTGATTTCCGTCACCGTGTTTACGATCCGCGTCAGTTTAGCGCCCGCTTCAACGTCGAACCGGGTGAGCGGTATACTGCCTTAGCGGGACTGAAATCGAAACGCGAAAGGACTATATGGCTTCTAGCGCCCCCCCAGCCAAGGCACCGCAGCAGAAAGCATCGGACGCCGACCTCCAAGCGGTTTCCGACCTCAAGGCCGCCCACGCTGCCATCAAAGCCGAGCTGGCCAAGGTCATCGTCGGTCAGCACCAGGTCATCGACGAGCTGCTCATCAGCATCTTCACGCGAAGTCACGCACTGCTCGTCGGTGTGCCGGGTTTGGCCAAGACACTGCTCATCTCGTCCCTAGCGCAGACGCTGCACCTGGGGTTCAAGCGAATCCAGTTCACGCCCGACCTCATGCCGAGCGACATCACCGGCACGGAGGTCATTTACCACGACCAGGCGACCGGTGCCCGCGAGTTTAAGTTTCTGAAGGGCCCGATCTTTTCAAACATCGTGCTTGCGGACGAAATCAACCGCACTCCACCCAAGACGCAGGCTGCGATGCTCGAAGCGATGCAGGAGCGCAAGGTTTCGGTCGGTGGCAACGACCACAAGCTGCCCGATCCGTTCTTCGTGCTCGCGACGCAGAACCCGGTGGAACAGGAAGGCACCTACCCGCTGCCCGAAGCACAACTCGACCGGTTCATGTTCATGATCTTCGTCGATTACCCGACGAGTGCCGAAGAACGGCAGATCATGAAGATGGGCACGGGCCTGGGTGGTGAGACGCCCAAGAACGTGCTGAGCGCTGAAGACATCGTGCAGTTACAGCAGATCGTGCGCCGTGTGCCAGTGGCGGACCATGTGTTTGCATATGCGGAGAAATTGGTCCGCGTTACCCGTCCCAAGCAACCCGAAGCGCTCGATTTCTGCAAGAAGTGGCTCAGTTGGGGCGCGGGTCCGCGTGCGAGCCTGAACCTGATTATGGCAGCCAAAGCGAAGGCGATCTTGAACGGGCAATTCTACGTCAGTTGCGACGACGTCGCGTCGGTTGCACCGGCGATCTTCCGTCACCGCATCACGCCCAACTTCGCCGCCCAGGCCGAAGGCGTCAGCAGTGACGACATCACCCGCAAGATCATCGCGGCGATCCCGAAGGATCAAAAGCTGGATTAATTCACGGACGAATGCTTGAACGCAGAGGCGCAGAGGAGGAACGCAGAGGGTCGCGGAGAAAGTCATACAGAATAAAAATAAGGCAGAGTTTGCAGATGTGGAAAGACGTTGCCGCTGATCTGCCCATTCCTTATTCCACTCGTTTCAACTCAGCGTCTCTCTGCGTTCTTCCCTCTGCGCCTCTTCGTTAGACTCTTATGGCAACCACTGAGCAAAATCTGCTCGATCCTCAAACGATCAGCCAGGCCGAGCAACTCGGTCTGGCGGCGCGGCATGTCGTGGAAGGGTATATGTCCGGCGAGCACAAGTCGCCGTTCCGTGGCTTTTCCATCGAGTTCACCCAGCATCGTGAATATGTGCCCGGCGACGACACGCGCCACCTCGACTGGAAGGTGCTCGGTCGCACCGACCGTTATTACCTCAAGCAATACGAGCAGGAGACGAATTACGTCGCCCACATCCTGCTCGACGCCAGCGAAAGCATGCGGTACGGCAGTGGCATCAAAGGCGGTGGCCGGGCTGCTGCTAAGCGCGGGACGACCGCATCGACCCTCAGCAAGTTCGACTATGGCAAGACGATGGCGGCGTGCCTGTCGTACCTCATCCTGCACCAGCGCGACGCCATCTCACTCAGTCTCTTCGACGACGGCGTTGTCCAAAAGCACATCCCGCGCACCGGGAACCTCAACAGCATCCACGGCATCATGTCCACGCTGGCAGCGTTCAACCCCAGCGCCAAGACCAACGTGGGTGATGTCCTCCATCAGATGGCCGGGCAGATCAAGCGTAAGGGTATCGTCATCCTCATCAGCGACCTGTTCGACGATGAACAGAAGATCCTCGATGGCATCCAGCACCTGCGCTTCGGTGGGCAGGAAGTCATCGTCTTCCACGTAATGGACCCCTTCGAGCTCCAGTTCCCCTTCGACGGCAACGTGGAGTTTGAAGGCTTGGAACAAACGCCGATTCTGAAGACGCGCCCGCACGACATCCGCAAAAGCTACATGCGAGAACTCGACGCCTTCAAGCAGCGGGTCAGTGAAGGATGCGAACGAAACAGCACACATTACTTGCTCGTCGATACGAGCCACCCGCTGCACGAAGTGCTCAGTGGGTATTTGGCGTTCAGGCATAAGACGACAACGAGATAAGGCTGAAAAAGAAGGATGAAGGTTGAACGAGGCAATTCATCCTTCAGCCTTCTTTTTCATCCTTCCTAATTATGGGCTTCCTCAATCCCATCCTCTTGTTCGGAACGCTCGCGGTGGCGGTGCCGATCATCATTCATCTGCTGAACAAGCGGAAGTATGAGAAAGTCACCTGGGCAGCGATGCGGTTTCTCATGACCAGCATCGAGCAGAACCAGCGCCGGATGCGCATCGAGGATCTGCTGCTGCTTTTGCTTCGCTGTGCGCTATTGGTCTTCATCGCACTGGCGCTGGCGCGGCCGGCGATTCCGGGTGGGGGCGCGGGGAGCCTCTTTGGTCGTTCGGGCGTCACCGCGGCACTGGTGCTCGACAATTCATACAGCATGGGCTTGTCCGATGGTGCTACGACCCGCTTCGAGAACGCCAAGAAGTCGTTGGAAGCGGTCATCGATTCATTACCGTCCAACTCGGGGGCCGCGGTGCTGTTGGCGGGGGATGGCATTGAAGCAGTCATCGCCGAACCGACCTACGATCTGAACCTCGCGCGCAAGATAATCCGCGACGCCAAACTCTCCGACCGGGCGAGCAACGTCGTCCCGGCCATCCGGCACGCGATCGAGACGTTGAAGAAGAAGCCCGCAGTTCGGCGCGAATTGTACTTTGCCACCGATGGTCAAGCCCTTGGTTGGCGTCAGTTCGAGACCGCGACGGCGGCGATCAGTGAAGCCAAGGACGACGTAGCGTCGAATATTCTCCTGGTCGGCCCGCGGGCCGAATCGAACCTTGCCATCACCGACTTGCGGCTTGCCTCTGGCATGCCCGTGGTCAATCGCTCCGTTCGGTTTGAAGCGAAGGTGACCAACTACAGTGTGACCGACGCGACCAACGTGCGCGTGCGCCTGCTGCTGAACGAGGACACGCCCAGCGACGAAGCAACGATCGACACCTTGCCCGCCGGCCAGAGCAAAAGCGTTTCGTTGTTTGCGAAGCTGCACGAGCCTGGCTCAGCGACGGTGACGGCCGTCCTCGATCCCGACCGCCTGCCTGCCGACGACCGCCGGACCGTCGCGATCCGTGCGACCGATCGCATCAACGTGCTACTGGTCAATGGCGCCAACACCAAAGGCCGAGATGCCGATGCGTTCTTCCTGCAGAACGCGCTGGCTCCGATCGGCGCCGATGCGGCCGATTATTTCATGAAGACAACCACGGTCGCTGCGGTCGACCTGGGCAGTTCACGGCTGGACGATTTCGACGCGGTCGTCCTCGCCAACGTCGGTGACGTGCCAGCCAAGACGACCGATTCGCTCGTTGAGTACGTTCGGGGTGGCGGTGGGCTGATCGTCTTCCCCGGACCGGCGGTCGAAACGACGGCGAACGTGTTTTACAACGAACAGCTCTACACGGCCCGTGGCCTGCTGCCCGCGATGCTCGGCACGCCCACCGGTGAAGCCACCGCTGCCGATGATAAGTCGCTCGCGCTGCAATCGCAGAACTTTGACCATCCCATCGCGGCCCTTTGGAACGACGCGGCTTCGGGCAGCCTGGGGGATGTGAAGGTTCGTCGCTACTTCCCGTTGACAACAGGCAACCAGGATGTGGAAGGGGCACGCCGGCCCGAGAGCAGTGGCACACCGCGCGTTGTCCTGCGGTTGGCCGATGGATCACCGATGATGATGGAGCGGACGTTCGGCGCGGGTCGCGTCGTGCTGTTCGCGACGACCGGTAGCACGGCGTGGACCGATCTGCCTGTGCGTCCCGGCGTGTTCGTTCCACTGCTGTACCGCACACTCGGCTCGCTCGTCGCGCGGCAGGACGATGCGTTGAACGTCCCCGTCGGCGCGGCCTTCGCTTATCGTTCACCCCTCGACTGGCTCACCCGCGACGCGACGATCACTGCGCCCAATGCCGATCCCAACGAAGTCAAAAACACGACGCGCGTCGAGCTGGTGAATAACGCGCCACTGTTGCGGGTCGATGGAAATGGTGCCGCCGGCGCGTACACGATCAGCGTTGCCACCGACCCCGTGACAACGCTGCGTTTCGCGACGCAGGCCGACCCAGCCGAGTCGAACCTTGCGGACATCTCAACCGATCAAGAGAAAGCGCTGGCGGAGATCGCGAACGTGGTCCGCTGGTCGCCAAGCGTGCCGCTGGAACAAATGGTCCAGAAGTCGCGCGTCGGGACGGAACTGTGGTTGCCATTGGCGATGATCGCGCTGTTGATCGCGACATCGGAGACGTTCCTGGCCCAATGGTTTGGCAGGCCGAAATAAGCACAAGATGACCTCGCTGCTCTACAAACTTCTGGGAATACCGAACGACGCGATGCGCGTCGCCGACGGGTCCATCGCGTTCCGTGGGATCGGTTACCTTGGTTGGTTCTTCCTGGCGATGCTTTTGCTGGGTGGGCTGGCGATCTGGTCGTACTGGAAGACGGCCCGCGACGTGCCACCCGTCAAGCGTTACATCATGGCGGCGCTGCGCGTGACGCTGTTGACGCTCTTGCTCGTACTGTTATTGCGACCGGTATTCCGGTACACGGTCGAAGGCTCTGTCCGCCGATCGATGCTGATGCTGCTGGATACGTCTGCCAGCATGAAGATCGTCGACTCGCGTACCGACGAAGTCGACCGTAAGCGCGTCGCGATTGCCAAGAACCTGATCGACCCGACAAAGGGGCTCGACCAGTCGCTGCCGAACTCAGAAGGGTTGCGCAACGTCGACCGGCTGGACATCGTGAAGTCAGCATTGAAAAACGACAAGCTGAAGTTGCTGTCGCGCTTGTCAAAAGATTATGACCTGCGGCCGATGTCGTTCGGGCAGGGCGTTGCAGACCTGGCGGCGTCGGGCGACGCGCAGTCGGAACCCAGCGACAATCCCAACGCCTGGGTCGACAAGCTCGATGCGGTCGCGCCAGTGACGGCCGTCGGGGACGGAATTCGCGACACGATTCTGCGCAGCCGTGGTCAACCACTTGCCGGCGTGTGGTTGGTAACGGACGGTCAGTCTAACACGGGCAGTCAACCACTCGCCGCTGCGGAGATCGCGCGGCTGGAAGGTGTGCCCCTTTACATCTGGGGTGTTGGCATCTCGTCACCGAAGGACATTGTTGTCGCGAGCATGTTTGCGCAGGAAGTGGCATTCCTTAAAGACCAGGTTCCGGTTGTTGTCCGCGTGAAAGCGCCGGGCATGGCCGGTCGCACGGCCAAGCTTAAGTTATCGCTGGCGGGTGAACCGGTGGACGTGAAGGACGTGACGTTCACGGGTGACGAGCAGGTCGTCTCGATGGAGTTCACACCGCAGAAGCCGGGTGATTTCGACCTGGTCGCGACGATCGACGCCGAGGCGGACGAAGCAGTGAAGGACAACAACACCGTCAGCCAGAAGGTCAAGGTCATCGATCGCAAGATCAAGGTGCTGCTGGTCGAGACGAGCCCACGCTGGGAGTACAAGTATCTCCAGACGGTGCTGCTGCGCGATCGGCGGGTCGATGCGAAGTTTCTGCTGCTCGAGGCCGACTCAGCGGTGGCGCAGGGTGGGAAGGATTCTCCGTACATCGCTCGCTTCCCGATGGATAAGAAGGAGCTGCTGACCTACGACCTGATCGTGCTCGGCGACGTCGACCCGAAAGGATTTGCGACGCAGCAACTCGAAGCGATCGCGGAGTTTGTCGACAAATTTGGTGGCGGGCTGATGATGGTCGCCGGCCGGCGGTTCAATCCCGCTGCGTTTCGCGGCACACCGATCGCAAAGATGTTGCCAGTCGAACTCGCCGACGATCGCTATACCGCCACCAGCGCTGTGCGCGGTAAAGATGACGTCTCGACCAACCCGATTAAGGTCGAACTGACACCGGCGGGGCAGTCTAGCCTGTTCATGCGGATCACCGATCGCCAGCAGGACAACACCGCAGCGTGGGCGAAGCTGCCACCGATCTACTGGAACGCGCAGGTTGCCGGCGCCAAGCCCGGCGCCGAAGTGCTCGCGGTGGAATCGACCAGCAAGACGTTCAGTGGCCGCAGTGGGGCGCAGAAGAACCCTGTCTTTGCACTGCAGCAGTATGGCATGGGGCAGGTGTTTTATAGTGGCACCGACAACACCTGGCGATGGCGCAAGAATGAGGGTGACCAGCGGCACATCGCGTTCTGGGGCCAGATCATGCAGCGCCTGGCGCTGCCGCACTTGCTGGGTGAATCGAAGCGCACACAACTAACGCTCGACCGCTCGCAATACTTCGCCGGCGACCGTGTGACGATCTACGCCCGCTTGTATGACACCGCGTTTGTCCCGATCGAGGCCGCCGAGGTGAAAGGCACGTACACGTCCACCGACGGTCGGACGACGGGAACCGTTGCCCTGCGTCCGTTGCCCGACCAGAAGGGCATGTATCGTGGTGAGTTCGTCGCGCCACCACAGGGTGATTACCAGTTCTGGGTCGATCGCGACGAGAAGACCAAGCTCGCGTTGAACGTCGGTGAAAGCCGCATCGAGTTCACCGAGTCGGCAATGAACGAACCCATGCTCCGCGAACTGGCCAAAGTGAGTGGCGGCGCGTTTTTCCGCGAGGAAGACCTGTACAAACTGCCCGATATGGTTCGCAGCAAGGCCGAAGGCATCAAGAGCCGCCAGGAAGTCGACCTCTGGTCGTCTCCGGGCTATTTCCTGTTGTTGTTAGGCGTCGTGACAACCGAGTGGGTCATGCGGAAGTGGATGCAATTGAAGTAATGGGCAGTTGTCAGTGGACAGTGGGCAGTAAATGCCTTTGTGGTCCACTGCCAACTGACGACTGACAAGAATTTATGAGCGACCTTCTCCAATCCAAGCTCGCGATCGTCCGTCGGAAGCGGACGATCGTGCATGTTCTGACCGGCATCGCGACGGTCGTTGCGCTGGTCGTGCTGGTCACGATGGCGACGGCGATGCTCGACTGGTGGTTGAACCTGTCGTACGCGACGCGAGCGGTCATCTTCGCGCTGGAACTGGCTGCCGTGATCGTGCTGTTGTTGAAGCTGGCGATCTGGCCAGTGCTGTTCGGGCCCGATGAAGAGACGCTGGCGCTGTCGGTCGAGCGCGAATGGCCGCAATTTCGCAGCCGGTTGATCAGCGCGATCCAGCTCGTCCGCCCACAAGCCTCCCCTGCGGGCACCGCTGGTGTCATGGTGACGCAACTGGTGCGCGAGACGGAACAGATTGCCAACGAGGTCGACTTCGGCGCTGTTGTGAAAACAAAGCATATGGCCCGCATCGCCGCGCTGGCGGTTGCGATCCTCGCTGCGGGTGGGGCGGCGACCGCGTACGGAGAATCGTCCGCGGTGGCGCTGATCAAGCGGGCACTTCTGATCCCGGGCATCGACGTCCCGCGAAAAACGCGCGTCATCATCAACGACGGTGACAGATTTGTCGCCAAGGGTGACAGTGTCACGCTCAACGCGATCGCTGAGGGTGTTCAACCGTTGCAAGGGGTGCTCACGGTCACCGGTGATTCGGGCAGTGTTCAGACGTATACGATGGAACCCGACGGTAGCGAAGCCAAGAAATTCGTGCGGACCCTCGACGCGGTTCCGAATTCGTTTACCTATTCGGTTCGATTGAACGACGGCGTCAGTGCCGAATACAAGGTGAGTACGACCGAACGCCCGGCGGTAGCGGCGATCGACGTGCGGCAGATCTACCCGGCCTATACCGGCTTGGCCGAACGTGCACAGTCGCAGGGTGACATGCGCTTCCTGGCCGGCAGCCGGATGGTGCTGAACGTCACCGCGACCAAGAAACTCTTCCGCCCCAGCGCCGCCGACGAAAAATCACGGCGAAGCGTCGTGCGGTTGATCGGCGCGAATGTCGAGTACCCGCTGACGATTGACCTCAACGATCCCACCAAGGCAACGGCCAGTGAAGGGGGACAACCTTCCATCCCATTGCCGCCCGGAACCAAAGCGTTTCGCGTTGAGCTTGTCGATGACACCCTCGTGACAAGCAAGAACGAAACGGAATACCGCATTGACATCGCCGCCGACCGCGCACCGACACTGGTGGTCACCAGCCCACTCGAGCGCGAGGTGCTGGTGACGCCTAAAGGGCAGATTGATGTCGGGTTCGACGTGACCGATGACTTCGCGCTGACCAAGCTCGTGTTAAAGCATCGTGTGCTGCCGACGGTCGAGGACTCGGAACTGGCCGAAGCGGCCGGGTTGGGTTTGACGGCCATCTATTACGATCAACCCGATCTTACGGGTCGCACGGCCATTCGGGTTGATGGGAAGATTGACAACGACTTTGGAAACGATCCACCGACCGGTGGTTTCCCTGCCGACAACTGGTCGGCGCGCTGGGCGGGTCAACTGACCCCCAAAGAGTCCGGTCGATACGTCTTCAACTTCGCGGTTGACGACGGTGTGCGGCTGTGGGTCGACAACAAGCAACTGCTCGACAAGTGGATGGCGGGAGACTTCACGCACGATTCGGAGCCGATCCTGCTCGAGGCCAACAAGCCCGTCGCGATTCGCGTCGAGTATTACGAACAGAGTGGCCCGGCCCACATCACGATGTCGTGGAAGCGCGAAGGTGGCCCGGCCGAGGTTGTGCCGACCGATGTGCTGCTGAGCCTCGAAGGCATCAAGAAAGTTGCCGCTGACGCAAAACTACGGCAGGAAAAGTCGATCGACCTCGATATCGGTTCCACGCCGAGGCACGCCCGGGGGTTCTACCCGTGGAAGGTGTCTTCATTGGGTGCCGCTGCCCCGACGGGCACGAGCATCGAATGGTGGCTTGAGGCGCGCGACGGCAACAACGTGACCGGCCCGGGCGTCACATCCAGCGAGCGGTACGTTTTCCGCGTTGTAACCGAAGAGGAAAAGCGTGCGGAGCTGATGAGCCGTCTCGGTGATTACATGGGTGAGATTGACACCGTGCAGCGAGACCAGACCGATCTCAGCACCAAGCTGGGCACAATGGTGCAGGAAAAGCCGATCGCTCCCAAGAATCCGTAAAACTCCCCCACCGACAGGGTCAACGGCGGTGTACTTGTAGCGTAGATATCAATGGTGACTCGATTTGCGCAAGGACAGGCGACCATGAAAAAAGCATTCCCCCTCAGCCTCTGTCTGGTGATGACTTTCAGCCCGGCCTTGCTCCGCGCCGCCGCGCCGGGGGACGAACTGCGCGAGAGTGCCGATGCGCAGTCGCGCATCAAAACGCAGACCCAATCGGTCGGCCAACAGCTTGACACAATCATCGCCGAGTTCGATCGCAACGGCATCGTCGGTGAAGACGTGCAGACGTTGCGCGCCATCCGCAACGTGCTGGGCAACCTCAGTGAATCGCAGATGCAGCAGGTGGTCGATTTCCTGCAGAAGGCACGCAGCGCCCCCGACGCCGACAGTCAGCGTCGCAACGTGACGCAGGCGGTCGTCGGACAGAAGACAATCTCGTCGCAACTGAGCGACCTGCTGAAGGAATATCGTCGTCAGCAGGCGATGTACGAGCTGTCGGCCCGCCTGGACAAGCTCGCCGACCGGCAGAACGAAAACTTCAAGGCATCGGTCCAGTTGGCCAAAGCGACCGCCGGTCGGAAGCAGGAAAATTTCACTGCCCCACAGACCGACATGTTAAAGGTTCAACAAGCCGAGCAGACCGCGCTGAAGGAAGAGGTTCGCCAGGCTGTTGCCGACATGGCGGCCATGAATCAGAAATCGCAGGAATCGCCCAACCGTCTTGCCGAGGCGTCTCAACAGGCGCGCGAGAAGAAACTGGAAGAGCTGGCCGCAACCGCTGCGGATGATCTGCAGAAGGGGAACGTCTACCGCGCCGCGACGAACGAGAAGAATGTTCGCGACCAGTTGCGCGACCTGAGCCGTCTGGTCGCGCCACCGAAGGACAAACTGCAGACGCTCGAGGATGCCGCTGCGGATGTGCAAAAAGCGATCGAGCAGCAAGAGAAGCTTAACGCCGAGACAAAGGTTGCCGGCACGGAAGATCCTGCGCCCGAGCAGAAGCAGGCCGACCTCGTCGACAAGATGAATCTGACCCAGCGCGATATCAAAGACGCCGCCCCCACCGCCGCCGACAAGCTCAAGGCCGCCGAGGCGCAAATGCAGCAGGCGCGCGGGGGCATGGCCCAGAACAAAAAGGATGACGCTGCTAAAAACCAGGACGCCGCGCTCGACAATTTGAAGCAGGCCAAGGCCGAACTGGACAAGCAGATCGAAAAGGAAATCGCCGCCGCCGATCAGCCGCAGGATGCACTGGCTGCGGTGAAGGACCTGCTCGAACGAACCAAGCAACTGCGTGTCGATCAGGGTGCATTGACCAAAACCAGCACTTCCGCGACCGCGCCGGACCCGTTGAAGCAGGCGTCGACCAAACAGGAACAGCTGCGTGGCCTGGCGATGGGTTTGCAGTCCGACTCGCTCGGTGAATCGCCTGAGGCGTCCCCGTACTTCACGACGGCTGCCGGCAAGATGGCCCGCGCGTCGCGCACGCTCGTCGATCCCACCGCCGCGTCGGCCGACAAGAAGGCCGCGATTGCCGAACAGCAAAAGCAGGTCGATGAAGCGCTAGCCGATGCTCAGAAGATCCTCGAGAAAAAGCAGGAGCAGCTTGAACAGGCGCAGAAGGATTTGGCGCAAGTTGAAAAGGCCAAGGAAGATGTCGCGCAATTGATGCAGGATCAGCAGAAGCTCAACAACGAAACGAACAAGGCCGCCGAGGAATCGAAGGAAGCCCCCAAGCCCGAGCAACTGGCTAGCGAGCAGCAACAGAACAAGCAGGACGCCCAGCAGGCGCAGCAATCGATGCCGCAATCGGCTCAACCAGCTCAGCAAGCAATGCAAAAGGCGCAGAGCGCCATGCAGCAGGCGCAGCAGCAGTTGGCGGAAAATCAACCCAAGGCCGCCACGCCACCCCAGCAGCAGGCGATGCAGGAATTGTCGAAAGCGATGGATGCGCTGAATCAGCAGTCGCAGCAGTTGCAGGAACAGTTGGGCCAGCAGCCCCCGATGTCGCCACAAGAGCAGCGCAAGTCGATGGAACAGCTGGCCCAGGCGATCGAAAAAGCGCAGGGCGAGATCAACAAGACGTCCGAAAAACTGCCCGGTAAACCGGAAGACGCAGCCAAGGCAAAGGAAGCCGGCAAGGAACTCGAAAAGACGCAAAGCGACCTCGCGAAACTGGCCGCAGAGGAACGCGACCAACTGCCCGGCGACGCCGCCAAGGCAGTCGACGAGGCCAGCGAAGCGCTCAGTGAAGCCGCCGCCAAGGCCGACGCGAACAAGCCCGGTCCCGCCAAGGAAGACGCCCAGGCGGCACACGACAAACTCGAAGCCGCCAAGGCCGCGCTGCAATTGGCGATGGAAGGTCTGACGCCCGGCCTGCCCGAGATGGCCCAGGGTGGGCCTCCCATGCCCGGTCAGCCGATGCCGGGCCAGCCGATGCCCGGTGGACCACCGATGCCCGGGGCAATGCCTGGCGAAATGCCCGGACCTCCCGGACCCAATCCCGATCCGAAAAAGGGGAACGAAGACGGCAGCAAGGACATGGGCTCGGGCCCGCGCGGCAACGAGCGCGGTTCATCCACGTTCGCCAAGCTTCCCGAGCGTGAGCGCCAGGCGATCATGAGCACTGGCGCAGCCAAGTATCCCGAAGAGTACGCGCCGATGATCGAGCAGTATCTTCGCAACCTCTCTGACGAGTCCGGCCGATGATGAACCTTCGCGCTCACCTACGCTCGGCTGGCGCTTCGTTACTCGCGATGGCGATCCTGTCATCTCCACCGGTCGCGCTGGCGGTCGACCCCGCATCGGCGCTCGTGTCGAAGCGAACTGCCTCCGATGTCACTATCGACCCGCAAGCTGAGGCCGTCGTGCGCGGCGCATGCAAGTGGCTGGCTTCTCAGCAACAGCCGGGTGGTAACTGGACCGGGGCACCGCACTCGGTGGCGTTTACCAGTTATGCGCTGATGGCGTTCATGGCCGCCGGTCATTTGCCGGGTGAAGGGGAACATGGCAAGGTTGTCGCGCGCGGATTGAAGTACGTCTTAGACAACTGTCGGCCTGACGGCTTTATCGCAGCGGCCAATGACGAAGTGAAAATGTACGGGCACGGCATCGCGACCATTGCGCTCGGTGAGATGTACGGTCAGACCGGTGACATCGCGATCAAGCCGAAGCTTGCCCGGGCGATCAAGCTCATCATCGACTCACAGAACAACGAAGGTGGCTGGCGCTACAAACCGGTGAAAGCAGACGCCGACATCTCGGTAACCGTGTTGCAGGTGGTTGCCCTGCGTGTTGCCAAGAACAGTGGCATCGACGTGCCGCAAGCCACGATTGACAAGGCCGTCGAATACGTCCGCCGATGCTATAACAAAGATCAGCAGGGCTTCAGCTACCAGCCCGGTGGTGGAGCGGGCTGGGCCCGGACAGCGGCGGCGATCTACTCGCTGCAGGTGTGCGGGCAGTATGACGACCCGCTCGTGCTCAACGGGTCAAAATACCTCTTTGACAAGTGGTCCGGCGACCGCGAGTGGTACACGTACGGCGCATTCTATGCGGCACCGGCGCAGTACATGATCGGTGGCGACACCTGGAAACGCTGGTACACCCAGGTCAGCGCCGAGCTGATGAAAAGTGTGAAACGCCAGGGGGACATGAGCTACTGGACGCCGATCGGTGGCAATGGTCAGAACAATATCTACAGCACGAGCGTCTACACAATGATTCTTGCGATGCCGTACCATTACGTGCCGCTTTATCAACGATGAGCGTCGTGACGGTGGATTGAGTGTCCGTTCCAAAGCACATATTGCCATCCCGAGGGGAGCGGTAACGACCCGAGGGATCGGCAGGGGGATGCAATCGGACCCGTTCTGATCCCTCAGGTTGGTACCGCTCGCATAGGGATGACATGCAACGAGACGATGCTCCCATGACTTCCTTTCGATTTCAGCTTCTGGTTTTACTCTTCGTGCTCGTTTCCGCACGCCTTTCGTCTGCCGACACACTGACCACGCTCGACGGCAAGACGTATGAAGGCCAGATCAGGCTGGAGTCCGCCGACTCGTTGACGATGCAGCAAACGGTCGGCTCGGCCGTCCGTGTGAAGCTTGGTGACGTGCTGACAGCGTCGTTCCGCGCGACGACGTCCACGACCCGTCCGGCTGCCAACGCCGGTGGGGCGCGGTCCTCGCTCGAGCCCATCCGTGGCACATGGGCATCGCGCGACGTCGGGGGCGTGGAGCCCAACGGCATCAAACGGACCGCGACGAAAGTGACCGTTAACGCGGGCAGCGTTCGCGAGGCCACCGACGCCTTTCCCTTCTTCCATCAGGCCCTCAAAGGTGACGGTGAGATCATCGCCCGTCTCGCCGAGACGACCAGTGATGGCCTACTCGCAGGCATTATGTTGCGTGGTGGTCCTGAGCCCGATGCTCCGTTCGCCTATTTTGCGGTGGGAGGTGTGGTGCCGGGACGCGTGTCCGAATGGATCACCCGTTCGAACAAGGGGCAGAAGATCGAAAGCAAACGCCTCGCCCGCTGGCCGACCCCCATCTGGCTGAAGGTGCGGCGCGACGGGGACTACGTCTACGCGTCCACGTCGAGCGACGGTCAGCGGTGGATCGCCGCGACCGACGCGCGCCTGCCACTGCCTGAGACGATCATGGTGGGCGTCGTCTGCACCCACCAGGAAGGTGGAGGTAAGCCACCTGAAGCCGGTCGGTTGCTCGCTGCGACGTTTGACTCCATCCGGACCAATGAGTCGACGTCACCGCACGGCACTGGGCTGCGCGGTGCTTACTACGCCGATGACAAATGGAAGGACTTGAAGCTCACGCGGCTCGACCCGTCGCCCAACTTTGACTGGAAGGAAGGGACGCCCGATCCTTTGATTCCTCAGGACCATTTTTCGGTGAAATGGACGGGGACGGTCGTCGCGCCACTGACCGGCCGATACCGCTTTTACGCCCGTGCCGACGATCTGGTGAGCGTCACTATCGGTGGGCAGCGCATCATCAACGGTGGCGGTGATGGCAGCGTAAATCTCAAGGCGGGCAAACCGGCGTCGATCAAGATCGAATATCGTGAAGACGGGGGCGCGGCCAACGTGACCGTGGGTTGGGAAATGGAAAAGCAAAAGCCCGAACCGATCCCCACGCGATACCTGTTCCCCTCCACGTCCGATTCCGGGGATGAGAACGGTGACGGCCTGCGTGCGGAATATTTCACCGACACCGAGCTTGGCGAACTGGGCGCCGTGCGCAGCGACGCTGAAATCAACTTCCAGCAGGACAACTCACCGGCCGACCCGCAGCGAACTTCCTTCTCGGTCCGCTGGTCGGGCACGGTGACCGCGCCGGTCAGTGGTCGGTATACGTTTTTCACCTTCTCCGACGACGGTGTGCGACTCTGGGTGAACAACAAGCTGATCATCGACAACTGGAATCCCAACCCCGGTGTTGAGGATAGTGGTGTCATGGTGCTGGAAAGTGGCAAGCCCGTCCCACTTCGCATGGAATCTTTCAACATCGGAGGACCCTGGGTGTCGCGGTTGATGTGGGTGGGGCCGGATATTGAAAAGCAGGTTGTCCCATCAGAGCGGTTCGGCCCCCCTGGTGAGGGTGTCGACACGCGGATCGTGACGCGCGACGGGTCGGAACTGACCGGCGTGTCGATCGAATCGATGGATGACACGACCCTGCGCGTAAAGACCGTCGCGACTGGCACAGAGACCGTATCGATGCCGGTCGATCGCGTCGCACGCCTTTCACTGCGACCGCTGACCACGACGATGCTCGGGAAGATCGCGCCCGGTGCAGTGGGTGTGCTGCTGACAACGGGCGATTTCTTTGAAGGGCAGGTCGAGCGCATCGGTGATCGAAAGGTGTTCGTCAATTCGCTCGTCTTCGGCCCGCGCGCGTTCAACCTGCGAAACGAGATCGCCGCCATCGTTATGCAGGATATTCGACCGTCGGCGGTGCAGTACGTCGTAAAAACCATCGGTGGTTCGGTCTACATGGCCAACAGTGTCGCGATCGACGGTGGGAAACTCATCGTCGACGATCGCGCCGTGGGAAAGGTGACGGTCCTCGCGGATGCCGTCCGGCAGATCGAGTATGGGGGTGATCGCGTGCGAAGCCTGGTGGAACTGACACCAACCGTCGCCGCGCCCAATTCGCCACTGACCGGCGCCCCAAGGACCGACGCGTTGGCGGTCGATGCGCCAATCATCGGCCTGCCCCCACGATTGCTCGACAATGCCCCACGGCGCACGATCGGTATGGCGTCAGCCACCGTCGCGACGTTCAACCTTGATGGGCAATACAAGGGCCTGATGAGTTCTGTCGGTGTGCCGAGCAGTGTGCTACCGACCGCGGGCGTGGTGTTTGTTGCGTTGGCGGATGGGAAAGAAATCTTCCGCTCTCCGCCGCGCACCAGCATCGACGACCCACTTCCGATCAGTTTGAAGCTGACGAACGTCAAATTGCTCGTCATCAAGACTGAACCCACTGACGGCGGGCTTCCCTTGCCCGGAGTGCTCGCCGACCCCATCCTGACGCGGCCTTAGGACCGCGCCACCCGTGCCGCAGGGCAAAACGAAAGCACGGAATACCAACTCGACCTTATCGCAGGTTCGAATCGGCATTCCGCAGTATCGGGTTGAATTCGAGCACACCCTTACGCGTGAACTTGATCCGCAGGGAATTATTTTTTGCGGGGCTTCATGGCCGCTTCGACTGCGCCGACGATCGCGCCGGCAGCGCTGGCTGCGGTGCCGATGACGGTCTCGGCGACACTGGCCACCTCGTGCGACACGCTCGTCGCCACACCCTTGGCCTTGGCCGGCGCACTGCGGGCAAACTTGATCGCCCGCTTCATCAACGGCGAGGTCTGCTTCTTCGCTTTATTGCTGGTCTTGGTCACCTTCGACTTCGTCGTCTTCTTGGCGCTCTTGACCTGTTTCGGGGCCGAATTCGCAGCGTTCTTCACTGTCTTCTTGACCGACTTCTTCGACGTCTTCTTAGCCAACGGGAGCCTCCTTAAAGATAAACCCAATTAAACCACGCCAACGGTCCACCCGCACACAAGTAGCGGCGTTCGCGACAGTTTGGGCTGAATCGGTTGACCGCCGTCGTCTACCACTCGATGTTCTCAAGGTACCGCTGAATTTCCCCCGCGCTCCCGAAGCGTTTGAGAATCAGGGTGTCTTTCAGCCCGCGGATGATGTCTTTCACGACCTTGGGTTGTTCCGAGTAGCCCGCGCGCCCACCGACGATGGTGTGGAAGACCTGGATCAGGTTCAGAACGTCCTTGTGTATTTTGGCCTTCGTCGGTTTGCCCAGGTCGAAAAAGTCGAGCAGCTTTACCTCAAAGCCGACACCTTGTCTGCGGATCATGATGTTGTCGTCGTGGATATCACCGTGATATTCCCCACGGGCGTGGATCGGCGCGATGCCTCTTGCCAGGCCGTACAGGACATGCAGCGCTTCAAAGGTGGTTAGCCGACCGTCGGGTTGGCTCTTGAGGAAGGCGCTGAGCTTCTGGCCTTCCACCAGTTCACTAATAACGACCATCACCTTCTTGCGTTTGACGGTGACGATCTCCTGGTGATGGTACTGCATCAGGATCGTGCAATGGCGAAGCGCGTCGAGCTTGCGCGCATACGCGATCGCGGCTTTACCGGTTGGGTCGCGATGGGGATAGTAGAACTTGGCGGCCCTGCGGATGTCGGTCTGGCGCTCACGGATGACGTAGACTTCACCTTCCCAGCCACTGCCGAGTGGTGCCTCGATTTCGTACTTCCCCGCCACACCCCGGCCGGGCTCGAAATCGAAGCGTTTTACCTTCCCGGGACGGTACATGATGCGTCGGATCATGGGGCCCAGACGAGGGGGCGTCAACCAGACAATCCGCCGACCCCCCAACCCCCTTAAAATCTGTTAATTCGGGCGGGTTAGGGCTGATTAGCCACCCTAAAATCGCC
>Ga0163144_10008381_pt1 | contig 22382 bp, 21 predicted proteins | sample OliLak19BULKMAT1_FD_123175 | JGI IMG/M metagenome (GOLD analysis project Ga0163144, IMG submission 123175) | Freshwater microbial mat bacterial communities from Lake Vanda, McMurdo Dry Valleys, Antarctica - Oligotrophic Lake LV.19.BULKMAT1 | ecosystem: Environmental > Aquatic > Freshwater >... | reverse complement strand
TGCAGGAATGGGTGCTGCTGGAAAAGCTGAACCACGAATGCAGCGCGGTGGGGTTTTATTTGTCCACGCATCCGCTAGAGCCCTATGCGCCGGTGTTTAAAAAGCTAGGCATTTCGCCCTCCACAAGGCTGGTGGAGGTGATGCCCGATAAGCAAAAGCTGAAACTGGCGGGCATTCTCACCAGCAGCAAAATGCGTAGTTCGCCGCGCGGGCGCTCCGCGTTTCTCAATTTGTCGGATGCGTATGGGCAATATGAGGTGGCGGTGTTCGATGAGCAATTGCTGAACCAGCACCACGCGCAACTGAAAACCGGTGCGGCGTTGCTGCTAGGCATCGATGTGCGCCATAGCGATCGTGGGCAGCGGTTGTTGGTCAACCGTATTGAACCGCTAGAGGAGGCAGCGCAAGGCGTGCGGCCCACCGCGCTGAGCGTGAAGATTGAGGATGTTACTCAGCTGGCCCGGCTGAAAAGCATGCTGGGCGCACCCGTCGAACGCGGCGCGAAAGTGGAATTGTTGGTGAATATACCCAGCGGTATGGTGAAACTGGCGCTGGGGGGGGGCTATAATGTGGCCACGGCGGAATTGATGCAAATGCAGGCCCTAAGCGGGGTGACAGCCGAAGCGGCTTAGGTTTACTGCACTGCATTGTCACAAAAACTTCACAAATCTCTGGCATAAATTTTAGGCGTGTTGTGCTAAGGAAACCTTTATGGTCGCTGGTTTTTCTAGCGTCGCCACTAAAGGAAAACAGCTAAACGCATGACGGAAATGATTACCAGCTATCGCGCGAAATTGGGGCAGGGGGCTTTGGAGACGGTTGATTTTTCGACCGTGGCGGGCAAGCGCTTTGCGTTTTTTGCGCTGAATGACCCGGCCAAGCTGGACGAAATGAAGCGCGTGCTTACCGCGCCGCCGCTATCGCAAACGCTGGTAGTTACTACCTACGTGGCGGGTAAGCCGGTGCTGGTGATGCAGGGAAATTTGCCGCCTGCGGATATTGTGGAAGGCCTTGCTGCGCGCGGGCAAGCGTTGGAAAAAGTAACGCCGCGCAAAGCGCTGGATCCGTGGAAAATCCGCAGTATGTTTGGCTTTGGTGGGCAATCGCTGCAACTGGCTTCAACGTTTTTACGCGCGGGCATCGCCCATAAAGCGGGCCAAGGATTTTGGAAAAATATTGACCCCAGTATGTTCGTTTTCGCCGCGACGAACTTGGCCGCAAACGTTATAAATTTGGTCTATCACCAAGGCGAGCAGGTGGAGGATGTGCACCAGCAACGCTACCTGAAACAGCGCGTCAACCGCGAGCTTGCGCCGCATTTGAAGGAAGGCGAGGCGCCGCTTGATATCAATGATAACCGCCAAGCGCTGCGCCCGCAGGATGAGCGCCATAAACCCATGGATGAAGCAAAAGGATTTTTGAAGCGCCACTCGGTGCAGATAGGCGAGTTGGGCTTGCGCTATTTGGGCGCGGTAGGTTTGGCCTTTCCCGCTACGGGCTGGAAAGCCGCGCTCAACAACAAAACCTTGCCCGTTGCAAACGCATCGATATTACGGGTCTATGCGGGTCTGAGCAGTATTTTTGGCAAATCCGTGGCGCTGACTTCGGCCATTCCTGATCCCTATAACCCCAAGCCTGCAACGTTGCTCGATCATCTGCGTGAAAAAGTGAGTTTCCTTGCGGGTGGGTTGGTTGAAATCACCTCGTTCAGCGCACTGGCGTATGATTGTTTTTTTAAAACCAAAGGCAAGCCAAGCGGGCTTGTTATTAATGGCACGCCGCACCGTGATTGGCTCGGCGGTGTGGGCGCGAGCATGTTTGTGATGGGTTATATTGTGCGCTCCTGGGCTAAATTTGGCGAGCGTAACGTGAATATGGAGGAGCTTTACGCCCATGCCAGTGACACGATAGCTGCCACTTCGGCTGATAAAGTGCCACAATTGCTGGCGAACACAGCGGCGAGCCTAACCGAGCATTTTCAGGATAAACCCACCCTTAATTTCGCGACGATTTACACCAACTTGGCCAATGATTTGACGAAGTTTCATACCCACAGTAAAAAATCTAATATATTGATTACTAATGTAAATAATACAGAAAAATCGCTTAAAAAACCGTTGGAAGTAGCGCTTGCTAACGCACCCGCGAACAGTGTGGAAAGCCATGGTGCCGAAATTGAGCCATTTGCGCCGCGCAACGCATTGGCAATGCATTAAAATCCTCATTTTTTCTTAACCAAACTGTCACAAAAGCTTCACATTTCTGGGGGGCTGAATGTGGTATATTTAAAATAGGAAAAACCATGAGGTTAGGTTGACGCAGAAGATTCTACAGCCAGAGCCCACCCAACTCGCGCAAAGCAATGCGAGCGAGGGCGTGGCTGCGTTTAAGCGTCGCACCCCGCAAAGCACGCTCGATAGTGCATACCAAAGTTATCTATTTGGCAGTGCCGGATCGGATGAAAACCCGGCATGGAGCGACAGCGCCAAAGGCCGCGCGGCGATACGCCTAATCTCGCGCGGAATTGTGGGTGCGGCGTTTTTTGCCATCGGTGGGAGATTGGCCAATAATCACCTAAATGGCTACAACCAGAATACAAGATGGGCTGATATTGATCATAGCAAGCCGCTACAATATATTGCCAAAGGCATCGACATGACGTTGGGCCGTGCCATTCAGAAAACTGTGACCAGTATTGCGGGTTTGAAGCATGGGCCACAGGCTGCCGCGCAGATTGGCCGAAAGGCAGTGAAGTTTAGATCTTCGCGCGAACATATGGGGTCGGGTTATGAAAAGGGCCGCTCCTACGGTGCGGATATTGTAGGCTTCACCTTCGATTTTGCGATGGCCTCCATCGGCGATGCGGGTACGCGCAGTATCATACAGGCGTTCGACCCCAACGTAAAAAAAACATGGCGGGTGAATGATGAGGGTAAGCCTGCTGTAAAGGGCGAGACTTGGCATTTTTTGCCCGGCGAATGGTTAAAATCCACCGCAAAAACTACCTGGCGGGTGATGACCAAAAACCAAGGCGAGGACTGGGCAGCGGCAATTCCGTATGCCTTTCAAATGAAATTCCAACGCCAGTTTTTGAGCAATATTTTTAATAAACGCTGGGAAGGCCACAAGCTGCAGTTTGATCGCAGTTGGAATGGTGGCGCCTACCGCATTAACCCTGAGGGACACATTGTCGGCGATATGCAGCTAGCGGGCGCGATTGACCTGCATGCGCGCTTTGTGGGCTATAACTGGTATACGCTTATGTTCCGCGAGGGCTATGACAGCATTGGCAATGCGCTGAGTAATTGGAAAAAGAATGACTATAAAATTGATTTCAAACTGCCCGAGCATTTTAACCCGCTGACCGCACCGATTGATGCCGCCGCCCACGCTGCGCGCTATGTAACCAAGAGCTTTATTAAAGCCAATATGTACATGAACCCCGCGGTGATTCCGTTCTGGCTTATCCGCGTGCCGCAGAGCAAATGGCATGGACGTAATTATATTGAAGGATCGCCTGCACGGTTGGGGGCAGATACGAACATTTGGAAAGAGCAACACCAATTGCGGCCGGGTGAGACTATTTTAAAGCCATTTGATGCTAAGAACTACGAGCATTATCCATCCACTACAAAATTGGATAAGTTTGAAAAAGCTTTCAGCCGCGCCTTGAACCCTATTGGCTTGGTTTCGTTTAAAACTGGCAATAAGGCGGCAGATTTTAGCGACTATGTCGTTAGTAAAACGGGTGAAACCAACGCGCCCTGGTTAAAAAATATTCTACAGTATAAAGGCCGACTGCCAGAGGGCCGTCGCCGCTTCATGCATGAATTTACCGATGCCTCGTTTGCCTACACCCCTTACATGTGGGCGAAGGCCGAGACGGCGCTGCGGGTGGATGATAATAAAGGCGATGGCAAATTGGGCCAAATGGATGTGGCAATTTATAAATTTATGGACGATGTGGCGAGCTTTAAGTTTAAATCGGTGCCGGATGATATTAAAAAAATGTGGAAGCTTGGCACCAATTTCGAGCGCCCCGTTAAAGCGCGTGAGGGCGCAGAGCCCGATGCGCAAGTGATTGTGCAGGCACCACTGACACCATCGCGGCCTACCACGCTGGTGCATGCCAGCAGCATCGAGCAAGCAGCGGGTGCAACCATGCGCCGAGCGCCAAGTGCTAATGATGCGGATTACCACACCGATAGACGCTGGGCGCAAATGGTGGCTGGCAGCGATATCAATGCCGCACGGTTTCATCCCGCTAGCCCCACGCGACACTAGTTCGCTTCCCTTGTTGAATAGTTGCCATTCATTATGCTAAGGATGCGGTATCACCGCGGAGAATGGCATATGAAATACGCACTTTTATTTGCGCTTTCGCTGGCGCTGGCCACGCCTGGGTTTGCAGCCCCCACTTGTGTGCCTTCGAACCGCGTGGCGACAGAGAATTACCCCGGTGCGCGAGCGATTAACCCCAGCAATAACCTTGTGCTGCCGGCCGGTAAAGCAGTGGCGGCGGAAGGACAAAAAATTACCATCACTGGTAAAGTGCGCGATAAAAATTGCGCGCCCGTGGCCAATGCAGTAGTGGAGTTGTGGCAGCACAACCCCTATGGCCGCTGGATTTTAGCTACGGACGCAGATTTGGCAGGAGCCGAGCCAAGCTTCGCTGGGGCTGGTCGCACGTATACGAATAACGAGGGTGAGTTTACGTTTTTTACTGCTTTCCCTGCACCCGTCGGCAAGCGGGCACCCTTTGTCAATTTCAAAATCGAGCCCCAAGGATTATCAGATTTCACCACCGCCGCTTTTTTCGCAGGCGATGAGCGCAATGATGCGGATGTGGTGTTTAAAAAACTCAGCGAAAAAACGCGTAAAGATGTGAGCCTAATGGTGGAACAAAATGCAGCGGGTGAGCTGGTGGGCACGCTGGAGATTGTGCTGCCTACGGTGGTGCCGTATCGGGTGTATTAAGTCGACTATTTCGGTGCAATCATATCCTCGGGGCGCACCCATGCGTCAAACTGCTCGCTGGTGAGTAGCCCCAATTCCATCGCGGCGGCCTTTAAGGTGGTGCCCTCGTGGTGCGCTTTTTTGGCGGCTTTGGCGGCGTTGTCGTAGCCAATATGGGGGTTTAGGGCCGTTACCAACATGAGGCTTTCGTTGAGTAATTGGTCGATGCGTTTTTCGTTCGCCGCTATCCCCACCACGCAATTATCGGTGAAGCTGTTGCAGGCATCCGCGAGCAGTCGGATCGATTGCAGCACGTTGTAAATAATGACCGGCTTAAACACGTTTAGCTCGAAATGGCCGTTGCTGCCCGCAATGGTGACGGTGGTGTGGTTGCCCATCACTTGCGCCGCAACCATTGTCATGGCTTCGCTTTGCGTGGGGTTCACTTTGCCGGGCATGATGGAGCTCCCCGGCTCGTTTTCCGGCAGGGATAACTCGCCAAGCCCACAACGAGGCCCGCTGCCCAGCAGGCGAATATCGTTCGCGATTTTCATTAGGGAAACGGCGATGGTGTTGAGTGCACCGGAGATTTCGACCATCGCGTCATGCGCGGCTAATGCCTCGAATTTATTGGGCGCGGTGACGAAGGGCAACTTGGTGATGGTCGCAACTTCGCTCGCGAATTTTACATCGAAACCTACTTTGGAATTGAGGCCCGTGCCAACGGCCGTGCCGCCCTGCGCTAGTTGATAAAGGCGCGGCAGGCAGGATTTGACGCGGGCAATGCCGTATTCCACCTGCGTGGTGTAGCCCGAAAATTCTTGGCCCAGCGTTAGCGGCGTTGCATCCATTAAATGCGTGCGGCCAATTTTTACGATGTGCTCGAACGCTTTAGATTTCGCGGCGAGCGCTTGGTGCAAATGCTCCATCGCGGGGATGAGCGCGTAGTGCACCTGCTCCACCGCCGCAATATGCATGGCGGTGGGGAAGCTATCGTTGCTTGATTGGCCCATGTTTACGTGGTCGTTTGGGTGCACCGGTTTTTTACTGCCCATGACGCCGCCGAGCAGCTCAATCGCGCGGTTACTAATCACCTCGTTCGCGTTCATATTGGTTTGGGTGCCACTGCCGGTTTGCCAAACCACGAGGGGGAAGTGGTCGTTAAGCGTGCCTTCCATGACTTCGGTTGCTGCTTTTATGATTGCTTCGCCGTGGGTTTTATCGAGGCCTGCAATATCCATATTCACCTGCGCGGCGGCGCGCTTGAGCACCCCCCATGCACGGATGAGCGGCTTGGGCATGGTCTCGCCGCCGATGTTGAAATTCATGAGGGAACGGCTGGTTTGCGCACCCCAGTATTTATCCGCAGGCACGGCTATTTCGCCGAAGGAATCGGTTTCGATTCGCACGTTTGTATTCAGTTTTTCAGCGGCGGACATGATGGCTCCTTGGGATGAAATTATGTAGCGACACAAAGCACCCTTTTTTGCTTACTAAAAGAAGATTTTTCGTACGTCGTTAAATAGGGTGAAGGCCATGAGCATTATGATGACGGCAAAACCAAAGCGGTAGCTGTATTCGGTAAATTTTTCGGGTAGGGGTTTGCCCGTGACGGCCTCCAGCGCGTAGAACACTAAATGGCCGCCATCAAGCATGGGGAGCGGGAATAAATTGACGAGGCCAATGCCCGCGGAAAGTACGGCAATGAACCATAAAATGGTCATCAAGGTTTCGCGCGGGGTTTCGCCTTGCTGGGTAATATCGCCCGAAAGTTTGGCAATGCCCAGCGTGCCGGTAAGTGCGCGCGCACTGCGCTCGCCCGTGATAATTTGCCCCAGCGCATGCAGGTTGGTCACGCACATATCGTAGGTTTTTTCGGTCGCGTGCCACACGGCTTGCGCAAAGCTAACATTCTCACGCGTCATTTTTTTGCTGCGAATGCCGATAAGGGGACGCTTTTCGATGTTCCCTGTCATATCTTTTTCGGCATATTCAATGGGAGTAATTTTCAGTTTCATCTCTTTTTTGCCACGCTGCACGGTTAGTTCTACGGGTGTATATAAATTGGTGATGAGCGTTTCAGGGATGTCGTTAAAGCGGCGCATTTGCTTACCATCGATCGCCACAATGCGATCGCCCGCTTTGAGGCCAGCGCTAGCGGCTGGGGTTTTTGGCATCACCTCACCAATAATGGGCTGGGTGGATGCAATGCCAACGGTGTAAATAAAATACGTTAGCACACCAATGGTGAGCAAAAAGTTGGCGGCAGGGCCAGCGGCCACGATGAGCGATTTTTGCCAGAGGGATTTATGGTGCAGGCTTTCTTTGCGCTCAGCCTCGCTCATGGCGTTGAGCGCTTCGTGGTCGGGCGTGCTGGCCGCGCTTGCATCCCCCGCCATTTTCACGTAGCCACCGAGCGGGAAAAGGGCAATTTTCCAGCGGGTGCCGTGCTTATCGGTGCGGCCAATAATTTCGTGACCAAAGCCGATGGAGAAGGTTTCAATTTTCACCCCGCACCAGCGCGCAACAATAAAGTGGCCATATTCGTGTACAAACACAATCACGCTGATGATAAGCGCGAACGACCATGCATAGTGAAAGATGTTTCCTAACAATTCCATAGTGTATCCTCGGTGCGGCGGCGCGCTTCTTGATCGGCCGCCAAAACATCGTCGATGCTGCTGATGGCCGTATTTTTTGTGGATTCTAACACTTGCGCCACGGTGGATGCAATGGCCGTGAAGGCAATCTCGCGGCTGAGGAATTTCGCCACCGCAATTTCGTTCGCAGCATTCAGCGCAATGAGGTGCGCAGGCCCAGCCGAAAGCGCGGCACGCGCGAGGTCGAGGGCGGGGAAGCGCGCAGCCTCGAGCGGTTCAAAATTCAGGCGGCCTATTTCGGCCAAGTTTAGGCGCGGCGTATTCACCGCAATGCGGTTGGGCCAGCTGAGGGCATAGGCAATGGGAATCGCCATATCCGGCATGCCAAGTTGGGCCAGCACCGAGCCATCGGCATAATGCACCAGCGAGTGGATGATGGATTCGGGGTGCACCAACACCTCAAGTTTGCTGGCGGGTATATCGAACAGATAATGTGCCTCGATAAGCTCCAGCCCCTTATTCATCATGGTGGCGGAATCGACCGAAATTTTTGCGCCCATGCGCCAGCGCGGGTGGTTGACCGCTTCCTCGGGGGTGACGTTTTTTAGGTCTTTCAGATTCCAGCGCAATAGCGGCCCGCCGGAGGCGGTGAGGGTAATTTTTTCGACCTGGGCGCGGTGTTCGGTGGCGAGCACTTGGAAAATGGCGTTATGTTCGGAATCTACGGGCAGCAGCTTTGTGCCATGCGTTTCGCAAAGTTTCATCGCCAGCTCACCGGCGCACACGAGCGATTCTTTGTTGGCAAGCGCCACCGCATTCCCCTGCTCCATAGCGCGCAAGGTGGGAATTAGGCCCGCTGCGCCAACAATAGCGGCGATGCTGATATCGGTAGGCGTGCACGCCGCTTCCTCGATACCCGCGGCACCCGTGAGCACCCGAATGCCCAGAGGTTTTAGTGCATCGCGCACGGTGCCGCTTAGTGCCTCATTGCCAATCGCGACGACGGATGGGCGGAATTGCTGGGCAAGGGCGATGAGTTTTTCGGCATTGTTTTGCGCAGTTAGCGCGGTGATTGCGAAGCGGTTCGGGTGCTGGGCGATTACGCGTAGGCTGCTTTCGCCAATGGAGCCCGTGGCACCGAGGACGGTGACGCGGCGAGGGGCGGTTCTGGGCAGGGTGATGCGGTTCGCTTGAATCATAATGTGTTTATACTCATATCCGTTGATTAGTGGCCATCACCATTCACCATGAGCCATAAAAATAATCCGGCAATGACGATCGCGCATGGCATTAAAGCATCGACGCGGTCAAATAACCCGCCATGGCCGGGGATAAGCGCGCCGCTATCTTTTACACCCGCATGGCGTTTGAGATGTGATTCGAACATATCCCCCGCGAGGCCAATGATGGCAAATGGCATGCAGAATAAACTAAACCAAAGCGCCACCCAAACTGTATTGATGGAATAGTTTTGATTTTTGAAAACGGCAAAACTAAAGCCAATTATACAACATACGAGCATAGCGCCTGCGAGTCCCTCCCAGCTTTTACCAGGGCTGATGGAGGGTGCGATTTTATGATTGCCCCATTTTTTTCCTACCACGTATGCGCCAACATCGCTGCCCCAAACTAAGGCAAAAAGCCCGGTGACAAGTTTAATATCGATTGCGCGCAACCATATCAGTGAGGCAATGCTCCCGCCAATATACATCGCCCCAACCAGCAGCCACCAACGGCTGCGGTGTTTGGTTAGGCCCCACCATTCCTTCATCAGAATAACCGCGCCAACCGCGCACATGGCAGCAAAACTCCAGAAACTCCACAGCGTGAGGGCGATGACGGCGGTGCCCAGAATGATACCGCTACTTATGCGTTGGCGCAGTTCGGTAGTGGGCATTACGCTTCCTTGCGCTTGCCGAAGCGGCGGTCGCGCTGGCTGAAATCTTCGATGGCGGCGTCGAGGTCGGTGGCTTTAAAATCTGGCCAGAGAATTTCGGTAAAATAAAGTTCGGTGTAGGCCGCTTGCCAGAGCAGAAAATTGCTTAGGCGTTCCTCGCCGCCGGTGCGAATCAGCAGGTCTGGGTCGGGTGTATCCTCCGTATGTAAATGCGTGGCGATGGTGGCTTCGCTAATAGCATCGGGCATAATTTCGCCTGCGGCCACTTTGCGGGCAATGCGTTGCATGGTGCTACGAATTTCCTGCCGCGCGCCGTAAGAAATAGCAATGTTGACGGTGAGGCCGGTGTTGTTTTGTGTCATCGCGCGCACCGCTTCAAGATCGTGCTGAATATCCGGCGCGAGTGTTTCCAGCTCGCCAATAAAGCGCATGCGGACGTTGTTTTCGTGCAAAATAGCCCCCTCGCGCTTCACATAATGGCGCAGTAAATTCATGAGGTCCTCGACCTCATCGGGCGAGCGGTGCCAGTGTTCGATGGAAAACGCATAGAGCGTGAGGTGGCGGATGAAGGGCCGCGCGCGGCAGCTATCGAGCAATGCGCGCAGGGCTTCGCTGCCTTGCGTGTGGCCGCGCACACGGCTAATGCCGCGCTGTTGCGCCCAGCGCCCGTTGCCGTCCATAATGATGGCAATATGGGCGGGCAGCTTGGGGGCTGATGAATCCGTAGTTGCCTGTGCGGCGCGGGCCATGATTGGCTTATACGCTCATAATGTCTTTTTCTTTGACCACCAGCAGCTCGTCGATTTTTTTTACGAAATCATCGGTCAGCTTCTGAACTTTATCCGACTGGGTATGCATTTCGTCCTCGGAAATTTTCTTTTCTTTTTCCTGTTTCTTCAATTCATCCATACCATCGCGGCGGACGTTGCGCACGGCTACTTTGCTGGCTTCGGCATATTTATGGGCAATTTTCGCCATCTCTTTGCGACGCTCCTCCGATGGCGCGGGAATGGGCACGCGAATGGTTTGGCCATCGACCGCCGGGTTCAAGCCCATGTCGGATTCACGGATGGCTTTTTCGACCGCTTTCACCATCGTTTTATCCCACACGTTCACCATGAGCATGCGCGCCTCAGGAGCGGTGACGTTGCCGACCTGGTTCATCGGCAGCATTGCGCCGTAGGCCTCGATTTGAATGCTATCAAGCAAATTGGTGGACGCGCGCCCTGTGCGCAGCGAGCCAAATTCCTTGGATAAGGTGGCCAGCGCGCCATCCATACGTTTGGTGAGGTCGGTTATCATATGGGTCTCCGTGTATCGTCATGTTTAGAAGTATTAGGCGGTTAGAACTAGCTCGATTCGCTGGAAATACAAGGGGAAAGTGAGGGACGACGGGGAGGTTAGGTTCGGAAATTGTCATCAAATCTTCACATTACTACTGATATGGCGTGCTACAAGTTGTTCATCACAAAGCAAAGGAGAATGCAATGAACACTGCTGACCTAAGACCTACAGTAGAAGAACTCGCAGCCAGGCAACTACTTTCACCTGGAACAGCTGAAACTATGGAAGAAGCTTTGGCTCAAATTTCTGCCCGCAAATAACAAAGTCAGGTCGATTTTTATAAGCAACCACGAGAATTCTGCCGAAAACTATCAGCGCTTTTTTTAGCTAACAATGAGCCGGCGGCGTTAGAAGCTGCTGACATTACTGGTGTTAAAGTTCACTTCAATGCATTTCCGCTGGATGCAAGCGGCGGCTCCAAGATAAGCATTAAGGCATCGGCAGGATTAAATGCCACAGAAAAGCTAGACCTTTACAAGAAAATGGCGAGAATTTTTGTGACAGGCCTTGTTACAAGAGCTGGAGATAGCGCTCCTGCTTTTGAAAAAAAAGAATCAGGTGAAATCATTATTACTAGCTCAAAAAATTTGGCGGCTATTGCGGAAGTAATGCTTCAGTGCGCGTCTGTTTTGCCGGCTAAGGGAAGAAGCTAAGGACGTTAATTTTTAATCACCGTGCATTTCCCCGTGCCGCAAATTACATCAGCAAAGCCGCCGGGTTCGCTGATGGAAAAGACGAGGATGGGGATGTTGTTTTCGCGCGCAAGCGATATGGCGGCGGCGTCCATCACCTTCAAATCCTTCGCCAGCACTTCGTGGTAGGTGAGGTGCTCGTAGCGCGTGGCGGTGGGGTCTTTTTTCGGGTCGGCGGTATATACTCCATCCACCTGTGTGCCCTTGAGCAGCGCATCGCAGCCCATTTCACTGGCGCGTAGGGCGGCGGTGGTATCCGTGGTGAAATAGGGGCTGCCGATGCCGCCCGCGAAAATCACCACGCGCCCGCGCTCGAGGTGGCGGATGGCGCGGCGGCGAATGTAAGGCTCGCAAATTTGGTCCATCTCGATGGCGCTGAGCACGCGGGTTTCGATGCCCGTTTGGTCGAGGATATTTTGGATGGCCAATGCGTTTAAAATAGTGGCGAGCATGCCCATGTAATCGGCGCTTGAGCGCTCCATGCCTTGGGCAGCGCCCGAAATGCCACGGAAGATGTTGCCACCACCGACGACGACGCACACCTGCACGCCCATATCGGCCACTTGTTTGATGTCGGTCGCGATGCGCTGGATGGTTTTTAGGTCCTGCCCATAGCCCTTATCGCCCATCAGCGCCTCGCCCGAAACCTTGATGAGCACGCGGTTATATTTTGGCGCGGTGGATGATTGCGGCAGGGGGGTGGCGGTCATGTGGGGCTCCGTTGAACGGCCCTAGAACTAGCCCGATTGGCTGGAATTACAAGGGGAATTTCGCTTGTAAGTTCATCGCCGCTATCTAATCCCTAAACTCCAACACCACATTTTCGGGCTCATACGCATAGCCCGCGCCCGTGCTCATATCCACCACGGCAGGAACGCCGCCGAGTGGGATGTTGCCATACGCTCGGCCACGGGTAATTGGTTCAAGCATTGTGCTGATGGGCGCGTAGCCCGCCAGCGTGCAGGTGACGGTGATGGGTTGATAGGCGCGTGGGAGAGATAGGGTGTTGGGAGTTTTCTCCAGCGTCCAGCTCTCTTGCCCATTCGTCAGCAGGCAATCGGCTCCTGCGGGGGTGGTGGTGATGGAAATATCCTGCTCGCGCCCACCAGTGAGGGTGGCGCAGGCGGTGAGGGTGACAAGCAAGGCGAGGGCGGCGAGGGGCTGTTTCATGGGGTAACTATAGCGAAAATAGAAAAGGCCAGCAATGAGATTGCTGGCCTTTTTGGATTAGAGTTGGACTGTAGATTAGGCCACCCCACTCACCTTCGCCACTTCCGCAGCAAAGTCGTCGGCGGCTTTTTCGATGCCTTCGCCAAGTGCAAAACGGGTGTAGCCTTTGAGGGAGACGGGTGCGCCCACATCGGTGGAGGCGTTGCTGATGACATCACCCATTTTTGTTTTGCCATCGATGACGAACACTTGCTCGAACAGTACGGATTCGCGCAGGGTTTCGTTGTAATAGAGATCAGCCAGCTTGGCTTTAATCGCCGACTCATCACCATACGAACGCATTTTTTTGAGCAGGAATGCCGCTTCCTCGAAGAAGATGTTCAGTAGTTTTTGTGTCTTCTCGGCGTCTTGTTTGTCTTTGCGGTCTTCGCTCGCGGTTTGGCGCACCACATCGTCAAGCAATGCATCCACGTTGGTGAGGCGCTGGCCGAGTTCTTTGAGTTTCGGTTCGAAGGTTTTCTCGGAGAAGTTGCGCTCTTTGCCTAGCTTATCCGTGTGTTTTGCCATCGCGGCTTCAAACGCAGTAAACTCGGTGAAAAGTTTCTCGGCCTTATTTTTGCTCACATCCTGCTCGCGTAATTTCGCATCCTCAGGGATGTTGGAAAGTTCCACATAAAGCGGGTTACTAGCGGCAATGTGCATGGCAATTTGTTTGCCCAGCATTTCCAGTTTCGCCACATCACCGGTGGATTCCAGCGCAACCAGCACGCCAATTTTACCTAGGCCCGCTTTGACGGCACCGTGAATGTAGGTGGATACCACGCCGTTGCTCACGCTTAGTTTGGCGGCTCGGCGTAGGCTCATGTTTTCGCCGATGGTGGCAACCGCTTCGGTAATGCTTTCGGCAACGGTTTTGCCGCTGGCGGTTTTTGCGGCTTTGAGTTTTTCCACATCATCGCCAGCAACAACAGCTTGTTTGGCGACCGCTTCCACGAGGGCTTGAAACTGCTCGTTACGCGCGACGAAATCGGTCTCGGAGTTTAGCTCCACCACCGCGGCTTCCTTACCGTTACCGGCAACGGCGATGAGGCCTTCGGCAGCCACGCGGCCCGATTTTTTGGCGGCAGCGGCAAGGCCCTTGTTGCGCAACCAGTCGATTGCGGCTTCCATGTTGCCATTATTTTCGTCGATCGCGCGTTTGCAATCCATCATGCCAGCGCCCGAGCGCTCGCGGAGTTCTTTTACTAATTGTGCAGACATTTGGGGTCTCCCTTCGGTCGATGTGACGGGTGACGGGTGGCAGGTGGCGAGTGGTATAGGCTTTCACCCGTCACTCGTCACCCGCCACCCGTCACATTTACTTAAGCCGATTTCTTCGCGGCTTTCTTCGCTTTTGCTTCGTCCGCAGGGGCGGCTTCAGCAGCTACGGTAGCTTCCTCCTTCGCCGAGGCTCCGGCGGACGGGTCGAAAGGCACTTCGGTGGCTTTCTTTTTAGCGGCTTTTTTAGCTTCCTCGGCGAAGGCTTCCTTTTTAGTGGTAGCGGCTGGGGCAGCTTTTGGTGCAGCTTTTGCGCCTTTGCCACCTTTGCTTTCCTTGAGGTTGTTATCGCGGGTCAGTTTTTCTTGGTGCTGGCGCTCGCTCATGCCTTCTTCTGGCTTGTCGTCCGCGCTGTTTAGCTCGCGGCTGAACTCGCTATTATCCTTGCCACCGAGGTTTTCTTTCAGACCCGAAAGCGCTGCATCCGAAATCAGTTTGCAATACAGCTTAATGGCGCGCGTTGCGTCATCATTACCTGGGATTGGAAAATCGATACCATCTGCGGTGCAGTTGGTGTCGATGATAGCGACGATTGGAATACCTAGCTTTTTGGCTTCTTTAACGGCCAATTCCTCGCGGTTGGTGTCGATGATGAACAGCAAATCTGGCTTGCCACCCATTTCACGAATACCGCCGAGCGAACGCTCGAGTTTATCGCGGTTGCGCGACATGGTGAGGATTTCTTTTTTGGTCAAACCTGCCTCGGGGCTGGCCAATTGTTCTTCGTACTTGCGCAGCTGGCGGATGGAGTTTTGAATGGTGCTCCAGTTGGTGAGCATGCCGCCCAACCAGCGTTGATCCACATAATACTGGCCGCAACGCTTGGCGGATTCAGCTATGGTCTCGGAAGCTTGGCGCTTGGTGCCGACAAAAAGGATGCGGCCATTTTTCGCTACGGTAGCGCGAACGGCGCTAAGTGCGCGGTGCAGCATGGGCACGGTTTGTTGCAGGTCGATAATGTGGATATCGTTGCGGGTGCCGTAGATAAAGGGCGCCATGCGCGGGTTCCAACGTTTGGTTTTATGGCCGAAATGTACGCCCGCTTCAATAAGCTCGCGCATCGAAAAGTCAGGTAATGCTGACATAATAGTAACTCCTTAAGTCCGGTTAGTCCTCCGTGAATGATGGCTAGTTTCCTAGCACCGGCGGGTGGTTCGGAATTCCCGAACATACCCTGACGTCCACGTGTGAATCCCTCAAACACATGTTTGGGGGTGTGGCTCATTAGTGCAAAAAAGTTGGGGGTGCAAGTGGTTTTGTTTGGGGTGGTTGCAGCGATTGGGGGGATAATGTAACTCATTAAAAAAGCTGTCATCCCGGGCTTGTCCCGGAATTCAGCCATATTAAATACTCAGTGCCTGTTATTGGGCCGGATCCCGGGACAAGCCTGGGATGACACGTGGAGAGGTCAATTGTTGATTAGTAAAATAACTCTAACCGTATTCCGCCACCGCTTGTAATTACTGCGTTGCCGTAATATGTAACCCACTCACATCGGAGGGGTTATGCTCAAAGGAAAATCGGCGATTGTAACGGGTTCCACCAGCGGGATTGGCCTTGGGATTGCCGAATGCTTAGCGGCACAGGGCGTAAATGTGTTGTTTAACGGTTTTGGCGATGCGGGCATGATTGATGCGCTGATTAAAGAAGAAGCGCACAAATTTGGGGTAAAAATTGAGTATTCCAATGCCGACATGAGCAAGCCTGACCAAATTCGCGCGATGGTTGCTCAAGCGGAAAGATCCTTCGGCGCGGTTGATATTTTGGTCAATAATGCGGGCATTCAGCACACCGCGACGATTGAGGAGTTCCCTGAGGATAAGTGGGACGCGATTATTGCGATTAACCTTAGTTCGGCATTCCACGCCACCAAAGCAGCGCTGCCGGGCATGAAATCGCGGGGCTGGGGACGGATTATCAACATCGCTTCGGCGCATGGGCTGGTTGCCTCGGCTACCAAATCGGCCTATGTGGCGGCCAAGCATGGCATTGTTGGCTTCACGAAGGTGACGGCGCTGGAGATGGCAGGAAAAGGTATTACCGCTAATGCGATTTGCCCGGGTTGGGTGTTGACACCGCTGGTGCAAAAGCAGATTGATGATCGCGCGGCGAAGGAAGGTATTTCGGCGGAAGATGCCAAAACGCAATTGCTAGGCCTCAAGGAGCCAACCATGCAGTTTTCCACCCCCGAGCAATTGGGCGCGCTGGCCGTGTTTTTGTGCTCGCCTGCAGGTGACAACATGACCGGAACCAGCCTGAGCCATGACGGCGGCTGGACGGCGCAGTAAACAAATGCCCACGAAAAAAATGACATCGGCCAAAAAACCTAAACTCCAACTCGACCTCGCCCTGCAAGGTGGCGGCGCGCATGGTGCGTTTACGTGGGGCGTTCTGGATCGGTTGCTCGAAGAAGAGGATATCGAGATTAAGGGCATCAGCGGTACGAGCGCGGGGGCCATGAATGCGGCGGTGCTGGTGGATGGCTATAACGAGGGCGGGCGCAAAAAAGCGAAGCAGCAGCTGCATGATTTTTGGTTGGAAATAAGCGAGGCGGCGGCGGTATTCGCGCCGTTTGGCCAAGTGCCGCATGCGGGCGCCATGCCCGGTATGGAGTGGCTTAGCGCGTTTAATCCGGCGGACATGATGTCGCGGATGTTTTCGCCTTATGAGGTTAACCCCATGAACATTAACCCCATGCGTGGGGTTCTCGAGCGCACCATATCGTTAAAACATTTGCAAAACGGCATTAAGCTATTTGTGACTGCAACCAACGTTGAAACCGGCGAGGCGCGGGTTTTTAAGGGCAACGAAATTACGATTGATGTGCTGCTGGCCTCGGCATGTTTGCCGTTTGTGTATCAGGCGGTGGAGATTGACGGCGTGCCCTATTGGGACGGTGGCTACATGGGCAACCCTGCCATTTGGCCGCTGATTTATGGCACGGGGTGCCACGATGTGTTGCTGGTGCAAATTAACCCCCTAAAGCGCAGTGGTATACCCACGCATGCGATAGATATTGTTAATCGGGTGAATGAAATCAGCTTTAATTCAAGTCTCATTGCCGAAATGCGCGCGATTAATTTTGTGCGTAAGTTGATTAAAACGGGCAAGCTTAAAGACACAGAATACGCCGAAATGCGTATGCACCGCGTGTTGCCGCCCGCCGATTTGCGGGAAATGAATGCAAGTAGCAAAATGAACGCTAGCTGGGACTTCTTTTTGTTGCTACATGGCATCGGCCGCGCGCAGATGGATGCATGGCTTGTGAAAAACAAAAAATATATTGGCAAAGAAAGCTCGCTGGATATTGAAGAGCAGTTCCTTGCTAAATCGAAACGTAAAACATCCGCATAGGTGAACGACAATGAATGAGATTATGGAAATTCTACAACTGACAGTCATGCATAAGCCGGTATGGATGTGGGGCGCGTTTTTGAGCGTGGTGCTGGTTTTGTTGGTGTTCGATTTGGGCATTTTGCACCGCACGGATAAAGAAATTTCGGTAAAGCAAAGCTTGAAACTCAGCGCATTTTATATCTGCATGGGCCTGCTGTTTGGACTGTTTGTTTGGAAAGAACTTGGGCCACAATCCGCACAGGAGTATTACACGGGGTTCCTCATCGAGAAGACTCTTTCGATGGATAATATCTTCGTGATTTCGCTGGTATTCAGCTATTTTGCCATTCCGCGCCAATACCAATACCGCGTGCTTTTCTGGGGTATAATTGGAGTGATTGTGCTGCGTGCGCTGCTGATTGGTATGGGCGCGACACTGGTGCAGGAATTCCACTGGGTACTCTATATTTTCGCGGCATTCCTCATTTTTACCGGCATTAAAATGCTGAAAGGGAACGATGAGGAACATGATATTAGCAAAAATCCGGTGATCAAATTCTTCAAAAAATACATGCGCTCTACAGATGAATTGCACGGCAACAAATTTTTTGTACGCAAAGTCGATACGAATACCAACAAGCGCGCATTATTTGCCACCCCGCTGTTTTTGGCGCTGGTGACGGTGGAGTTTGTGGATGTGATTTTTGCGGTGGATTCCGTGCCCGCCATTTTTGCGATTACGACGGATGAGTATATTGTTTATACCAGCAATATCTTCGCTATTCTTGGCTTGCGTGCATTATATTTTGCGCTGGCTGCCATGCTGCATCGATTCGCCTACCTCAAATATTCACTGTCGGCGGTGCTGATTTTCATCGGGGGCAAAGTGTTCGCGCCGCTGGTGTTTGATATCGAAAAAGTGCCCGCAAGCATTTCGCTTTCGGTGACGGTGGCGATACTGGCAGCGGGGGTTATTTACTCGCTGCATATGACGAAAAAGGGTAAAGTAGAGTAGGGGATTGCGCTCTATTTTGTCACCCGTCGAATGACGGGGTCTACCTTGGCCGCGAAGAAGATGGACCCCGTCGTAAAGACGGGGTGACAGCCTAGCGGATATGTTCCTACATCAGCCCAAAACTCTTGAAACTGTAATGCCCCGTGGCGGTGATGATGACGTGGTCGTGCACGGTTACGTTTACTGTCGTGCAGGCTGCGATGATTTGCTTAGTGATATCGATATCGGCCTTGCTGGGCGTGGGATCGCCGCTGGGGTGGTTGTGCAGCAAAATGATGGAGGCGGCGGAAAGCTCTAGCGCGCGTTTCACAATTTCGCGCGGGTAGACAGGGGTGTGATTGATGGTGCCGCGCTGCATCACCTCATCCGCAATCAACGCGTGGCGGTGGTTGAGGAAAAGCACTCGGAATTCCTCGATTTTTTTGTTGTCCATGGCGAGCTTGCAATAATCCATTAGCGCCGACCAGGATTGAATAATCGGCTGGTCCGAAATTTCCGATTTAGTGAGCCGCTGGGTGGAGACGCGGATGGTTTTGAGGGCGGCAATCACGGCATCGCCCACCTCATCCACCGCGCGCAGGGCGGATTCTTCGGCGTGCATAACCCCTGCAAAGCTGCCAAATTCCTTCAGCAGCGCTTTGGCGAGCGGTTTTATATCCCCTCGGGGGGCGGGCGGAAAAGAGGATGAGTTCCAGCAATTCATAATCCGGCAGCGCATCCCCACTGGCGCCCAAGAAGCGCTCGCGCAGCCGCGCACGGTGGCCGAGATAGTGAGGGGAGGTGTCGTTCATGGCTTCCGGATAGCGCTAAATTGCGCTACTTGCAATCATTCGCAAATCTTCTATGTTGCATCGCTTAAAATTAACCGCCAACCTCTTTAAAAAACAACAAAACGGATTAGGAATATGACTCAGGAAATCAAAGCAATGAACTCTATCTGTGTCTTCTGTGGCGCGCAAAATGCGGTGCCGGAAGTGCATAAAGAAATGGCCCGCCAGCTTGGTATTGATATGGCCAAAGCGGGCAAACAGCTGGTATATGGCGGCGGGGATTGCGGGCTGATGGGCGCAGTGGCCAACGGGGTGCTGGAGGGTAACGGCAAGGCGATTGGCGTATTTCCGCGGTCGCTCGGGCGGATTGAGGTGGAGCATAAAGGCCTGAGCAATATGATTATGGTGGATTCGATGCACGAGCGTAAGCAGCTGATGTACGATCATTCCGATGCATTTGTGGTGCTGCCTGGTGGTTGTGGCACGTTGGATGAAATGTTCGAGGTGATTACGTGGCGCCAGATTAAAATCCACGAAAAACCGGTCATTATTTATAACCATAACGGCTATTGGGACCATTTGGCCCTGCTGATGGAGCACATGGTAGCGACAGGCTTTGCGCGCGTGGAAACCCGCCAATTTTATACCTTTGCGAATACCAAGGAAGAGCTTTACGCCATGATTGGCCTAAGCTAGGCTAACCCTTAATTCTGGTTGCAATTGGTGCGTAAAACATGGATGCTCTGGTGATGAAGGAACGCGCGCATATGCGATCAAATCGGGCAGGGTTTTCTCTGATTGAAGCGGCCGTTGTAGTGGCGTTGATTGGCCTTGTCGCGGGCGTTATTTTGGTAAGCCAAAGCATGATGCAGCGAGTGGAATTACGTTCCGTGCTGACGGATGCGGTAAAGTACGCAACTGCTATTCAGCAATTCAAAATGAAATATGGCAGTTTGCCAGGCGATATGCCGACCGCGGTTAATATATGGGGGGCTGCAGCGGGGTGCCCCAATGCCGCAAGTGTTGGCAATGCTACGTGCAATGGCAACGGCAATGGGACAATTAATGGCTCAGCGGTGAATGAGGTTCAATTATGCGAGCATTATCGCGTATGGCAGCAATTGGTTGCCAGTGGGCTCATTGATGGCGCATATACGGGTAATTCCGGTCTTGCCAATTGCGCGCCGAACTCGGTGCCGATTGTCAATTCACCTGAGAGCAAGCTAGCCTCGAGTAGTTTCAGCGTTACAAGCTATGGTGATCTTATCAATAATGGCAGTGCTGCATTTTTTGATGGGAATTATGACAATGTCCTCCTCTTCGGTGCAACGCGGGCGAATGATTTCGCTGTCAATCCGGCACTTACTGCGACTGAGGCTGCCGAGATGGATCAGAAGTCGGATGATGGAAATCCCACTATTGGCTTCATTCGTGGCGCTAGGTCTACTTCAGGCGTTAATCCTAATTGTGTGAAAGCCTCAGGCGTTTACAACGAGATCTTTCGCGATCCAGCTTGTGGGCTTATGTTTATGTATGGGTTTGCAACGCGACCGTAGGTAACTTTTTATTATAGGGTAGCCAATTATGAAAAACCCTTCAAAAAATGCTGGATTTACTTTGGTAGAAGTATCCATCGGGATAGCAATTTTGGGGTTACTTGTCGGTGCTGTCATAGGGGGGCGGGCAATGATGGAAAGTCAACGCTTGCGTACTGTTTCGGTGGATGCACGCAATTTCATTATAGCTACGCGTCAATTTAAAGAGAAATATGCGTATTTGCCCGGAGATTTCCCTACCGCAACCACTGTATGGGGACGAGCCGATGGGGGGCGCCAATAACGAGCAATTGCGCCGCGCCAGATACAGATGCAAGTGTGGGCAAACTTACATGCAATGGGAATGGCAATGGGGTAATAGAATCAGGAGGTTTTGATGCCGGTGGTGAGTTACTTCGGGCATGGCAGCATTTATCTGCGGCGGAACTCATACGCGCCAATTATACGGGCGTAAACGATACCTCAGGATCTGCAATTACTGCATTTGGTTCCAATCTTCCTGCGGGGTCGCTGCCAAAAACAGGGTATGGTTGGTTTAATGGGTATACAGTCAACAATTCTGCAGTTGCGGATAATGTTTTTTATGATGGAAATTACACTAATTCACTTACGTTTGGCGAAGCAACACCTGACAGTTTTCCTGCGGCTGCCTGTGCTCCGCCGCCCACTACGTGTATGTCGCCTGCCATAGGTGTAATTTTGCCGCCAGGTGCGCTAGGAACCGCACTTAATGGGGCTCAGGCTTTTGAGATTGATCGTAAGGTCGACGATGGTGAGCCGAGCAAAGGCGAAGTGCGGTCGTTTAAGAGTGGAGCACTTTACGCGCGGCACTTTGTAAGTGGTACGCAATACCGAACTGACAACATCTATAAAACATGTCCGCTGATTTTTATGAGCACTTACCAAAGCAACGGCGCCGATTAAATGCCATTAAAGGCAGGTTGTGCGGCCCGGCAGCCCTTGGTTTGCGGGGCTGACAAAAAGAAATGAAAAAAGTTGTTTTTTGTTGTTGACGGGGGGGCGCCTTATCCCTATACCCCACATCCCGACGCGGTGCGAAACATCGTCAAGCGGGGCCAGAAATGGCTGAATGCGTTCGCTACCTAAGTATGTAGAAACGAAGCACTCTGTTGAATGATACTGTGAAGAGCGTTTAAGCGCAGGTGGGTGTGAGTGGAAAAAAATCCACAAACTATACCTGCGTATCATGCAAGTAATTTTTACGTGACGATTCGTCGTCACGTCGAACGCAAGATAAGTACCGGCTCTCATATAAATCCCTTGTGGTTTTGAGTAGCTTGGTATGGTTTGTGTGAGTCTACACAATTTCTGATTAGTGCTTTAAGTGCTAATCGAACATCATAGGATTTAACGTCCTATGATATGAATCAAAACATGAGAGTTTGATTCTGGCTCAGAACGAACGCTGGCGGCAGGCTTAACACATGCAAGTCGAACGATGTAGCAATACATAGTGGCGCACGGGTGAGTAACGCGTGGGAATGTACCTTATAGTGGGGAATAACGTTGGGAAACTAACGCTAATACCGCATACGCCCGAAAGGGGAAAGATTTATCGCTATAAGATCAGCCCGCGTGAGATTAGGTAGTTGGTGGGGTAATGGCCTACCAAGCCTACGATCTCTAGCTGGTCTGAGAGGATGATCAGCCACACTGGAACTGAGACACGGTCCAGACTCCTACGGGAGGCAGCAGTGGGGAATATTGG
>Ga0163144_10008380_pt1 | contig 22382 bp, 17 predicted proteins | sample OliLak19BULKMAT1_FD_123175 | JGI IMG/M metagenome (GOLD analysis project Ga0163144, IMG submission 123175) | Freshwater microbial mat bacterial communities from Lake Vanda, McMurdo Dry Valleys, Antarctica - Oligotrophic Lake LV.19.BULKMAT1 | ecosystem: Environmental > Aquatic > Freshwater >... | reverse complement strand
GTAGAGCATCATCAGTCCCAGCACGAAAAGGCCCGCCCCCGTAAATCCCGCCCACTTGTGCGGCGAGAACGCGCCGGTCAGCATGTAGTGACCGACGAAGAACCCTTCGAGTAGCACCGCTGGGACGATCAACCCGAACGCCACACCCCCGAAAAATCGCAACGGGCGATAGTCGCGATAGCAGCGGAAGATGATCCCACTGGTTTTGGTCGCGTACTGCCACAGGTTGCTCGCGACGCGGCTCTTGCCAAACTCGCGCTCGCCGCGCACCGGGATTGGCACCTCGGCAATGCGCAAGCCTTTGAAGGCCAGGTTCAGAAAGACCTCCTGCGTGTAGGTGAACTTTCCGAGCAGATTCAGGCTCAGCATTGCGCGTCGGCTGTAGCAGCGCATGCCGCACGACACGTCGTAGAATTTGCCCTCGGTCAACCGCGAGACCAGCCGGCTCATCATCCGGTTGCCCCATAACTTAATAGGCGGCATGACAGGGATGAGGGCCGGGTCCTTGAACCGCGATGCTGTCGCGAAGTCCGCCGAGCCGTTGATGATGGGTGCCGCCAGCGTGGGGATATCCGCGGGGTTGAACTGACCATCTGAATCGATCGTGACCAGCAGGTCCGCGCCCTGCGCGATCGCCCACCCGAGCGCCGTATGAAACGCCGCGCCGACCCCGCGCGGCTGCGGGTTGGACAACACCGTCGCCCCCGCCGCGGTGGATAGCGCCGCGGTCGAATCGGTGCTGCCGTCGTTAACGACCAGCACGTGAACTTCCGTGATACCCGGGATGTCGCGCGGGATCCCCTCGATCACCTTGGCGATCGTCTTCTCTTCATTCAACGCGGGCATGGAGACGACTAGCTTCATGGTGTTGGCGGCGTCCTCCGCGCCGTACCACGGGCGGTTCGCCCGTGCTTTTGCTCTACATTCGAAAAAGAACACGGGCGGGCCGCCCGTGGTACGTGCAGATCAGAACCCTTTTTCCGCAATCTCCACCGCCTTCATTAGCGCCTTGGCCTTGTTCATCGTCTCCGCATACTCGCTTGCGGGCACACTGTCGGCGACCACACCGGCGCCGGCCTGGACGTCGTAGGTGCCGTTGCGCCAGACGATCGTGCGCAGCGCGATGCACGTGTCCATGTTGCCCGCGAAGTCGAGATACCCCACCGCGCCACCGTACGGGCCCCTGCGGGTGGATTCGAGTTCGTCGATGATCTGCATCGCGCGAATTTTCGGCGCGCCACTTACCGTGCCGACCGGCAGGCTCACACGCAGCGCATCCAGCGCGGTGTACTGGTCGTCGACGATGCCCGTCACGTTCGACGTGATGTGCATGACGTGGCTGTAGCGTTCCACGCTCATCACGTCAGAAATCTTCACGCTGCCCGTCTTGGCGACCCGGCCGATGTCGTTGCGGTGCAAATCGACGAGCATAATGTGCTCAGCACGCTCTTTGGGGTCGGCCAAGAGCTCTTTCTCGAGCGCCTTGTCCTCGGCGTCGTCCTTCCCGCGCGGGCGAGTACCGGCCAGTGGACGGCTGGTCATCACGCGGTCCTGTACGCGACACAAAATCTCAGGTGACGACCCGATCAGTGTGCACGCCGGGCTCTTCAGGAAAAACATGAACGGCGACGGGTTGATGATCCGCAGCGCCCGATAGACGTCGAACGGGTCGGCATCGCTCATCACGCGCAGCCGTTGACTGGGGACGAATTGGAAGATGTCACCAGCCTTGATGTACTCCTGGCCGCGCCGCACGGCGTCCTCGAAGCCGGCCTGGGTGAAATTGCTGTCGAACTTCAACGTCAGTGGGGCGGTCGGGTCGATCTCGCCGATCTTGCTGGTCGGCGGTTGCTGCAGCCGTTGCACAATCTCGTCGATGCGCCGGCAGGCGTCGCGGTAGGCGTCTTCCTTGGACATCACACCCGACACGTCCGCGTTTGCGACGACCTTAATCGTCTTGTCGACATGGTCGAAGACGACCATCTCGTTGTACAACCCAAAGTGCAGATCGGGGAGTCGGCGGTCGTCCTTAGGTGGGTTGGGGAGCTTTTCCCCTTCGTAATACCGAGCCGTGTCGTAACCCGCGTACCCGACGAGCCCACCCGTGAACGCCGGCAACCCCTTGGCGTGGTGGTAAGTCTTGGCTGGCAGCAGTTTGGCTAGGTCGGCCAGTGGGTCGGTCGTCTCAAATTCTTCCGCCGGCTTGTTCCGCCGCGCAATGGCCGCGTTCGGTCCCGCTGCGGTGTAGATGAGCGATGGGCTCGTCGCGATAAAGCTGTACCGCGCGATCTTCTCTCCCCCAACAACGCTTTCGAGCAAAAACGCGTGCGCGTCGCGCCCGAGCACTTCAAATGCGCTTACCGGTGTCAACCGGTCGGCGAGCAACTGCCGGTACACCGGAACCACCTGCACACCGGCAGTGATGGCGCTGAACTCTGCAAGATCGGGAAAGTAACGACGCATGAGTCGGGGCATTCTAAGGAACGGGATCGCGTTGTCATCTATCTGGGCGAAGATGTGCTGCTCCGGCCACTCGCTCGGTAATCCGAGAGAGGCTGGGTGAGGGTGATTTCCATTGGCGAGAGCTGTTCTCAATTCCAAGCACCCTCACTTAGCCTCTCCCACGGGTACATGGGCATGGGGCCGGAAATTCCATTCGCCACGCTGCGCGATTACCCTCTCCCCATGTCTTTTGAGATCGCCACCCTTCGCCAGTTCGCCGCGGCCCATGCTCTTCGGTTTCCGGATGGGACGGTCGAACGCGTCCATGGGCACAATTGGCGGGTGAGGGTGACCGTTACGGCGCCGAAGCTGGATGCAATCGGGTGTGTGATGGATTTCCATGAACTCGAACGCCTCGTCGACGCGATTGTCGTTCCGCTTCACAACGGGCACCTGAACGAGATGTCACCGTTTGATAAGGCGTTGAATCCCAGCGCGGAAAACGTTGCCTATCATGTAGGGACCTCGCTCGTGCTCCCCGGCGGTGTGAAATTGCTGTCCGTCGAGGTTTGGGAGACCGACACGAACTCTGCCACCTATCGGCCGTAACATGGATGCCGATTGACGTTACGGCGGGCCAGAAATACGATTGTTAAGCGGTGACCATCTCACCGACCGACGACCACTATGAAGTGTGACAACTGTAACAAGCCCGCCACCGTCCACCTGACTGAGATCAAGGGTGGCAAGAAGCTCGAGAAGCACCTCTGTGAACAATGTGCCGCCCAGAACGAAGGGCTGCCCGTCAAGACTCACACACCGATCAACGAGTTACTGACAAACTTCGTGCTGGCCCATTCCGGCAAGCAGATGGAGACGACCGCAGGGGGTTGCGAGCATTGCGGCATCACCTGGGCCGAGTTCCGCCAGACTGGGCTACTGGGCTGCGAACACGATTACACGACGTTTGAAAAAGACCTGACGCCGTTGCTTCAGCGGGCCCATGAGGGCGCGACGCACCACGTCGGCAAAGTCCCCACGCGTCGCGGGGAGACCGGTGTGCCGATGAAGAAGTCGGTCGACCTCACGCGGTTGCGCAAAGAACTGCAGCGGGCCGTCGAGGCGGAAGATTATGAACGGGCCGCCAAGTTGCGCGACCAGATCCGACAGGCCGAAGGATGAAGGAGAGTAAGCAGCAGGCAGTAGGCAGTAGGCAGCCAGGTCAATGGCTGCACTTCACTGCCTACTACCTGCTGCCTACTGCCTACTTATGAAACTGAGCGACCTGACCAACCACGCCGGTGAATGGCTCCGCGGTAGTGGACCGATGAGCGAGATCGTTATCTCGTCGCGCATTCGGCTGGCCCGCAACGTCGCGGGGTTTCCGTTTCTGACGAAGGTCTCGCGCGGCCAGCGCACGATGCTTGAAGGGCGGCTTCGCGAGACGATCCTCGGCGCCAACATCGCGCCCAAGACGCTCTATGTCGACCTTGAACAGGCAACCGACATGGACCGGCAACTGCTGGTCGAGCGCCACCTGATCAGCAAGCCCCACGCCGCCGCCGAAGGAAGTCGCGGTGTGGCGATCGGGGAAAATGAAACCATCTCGATCATGGTCAACGAAGAGGACCACCTGCGCATCCAGGTCCTGCGTAGTGGTCTGCAGCTCGAAGAGGCGTGGGAACAGATCAGCAAGATCGACGACCAGCTCGAACAGCAACTCGACTTCGCGTACCACAGCCGGTTCGGTTACCTGAGTGCCTGCCCGACCAATGTCGGCACCGGCATCCGTGTGAGCGCGATGCTGCACCTGCCCGCATTAAAACTCACCGGTGAAATCGAAAAGGTCTTCCGCGCCGCCAAGGACATGCGCCTGGCCGTGCGCGGGCTTTACGGTGAGGGGACCGAGGCGACGGGCGATTTTTACCAGATCAGCAACCAGACCACGCTCGGAAAGACCGAAGACGAGATCATCAGCGACTTCAAGCACGTCGTGATCCCCAAAATTATCGACTACGAGCACCACGCCCGCAGAATGCTGTTGAACGACCGGACTGTTGCGCTGGATGACAAGGTCCACCGAGCCCTCGGTATGCTCCGTTCCGCCCGTCTAATGGCCGGCGAGGAAACGCTGCTTTGGTTGTCGCACCTGCGCATGGGCATCAACCTCGGCCGGGTGAAGGACATCGACATCCGCACGATCAACGAACTATTCCTGCTGACCCAACCCGCCCACCTGCAAAAGCTCCAGGGCCGCAAACTCGAAGGCGACATGCGCCGCGCCGTCCGCGCCGACTACATCCGCCAAAAGCTCGGCGCAACGTAACGGTGTCTCGTTCCGCTCTGTGGTCGTGACGCCTGACCTCGACACTCTGTCCAGTCGCGGCGATTCGGGAGTGTCGGTTTCCGCCCGTACTAAGGGCGGCTCGCCCGTGTTTTTCTTTAGTTTTCAGATGCGCAGACATGGGCGGGCCGCCCATGGTACGGCCGACATTGCCTCTGCACCGCGACGGGACACGCTTGAGCTCGTTGACTTCTGTCGTCGCCACAGCGGTTGACTTTTCTCACGCTCCTCATCGCTACAATTCCGCCCGACGGTGAATTACTCTTGGGATGTTGTTGATTTTTTGCAGGCGCTTCATCGACGTGTGGATCGGCACCTTGCAAGCGTTATTCGTCACGCGCGGCAAGAACTGATGGCTGCAACTGCCAACTGGCGTGCGTGTATTCCATCATCTCGATCGCGTTGCCGTCGGGGTCGCTGGTCCAGGCTTGAAGGGAATGGTCCATCCCTTCACGGACTTCGCCGAGCTTCACACCACCGGTGAGCAAAGTGGTGCGCAGGTCGCGCAGGCCGGTGACTTCGAAGCAGAGGTGGTTCATCTGATTGCCACCGCGCAGTGGACCGTCGTCGTGGCCCCATTGCTTGGCTTTGCCGGCCCGGTCGAAAATCTCAATGAACGTCGAGTCGCCGCACGCGAGGTAATAGCCAAAGATGCCCTTGTCATCGTGGCGAAAGATAAATTGGACCTTCAGGCCCAGCAGCTTCGTGTAGAAGTCGACCATGACGTCGAGGCGGTCGGTGACGAGACACAGGTGGGCGAGCTTGCGAATCATGCGATGAATTCCTCCAGCGGAAGAGTATAGCGGCGACGCGGACTTGCACTAAACTGAAGATAGAAATGCCCGACGACGAATCCAACCTCTCTGCCGCAAGCAATCCCGGTCCACCGCCGTCACCCTTGGACGAGATCGTGGACGACGTGGAGGTGCGCGAGGACGCGATCGAATGGTCGCGACAGCAATTGCACGCCGGCCGGACGGTCGAGGAGATCGCCGCTGAACTGGTGACGGGATACGGGTGGGACGAGGACGACGCGCTGGGGCTGGTCGAAGAGGTACGCAAACTCTCGCGTGGCGAGCGCGGCATCCTCACGCGCGAGACGATCGCCGCCATCGCCGATCGCGAGTATCACCGCGGTGGGGGTGGCTGGATCACCGGCTTTCCCACGCTCGCCGCTGCGAGGCGATTGGTCTATTCGATTGGCAGTTTCCGCTGGTTGTGGCGCGTGGGGCGCAAACGATGAGCGACACGTCGGCCGCACGGTTTGCCTCGCCGATTACTGCTCGGCGTACCGCTGCAGCGCTTTCCACTTTCGGGTCGCGGTGTCACCTTCATAGCGGACGGTCGCGGCTTCACCCGTGACGTCGGCGAAGGTGATCGACAGGGTGTTCTGCTGACCTGAATATTGCGCGCTGACGATGCGGTTGACGTCGACGATGAAAAAGTTGTCGAGCGCGACGAGCCGCGACTCGCCACCGGGCCGGCTGATCACCCGTCCACCCATCGGCTCCTCCCCGCGAAGGGCGGCCGTCGCGACGACTCCCAGGCACAGCGCAGTGGCTGCCACAAGCGTGTTGTTCATCGGAAGTTTCCTTTCCTTGTTAAGGCTGACACGTCCCCATGCCGGGAGGATAGAACGGGTGTCTTGTCGACGCAATTCCCGTCCGAGACGCCGGCCGTCCACCCGACTTTGCGATGAGCGACTAAATATTGCCCCCTGGTGCACCATTGACGACGGGATGACACGCTCCACTTGATGATGTTCCCGCCAATTGAAAGGGCCTGGCAGCACTGCCATCCTACGACCACTTGGAGCCAACGAAAATGGGGCGGAATTTGGTTGAATAATTTGTCGTCTTTGGTGATTGTCTGTTGTGTCTATCACTCTCGGAGGAAGATCCATGTCCACGCGATCGATCGTTACCGGCTCGGCGTTGTTTCTGGTTGTCGGCGCGCTGCTGATGTCCGTCGTCTCGCGCGTGGCGATCGCCGACGATAAGAAGGCGGGGCCCGCAGTGGGGGAAACGGCGCCGGCGGTCGAGTTGAAGACGCTGACCGACAAGCCGGTGTCGCTGGCGGCATTGTCGGCGAAGCAACCGGTTGTGGTGATGTTTCTGCGTGGGTATCCGGGTTACCAGTGCCCGTTGTGCTCGCGACAGGTTGGCTCGTTCCTTACCGATGGTGACGACATCAAGGCGGCTGGCGCGCAGGTCGTGTTCATTTATCCTGGCGCGGCTGAGAAGTTGAAAGAATACGCCACCGAGTTCGTGCATGGGAAGAAATTGCCCGAGCACTTTAACCTCGTCGTCGACCCCGATTTCGTCGCGACCAACGCGTGGAACCTCCGCTGGGACGAAAAGAACGAAACCGCCTACCCGGCGACGTTCGTCGTGGACACTGGTGGCGTGGTCCGCTTTGCGAAGGTCAGCACAGGCCATGGCGACCGCTCGACGCCAGAGCAGGTCCTCGAGGCAATCAAGGCGCTCACCAAGTAGCCTCTACGGCGCGCCCAGTGGTGCCGGCTTGGATTGGAACCGCGCGACGACTTCGTCACCGGCGAGCAGTTCGAGCATCTTTCCCGTCACACGGAAGCTGTCGGTTTGGCCGAGGGCATCGCGCAAGGCCATTTCCTGTTTCATCAATGGTTCCGGGCCGGCCATCATCGTTGAGGGTCCGGGTTTGATTCGGAGTGAGCGCTGGCCGGTGTATTCATATTCACCACCCACACCGTTTACGCCACCCATGCCATTGATGAACTTGCGTTTGGCATCAAATTGCAGAAAAGCCTCGCGAAAGCCGTCCAATTCCACTGCGGGTGTTCCACCGATGTCGATGAGCTTCCAGTACGTCCCTTCGAGAGGCGTCAGGTTGACCGTCGCCGGGCCCGGTGGGGGAACGCTCGCGGAAACGGGTGAGACGATCAGGTCGTACGCCGAGACTTCGGCAGTGAAAGGTGTCGCGGTCGTGGTGGTGAAGGCCAGCTTGTCGGCGACGTGAATGGTTGCCCGCAGCGCGTATCGGGCTTGGGTTTGAATTGCGTTGGTGGGGTAGGTCAGCGTGAACGGAATTGGAACCTGCTTTCCTTCCGTGACGATCGACGTTTCCCCAACGACGGTCGACGGCGCATCGGCCTTGGACACGTGTTCGAGGGTTACGCGAACGACCGCTTCGGGTGAGAGGGCGATGCGCGGGCGATAAGTGACTGAACCGGTGATGGACGATGTTGGCTGCGATTCCATGGCCTGCGCTTTCTGCGACACGGGCGCGTTACAACCCACGGCTGACATCAGGATGGCGAGCGCGATGAGCGTGACGACTAAAAATGGCACTGAATGCATGGTCATGATTCTCCGGCAAACGGGTCGGACCATTAGACGCAGTGGTGACGATTTTGGCTCGAAAAATTTGTCGGGTCGTTCCATCGTGCCTGTTTTTGAATGCAGAGCCGATGAACGCCAAGACGCCAAGGACGCCAAGGACAATCCGCCAAGAGGAAGAAACAGCTTGGTACGGCTTACTCACCGGTCCTGGCGTCTTGGCGTCGCTCTCTCTCTCTCTCTCTCTGCGACTGGAACGTTATGCGGTCGGGCAAAACTCAGGAGAATTTAAACTTTGACTTTACCTAACATTGTGCTAACATAGTTCGTATGAACGGGGTCCCGTTGCGCTCGTTAAAGGCCATTCAACCGTTCGTCGGTGACAAAGGGTTTGCGCGGGAATCGAGTCATATGGAGCGATGTCGTTTCGTGTCGATTCGTGTCGGTTGTATGTCGGTTGCAGGTCGGTTTGAAAGGGGTATAGAGATGCGAAAATCGATCTTAAGTGGAGAAAAAGAAATGATTTGCGGAAAATGGTCCCCTCGAAAAGACGCTGCAGTTTTATTTTTGCCGTATCCGGGGTCGATGGGTGAGATCGAGGGGTTGAGGTCGCCAAGCCAGGGGGTAGGGACCGGGTCGGATTGGCTAGCGGGGGGTAATCCGTATGATCCTTGGCCTATGAACCACCCCGTGTCTACGGCCGTCGGTCCCGATCTCGTCCCCGTCCACCGAGCCCTGATCTCCGTGTCCGACAAAACCGGTCTGCGCGAGTTCGCGACAGCGCTGGTAAAGGAGTTCGGGGTGCAGTTGATCAGCACGGGGGGGACGTCCAAGTTCCTGCGTGACGCGGGGCTGGTCGTGACGGATGTCTCGGAGGTGACCGGGTTCCCCGAGATGATGGACGGGCGCGTCAAGACACTGCACCCGAAGATCCATGGTGGACTGCTGGCGCTGCGCGACAACGCAGAGCATGTCGCGTCGATGAAGGACCACGACATACAAGCCATCGACCTCGTCATCATCAACCTCTACCCGTTCGAGCAGACGATCGCCAAGCCCGGCGTGACGTTCGCAGAGGCGATCGAGAACATCGACATCGGTGGGCCGAGCATGGTCCGCTCGGCAGCCAAGAACCACCGGTCGGTGCTTGTCGTCACGTCGACCGACCGCTATGACAAGGTGCTCGGTGATCTGCGCAAACATGGGGGCAGCTCGTGCGCCCAACACCGTCTTAAGCAGGCCCAACGCGCTTTCGCCCACACCGCGGCGTACGATGCGACGATTGCGGCCTATCTCGCAAGCGTATCAGACCCCACCAGTGCGGTGGCGACACTTGTGCCGAGTTCCCCCACTACGCCAAACGGCACCGTCCGTGAATCCGCTCTCGAATGGAAAGGCACCTCACTCCCCATCGCCCTGACCGGTGACTACGTCCTGACCCAATCCCTCCGCTACGGTGAGAACCCGCACCAGCAGGGAGCGCTGTACGCTAATCCCCAGCACCCCGGTCGCGAGGCGTCGGTCGCCCGCGCTAAGCAGCATCACGGTAAGGAACTGAGCTACATCAACCTGCTCGACGCCGACGCTGCGTTGTCGGTCGTGAAGGAGTTCACCGCGCCCGCAGCCTGCATCGTGAAGCACGCCAGCCCCTGCGGTATCGGCACGGGAACGGATTTGGCAACCGCGTTTGAACGGGCCTACGCATCCGACCCCCTCGCGGCGTTCGGGGGGATCGTCGCGGTCAACGTCCCGATCGACGACGCGACCGCGGCGCGCATCGTCGAGGGGCAGAAGTTCCTGGAGGTCGTCGTCGCGCCGTCGTACTCCCCTGCGGCGTTGGAGACGATCAAAGCCCGCTGGAAGAACGTGCGGCTGCTGGAGGTCGCCGGGACGATGACGCCCGACGGTGGGGAACTGTCGATGCACAACATCGTTGGTGGCATCCTGATCCAACAGCGCGACACGGTCGGTGTCGTCGAGTCCGAATGGAAGACTGCCAGCACGCGCCCACCCACGGCGACGGAACTGGCCGACCTGAAGTTCGCGTGGATCGCGGCCAAGCACGTCAAGAGCAACGCGATCGTCATCGCCAAAGACGGTGGGACCATCGGCATCGGTGGCGGTCAGGTCGACCGCGTCAACGCCGCCCGGATCGCGATCACCAAAGCTGCCAACCGCGCCACCGGCGCCGTCGCAGCAAGTGACGCGTTCTTCCCCTTCCCCGATGGCCCCAAGCTGCTACTAGACGCCGGCGCGACCGCGATCGTCCAACCGGGTGGATCCGTCAAAGACCCCGAGACGATCGCGCTCTGCAATGAACGTGGGGCCGCGCTGGTGCTAACGGGTAGAAGGCACTTTCGGCATTGAGGAAGGAGCGATCAGAGCGGTCACGGCGCCAGGCGCACGCGGGTCCAGCCCGATTCGTCGCGTGTGTATAGCAACCGGTCGTGCAACCGACTGCGGCGGCCTTGCCAGAACTCGATGCGGCTGGGGATCAGGCGGTAGCCGCCCCAGTAGGGGGGAAGGGGGACCTCTTTGTCAGCGAACTCCTGTTCGCGGAAGGCCATGCGTTGTTCGAGTTCGTCGCGGCCACTGATGACCGAACTCTGCTGGCTCACCCAGGCGGCCAGTTGGGACTTGCGCGGGCGGACGTGGAAGTAGTCGGCCGACTCCTCGCGGGTGACGCGCTCGGTCGTCCCCTCGACGCGCACCTGTCGCTCCAGGTCGCCCCAGTAGAAGCAGACGGCCGCCTTGGGGTTCTCGGCCAGTTCGTTGCCCTTCTGACTGGCGTAGTTCGTATAGAACACGAACCCGCGGTCGTCGAGCCCTTTGAGCAGCACGACCCGTGCCGAGGGTTGATCGTCATCGTTCACGGTCGCGAGGGTCATCGCATTGGGCTCGACGACCTGCGCGGTCACGGCCTGTTCAAGCCAGCGCTGGAACTGGCGAAACGGGTCGGCATCTGCATCCGATTCGGACAGCGAGGCCAGCTTGTAGTCGCGACGAAGGTCGGCAAGAGAAGGGAGGGTCATGATGGACCGATTATAGGGCGTGTCCTCAACGGGTTCATCTGACCCGTCGTAGCACCCGTTCCGCTCACGATAGGGCAAGCAACGTCCCGCGCGTCGAACGGCCTTGAAAAACGACTGAAGCAGAGGGGCAATCATGACGAACTCAATCAGTATCCGACCGATCCAACCCACAGCTTTCAACACCCTCAGATCGCGCTAAACCCACAAGGGGTTGTGCCTGCGTCGTCCCATAACCTTGCCATCTGTCGAAATCTCTGTTTTCCCTATGGGTGGCTGGGCAGGGTTTGGTAAACTGACATCGCGCAGGCGCGGAGCGATCGCAGGCATCAGGACGAAGCACAGACGAGAGCGGACGGATTGTGAACCTGACACCCCTTCTGTTCGTCCTATGTCTGGACGCGTTGCGGCTCCCGCTCGTGCCACGGTCATCAACGTTGTAGCTCAGTACGCGAGCATCACTTAGGTTCTGCTGATGTCAGTTTCCGTCGACTCCAATACCGCAGCCCTCGTGCCCCAGGGGAAGCACGTCGGTCAACGCGCGATCCTGATCCAGCGGCCGGCAACGATCATTGGTGCGCGGCACCGGTCGCACGTGCACCTGCTTTCCAAGTCCGTCAGCAAGGCCCACGCGGTCATCATCAAGACCGACCACGGTTACTACGTTCGCGACCTTGCCAGTCGAACCGGCACGTTTGTCAACGGTCGACCAGTGCGCGAGTCGGACCTTGCTGAGGGTGACCTGCTCAAGATCGGCAACTTCGTCTTCAAGTTCCAGGACACCGAACCTGCCGGCGCGCGCACGCGCGGCATCGCCGCCGAGCCGGCCCAGTTCGAGATTGCTGGCGCGCCAGCGCCCGTTGCGATCCCCGACCGCGCCATGCTGATTGGTCGGCGAGCCGAGTGCGACGTGTCACTGCTTGAACAGTCGGTCTCGACCGCCCACGCGCTGTTGTTCGACCTAGACGGCCGATGGTTCCTGCGCGACCTGTCCAGCCGTACGGGCACGTTCGTCAACGGCAACAAGATCCACCAGGAAGAGGTGCATTTTGGTGACCAGTTCCTCATCGGTGACACGACGCTCAAGCTGGCCACCGCCACCAGCGCAGCCGTCGTGCCCAACCAGAGTGATGTCGACGAACTGGAAGACCTTATCGGCACCGCGCCGCTGCTCGGTCAGGATGAGGACGAGGCGCTCGACGACGAACTGTCCAAGGCCGACCGCGCCGCTGCGTCGGCTAAGACGCTGATCAACCCGGTAATCTCGTCACGCTCGCGCGACAACGCGCCGATCCCGCTCGACTTCGACGACGATCTAAAGGCCGATAGGCCGTCCGTCACGCCCGATGAAGCGTTCGAAACCACCAAGGCGACCGGCCCGGCCATCGGTTCGGGTGTGCCCGCGCCCATGGGAGTCATCCAGGCCGAACGCCGCTCGCCTGAACCTGTCAATGAACTCCCGAGCGATGCGATCGATCTTGACCAGGAGATCGACCTCTCGACCGACCCCGACGTCTCCGGTCCCGCCGACACTGCAGCGATCAAGCTCGCGCCAGACGAGACGCAACAAAAGCCCGCTATCTCACCGCGCGTGGTCGATTCCGATAGTGGTGACACGATGTCGGAAGGTCAGCGCCTGCTGGTCGATGCCGAACAAAGGCGCAGCCTGCCCTCGAGCGCGACCAGCGCCAACCTGCAGGGCGCTTCCGAGGAAGCGGTCGCGTCGGCGAACATCGAGTCACACGAACTGGACGAACTGAACCTCGACGACCTCGGTCCGATCGACACGACCGAGCCACCGGCCGCCGAGGAAGTTGAACTGCAACCGCGCAGTGGTTGGCGCTTCCGGGATGCCAACGCAGCGGCCAAAATCGAAACGCCTGCTGTGAGCAATGCATCGGCGGACATCAAACCTCAGTTGCTTTCGGACCCCGAGGAAGACCAGACCGACACCTCGGCCGTCGAGTTCGTCGCCGCCGTTCCCAGTGATGCGCTGAACCTGCCGACCGACGACTCGATCGACGCGTCTAGCGGGACAGGTCCGATCGAACTGCTCGGCACGACCGAATCGCCTTCCGACGAAGCCGATGTTGCCGAACCGGCACAACCGGCGGATTCGGACGGACCTGTCGCGAGTGAAGAGCCGATCGAGTTGGCCGAGCCGATCACTCTGCAAGCCGAAACCGATGCGCCCAAGCCTGATGCCGAACTGTCGGCGATGGACTTCTCAGACCTGGAACTCGAAGCGCCACCAGCCGGACCGAGTGATGAGACGCTGACGCCCTCCCATGAGCCGGCCGAATCGCAGTCGGTTTCCGAAGTGGACCTGGACCTGACACCGGTCACCGAATTACCGACGGCGAGCGATCCGAACGAAGTCATCACGCAGCTCATCAGTCCCGACGCCTTCGCCGGCCTGCCACCGGTTGAGTCGCCGAGGCCCAAACGCCGCCGGGCGACAACGGGCAAGCAGCCCACTGTCGAGAAGGTTGTTGAGAGGCCCACCAAGTCCGAGCGGCCGGCTATTCCAGAAAAGCCGCAGAAGGTCGAGAAGCCGGCCGAACCTGCCAAGCCTTCGAAGCCGGTCATTGCGACACCGGCTCCGACCCCCAAGCCGGTGAAAACGCCTCGGAAAAAGGTCTCACGCAAGCCACCTCAGGTGGTGGCCGATTCCGTGGTGCCAGTGGCGATGGATCGTCCCGATGCGATCACCTCGATCGCGCCGGTCGTCTCGACGGTCTTGCAGTCGGAGCCGTTCGAGGTTGATCAGACCGTGTCGAACCGTGCGACGAACCAGAACACAACCGATGACAATCGCAGCGAAGTGCTCGACATCACCGAGCCTACACCTGAATCGGCATTTGGCCTTGAAGGCATCGCCGATCTCGCACCACTCGCTGAGGAGTCCACGGCCAGCGACCCACTGACCGACACATCGTTCGGCCGGCAGCTTAACGACTTCTCCGCCGACGCCGCCGAGCCGATCGTCGACGACGTGTCACCGCGCGAGCCCGATGCCGAGCCGGTGGCCTACGTTTCCGAAACATCCGGTCCGATCGACTTGCCTGAGGAATCGGCAACCAGCATCACTCAGGACGAACCGGCTGCTGCGCCCGCCGAGCCCGAACGTCCGCGCAATGCGTTTGAGCAGATCGCTGCTTCACTTGCCGCGGCACCGATGGAGGACGACGAGGCGTCCCCATCAGTGACCGTCGTGCCCGAGTTAGACCTGTCCGAACTGGAAGAAGTACCCTCGTCCAAGCCGACATCCGAGGTCGACGGGGATGGCTGGCCGATGCCGGACGAGTCGGACATGCTGTTGCCGGAAGAAGACTTTGAAGACCAACCGTCCGGCCGCGACCAGGCGAGCTTCATCGGGGGACTGCCGTTACCGTTGAGCCAGCAGACAACGGTCGTCAAGGTCGATCGCGACGCGGGTGACCACTCGGCCTATGAAACGCCATCGTCCGAACTGATCAACGAACTGAGCGTAGAAGCGACCGAGCGACGAGCGGACGCGGACGAATTGGGGCGGCTTTCGGAACTGGAACTTCCTGACCTGGATCTGTCCGATTCAATCCACGGCGAGCCCTCGACCCGTGAGCCGATGATGCTCGACGGGGATGCGCCCACCGTCGCGGTGAGCCAAGCCAACGTCGGCGCTCGCCCGGCTCGCACGTCGGACGTGGAACCCACTGCGACACCGGTTGCCGCACCCGTACCGACCCCCGCTGCCAGCGTTCCGGTCGCAGAGCTTGAGTCGTCGGCCTCTGCACCGGCGAATAAGTTGCCCCCACGACCAAAGCAGATGGGTCGCCGGGTCGGGCCGACTCCGTTCGCCAAGACCCCGTTCGACGTTCTGCCCGATGATGCGCCCACGAGCACCACAGAGGGTAGCTCTGTACCAGCGTTCACAGGGCCCGGGCCTGCGACGTTCGGCCGGGTGACGACAGCGTTCGACGGACTGGCAATGCCACCCGTGCGCGAAACCGACGTCTTCTCGCAAATGCCCGGTCACGCGATGGGTGGCAACGGCAAGGGGACTGCATCGCCGTCACGACCGGAGGGTCGCACGCGCCCCGTGTCACCGAACGCTCCTGCGCCGGTAGCGAGCAAGGCCGCTGGTGAGAACAGCACACTCGGCCTCGTCCCCGAGACGATCGAGTACGCCACGCCTGCCAAGGCCGCGAAACCCGCTCGCCCCGCAACACCCGGGTTTCGCCCACCGGTGATGCCCGCAGAGGGTCAGCGTACTGCGCCCAAGCGCCGTCGGTTTGGATTGAAGTGGTTGCTGCCGATCATGGTCCTTTGCATGATCGGCACTGCGGTGGTGATCTACTCTGCAGTGCCGGTCGTCACGCAGATCGATGCGTTCGTTGATTACGACAAGCTCGACAAGGTGCCACCGACCCAGCGTGTCGAGATCCAGGAAAAGCAGATCCGCGTTGTGGACGAGGTTCGCAAGAATGCAGCCGATATTCTGCGGAACAAGAACAATAACATCACGCCGGGCTTCCTCGCCAACACGAGGGAGGGAGCGATCGACTTCAAGAAGGACACGAACGTCTTCTTCCCCGAGCCGGGCGGTCGGTTGGTGATCCGCAGGCAGTCGCAGGACCCGACGAAGGATGCCGATCGCCTGGAGGCGCTGTTGAAGGCAATCGAGGTGGCGAACGGCCCCCTGAAGGATGCCGCCGGTTCGAGCAAGCGCGCCGCCGATGTGGCGCGTGAGGAACTGAGCCGGCACGACAAACTGATTCGCAATAAGGAAGCCGACCTGGCCAGCGCCAACCGGATCGGTGAGAACCGACCAACCGGTGAGCAGCTCGGCGCGCTCGAGAACCATGGCAAGCGCCTTGAGGCCTCCCACACGACAGCGAGCGTGAAAGTGCTGAACCTCAAGGCTGAGATCGAGCGACTTCGTGCCGCGACATCCAATGAGGACGCCACCCGAACGGCAGCCCAGTTGGCCGACAAGCAGCGTGAATTGGTCGTGGCGCAGGCAGCGGCTGATGAGACGTATAAAGCGTTTACCGCAAACACGACGGAGCGTTTGCGGCTGGAGGCCGAGCAGAACCGAGCCAGTAAGGTCACCGACGAGAAGATGGCGATCCAGCGAGACCTTGATGCGCTCCGTGCGGACCGAAAGTCCAAGGCCGACGCTGTCGACGCCGCCGATGCCACCGCTGCCCGCGCCGTCACCGTCGTGCCGTTCACCAGCCGCATCGTGAACATCCGTGCCGATTCCCCGACCGACCCGCGCATGCTCTACGTGACGATCAGCTCGATCATCATCTGGATCCTATTCATCGGTCTGGTTGCTCTGCAGCGACGGGCAACGCGCAGTTCAGAGCCGATGGTGCTTGAGTCGACCGATGAGGCAGAGCCCATCAGCGACGAGCTGGCTGCTGCAGAGCCTGAGGTCATTCAGGAGGATGAGCAGCGCCAACCGGCGGTGCCGGTCTAAACTTGCGTCACACACCTGTGTGACGCGCGCGACTTCCGCGTGTATCCTTTCGATGGATACACCCAACTGCGGAGAAGCTCGCGATGTCCCAACCGTCTGAAATCCAGATCAAAACCGACCGTCTGGCTGCGTTCCTCGATCGTCATCACCTCGACGGGGTCTGGCTGCAGCATCGCAACAACTTCGCCTGGATCACCGGTGGGCGCGACAACCACATCGCCAACAGCACACCAGTCGGTGTGACCGCGATCTACGCGACGCGCGACGGGCAGCGCGTCTGTTTTGCCAATACGATCGAAGCGCCGCGCATGCGCACCGAAGAACTGGCCGACACGGGCATCGAGACGATCGACTTCCCCTGGTGGGACAGCGCAGCGGCGAAAAAGGTCGTGAGCGAATATGTCGGCGGCAAGCGAATCGCTGCGGACGCGGACACGGTGGGTGCGGGCTTCGCTGACCTGCCGAGCGACTGGGCCGAACTGCGCTGGTCACTGATGGACGAAGAGATCGCCCGCTATCGCGACGGCGCCCAACGCACCGTCGCGGCGATGGAATCGACGTGCCGGCAGATCGAGTGGGGCATGAGCGAGCACGAGATCGCCGGGATGCTCGATCACAACGTCCATTCGCAGGGTGCGAACCCGACGGTGACTCTGATCGCCGCCGACGAGCGCATCGGCCGGTATAGGCACCCGATCCCGACGAACAACCGACTGGCGCGGTACGTCATGCTCGTGACGTGCGCGGAGTTTGGTGGGTTGATCTCTTGCTGCACGCGTTTCGTCCACTTCGGCGCGATGTCGGATGAACTGAAGCGCAGGCAGCAGGCGATCTGCAATGTCGATGCTGCCGTCAACCTCGCTACACGCCCGGGGCGCACCCTGGGCGAGATCTTCACCGACCTGCAGCAAGCCTACGCCGCCAACGGTGGGGCGGACCAATGGACGCTGCACCACCAGGGTGGCAGCACCGGTTACGCCGGCCGCGAAGCGGTCGCCACTCCGGGCAGCCGGATCACCGTTCGCGACAACCAGGCGTTTGCGTGGAACCCGTCGATGACCGGCGTCAAATGTGAGGATACGGTGCTGGTAACGTCCGGTGGCATCGAAGTCCTGACCGCGCCGTCGTCTGACTGGCCAACCGTAGAAGGCATATCCAACGGTAAGACCCTCCGGCGGGCCGACATGCTGGTCAGGTAAACCCCGTGGCGTTCTTGCCGAGCGCCGCCTCGCCCGCTACAGTATTGCCCTGTTTTTCGATAGGTAATTCGACCTTTACACTTGGCAAGAGGAGCCCGCGTGCAGCCGCAATTCCGTCGTTCGACCCACTTGTTTACCAGTGAATCCGTCAGCATGGGCCATCCTGATAAGGTGGCCGATCAGATCTCAGACGGCATCCTCGATGCCATCCTGACGAAGGATCCCAAGGCGCGCGTGGCGTGTGAAACGCTCGTGACGACTGGGCAGGTCGTGCTTGCCGGTGAAGTGACGACGACGGCGTACGTGGATGCGGCCCAGATCGCGCGCGACGTCATCAAGGAAATTGGATACATCCACCCGGACATCGGCTTCGACTACCACTCTTGCGGCGTGCTGAGCGCCATCCACAGTCAGTCGCCAGACATCGCTCGTGGTGTCGACAAGGCCGCTGACGATGAGAAGGAAACCGGCGCTGGAGATCAGGGCTTGATGTTCGGTTACGCGACGAACGAGACCGAAACCTTGATGCCACTGCCCATCCACCTCGCCCATCGCGTGGTAGAGAAGCTCGCCCAACTGCGCCAGAACGGTAAGTTGCCGTGGCTGCGCCCGGACGGCAAGAGCCAGGTTACGATCGCGTACGAAAACGAAAAGCCGGTTGGTGTGCACACCGTTGTCGTCAGCACGCAACATGATGAGTCGGTGCTCGACAAGAACGACGAGTTTTCCAAGAAGGCCAAACAGCTCATCATCGAACAAGTCATCAAGCCCTGCATTCCCAAGAAGCTCTGGAACGACGAGATCATCTTCCACATCAACCCGACCGGTAAGTTCGTGGTGGGTGGCCCACACGGTGACACCGGTTTGACCGGGCGCAAGATCATCGTCGACAGCTACGGTGGTCGTGGAGCCCACGGTGGTGGGGCGTTCAGTGGGAAGGACCCGTCCAAGGTCGACCGCAGCGCATGCTACATGGGTCGCTACATCGCCAAGAACATTGTCGCTGCGGGCTTGGCGACCAGCGCGGAAGTGCAATTGGCCTACGCGATCGGTGTAGCCAACCCCGTCAGCGTTACGGTGAGCACGGAAGGCACCGCGGTTATCCCGGAAGACCAGATCGCCGAACTCGTGAAGGCGACGTTCCCGCTCACGCCTCGCGGAATCATCAAGCACTTGAACCTTTTGCGTCCCATCTACAAGACCACCGCCCGCCACGGTCACTTCGGTCGCACACCGGGTGCTGATGGCAGCTTCAGTTGGGAAAAGATCGACAAGGCCGACGCCCTCGCCAAGGCGGCGGGCCTTGGGAAATCGAAGAAGTAAGCCGCAGGTGTTGCGCGCAGGAAGAGGTTGTTTCCTTGGTGGGAAACGACGAGCGACAAATTAAGCTATCGCGGTCAGCGTCCCGGTGAACACGAGTTCGCGGTGCGCTGGTCGCGATGGTTTTTTCGTTGTTTAGGGCGTGCCCTCTTTTGGTATCGCGCACATGATTCGTCGACCTGCAAACTTTGGTCGACTCCCGGTAGACTTACCTACGCCGATTCACGTAATGAGGATTGCGCGCATGCCGGTCACATCGAAACGATTCAATGCCGAGGCAGATCCCGCCAAATCGCTGATGGTCCTGCGGATCATCTGGGCGGCACTGTTGATGGGGCAGGTGCTGTTTCTGGGTGTCGTCCTCATGTTGCGTTCGCAGGGTAGCGCTTCACCTTCGGACGCGGGTATGCTCAAGTTGCTCTTTTTCGTCGAGATCGCGCTCGCGGCGTTGACGATCCCCGTCGCGTTCTTCGTCCGCAGAATGGTGATGGGTTTAGCTCGGCCCATACCCATGCAGAAGTACTTCACAGGGACGATCATTTTCCTGGCGATGCTGGAAGGCGTATCGCTGTTCGGATTGGTCGTGCTACTGCTCGGCGCGCCACTCCAAACAGGCCTGATCGTCCCTGCGGTCGCGATGGTGTTGCAGGTGATTTCCTTTCCGACAGGGCCGGCGTGAGACGGCACGCGAAAAACCGGGTGAATTGGGTAGAATAAATCTGACGCTTGTGGCGTTAAAAGGAGACGATGCCCTCGGACGAGCCGAAACGGTCGCAGCCTGTACGGAAGTCGGGCGATCCGCAGAAACCGGGTGTGCCCTCGGCGTTACCGGTGGGCAATCGTCCACCGTCCCGTCCGATTTCAGTCACCGCGGCTCCACCGTCGGGGACGGTCGCTCCCAAGTTGGGCGCATCGGCTCAGCAAAGCCAGGCGATCGATCCTGCAGACGCCGCCGACCTCTCGGCCGGTCGCAAGATAGGCAAGTACACCATCATTCGCACACTCGGCCGGGGTGGCATGGGCGTCGTCTACGAAGCGATGGACGTGCCGCTGCAGCGGAAAGTCGCACTGAAGATCTTGCCGCAGGAATTCTCTTCCGACGACCAGGCGTTGCAGCGTTTCATCCGTGAAGCCCGGATGGCGGCGCGATTAAACCATCCCAACGCGGTCGCGGTCTATGAAATCGGGCGCAAGGGAACGGTCTACTTCATCGCGATGGAGCTCGTCAGTGGGGCCAGCGCCCAGGAGCTGCTCGTCAGTGGCAGCAAGATGGCCTGGAAGCAGGCGACCCGCGCGATGATCGACGCCTGCAAGGGTCTGTCCGCCGCCCACGCCGCGGGGATGATTCATCGCGACATCAAGCCGAGTAATCTGCTCTGGACGGACAGCGGCACCGTCAAGGTGAGCGACTTCGGCTTGGCCAAGCCGCACAACAGTGAAAACCTGTCGGTAACGCGCCGCGATCAGTTCGTCGGCACTCCGCTTTTCATGAGCCCAGAGCAATGCCGCAACGACGCGGTCGACAACCGGTCGGACATCTATTCTCTGGGCGCTACGTATTTCATGCTGCTGACCGGCCGGGCGCCGTACGACCAGGGCAGCGCCATTCAAATCCTCTTCGCCCATTGTTCGGCGCCAATTCCCGATGTGACCGAGACGCACCCGGACGTCCCCCCGATGGCCGCGCACATCATTCGCAAGGCGATGGCAAAACGACCGGAGGATCGATATCAGCGCGTCGACGAACTGCTCAACGATCTGGAAATGGTGCTCGGCACGTCGGCAGCGGAGCAGGCCGCGCTGGTGGCCTCGATCGAGGGCGACGACCTCGAATCATTGGCAGCGCCGTTGTCACCAATGGAGCCCGCGGTCGGTAGTGGCATGACGGTCAATTGGCCGTGGATTATCGGGGGAACGGTCGTGGCGTTTACGGTGCTGATCGGCATCGTGATCGCGCTGGTGCTGTCGCGACCGTCGTCGACGGTGGAGGTCGCCCAGCAGACGACACCAGTTCCCAAGGCAGCACCGGTCGCGTCATTGTTTGAAAACGTCACACCGGCCCAAGAGCCCAAGGTCGAGGCAATCGCCCAAGCCGTGCCCAACAGTGAAGTGCCCATCAAACCGATTGCACCCCCTGCGGGTTCGTCACTACCAGCGGGCTCGGGTGTACCGATGCTGCCGCCCGGTGCGGTGGCTGTGATGCCCGAAAACACACCACCGACCTACCTGCCGACTGATGCGTCCACGACACCGGTAGCACAGACCGACTCGCCGAACGTGTCGCCACAACGGCCTGAGGTTGCGCCTGGCGATGGTGGACCTGTGCCGGGTGGTGTGGCTCCGACGGATGCCCCAAAAGGTCCACCGGCAGATAACACCGGCCCCCAACCAGGTGGCGGACCCGGCGGACCCCTGCCGGGCGGTAGTGGACCCGGGCAGAACGATCCGGTGGCACGAGAGTTCATCAAGGCCAGCATCTACGCCGAGTCGACGATGCACAGTGGCGATGCCATCAGGAAAAAGCAGGCAGCCCAGATCATGGTTCTGTGGTTCGACTTCTACAACGGCTCGCAGCACCCGCGCCAACAAGTGCTCGCCAAGGCCGCGCGTGAACGTGCCAGCAAACTCGCTGCGGGGACCTTCGACGAGTACCCGCGCGTTGTCCCGTTAATCGAAGGCGTTCCCCTGCCCCCCAAAGATCCATCACCTGAGATAGACCGCGGTCCAGGTAGCGGTGCGGGTGATCGCCCGCAACCCCCACGTCGTCCGCGTCGACAATAGTTGCTAGTGCTGCGTCGGATGTCCGTAACTGTCGATGTGCGCCCGTGAGCGCGTCAGCGAGCACCGACAAGCGCGGCCGATCGGAAGTTTGTTGTGGGGACTTTCCTTGGAACCGTAAAATCACGCAGCGGGAAAAATTACACCGCGGCGCTCCGGCGCGCACCAACCGAGAAGAATTGGACGTGATGCGTATTGTCCACGCACGTCGTTTATGACGTTCTTTAACATTTTGAGCTTTCGGCCGTCACTGGAATGCTGCGGTAACTCTGTGGGCCGACCCATGAGCCGCAAGCGAGGCGAAGGGGCGCGAATGACCCAAGATGTCCCAGGATGTCTTAAGGAAAGTGGTAATCGCTTACCCAACCCGCCGTCTATAAAAAGTCTTTGCGACTAAATCCACTGATCGCGCAGGACTTTGAGCTGGGCCCAGTCTTCTTCGTTAAAATGGATGGGACAATGGTCCACAAAGCCCAGCATTCGCAG
>Ga0163144_10008379_pt1 | contig 22387 bp, 16 predicted proteins | sample OliLak19BULKMAT1_FD_123175 | JGI IMG/M metagenome (GOLD analysis project Ga0163144, IMG submission 123175) | Freshwater microbial mat bacterial communities from Lake Vanda, McMurdo Dry Valleys, Antarctica - Oligotrophic Lake LV.19.BULKMAT1 | ecosystem: Environmental > Aquatic > Freshwater >... | reverse complement strand
GCTGTGCGCCGTCACCTGCGGGGCCTTCCGGTAGGCCCGCGACATCCTCTTCCGCTCCTTCATCAGCTTTCCCGCAAGCTCGCGCAGTTTTCCGGCGAACTCCTGACTACCCCAATACCAACCACGCCGCAAATGGCTGCACCGGGCATCCACATCCTTTCATTGGGGTCAGGAGTCGCATTTCAACATTTAACCGCAAACTGATGGGGATTGCAGGGATAGATGAATGGGGAAAATCAGAAGAATGTTGCAATGCGACTCCTGACCCCTATGACATTTCCAAGCCGGTTTATCCCGGCGCTTTCACTGACCCCAATCACTGACCCCAATCACGGTTGAGGTTTTGCCCGATTCACCGGCAGGCCGAACAATGGAAGACTCCCCCAAACACCCCGGAATTATCCCCATTCTGACGCTCTATCCCTTTATCCACAAAGACTCTGTTCTATTTGTCTGGCAATGTGTGATTAAGGCGGCAATAATCTTGGCCTTGCATTGCGACCGCGATCTAACATGTTTATCTATGTACTCTGACCCCATCCAAATTGAGGAAGCGGGCGCAAGTTCAAGAAGTGCTGCGGACCCTAATCTTTAAAACCAAGGACTGACCCAAATGATGCTGACCCCATTTCCTGACCCCATTTCCGCATTTCCAAGCCGGTTTATCCCGGCGCTTTCACTGACCCCAAGACACGTCGAATTTCTAAGCAGTTATTCAATTCCCTATGAAAACCTTTAATGTAGAAAGGAACTAATGGTCTAGGCCTAGATCCGCAGTCAATTACTAAATAACCACCTACCCAGTAACATTTCTTAATTTCACTTAAACTCACTTCATCTGTTTTAAGAAAACGATAAATACGAACACTTTCATCAAATAAAATCACCTTAGCATTAAGAACTTGAACAAATGCAATCACTCCAACTATCAAAAACAAAAGTGAGAAGGAACCATATAAGATCCAAGAACTATTTGATCCCTGCTGATAATAGGGAAATAACAGAAGCGAGACTGAACCAATTATCTGGATGATAACAGCAAGATAAACCCATTTACTAGCTTTATAAGTCTTCATTGGTATCATACATTATATTTCAGCTAAAAAACTCATAAGTTCGCTTCATACAAATCCCATAAAATCACGGACACCCTCCATTTTGTAGCTGTGCAATAACAGCGGCTTCTGTTATTGGGAGACCTAAAGCTTCTAACGCGGCTATAGCAGCAAGAGTTTGCGCCTGACTATACCCTACGTTTGCCATTCCGTTAACAATCGAATTCTGAACGGAATTGATTGTACCTTGCGTTGCACCCATTGAATTGAGCGTTCCAGATATGGAGTTTAAATTATTACCCATCTGTTGTTGTACTGCGGCAGTGCTATTCTGAAGTGCTTGTTGTCCGACGATACTCGCGCCCCCGATAGCCCCGGTAACACCTCCTACTGCACCAGCTTGTAATTGAGATTAGTATTAACATTACCTAATGCATTACCGATGCTTTGCCCATTACTCACCCCAGTTGCGACTTGTTGAGTCGTATTTCCCAGAACACCAGCAGCAGCTCCCACAGTAGCAGAGGCACCAATCGCACCAGCTCCTGTAGTCGTCCCTGCAGCAACTGCTGCTCCAATAATTCCAACGCCAGAACCGATAACCGCACCAGTAACGGCACCTCCTAATACCGCAGCACCTACATTTCCCCCAGTCCACGCAGCTACCGCGCCTCCTACCGCTCCTCCGACGACAGCTCCAATAGCAGCCCCGAAAAACCCGAATTGTCCATGAACATCAATCCAAGAATTTGGGTTGTTGTAAACAAACCCATAAAGGTTCAACCCACCCCGTTCCCCGATCGGATCTCTCGATGGCCACCTTCCGGTTACGGGGTCGTAGTATCTGTACCCGTAATATAGCAGGCCGGTGACCTGGTCTTGCGGTTTGGTGCTGAAGCCATAGTTGCTTGGGGCGGTGCCGGTTTGGGCGATGAGGTTGCCGTAGGCGTCGTAGCGCTGGCGGGATACCACGGTGCCGCTTGCATCGACCCAGGCGGTGATGTTGCCGTTGCCGTCGTAGGTGGGGAAGTGCGGGACGGGCGCCGCGCCGCTTGGCGGAAGCTCCTCGGCCATGACCAGGCCGCCGACTCCGCCTGCGCCTTGCGGCGATTGCGATAGGTCAAGTCCCCAGGAAAGGCGGCGGGTGAAGGCACTGCCGTCATGTTCCAGCTCGACGTTCCAACCGTTGTAGAAGAAGGAGATTTGGGATTGGACATTGGAGATTGTGGTGGTGCTTCGCACCCTGCGGCCTAGGGCGTCGTATTGGTAGGCGGCGCTGTCACCCGCGCCGTTGCTGGCGGCGATGAGCTGGTTGTTGATGTCCCATGTGAAGACGCCAGAAACCAGAGAACCAGAACCCGGAGGAAGAACCGGGTAGGACACGGCGTTGCCGTTGGCGTCATACATGGGCGGGGCAGGGGCGCCGGTGATCGAGGTGTAAGCGTTGACGCTGTTAGCCAGGCATGTGGTGGAAATGCCGTTGGTGGTGGCGCTGCTGCGGTTGCCTGCGGCGTCGTAGTTCCAGCTTTGGGTGGTGGCGAGATCGGGGTAACCGGCGCTGGTGACTTGCCGGGCATTGTCGTAGCCGTAGGTTTCGCCCTGGCCATTGCGGGTGATGCCGGTGCGGCGTCCGTCGGGGCTGAGGGTGTAGCCGGTGCTGTCCAGCGCGCCGTTGCTTACACCTGTGAGGCGGCCCGCGGCGTCGTAGCTGCGGCTGGCGGTGAACAGGCCGCTTTCGATGACGGTGTCCGCAATCTGGTTTCTGCCGTTGTAGGTGTAAGTGGCCAAGGGAGGTGGGGCGTCTGCGGTGATGCCAGCGAGGAGATTACGCGCGTTCCAAGCGTAGTCAATGAAACTCCCGTCGGGGCGGGTGTGGCGGGTGAGGTTACCATCGCTGTCGTATTGATAGGCGAAGGTGCCGCTGGATCCGCCGATTAGGGCTTGGGTTTCGCCGGTCTGGCGTCCTGCGACATCGTAAGTGCGGGTGATGGTGGAGTGGGCGTTGGCAGCGGTAAGGAGTTTGCCTAGGGCATCGTAGGCCATGAGCCGCGGGGCTTCGCCGTTGCTGTAAGTGATCTTGGTGAGGAAATCACGGTTGGCGTTTTCATACTGGTGGGTCTTGGTGGTGCCATCGGCCTTGGTGTGGACGAGCAGGCGGCCGGCGGCATCGTGGGTGTAGGTTTGGAAGGTGGCGTCCGGCTCGGTGCGGCGGGTGAGGCGTCCGAGGGTGTCGTATTGGAAGGAGAAGGTCGCCCCTTTGGCATCGGTATAGGCGGTGCGACGGCCGAGGGCGTCGTAGGCGTAGCTGATGGTTTGGTTTTTACCGTCTTTCTCGGAGATGAGGCGGTCAAGGGCATCGTAGCTGCGTGTGGCGCTGACGACGTTATCGGCCTCCTTGGTGGTCACTTGGTTGCCTGCCAGATCGTAAGTGAAGGTGGTGGTGTTGTTGAGGGCGTCCTTGACGGTGAGCATTCTGCTGAGGCGGTCATAGGTGCTGGTGGTGACGGAGCCTTCGCCATCGGTCCGGGTGACGGGTCGGTTACGGCTGTCGTAGGTGGTGGAGCTGATGGTTTGCTCGGGGGTGCCGGGTGCGAGGATGGTTTGGAGGCGGTTGCCCGTGGGATCGTAGGCGAAGGCGATGGATTTCCCGGAGGTGGTGGTGACGGTAAGCGGGAGTCCGCCGCCATCGTAGGTGGTGGTGGTTGTGACGCCGGTGGGGTCTGTCCGGAGGATGGCGCGGTCGCGGCTGTCGTAGGTCATGGAAGTGACCGCTTGGACGGGAAGACCGAGGGCGGCGATGCTTTGGATGGTGCGGCCAAAGGCATCATAGTTGGTGCGGAAGGTGGTGCCGTCGGGGAGGATGGTGTCCGTCTTGCGCCCTGCAACATCGTAGGTGTAGGTGGTGATGCGGCTGAGCGGGTCGGTGGTGGAGATGAGTTGGCCGAGGGCGTTGTAGGCGCTGGAAGCGCTGGAGGCGACCGGGGTGCCGGCGGCGGAAGTTGTGGCGATGGCACGATCCATGACATCGTAGGTCATGGTGGTGGTGATGGCGGCAGAGCTGCCTGCGCCTTGGGTGACGGAAAGGACGTTTCCATCCACGCTGTAGGTTCGGGTGCTGGTGGTGGCTACGGCAGTGCCAGTGGCGCGGGTTTCAGAGATCAGGCGTCCGTCGGCATCGTAGGTGTAGGTGGTGACGCGACCGAGGGGGGCGGTCATGGAGGTTTTCTGGCCAGCCAAATCGTAGGTGAATGAGGTGGTGGCCGCCTGCGGGGTGCCGAAGGCCAGGGTGGTGGAGATCAGCCGCCATTCCACGTCGTAAGTGTTGAGAGTGACGGTGCCGTCCGGATAGGTGATGGTGATGGGTAGCCCGCGGGTGTTGCAGCCGCAACCGCCGCCCAGTGTGCTGGTGTAGCTGTAGGTGGTGGTGTTTCCATTGGGGTCCGTTTCGGTGAGTTTGCGGCCGAGGCTGTCGTAGGTCCACTCCGTCAGCTCACCGCGCTCCCCGAGGGTTTTAAGGCGGTTGCCGTAAGGGTCATAGACGTGCTGAAGGAAGGTGCCGTCCGGGTGGGTGATTTTGGTGACGAGACCGCGGTCGTCATATTCGTAGGTGGTGGTGTGGGCGGTGGAGGGACCCAGGTTGCGGGTCTCGCTGGCGAGGCGGTTGAGCGAATCGTAGGTGTAGCCGGTGAGGAGACCGGCAGGATCGGTGTGCGTGGTGAGGAGACCGGCGGTGTTGTAGGCCCAGCTTTCGGAGGTGCTGTTGCGGAGGCGGTGGGTGAGCTTCTGGCCGAAGGGGTTGTAAGTCCAGGTCTCGTGGGAACCATCGGGGTGATTGGTGCGGAGGCGGCGCTTGGTGGTGGGATCGAGAACATAGCCCGTGGTTTTGCCGTTGCGGTTGATGGCGGTGACGTAGCCCGGGGTGTCACGGGTATAGGTGGTGACGGAGCCTCCGGGAGTGGTGGTGGAGAGCAGACGGCGGTCACCGCGGCGGGTGTAGGTGGTGATACGGCTGAGCGGGTCTTTCTCGGACAATATGAAGCCCTCGGTGTTCGTGTAATCGGTGGCGCCGCCAAAGGAATCCACGGCGCGCCTGACGTTACCGCCCCAGTATTCGAAGCGGTGAATTTTGCCGTTTGGATAGATGAGTTTCGGCTGACCGTTATCCCAGCCTACGCTGACAATGCGCTGATTCGTGACATTGTCATATTCATCCACCACGAATCCGATGGAGGTATTCAGATTATAGTCATAGCGGACTTGTTTGACGGGACCGGTGTAGCGCGGGTCATTGCAGGTATCCAGGACGGGCATGACAAGGTCGTGCAATGACTTGTAGGTGTACTCAGAGGCGCTCAAATCAGGATAGATCGCGGCGGAAAGCTCGACCCACTGGAAAATGCCGCTTGGATCGGTATGCACCGAATAGTCGTAATTCACAATACGGCCATCGCTGCCTTCGACATGGGATAGGACTTCACGGGGAACGGGTTCGTTGTTCATGCCAACAAAACACATTTCCGAATTGGATGATCCGACCATGAGATAGCGGAAAAAGGGATTTTCTATCGGGTCAGGTGTCTCATAGAAACATTCTCTATCGGGTCAGGTGTCTCATAGAAACATTTTCAATTGTTCGCCCTGTCGGTGGATCGGGCAAAAAACCAACCGTCGGAGCAAATCCCGCTGTTGGTGCCCGCCGGCCCACGGCTCGCACCCTTCGGGCGCGGTAGGCAAGCTCCCTGTCCATGACCTCCGGTCATTGTCACGCCATCTGCTTGGGGGCGGAGTGCGCTGGCGCGGAGTTGGTAAAAAAAACCATAGTCCCAGCAAGGTCTCTTTCCGGGGAAATTTGTCATCCATCCCATCCGGTGTAACCTATCCCCATGAAAAAATTGCTCCTCCTCATCGCGCTCGCCGCCCCGCTCCTCGCCGGATTGGACCACTCCCACGCCCTTTTCACCGATGTCCTGAAAAAACATGTGAAGGCGGAGGGCTTCGACTATGCCGCACTAAACAAGGATCCCGACAAGCTCGGCGCCTACCTCGTCAATCTTTCGGAAGTCACCCAAGCGGAATACAAGGGATGGGGCGACGATCAGAAGAAAGCGTTCCTGATCAACCTTTACAACGCATCGACCCTCAAGCTCATCGTCGATAACTACCCGCTCAAAAGCATCAAGGACACCGGGGATCCATGGAAACAGAAGCGGGTTAAGATATTCGGCGGAATGGTTAGCCTTGATCACATCGAGCACGAGATGCTCCGCAAGGATTTCGGGGATCCCCGCATCCACTTCGGGGTCAACTGCGCTTCCGTCGGCTGTCCCGCGCTGCGCGCCGAAGCGTTCCAGGAATCGAAGCTCGACACCCAGCTCGATGAGCAGGCACGGAAATTCCTCAACGACAGCTCCATGAACCGCGTCGATGCGAAAGCCGGTGTGCTCCATCTCTCTTCGATTTTCGATTGGTTCAAAGCCGATTTCGTGAAGAAGTCCGGATCGGTCGAGAAATTCATCGCACCGTATCTCAGCGAAGCGGATCGCAAGGCGGTTCTCAGCGGAGACCTCAAAATCAAATACACGGAATATGATTGGAGCCTGAACAAGCAGTAGTCCATTTTCAGCGTCTCAGCTTTTCAGTATCTCAGCTTTTACCCCCTTGACCCTAATCGTTATGACCCGCCTGCCCAGCGAGGGCAGGAACAAGACCCGGCTGATCCCGGCGCTCGGCGCGAAGGGCGCGATGGAATTCCACGACCGCCTCGCGAGGCATGCCATTGGCCGGGTTTCTTCGTTCCGCATGTTGGGAAAAGGACGGAGGCTGCGGGTTTGCCTGGAAGGGGGAACCCCCATCGAAGGGAAAACCTGGCTGGGCGACGACGGCCTCGATTGTCGGGAACAGGCGGACGGCGACCTCGGGACACGGATGCGGATCGCTAGCGAGGAAGCCTTCGCGGGGGGTGCGCGGAAAGTCGTTATCATAGGCACCGATTGCCCAAGCATCGACGAAATCGTCCTTTCCGATGCGGGAAAACTGCTTGATGAGAACGATCTCGTTTTCGGCCCCGCCCTCGACGGAGGATATTATCTCGTCGGTATGCGCAAACCCGCAATGGTGATTTTCGATGGGATTTCATGGGGAGGGGAGAATGTTCTCAGCCAATCACTCGACACAGCAAAACTGGCAGGCATGAAGACCGCGTTGCTCGCTCCCCTACCGGATGTGGATCTGCCGGATGATCTCCCGGCGGCGGAACTGTCATTGCGGATCGGCTCCACCGTTTCGGTGATCATCCCCACCCTCAATGAGCAGTCCCGCATTGAGGAAACACTCGCTTGCGTTTCCCGATCCGTCCCCCATGAAATCATCGTCGCCGACGGCGGAAGCACGGACCGCACCTGTGAAATCGCGCGAAGCATGGGTGTGCATGTCCTATCCGCACCCAAGGGGCGAGGATCCCAAATGAACCTCGGCGCGGAGGCCGCGACCGGCGAATTCCTGCTCTTTCTCCACGCGGACACCACCCCGCCGGAAGACTTCCCGCAAATCATCGCCGAAATCCTCAACCGCCCAAACACCGCAGCGGGTGCATTCCGCTTCAGCCTCGCGGGGGATCTCGGTGCCTCCGCGCTTATTGAATCGCTGGTGAACCTGCGCTGCCGGTTCTTTGGCACGCCCTACGGAGACCAGGGGATTTTCATCCGCCGCTCGATGTTCATGAATCTCGGGGGATTTCCCGATTGGCCGGTGATGGAAGACATCCATCTTATCCGCAAGGCCCGGAAGGCCGGAACAATTCGCATCGCCAAGGAAACAGCCTTGACCTCTCCGCGCCGCTGGGAAAACGGAGGGCTGGCCCGCACGTTTATCCGCCATCAGATGATGCTCATCCTTTACAGGAGCGGCCTCCCGTTCCGCCTCATTTCGAGGCGCAGGGAATGACCACGGCTCTCCCCGCCAGCTCCGCCGGGGAACCATCCAGGACGATCCCATTGAGCCACTACGGAGCTTGGAATTCGGACGGAAGATCGAGCACCTGCTTTTGAGCCAACAGCCTCGGCTTGAGATCCGCGTAGGGCAAATCCTGCACGGTCACGTCCTGCTTCGCCGCAAGCGCGGCAGCGATTCCCGCACTCTGGCCTGTCAACATCCAGGTCGCCTCGATGCGCAGGGAGGAAATGCCGACGTGCGTGCAGGACAAGGCGACGGGGACCAACAGGTTGTCGCACTCGGATGGTTTCGGCAGGATGGCGCGGTAAGGGACATGGTAGGGATATCCGCGGGCATCACCGGGCACCCTGACCGGCATGATGGTGCCTTCGTTGATGACCGTGCCGTCCGCCCGAGCGATCCGCTGGCAGTCGTGCGAGTCGATCGGGAACGAGGAAACCATGATGGCATCCGGCTTGGCGGGATCGCCGATGATGTCGCCCTGCTTGATCACATACATCCCTTTCATGCGGCGGCTCTCTCGCACGTAGAGCTGCGGCGGGAAATGGCCGGAGTCGGCGAACTCGTCCTTGCACAGGCCCCATTGGGAAATGTTTTTCCGCTGCGCTTGCTTGAAGACGGGATCCGTGGAGAGGAAGTGGAGGAACTCGAGGGTGTATTGCTTGTGCGCTTCGAAGATCGCGGCGCGTCCGGCCTCGTCGGCCGTAGCCCAGCCCTTGGCTCCGCCGACCAGTCCGGTGGAAAACTGTTTCCCGATGCTGTTGTTGCCATCGACCTTGCCGCCGGGAACCTCATAGCGGTCGTACTCCACCGCCGCAGCGCCGTGCGCCTTGACATAGCGGCGCATGATCTCGAAGCGCGCCGGATCGTAGTTCGCCGGCTTGGGCATTGGAACCAAGTTGGCCGGATTTTTGGTCAGCGAGAGGCGGTAGCTGTAGGTCATGATGTTATCGTCCCCATCGGCTTCCGGCCCGGCATCGGTGCCGGTGATCAGCGGGAGCGGCTTCCCATCATCGGCGAGCCCGCTGAATTCCATCGGCTTCTTCGGATATTGCTTTCCGGCGTGGGATTCGCCGAATTCTTCCCTGCCCTCGCGGCCTATCGTCCAGCTCACCCCGGCGGCAGCCATCAGGTCGCCCTCATAGCTGCCGTCGATGAACACCCGCGCCGAGTAGGTGCCCTTGCCGGTCACGATGCCGGTGATCCGTGCTCCGGTCTTTTCCACCGATTGCAGATAGCGCCCGGTGAGCACCGTCACACCGGCTTCTTTCAGCATTTCATCGGTGATTTTTGTGGCTACGTGCGGTTCGTAAGACCATTTGTCCTGGTTTTTCACGTTCACATCATAGGGCAGTTTGACTCCCCGGCTTTCGTAGTCCTTCTGGATGCGGAGGTGCCATTCATGGAAAAGGCCCATCAGCTTGTCGCGGTACATCTGGTTGGAGTCGCTGAAGCTCAGGCCGCCTGTGTTCATACCGCCGATGTGCGCGGTGGGTTCCAAAAGGATCACCGAGGCACCCTCGCGGGCGGCGGCGATCGCAGCGCAATACCCACCAGGTGTGGAGCCGTAAACGATGACGTCGGCAGTGTTCTGGGCGCTTGCCGACAGCCCGCCGCAAAGCAGCAGCGCGGCGGTGGCAGCCATCAATCTGGATGTTCTCAGGTTCATCAGCATGGCTCTACGGTAGGCAAACGCACGATTCCGACGAGCGGAAATGTTACGGAATCACGATCGCAGCGTTTTCTTCGTGACCCCCCCCGCCCTGCCGCCTAAAAGCCGTGCACACCAATGGCAGGCAAGCTCACTTATCAGCAAGCGGGAGTCGATACGCGGAGAGCCGCATCACTCGTCGGGGACATCAAGGGGCACGTGAAACGCACCCAGCAAAACCGCAAGCTCCTCGGGGCATTCGGGTTGTTTGCCGCCTGCTATGACCTTTCGGAATACGATCAGCCCGTCATCGTCACCGGCTGCGACGGCGTCGGCACCAAGCTTGAGCTGCTCCTTGAGCACGACATGCTGGAAACGGCCGGCAAGGATCTCGTGGCCATGTCGGTCAACGACATCCTCACCACCGGCGGTGATCCCCTGCTGTTCCTCGACTACATCGGCATCGCCGCGCTCGATGAGGACAAGATCACCCGCGTGATCGGCGGCATGGCCGATTACCTCGAAGCCTGCAATTGCATCCTCGCAGGCGGCGAGACCGCCGAGATGCCCGGCATCGTCCCCGTGGATGTCCTCGAACTCTCCGGCTTCTGCATCGGCTGCGCGGAAAAAAAGGATCTCATCGACCCGACCACCCTCGCCCTCGGTGATGTCCTCATCGGCTACAAATCCAACAGCATCCACGCCAACGGCTGGTCGCTAGTCCGCCGCGCCCTCAAGGAAATGGGGCCGGGCGTCGTCACCGACGAGGAACTCCACGCCTGGCTTGAGCCAACCCGCCTCTACGACGATGTCGTCAACGACCTCAAGAAATCCGGCGTAAAACCAAAAGCGATGGCTCACATCACCGGCGGCGGCCTCCCGGAAAACCTCGAACGCCTGTTCGTAGGGATGGGAGCCGATCTCACGATACCGAAATGGAACCTTCCGGGAATCGACAAGCTGCTCGATCAGGTCGATGCCGAAGACCGCTTCCACACCTTCAACATGGGCATAGGCTGGGTCGCCATCGTCGCCGAAGACCATGTCGAAAAAGCCCTCGCAGCCGGCCCCGGTGGACACGTCCTCGGAAAAATGGTTGCACAAGAAGGTGTGCGGGTGAAAGTAGCATCGTGATGCAGAACATCTTCCTTGAAGTTTGAGTTTTGAAATTTGAAATTTAAAAGTCTTGAGCGACCACATCAGCCACGAATGCGGCATTGCCGCCGTCCGCCTCCGCAAGCCGCTCGCATACTATTACGACCGCTACGGCACGTGCCTGTGGGGCATGAACAAGCTTTTCCTGCTCATGGAAAAGCAGCACAACCGCGGCCAGGACGGCACCGGTATCGGCTGTGTTAAGCTCAATATGCCCATCGGCAAGCCCTACGTGCACCGCCGCCGGGGCATCGAGTCCGACGCGCTGGCGGAGATTTTCCGCAAGGAGGTGAAGTCTTTCTTCAAGATGAACCGAAAGGGCAAGCTGGACAAAAACAATCCCGACAGCGTCAAGGAGCAGTTTGATTTCGGCGGGGAAATCCTGATGGGGCACCTTCGCTACGGCACCAGCGGCGAGTTCGACGAAGGCTCCTGCCATCCCTACCTGCGCCGCAGCAACTGGCCGACCCGGACCCTCATGGTCATGGGGAATTTCAACATGACCAATGCCGCCGAGCTGAACGACACGCTGATCCAGCGCGGCCAGCACCCGGTCTTCGGCACGGATACACAGACAGTCCTCGAGGAGATCGGTTACCACCTCGACGAGGCGCATACGAACCTCTACCACAAGCTCCGCGACCAGGGCATCCCCGGAGCCGAGATCCCGGATCACATTTCCGCCGCGCTCGACATCCCGGATCTCATCGCCCAATCCGCCGAGCCATGGGACGGCGGCTACGCGATCTGCGGCGCGGTGGGCAACGGCGACATGTTCGTCATGCGCGACCCGCGCGGCATCCGCCCCTGCCACATGCTCATCACCGAGGATGTCATCGCATTCGCCTCCGAGCGCGTGCCGCTGATGACTGTCTTCGAGGCCGAGGCGAGCGAGGTGAAAGCGCTTGATCCCGGCTCGGTCATCGTCATCAAGGCGGACGGCACAATTTCCGACACCCAGTTCCACACCCCTCAGAAATTCACCCCCTGCTCGTTCGAGAAAATCTATTTCTCCCGTGGCAACGACCCGCAGATCTACCGCGAGCGCAAGGCCATGGGCTCCGCGCTCGTCGATCAGGTCATGGCGTCCATCGGCGAGTCCTTCGACAAAACCGTCTTCTCATTCATCCCGAACACCGCCGAAACCGCTTACCACGGCATGATGGACGGACTCCGCCTCTATCGCCGCCAGCAGGTGCGGATGGAGATCCTCGAAGGTGCCGCCGCCGGGACTTTGACCCCGGAGAAGGTCGATGAACTCATTCTCCGGAACTGGCCGCGCGGTGAGAAGATCGCCCACAAGGACATCAAGATGCGCACCTTCATCTCCCAGGAGAAAGGCCGCGACCAGCTCGTCTCCCACGTTTACGACATCACCTACGGCGCGGTGAAACCCGGCGACAACCTCGTTGTCCTCGATGACTCCATCGTGCGCGGCACCACCCTCAAGAAATCCATCCTGAAGATTCTCGCACGAACCAAGCCGTCGAAGATCGTGATCTGCTCCACCGCCCCGCAGATCCGCTACCCGGATTGCTACGGAATCGACATGTCGGAACTCGGCAAGTTCATAGCCTTCAACGCCGCCGTCGCCCTCCACCGCCGCGCCGGCCGCCAGCACCTCCTCGACCGCATCTACGACGAGTGTCGCGAAGAACTCACCAAACCCGCCGCCGAACGCAGGAACCGCGTCCAAGGCGTTTACGAAGCATTCACCCCCGAGGAAATTTCCGCCGAGATCAGCCGCATGGTCTATCCCGAGGACATCGACTGGCACGGCGAGGTCGAGGTGATCTACCAAACCATCGAAAACCTCCACGCCTCCATCAAGGGTCCCTGCGGTGACTGGTATTTCACCGGCAACTACCCCACCCCCGGCGGCTTCGCCATGGTCAACCGCGCCTACATCAACTGGCACGAAGGCGTCGGCGGCAGGAGTTACGATCTGCTGTAGCCGCGATCTTCGGTCGCCGCAAAGTAAGGACGGCGAGACTCGCAGTCCGCACAACGTTTCCCACCGGAACATGCCCGCCCATTCATGGACGGCCTTCGCCATCGCATAGATCACAAAAGCCACGATCAGAATGGCGATCATTGAACTCCGTCGAGTACGAATCTTCCCGGAGTGGCAAGGGCTGATCCCACTCTCCACCACATCCATCCTTGGATTTCCCACGCATACGGCTATCCTGCCGCCCACATGACCTCACCCAGCATCGAATTCTACAACGTCGCCGTGGATGCGATCCAGGCCGGTGATCTTCCCGCAGCCCTCGCCGCAGCAGAAAACTCACTGTCGGAAAATCCGACCGACGCCGAGACGTGGCAGCTCTATGCGATGGTTCTCAGTGCCCTCGGGCGCAAGGAGGATGCAGCGAAGGCAACCGCGAAACTCAAGGAACTCGGCCTCAGCGAGGCCGATGAATTCCTTATGAAGGCCGCCGAAGCGGCATCGTCCGGCGACTTGAACGCCGCGATCCGGCACTACGAATCCGCTTTCCTGGCAGAACCCGTCCGGGCGGAGATCCATTCGGCGTATGCGCTCGCCCTAATGCAAAGCGGGAAGACCAACGAAGCGCAGTCGGCGGCGGAAAAAGGGGTTTCCCTCGCTCCCGAAGATTCCCGTGCGAACTACGCGCTCGGCCACATCCTGCGCCTCACCGGTGACCAGGACGCCGCCCTCCAAGCTCTTACGAAGGCCGTTTCCGCAGAGCCGGAATTGATGATCGCCCTCTACGAGCAGGGCATGATCTTCGCGGAGAAAGGACGGCTAAAGCAGGCACTTTCGAATTTCAAGCGTTTCCTTGATGCCCATCCCGGCGATCCGAGCGCGACCGAGGCCGTCTCTAGCATCCGCGGACGCATGGCCGGAGGCCGCTGACCCGTTTATGCGGCGCGACAGCGGTTTCCGGGAAATGGCACGTGCCGGGTGCATACTTGCCAACATGTGCTAGGTTCACAATTGGCACGGGCATTCCGTGCCCGCGCCGGCACCGCCGGCGCGCCAAACCAACAACCAACCAAAACGATGAAACCATTCCCCCTATTTGTAATCGCCATCGCCCTGGGCGGGGCGCTTGTCCCCCCGTTCACCGATAGCCTCCGGGCAAATGCCCCCCAAACTCCGCACCAGCGCACTGTACCTGAAAAAGACTACCCGCTTGGCGTGGATTGCGTGGTCACGGTCGATCCGCTCGACGCCACCACGAAGGTTTATGCGGGAGACGCCAACGTGGTTACGGGCTTTTCTGCTCCGGACACGGTCGAAGGCGTCCTGATCCACATCGATGAGAACTGGCTGATCCTCCGGAAAGGAAAGGCCGTGAACTGGGTGCCAAGGAAAAAAGTTCTGCTCCTCCACGTCTCCATCTGAAGAAGGGCTTTGGGAAAAAAAAACGGAATCTGCGGCCACCGCCAGGGAGCCGCAGCCGATCAGTTCCTCCCTTTCTTGGATCGTGCGATGATCCCGTACTTCGGGGCGATCACGAGCGAGATGAAGAACAAAGCCGCCTGGACGAGGACGATGCAGCCTCCCGCAGATGCATCCGCATGGTAGCTGATGAGGATGCCGGTCACGGTTGCGATCACCGCCGATACGGAGGCGATGACAAGCATGCGGTCGAAGCGGTCCGTCCAGAGGTGCGCCACGCAGCCCGGTGTGACGAGCATCGCAACGACAAGGATGATCCCCACCGCTTGCAGCGCGACGACGATCGAGAGAGCCAGCAAGGCGAGCAGGAGGTAGTTCAGGAAACGGTCCGGCAATGCCATCACCCGCGCCTGGCCGGGATCGAAGCAGATCAGCAGCAGGTCTTTCCGAAGAAGGAGTGTCACCAGCATCACCGCGCCACCCATGCCTATCGTCTGCCAGAACTGGAACTTCGTGATCCCGAGGATGTTTCCGAAAAGGATGTGATCGAGGTGGAGATCTGAGGGCGTCTTGCTGAACAGCACCAGCCCGAAGGCGAACAGCCCGGTGAAGACCACGCCCATGGCCGTGTCCTCCTTGATGCGGCTGTTGCGTTTCACGAAGCCGGTGCTGACCGCGCAGAAAAGCCCGGCGAGGAAAGCGCCGAGCGCCAGCGGCAGGCCGGCGATGTAGGCGAGCACGATGCCGGGGAGAACCGAATGCGAGACCGCATCGCCCATCAGCGACCAGCCTTTCAAAATGAGGAAACAGGAAAGCACCGCACACATCGCCCCCACGAGACCGCCGACAAGCAGCGCGTCCTGCATGAATCCATAACGGAAAGGTTCCAGGAAATCGCTCATGTTGCTGGAAGATGGAAAACCGCGAATGGACGCGAATGGACGCGAATGGATCTCAATTCCATCGCACCCGTTGAAACTACGGTAGAAGCGCTCCCGGCTAAATCGGGCTTCTTGTGTCCTGTATGGTTAGCGTTCATTCGCGTCCATTCGCGGTTGATTGATTTTAGAAAAACCACCGCCACCAGCGCGAATCGCGCGGCGGGTGGCGAGTATCCCCTGCTTCGGGGCGAAGATGAAGGCGGCGAGGAAAACAAGCGTCTGCAAGGTGACGATGCAGCCGCCCGTCGCCCCGTTCAGGAAATAGCTGGCGTAAGCTCCAGCCAGCGAGGTGACGACACCCAGCCCGGCGGAAATCCAGAGCATTTTCCCAAAGCGGTCGGTGAGCAGGTAAGCCGTCGCGCCGGGGGTCACGAGCATCGCCAGCACAAGGATCGCACCGACCGCCTGCAGCGCCGCGACGCAGGTCGCGGCAAGCAGTGCGAGCAGGGTGATGTGCAGCGCACCAGCATTGAGGCCGAGCGCCCTGGCTTGGTTCGGATCGAAGCAGAAGAGCATCAGGTCGCGCCATTTCAGCCCTAGCACCAGCAATGTCACCACGCTGATCCCGACCACCTGCACGATGTCCTCACCGGCGATCCCGAGGATGTTCCCGTAGAGAATGACTTTCAGATCAACCCCCGAGGGGAACAGGGAAATCAGCACCAGCCCGAGTGCGAAGAAAGCGGTGAAGACGATGCCTATCGTCGCGTCCTCGCGTATCCTGCTCTGGGCGCGGATGAAGGCCATCGCCCCCGCCGCGAGGATCCCGGCGACAAACGCCCCGAGCGCAAACGGCACGCCGATGATGTATGCCAGCGCCACCCCCGGCACCACCGCATGGGAAAGCGCATCGCCCATCAGCGACCATCCCTTGAGCGTCACGAAGGAGGAGAGGAAACCGCAGACCCCGCCGACCAGCGCGCTGACCCAGATGGCGCGCAGCATGTATTCGTATTGCAGCGGGACGAGCAGCGTTTGGAAAAACTCAGTCATTCTCCTCGGATCGTTCGCGCAGCAGCTCGCCGTGCTTTTTTCGGTCCATGTATTCCAGGTGCCCGTCCTTGCCGAAGACCAGCGGCCTTTCGTCATCGGAGAGCACGCGCACCTGCCGCCCGTCGTGCTCCTGGATGGTCGATTGCTCGAACTGGAATTCCCGCAGGACGCCGCCGAAAGCCTTGGCGAGATTTTGCGCGGTGAAGACATCTGCGGTGGCCCCGTAGGCCAGCACGGTGCGGTTGATCAGCACCACCTGATCGCAGAATTCCGGGACGCTGCCGAGATTGTGGGTGGAGACGAAAATGATGCAGCCCGCCTGCCGCAGCTCATGCAGCAGGGCGATGATCGCATCCTCCGTTTTCACATCCACCCCGGTGAACGGCTCATCTAACAGGATTACCCGCCCGCCCTGCGCCAGCGCACGCGCCAGGAAAACCCGCTTCTTCTGCCCGCCGCTCAACTCCCCGATCTGGCGGTCGCGGAACTCCCACATAGAGACACGCTTCAGGCTTTCCTCGACCTTCTGCCTGTCGATCGCACGCGGGATCCGCATGAAATTCATCGCGCCGTAGCGCCCCATCATCACCACATCGCTGACACTGACGGGAAACTGCCAGTCCACCTCCTCGGACTGCGGGACGTATGCGACCGCATGTTTTTTCAGCGATTCCCTAACAGGCAAGCCGTTGATGCGGACCCTGCCCGCCGCGGGGTTCACGAATCCCATGATGCTCTTGAAGAGCGTCGATTTCCAGCTGCCGTTCACACCAACGAGCGCACAGATCGTCCCCGCCCCGAGCCGGAAACTCGCTTCCTTGAGCGCCATCTGGCCGTTCGGATAGGTCACCGAAACCCCCTCGACCTCAAGGGAAACATTATCACCAATATCGTTCATTTTCCTCCGGTGAATCCTTTCAAAATCGTTTCCGCATTCGCCTCCAGCATTTTCAGGTAGCTCGGTGCCGGGCCGTCCGCTGCTGTCAGCGAGTCAACATACAGCACTCCGCCGTAGCGCGCACCGGTTTCCTTCGCAACCTGCCGCGCTGGCTTGTCGCTGACGGTGCTTTCGGAAAAGACAACCGGGATACCGTTCGCACGGACCGTATCGATCACCTTCCGCACCTGCTGCGGCGTGCCCTGCGCATCCGCATTGATGGGCCAGAGATAAAGCTGCCGCAGACCGAAATCCTCGCAGAGATAGGAGAAGGCGCCCTCGCTGGTCACAAGCCAGCGCTGCCCCTCCGGGATCTCCGCAAGCTTTTCACGCACAGGCTCCCCGATCGCCTTGATGCGAGCCGAATAATCCGCTGCGTTGGTGTTGTAGGTCTCCGCATTGTCCGGATCCACCTCCACGAGCGCCTTGCGGATGTTCTCCACATAGATCACCGCATTCGACGGCGACATCCACGCATGGGGATTCGGCTTGCCGGTGTAGGGGCCTTCGGAAATCCCTACCGGCGTAATCCCCTCCGTGAGCACCGCTCCCGGAACATCCTTCACATTCGCGAAAAATTTCTCAAACCAGAGCTCCAGGTTCATCCCGTTCCACAGCACCAGATCCGCCTGCTGCGCCTTGACGATATCCTTGGGCGTCGGGTCGTAGCCATGGATCTCAGCACCGGGCTTGGTGATCGATTCCACGATGGCCGCATCCCCAGCCACCTCCCGCGCCATGTCCGCGATGATCGTGAAACTCGTCACCACACGCTTCTTGCCACCCGTTTCTGATTTCCCTTTTCCCGAACAGGAAATGGAACCCAGCGAGGCGAGCAGAATCCCGCCGCAGAGCAGGCCAGCGATGACAGTTTTCCAAAAATTCCTTCGAAGCATTTTATTTTTCATATCCTTGATGTGCCGTTGTTTGTTTCAACTTAAAAAATTAGCCGAGGCTAAACCCTTGATCAAAATTTTGCGCTGATTCCCACGAAAGGGGTGAAATCCTCAGAGTCGTTGCTCAGGCCGAGCCTGACTCCGCCGTCGAGCTGAAGGGTTTCGGTCACGCCATAGGTGAGGCCGGAATTGAAGTAATGTTCCGATGACGCTTCCGATCCCTCGCTGTAAACCGCCACCACCTCAAGGAACATCCCGAGTTTTTCAGTGAGCGAACGGGCTGCGGTGGCACTGGCAAGAAAGGCGAAATGATGGCCGTCACCGAATTCGTCGGCGACCACATCGACCTCCGCCTGAACCCCATGGCTCCATCCGCCCGCCCCCCCGAATCCGAACGGGACGATGATGCCGCCCTCCATTTCATCGCTGCTGATGCCATCGGCACCGGTCGGGAGCTGGATGAACGGCATGACGGCGAGCGCCGTTTCACCGCCGTCGTTTCCCCACAGATTCCTTTTCACCCGGGTCTGGAAGTCGCCAAAACCCTCAGCGCCCCCGGATATGTGATTGTAGAGCGGCAGCACGAACTGCACATCGGTCGAGGCGTCCAATCCGAACTTCGCGTTCAATTCACCGAGGCCGTAGGAACTCTGCCCGCCATCCCGCGTGATTGCGGCGATCTCCATCTCGAACTGGAAATGCCCGGCATCCACCGTGTAGGGACTCTCCGTTGTGTCCGGCCTGTCCGTGCTCAGGGGGCGGAGTATTTCCCCTTGGGCTGACAGCGTGGCAACCGCCGCCGCTGCGGCCATCATTAGTACCGTCGTTGACGCGATTGTTTTCATACGGGCAATAAATAGCCCGCACTAAAAAACTTAGGCAAGGCTAATTTTTGGAATCTTCACCCGAATGGGAACCCCGACTTTATTTCTTTTGCGCAGGCTGCTTCACCTGATCGGAACCGTTGTCATCGGGGAGCATCAGGGGAACGCTGACCGGATAGTCGGACTGATCACGCATTTCCTGAGTGGCATCGGCCGGATGGGTCTTGTCGCCCTCCCCGGCTTTCATGAAAAGATAAACCGCAGCGAACAATGCTGCCAACGAACCCGCCCACACGGCCACTGTTTGTAAAGTACGCTTGCCCCCGGAGTTCCTTGCTCGCCATTTGCCGGAACTAGGATCCCAATTCGGAACCTCCGCCTTCTTCTTGATTTTCTTGCGCTTTGCCCTCGTCCGCTTCTCCCCGCGCGATTCCGGATCCTCTTCCGCAAAATCGACTTTCTGCAAGGGAGCCATGAGCGGAGCCGACTCATCACCTTCCTTAGGAATTCTAAGCATCCGCTGACAGGAAGGGCATATGATCCCTTCGCCGTCGTGATCTCTAGGAACGCGGAACACAAAACGGCAATCCGGACAGACAAAGCCGCTCCAACGCCTGGACTTCACTGAATCTGTCTCGCTCACTTCCACGACCCGAAACTGCCTCCATTTCCACACCGAAAGCAAGCCCCGGCTCAGCACCGTTCCACGTAAATCCTGCCCGCCCGCCGTCTCAGCCTTCCTCTGCCGGGGAGATTCACGCTGGCCGCGCCATCCAGCTCCGCCATAGCGACACATCTTCCCAGCAGATCCCCACTGATCTTCGCAATACCGTGGCGTTTAAGAAAAATCGCCATCACCTCCGTCTGCAAGGCGGCGGGCAGTGAACGGAACACTTTAAGGTGCAGCCGTCCCTGCGGATCAAGAGCATCCGCCCTTTCCGCCGCCCACCCAGCGATCTCGCGCAGCCCCCCGTCCATCTCAGCCGCCCTCACCAGCATTGCGGTAACATCGCGCCCGGCAATCGCGTCCAGCAATGGCAGCGCCTCATTCCTCAGCCGGTTCCTCACCACATCGCATTCCGCATTGCTTGCGTCCTCACGCCATTTGAAACCATGCGCCTCCATCCATACGGCCAACTCCACTTTCCGCAAACCAAGCAGCGGCCTAACCACCTCCATCTCCCTGCCGCCCATCTTGATTTTTTTTGAAACCTGCATCCCCCGGCAACCGTGCGATCCCCGCATCAGGTTCCACAAAACCGTCTCCGCCTGATCATCCGCATGATGCGCCAGCATCAGCCGCCCACAGCGATGTTTCTTCCCACACTGACCGAAAAAAACATGCCTCGCCCGCCGCGCCGCCGTCTCCAGCGATTCGCCACCCTCTGCCATAAGCTTCCTCACATCCGCTTTCCCCAGCTCCACCTTAAAACCCATTTCCCCCGCCACCCGTTTCACAAACCGCGCATCCCCCGCTGATTCCCTACCCCTCAGCCCATGATCCAAATGGCATACCACAACATCACGAAAACCCTGCTCGTTTAGCAAGTGCAGCAACGCCATCGAATCCATCCCCCCCGATACCCCAACCAGCCACCGCTTCCTCCGCGAAGCTGTGGACAACCAGGCGATCTTCACTTCGATGTTCAATGTTCAGCGTTCAATGTTCGATGTTCCGTTCACAAACTCCATCATCTTTCCGGAAACAGGATGGGTGAAACAAAGTTTCCACGCCTCAAGCTCCATCGGAGCATCTTCCACCCCAAGCGTCTGAGTGTCGCCCATCACCCCATCTAACAGATAACACGGATCCCCCACGACCGGGAAACCCAGCTCCCACAGATGCACCCGGATCTGGTTCGTCCGCCCGCTGCCCAGCTTCGCCTCCAGCCATGCCGTCCCATCCGCACACCTTTCCTTCACAGAAAAATCCGTCCGCGCCGCAAGCCCATCCGCCTCATCCACCACGCGTCCACCCGGCCCCACAGGCTCCGCCGAAATCGCAGACTCACACACCTTCTCATCCCACTCCGGATGACCCTGCACCCGCACCCGGTAGATTTTTTCCACCGTCCCTTCGAGAAACTGCCGTTGCAAAAGCCTGCAATAATGCCGCGTCCTAGCAAACAGCACCAGCCCACGCGTATTCGCATCCAGCCGGTGCACGGGCCTCAGATATTTCGGCTCATACACCTGGTTCATGAGATGCTGGAGGGTATTGCGGTGATACCTGCCGCTCGCATGCATCGGCAGCGGCGCGGGCTTTTCGACGACCACCACCGCCTCATCATCCCACACAATACGGATGCCCCGCGCCACATCCGGCTCCACCTCGGGCGGGAAAACCTGCAAGATCCGCTCCCCCGCCCTCACCACATGATCCATCCCCCGCACCTTCCCGCCGTAGCTCACGAACCTCCCCTCCGCGCACCTCTGCTCCCACTCATCCCGCGATACCTGCGGAAACTGATCCACCAGCAAATCCCCCAGCTCCCACCTGTCATACTTCGCCGAGACATTCACCGGCCTCCTGTTTTCCTGCCCCACCGACCCCGGCAAAACCTCGCACACCGCATCAAGTTTCCCCTGCGCCACCGCAATCCGCTCCGCCATCTTCTCCGGCTCAGCCCTGAAACAATGCGGACAGGTTTTCCCCTCCACATATCTAACATCCTCCTGATCCTCGGCATCCAGCGGAGCCTGGCACGCATAGCAAACCGCCGTATCCGTCTCCCTCAGCGCCGGATCAACCCCCACCCGCTGGTCGAACACAAAGCACTCCCCATCGTAGTGATCCCCCCCGCACTCCTCGAAATATTTCAAAATCCCCCCATCAAGCTGGTACACATTCTTGAACCCCTCCATCTCCATGAAAGGCCCCGCCTTCTCACAGCGGATCCCGCCGGTGCAGAACATCACCACCGTCTCGTCCTTCATCGCCTCCGGCAGTTCCCTAACAGCTTTCGGAAACTCCCGGAACGTCCGGATATCCGGCACCACCGCGCCCTTGAAAGTCCCGAGCTTCACCTCGTAGTCGTTGCGCGTATCCAACAGCGTGATTTTCCGCCCCTCGTCCAGCCACCGCTTCAGCTCTTTCGCGGAGAGCTTAGGCGAAGTCTTCTTCCCCGGCTCCACCCCCTCAATCCCAAACGAAATGATCTCCTTCTTGATCCTCACCAGCATCCTCCGGAACGGCTGATCCTCGCTCTCACTCACCTTCCCCTCGAAATCCCCCAGCCCCGGAATCTGCCGCAGCCTCTCCATCACCTTCGAAACCGCCTCCCCCGGCCCCGCCACGAAAAGGTTCACCCCCTCCACACTCAGCAAAATCGTCCCTTTCAGCCCCACGCCCTTGCAAAGCGCAATCAGCTCCTCACGCAGCTCCTTCAAGCCCGCCAACTCCACAAACCGGTATGCCGCCAAATTCGTAACCATCTCCGTCCCGGAAACCTGCCAACCGTGGCGGCGGTTTGCAACCGCCCAGCCAAACAAAAACCAGAGGGTCAGGGGTCAGGGGTCAGGGGTCAGGGGTCAGGGGTCAGGGGTCAGGGGTCAGGGGTCAGGGGTCAGGGGTCAGGGGTCAGGGGTCAGGGGGCAGGCGTCAGGGAACAGGC
>Ga0163144_10008376_pt1 | contig 22390 bp, 22 predicted proteins | sample OliLak19BULKMAT1_FD_123175 | JGI IMG/M metagenome (GOLD analysis project Ga0163144, IMG submission 123175) | Freshwater microbial mat bacterial communities from Lake Vanda, McMurdo Dry Valleys, Antarctica - Oligotrophic Lake LV.19.BULKMAT1 | ecosystem: Environmental > Aquatic > Freshwater >... | reverse complement strand
TATCTGCAAGAACCCGGGCTATGCCAGGTTTGTACAACTAAAACCCGGTAACTACACATTTGAAATTATGGCTGCCAATGCAGATGGAGTGTGGAGCAAAGAAGCTAAACAACTGCAGATAAAAATAAATGCTGCGTGGTGGCAGCAAAGCTGGTTTAAGATGCTATTAATTTTTTTAATAGTTACTGGCATACTAATTTCCATCCGGATATATATTAAACAAAAACTGTACAGACAAAAGGTGCTGATGGAAAAGCAACAGGCCATTATACAGGAACGGGAACGCATCATTGCCGACTTGCATGATGATGTGGGCGCTACACTCAGCAGTATGTATATCTATGGCGACCTGGCGGGGGAAGTATGGGAAACAAAACCGCAACATAGTAAGGACATGGTGAGTAAGATAACCACCCAGGCGAAAGAACTGATGAACAGGATAGGTGATATTGTATGGAGCCTGAAACCCTTCGGCGAAGATAAAAACACCCTGACTGGAAGATTGAAGAATTACAGCAATGAACTGCTGGCCTCAAAAAGCATCGAATGTGAATTTAGTATTGATGAAGCTGCCAGTAACAGCATCATTAACCCGGTGGCCAGGAAGAATATATTATTTATTGCCAAAGAAGCGATGAATAATATTGCCAAATACAGTAAAGCGTCAGTGGCATCGGTAAGTCTTCACCAGGTAAATGATGAAGTAATTCTGGAAATAAAAGATAATGGTATTGGCTTTGACAAAGCTTTGTTGAAACCCGGAAACGGACTAAAGAATATGGAACAACGCTGTTCATTATTGAATGGCCAATGCAAAATTGAAACAACGCCTGGTGGCGGAACACTTATTACCTGTTCTTTTCCCATAGCTATAATTAGCCATGCCGGATAAATACATTGTACTTTAATTTTGCAGCATGATAAGAATTACAGTGTATGATGATAATAAAGCAAGGAGGGAAAGCCTGCAGGCTTTTTTGCAATTAAACAATGAGATGGAGTATGCCGGAAGTTTTGAAAACTGCAACACTATAGTAGAAGATATTACCGCTACCAGGCCCGATGTAATACTGATGGATATTGAAATGCCGGGCACAGACGGCATCACCGGGGTTGCCATTGCAAAAAAGCATTTCCCCCAGGTAAAAATCATCATGCAAACAGCATTTGATGATGATGATAAAGTATTTGCTGCTATACGTGCCGGTGCCGAAGGTTCTATTTTAAAAACAGCATCGGTTACACAAATAGCCCAAAGCATTGATAATGTAATAAATGGCGGTGCCGGTATGAGTCCATCCATAGCATTAAAAGTTATGCGGTTCTTCAGTCAGCCAGCAACTGCTGTTGTGCCCGAATATAATCTTACAGCAAAAGAAAATGAAACACTGCAATATCTCACAACCGGCCTTAGCTATAAAATGGTAGCTGATAAAATGGGTATCAGCTATTTTACCGTAAATAACCATGTAAAAAAAATTTACGAAAAACTACAGGTACACTCCCTGGGCGAAGCCATTGCACTGGCGTATAAAAGTAAACTGGTATAAAAGAAACGCAGCCAAAACCCATAAAAAAAGCCACATTTGGCTGAAGATTTTTATAACTCCATTTTGGTAAATAAATCTTCGCCGCTTATAACCGTATCTACCAAACCTATACTATGCTCATTTTTATGCAGGCCAAATGGTGTTATTAAGGCCCAAAATAATTGCTTACGGGTTTTTGTTTGCAGCTTAAACTGTGTGGCTTTTTGGCGTAATGCAGTGGCATATTCTTTATCAATAGTAAAACTGTCGCTGTAAAATTTCATTTCACAAAGGTTAATGGACTGGTCCCGGCGGTCTATTACCAAATCAATTTGTGCAGCAGCGTTTTTCCAGGCATTGGCTTGTGTGTGTATAGCATGTATGCCAATAGCTTTTTCCACCGCCTCCAGGTGTTTTATACAAAGCGATTCAAAAGCAAGCCCACTCCAGCTTTTATAAGCCGGCGTATCACTCAGCCGCAGCCAGGTACCCTTGCCGCCCCTGCGGTTAGGTTCCATAAATTTGATATAGAAAAGCGAATACTCATCCGTCAATTTATAGATAGCATCTTTTAATTTCTTTCCAAATGGAATATATGGTGTGATAAACCCGCCTGAACTCAACTCTTCCAGCAAACTGCTGGCCGTGCCCCCACTTTGCAGTTTGCAGGTTTTAATGATTTCATTCCGGCTAAGGCCCATGGGTTTATTCGCCAATGCCTTTATCACTTTAATATGCCTGTCGGCCTCATCAAACAATGCCCTGTACAGATCGGTAAACTCATTATATAAAAAACCGTTTTTTGAAAAACAGGCTGCATCAATTATCTGGGCAGTACTTTGCCCGGCAGTTACCTGTTCCAGATACATAGGTACGCCGCCAAAGGCCATGTACAGTTGTATAAGCTGATAATAAATAAGGTTGACTTTGCGGCTTTTCAAAAATAATTCCGTTTCATACAGGCTGAATGGTTGCAGCGCAATTTTATGTGTAATGCGGTTATGCAGGCCGCCTTTATTACGTACTATGTTTTGTATCATCCAGCTGGCCGCAGAGCCACACAAAATTACCATCATATTGGGGTGATGAGCCGCATAGCTGTTCCAGAAAGTTTCGAAGGCTGCCAGAAAGTTTGATTTGGGAGTTTGCATCCAGGGAAATTCATCTAAAAAAATGACTAATTTTTTGCTGCGTTTTTTCTTTAGCAAGGAAGCCAGGATGTTAAAAGCGGCAAACCAGTCAGCCGGTACCGGCAAGGGCAGTTTATTGTTTAACTGAACAGAAAGAGCGGCTGTAAATTTCTCCAGTTCTACTTCGGTGGTTATATTATGTATGCCATAATACTGGAAGCTGATGCGGTCTGACATATAGCTTTTTATAAGGTAGGTTTTGCCAACCCGCCGCCTGCCATATACCGCTACTAAAGATGCTTTATTATCTTCGAAAGCCTTATCCAGTATATGTTTTGCATCATGCCGCCCTATTATTTCTGCCATAATATGTGTTATTATTATCAGCCAAATGTACAATTTTTTATGAGATTTGGCTAAAGATAAACAACCCATCTACAGCCAAAACTGTTATTTTTCGTACGATTTGGCTGAAGATTTTACTGGTAAGACAGTACCTGTTTATCAATTTTAAGTCTGCATTAATTGCCCCTCAAAGAAACCCAAATAGCTACTATTAGCTATTTGCCGGCGTTGTTTAGTTATTGATTTTTACAATCAAATCAATTAAACCAACAACAATGAAACAGCTACTCCTTTTTATTGCAGCCATTTTTACAGGCATTAGTTTACAGGCCACCATACGTACCGTAAGTAATAACCCAACTAACTTAGCTCAGTTTAACACCATACAGGCAGCTATTGATGCTAGTGCAGTTAGTGGTGATACGGTGTATGTACACGGCAGCCCCATTGATTATGCAGGGTTTACTATTACTAATAAACAAATTACTGTTATCGGACCCGGCTGGGCTCCTGATAATACACTTCCGTTAATAGCTACTATAGCCGGTTCCAGTACAAATATTACTGGAACTGCCAGCAGCGGAACAGAAATAAATGGATTGTTTTTTTCCGGGGCTACTTTTCACTATCAGGGAGGAATAAATATGAATAACATTCGCATTATACGCAACAGGTTTGGAGCCTGTAGGTTTTATTCCAACGTTGGAGGTGGAGGTGGCACATATACCGGTTGGCGTTTTGAAGGAAATTATTTCGACAATTCGGATGTTAATGGTAATGGCACCTTTGTGAACTGTATTTTTCAAAATAATATTTTTAACCTGAATTGTTGTGTTTCTGCCAGCATTGGAGGGTTTATTAATGCTGTAAACGTTCTTATTGACCATAACCTTTTTTATGGCCCTGCCAGTCCCGGTACAAATAATGTTTTTTGGCCCAGCTCCGTTAGTTTTCTTACCATCACCAATAATATTTTTGTAAACCGAAATGCAGCCTTTGGTAACAGTAATAGCGTATTCAACAACAATATTACTTTCAATGCCGGCGATAACTCTCCGTGGTTAGCCAACGGTAATATTAACAGCGGTGGCAACATCAGTAACCAGGACCCCCAGATGGTAAACCAGGCAGCAGTAAATGCCGGCACGGCGAATCCTTTATTAAATTTTACCATTGCAGCAGGCCCTGCCAATAATAGCGGCAGCGACGGAAAAGATATGGGTCTGCTATACGATGCCAACAGTAGCCTTAACTGGCTATCCAGCCGCACCAGCCGTTTGCCATTTATTTTTAGTATGAATGTGGCCAACCCAACCATACCGGCAGGTGGTACTTTAAACATAACCATTGAAGCCAGAAAAAATAATTAACCAGCTAAAAATTATCATTATGAAAAAAATAATTTTAGCGGTGAGTTGCTGGCTGCTGTTTCAGCAGTGCTGCATTGCACAGGGTTTTAGTAAGGCAGAATATTTTTTTGATACCGACCCCGGTGCTGGCAATGGCACAGCTATCTCTTTAACAGGAACATCCGATACAATTAATTTCTCAGCGGCAATTCCCACAACTTCGCTTTCGCAGGGCTTTCATTTACTTGCTTTGCGGATGCAGCATAATGACGGCAAGTGGGGTTTGTTTGAAAAAAGAGGGTTTTATATTTATGCTGCCGCCACAGGCGCTGCATATATAACAGCCGCTGAATATTTTTTTGATGCCGATCCCGGTGTTGGCAACGGCACAGCTGCATCAGTAGGTGCAAGTGGGGCAATAGTAAATTTCACCGCCAATATCCCAACTTCTTTACCGGTTGGGTTTCACATCCTGGCTATACGTACTAAAGATGCAGATGGCAAATTGGGGTTGTTTGAAAAGAGAAGTTTTTATGTACTGCCACCGGCAAGCGGTATGGGCTTTGTTGTATCCGGTGAATATTTTTTTGATACCGACCCTGGCGTAGGCAACGGACTTCCTTTCAATTTTGCAACACCTGGCAATATAGTAAACCAGACATTAGGCCTGGTAGTACCCGTTCCAACCGGGCAGGGAAATCATTTAATGGTATTACGGGTAAGGGATGCCAATGGTTACTGGAGCCTGTTTGACACTGCAAGAACCATTACTGTTTTTGGTGTACTTCCCCTGCATTTATTAAATTTTACCGGTAAAAAAATAAATAATAATACTTTGCTGGAATGGAAAACAGAAAATGAAGTAAATGTAAATCGGTTTGAAATTCAACGTAGTGATGATGGACAAAGTTTTGTAACTGTTGGTACAGTATTGCCTGGCAGCGCTTCGTACTCATTTACTGATGCAGGTGTTTTCAACAGTAAATCAATAGTGTTCTATCGGTTAAAATCTATTGATGATGATGGCAAGTTTACTTACTCCAATATCATCAGACTAAGCAGCCAATTAACTACGCAGCTATCAGTATTTCCTAATCCGGTAAAAGATGTGGTTGCTGTAAGTGGTTTGAAACAAAACGGTCATCTACTTTTATTCTCGGCAGAAGGGAAACTATTACAACAGCAAAAGGTAGCAGTACAATCCACTACCATCAATATGAGCAGCTATAAAGCAGGAGTGTATATGTTACAATACCAAATAAATGGGGAAATATTCAATCAAAAAATTATAAAACAATAATTCGTACCAGGCTTATTGCTATAAATTTTTCAAAGAGAAACCGGATGTCTTTCTAACGAAAGTATTCGGTTTTTTTATTTCCGTGAGGAGGGTTTTTAGCCCCCGCTGCGTCAAAGCCTGCACCAGTATTTTTCTGAAACCCGGGAAAACGAAGTACTTTAAACTTTTAATTAAAGCGCCTGTCTTAGGTCACCACCAAAAGCCCCACCATGACAAAAGCCACTATGTCCGTTATAACAGGCTTCTTGTTCCTTTTTCTTTTTATAGCCTGTAATAAAAATACTGGTGACAGCAGTCCTGCACCTGTTGACCCGGTAGCCGCTGTACTGAATTTACCCGCTATCCCGTTCAATTATGCCAACATCGCCCAACCAGGTTACCTGGCATCACCACCCATACAAGCCCAGGTAAATACACCAGTCGGTAATCCGATTACAGATAATGGTGCTACCCTGGGCCGGGTGCTCTTTTACGATAAGAGCCTTTCGATCAACAATACTATTTCCTGTGCTTCCTGTCATAAACAGCTCAATGGATTCTCTGACCCCGTTGCAAAAAGCCTGGGATTTAATGGCGGGCTGACAGGCAGGAATTCTATGTCATTAATTGATGCAAAATATTACCCCAATGGACGCTTTTTCTGGGATCAGCGGGCCACCACTCTGGAAGATCAAACGTTGATACCTATCCAGGATATGGTAGAAATGGGGATGACCTTACCACAACTAGAAGCGAAGTTGAAATCCCTGGCCTATTATCCTTCGCTCTTTACAAAAGCATTTAATGATCCCAATATTACCAGCGCCCGGATATCGCAGGCACTTTCTCAGTTTGTTCGTTCAATTGTTTCCTTTCAATCAAAATATGATGCAGGCCGTTCCACTTTTCCTACGGCACCTGCCCCTCCTCCTAATGCTGTATTTCCCAATTTCACAGGTCAGGAAAATCGCGGCAAGGAAATTTTCCTCACTAATCTTGGCGGTTGTGCACCCTGCCATGGTACAGAAACATTTACCGCTCCCGAGGAAAAAAATAATGGTTTAGATATGGCCACTACCGATCGGGGATTTGGTGCAATAGCCAGCAATGTTGTGTTGGACGCAACTTTTAAAGTAACAACACTCCGTAATGTGGGGTTAACAGCACCGTATATGCATGATGGACGTTTCACTACGCTTGAGCAGGTAGTTGAACATTACAGTAGTGGTGTAAGAAATCATCCCAACCTGTCTCCACAGCTTAGACTACCCGGGGGTCAGCCGCGCCTGATCAATTTATCAGCACCCGATAAAGCTGCGCTGGTAGCTTTCCTGAAAACACTTACTGATGTAAATGTGACCACGGATACCAACTATGCCAATCCATTTATGTAAGACCCTGTTGCCGCAGGTGATTATTAGCAGTCGGCGAAGTTGTGCTTAAGGAAATAGGGGTCATGGTTGCTCCTTTTTATTTGCCCTTAGCATCTCCGGGTATCCACATTTCTTAGCCAGCGCATTAACGGCCATTGTTATACGATTTACTTTGGTCCGTTCTGTTTTGGCATCATCGATCCATTTGCTGAAGTACCGCTGGTGCGAACCGGTCAGTGTTTGAAAAAAAACCTGTGCCCTGGGTTCATCCTCCAGGCAATCCATAAAATCCTTACTAAAAATAAATTCACTTTTATCCTCTGTTAACTGAACTTTTACCGTAGCGCCCTGCTTCTTTCCAATTGCTTTCCGCAGGGCTGCATTCAATACAAAAATAAAACGGCCCCCTCCCATGGGTAGTAAGGATACCCTTTTGACAGGGTAAGTATCCAGCTTTCCTTTTACTTTGAACTCCTTTCGGTTCCCCGGTTTTAACTCCTGTGCCAAATCCGGCGGCACTTCAAAATAGGTCCAGCCGGTTTTTTCTCCCTGCTGGGCAAATCGTTTTATCGTTGCAGTAAATTGAACCATAACAGACAGTCAAATGAATTAATTTCAGTAATCGTTTCCCTGGTATAAAACTACAAACAGTTCATCTTACAATCAATTGCTATGAAAACAAAAAGTAAATTTTCTGCGGCATTCGAAAAATTTTCTGCCAAAATTACCAAAGCCACCGGCAGTTCAACTGCTTTTGTGCTGGCCTTTGTTATCGTTATTGTATGGGCCATCACCGGCCCCATCTTCAACTTTTCCACTACCTGGCAACTGGTGATTAATACCGGTACCACGATCATCACTTTTCTGATGGTCTTTATCATCCAACAATCCCAAAACAAAGATACCATAGCGATACAGCTAAAGTTAAATGAACTCATTGCTGCCAGTGCTACTGCCAGCAACCGGCTGATCAATGTAGAAGACCTTACTGCAAAAGAGCTGGAAACGCTGAAGAAATTTTATGTACAACTGGCAGAACTGGCAAAAAAAGAAATGGATATTCACAAAACTCATTCGATAGACGAAGCGGCCAATATACACCAGCTGAAGAAGGGGCAACTAAAAAAATAGGATGTATTCGGTAAAGGCGGGCTGAGGTACAGCTTTGTCTGCATGCGAACTCCGGGTTAGGATTTTGAATTGGATAAATTTTGCAACTTTAATTCATGACAGCTATCGTAATAGATAAAAAGAAATATGTGCTGGTTCCTGAAAAAGAATACCGGACATTGCAAAAAAAAACCCTTAAAACAAAATCAGAAAAATTATTATCTGTTGCTCAGGCAAGAGCTTACAGTAAAAAATTGATCAGGAATGGGCAGCAGAAAAATAACCAAAAGGAAAGCTGCTACCAGCAATATTGCTGCTATGGCCTGGTATATTAAATCAAAAGGCATGCTGGTTACTGGTGAAAAGTTTGCTTATGATGTATATGATTATTTTCTAAAGCTGGCTAATAACAGGAAGTCTTATAGAATATTTCGTGAACCAGCACGGGCTGAATTAGGCTATAAATGTATCCCGTATAAAAAGAAATATACAATTGTGCTGATTGAATAAATCAATGAAATCGTCATTTGTGAATTCATTACTTCAAAACTTATTCACTGGTAATGTTGATTTTGCAGGCATTCAGCCATAAAAAAGCTAAGCCACCGGGGTAGCTTAGCCTTTATCATTCTATCCAATAATAGTTTAGTCTTTCTTTACTTTTCGTTCTCCTGTTTCGCCATCAATTTTTACTTTATTGTCACCATCTTTTATTGTAACATCCCCATCTTTCTCTATTTCCGTTTTATGATCCCCGTCTTTGTACTCTACACCACCATTTGCATCAATTTCTAATTTTTCGTCTTCGTCATACACATATTTATTATCACTGCCAAGCACGACGTGACCGTTGATCACTTTTCCCGTTTTGCCGTAGATCGTATCCTTTTTCTTCGTGTCTACATAGATGTACGGCACTTCTCCCGTTTCCTTATTGACCATGAACCCGGTTACTCCATCCTTTTCTATTTCAATAGACTTCCCGGTAGATAAATCTACAAACCGGTCTTTGCTGTCTGAACAAGCCCAGCCAATTGCCACAAGAACTGAGAAAGTCAGCAATCCTAATAATTTTTTCATATTTTAAATTTTCTTTAAGAAGCCAACTATCAGGCCATTCTTTTGTTTGCTACAGAATAGATATTTTCACCGTTGAAATGTGGCGTTGTAGACAAATTTCTACACCTACCAGGCAATTGTCTATAAATTACCAGCATGCGAAGCAAACTATTCCCCGTTCTTTTTATCGTACTATATTTTTTATCTCCTTTTGCCAGTGCGCAGGTTGGGCGAAACGGCGGAGATGTTACGATTACTATAAAAATCATCAATCAAAAAAAAGAGCCGCTGGCTTTTGCTTCCGTTACGATTACCAATAGGCTTGACAATAACCTGGTTATAAAAAAAGCTGCAGATAGCAGTGGAACTGTTCAGTTCAGGCTGGCAAAAAATAATCAATACAGCGTTAGTATCAGTTCTGTCAATTACCTCCCCATTGAAAAAGGAATCTCCACTTCCGGCAACGAGGTGAGTTTCAATTTTGTGGCAGAACCTGTTGGAAAAACATTGGAAACTGCTGTTGTTACTTCCAAAAAACCGTTGATGAAACAGGAAGATGATAAACTGATTGTTGATCCGGAGAACCTGGTAGAAGCTTCTACAAGCGGTTTCGAGGTAATTGAGAAAACACCGGGCCTTTTTGTGGACCAGGATGGAAATATTTATATCAGCAGCCTGACACCTGCCACGGTACAGATCAATGGACGCAATATGAAAATGAGCGCTGCTGACGTAGCCACTTTATTGAAAAGTTTACCGCCGAATGCCATTTACCGGATCGAGGTATTAAAAACACCTTCTGCCAAATACGACGCTTCAAGTAGTGGTGGTATTGTAAACGTGCTATTGAAAAAAGGAGTAAAGATAGGTATGACCGGTAGTGTGAACGGTGGAGGGCAACAGGGTGTGTATGGTAACCAGTTCGTTGGTTTTAATCTCAGCAATAACGATGGCAAAAAAAGTTCGACCATCAGCCTGAACTTCAGTAAGCGTAACAATTATGAAAAAATAGTGACGGACCGTTTATTTGCACCGGATTCTATTTTAAATCAGCAGGCGTATACTACCTACCCTACCAATGTGTATTTTGCAAGTTATGGCCTCTCGTTTGCCGCTGGGAAAAAATGGGATCTGGACTTTAGTACCAGTGCCAGCCTCAATGATTTTGATAATAAAACCAGCACCCAAAATGCGATCAAAAGAATAAGTACAGCACAAACCCTGACCGATAACCTGAACACGACCAGTAATGACGGCAGCTCTTTCAACTACAGGATCGGGCTGGAAGGAAAAATGAAGATCGATTCCATGGGATCAGAATGGTCGAATGATATTTTATATAGTTACACAAAAAACAATACTGAACAATTTTTTGGCACCTATAATAATAATTCTTTTTTACAACTGCGGGGTGGAGATGGCACGGGTAATAACCAGCGGAATTTATATACTGCCGTCTCGGACCTGAAAGTAAAAATGAAAAAGAAGTTTACACTGGAAACCGGTCTAAAAACTTCTTTCCTTACGTACCAGAGTATCACTGATTATTTTAAAGAACAGCCTGTTGGCAACCGGCAGAAAGATCCCAACCGAACCAATACGTTCAATTATAAAGAAAATATCAATGCCTTCTATATCCAGGGCTCAAAAACATTGGGAAAAGATTTTGTCATCAAAGTGGGAACCCGGTTGGAAAATACAAATATGGAAGGTAGACAAATCATTCCCACCGATACAACGTTCGGCCTCCACCGAACCGACCTGTTCCCTTATATCTACCTCAGTAAAAATCTGATAAAGATCGCCGGTTTTGATTTACGGGCTTATTTAGTTTACCGCCGTACCATTAACCGGCCGGTATATGAGCAGTTAAATCCTTTTTCCAAATATGTGGATGAATTCCTTTCTGAGATCGGGAATCCTTCATTGCGTCCCCAGTTCAACCAGAATTATGAAGCCAATATCAGTGTTGATGAAAGACCCATTCTTGCAGTGGGTATAAATGAAACCACCGATATTTTTACCAACGTTGTTTATCAAAATGGTAACCAGGCTTTCCGTACCTATGATAACCTGGGCAAAAATAGGGAATGGTATTTCCGTGGTCTCGGTGCTATTCCTCCGGGCGGGCGGTATTTCTTTGTATTGGGTGCGCAGTATAATCATAATTTCTACGAGGGCTTATATGAGAACAAACCGCTTTCTTTCAAAAAAGGCACCTGGACCTTTTTTACATACCAGACCTTTAAAATTGATAAACGTTCAGTGATAACCCTCAATGGTTTCTACCGGTTAAAAGGGCAACAACAATTTTATGAGCTTACCACTTTTGGTGCACTCAACAGCAGCATCAACAGGAAATTCCTCAAAGAGAAATTAGTAGTTACACTCAGTATTAGTGACATGTTTGCTACAAATAAAAATAATTTTACTATTAAGCAGGGTTCGGTGAATGCCAGCGGGTTCCGGCAATCAGATACCCGCCGGGTAGGCATTAACCTAAGGTACAATTTTGGGATCCGTAAAAAAGAAGAAAATAATAATATGTTCAACGCGGAGCCGCCGGTAGCCAACTAGTTAATAATAACCTAACAAAATAAATCAAGTTAAGTCCGTCAATTACCCTTATCTTTGTGCTGTTAATTTGAGCGATAAGAGCATTCTAAGTAAGTGAACGATTTTTTCTGCTACGCCCTAATCCTTAGTTTATCGAAGGATCTGCTAATAGTTAGTCTTCTTTACCCTTGCGTTATTCTCAAGTATTTTTAAAAGTTAATTTATTATTTACATGAACATTTATGTTTCAAACTTAAGTTTCGCCGTAGTTGACGAAGACTTAAAAAGTTATTTTGCTGAGTACGGAGAAGTGACTTCAGCTAAAGTTATTATGGATAAATACACAAACCGCAGCAAAGGCTTTGGTTTCGTGGAAATGAGTGATGATGCAGCTGCTCAAAAAGCAATTGCTGAACTGGATGGTGCTACTGTTGATGGACGTTCTATTAAAGTAAGTGTTGCCAAGCCAAAAGAGGAAAGGCCTGAAAGAGGCGCACGCCCTGCTTACTCAAATAATCGTTGGTAATATGCTACCGGGTATCGAAAAGGGTGCCGGTTAAACAGTAACAACTGATTCTATTGTAAAAGCCCCGTTCAGGCAACTGAGACGGGGTTTTTATCTTTAGCAGGTAGTTATAAAAAAATCCCGTCTCTTTTCGAAACGGGATCGTCAGCTCTATATATATAAATTCAATTATGCTCTTTGCTTTGTCTTGCCGGCTGCTTTCTTAACCGCAGGCTTGCTCTTGGTCTTTTTGATCGCAGCATCCAATGCAGCACTCAGGTTGGTAAAAGTGGGCTTCAATGTAAATGGAACATCGTTAATAAAGAAAGCGGGAATTTCTTTCACGCCCCGGTTAATCCCTTCTTTCAGATCGTCCTGTACCTGCCAGCCATACACACCATTGACTAATTCATCGAGGAATTTTTTATTATTCACCCCTGCTTCTTTACTGTGCAGCTTTAAGCTCGTTGTTCCGAGGTTACGACGATTTGCAAAAAGCACATTGTGCATTTCCCAAAACTTTCCTTCCTGTCCAGCAGCAACAGCCGACTCACTCGCTTTGAGACTGCGCTGGTGAATCAATGTAAGGGGGAAGTGACGAAACTGAAATCTTATCTTTCCTTCATACTCTTCCAGTAATTGTTTTACGATCTCGTTGACCTTCGCACATTCTTCGCTCTCATACTCCCCAAATTCCACAAGGGTAACAGGGGCATCAATATTGCCCACAAACATTTCTTTCGGTTCAATAATAATTACATCGTCTTTCTTAAAAGCCATTTTAGTACTCCTTTTTTTCAGCTCATCCCCTTACCTGGTTCTGAACTTCTTTAATCTTAAACAAAATCCCCGCCATTTGGTTGAAAAAAGGCATTTCTGCCAATCCGGCACAATCGGTAAGCGGTTGAAGATAATATTTTTCTACACCTTGCCAAATCGAGTTATCAGTAATTTGCTAACACGAAAATAATATATTGATAATCAGTCATTTATATTTAAAAATAAAGATTCGCACACCCTTTAATTCGTTGTTGTTACAATCTCCCCTGAGCAACAGCACAAATAATAACATTTAGGCCAGGATATCTATCTTCCTGGTGAAATATATCCTTCCTTTTTTGTTTCTCTAAAAAGTTTGCCGGCATAGTTTTTTATTGATTTTTTTTAGAAAGAATACTGTTTAGTATAGCCTGAAAACTAGTTTTTTTGACCAGGTTTCAGTCCTGAGAAATGGCTTGGGTATCCTTGCCCTGCTTAATTAAGCACCTTGATTATCAATATTTTACTTCTATTATTTTTGAGTTGGCCGTGCTGAGATCAACAAAAAATGCATTTGGACTGGCTATATCCCCTGCCTACTTTTACATCATCAAAGCAATATCAAATTGCTTTTCTCCCGAAGATTTACCTGTCGGCAGACAGAGAAAGACACCGGGAATCCTAACTACACTTGCCCCTTTTGCCTCGTTTCCAGCTTGCCACCGATTGTAACCCATTAATTATTTGCAGAATCTGTTCGTTAACCTTTTAAAAACTTTAATTATGAAAAAGATCTTGAACAACAACCGTTTAATCGCTATCGCCTTCTTTACTGTATTCTCCTTAGCGATGTCACCCTCCGTGATGGCAAGTGGTATAAAACCAGCCGTACCTGTTGAATTAAAATTTGCGGGGCTGGTGAATGAGCAACCCGTATTCCAACTGGTATTTGCAGGCAGTCCTGAGCAGGATGATTTCACTGTCATCATTAAAGATGAATTTGGTTACACCCTGTACAAAGAGAACATCAAAGGTGAAAATTTTACTAAGAAATTTTTGCTGAACACAGACGAAATTGGGGATAACAACGTGCGGTTTGAAATTTACTGCAACAAAACCAAAAAATCTGTAGCGTATGATGTAAACCGCAATACACGAATGGTACAGGAAATGGTCATCGCCGAAGTAAAATAAATTAACAGCATTAAATCAAAAACCATGGAAACTACACCGGCTATACTGGTGTAGTTTTTTTATTGCCCCACTTGCCCGTTGCGGGGTAACCCGGTCCGTTTACCTGCCTACCCTCCCCGGTGCATACATTGTATTTCCAGGACGAAATACCTGGTTGGTTATTGGAAATGAGATATTGGGGGCATTCCGGGCCGGCATCATCCAACACCACTCCAGGCGACCTGGGGTCTGGCAAAATTTTTTTGCTGGTTTTCAGTTTTCCTCTATCTTTAAATAAGTAATGTTAGTAGCATTACTTGAACATAATTTCAAAATTAGCGCTAGTATAAATAGTACTCAACAGCATACCCCGCTACGCTTTTTTTAGAATTAATTTGGTTAAGACTCCTGATCATTAGTTATCTATATTCTCCGATTACAATTGGTTAATTTCTGATTGGTATTAACATAATACCGTAATTATTTATTCTTTTACTATTTAAAAATCAAAAAAATGAACCCAAAACTAATCATCACTGCACTCGTGACGTTTGCAATTTTAAATGTAAACGCCCAGCGAGAGCCAAAACCAATTCCTGATCAGTATATCGTTGTACTAAAGGAATCATCTGCAAAGCCCGTTGTTAAAGACGGGAAGAAAAATAATAACCGGGAAGAAAAAGTAGCTTCCAATAAAGCTGCCAGGGACAAAAACATTGCAAAACTGAAATCAGTCGCCAAAGGAAAAAACATTAAAGAGTCATCAGTTGTCAATGAATTTGCTGATGTACTTGTTGGTTTTACAGCAAAGCTCAACGGAGCTGAAAAAAAGGCATTGGAATCAGATCCGGATGTGCAATATGTGGCACAAGACTATTCTGTTGAGTTGGAGCCTATAAAAGATGAGGCAAAACCGCAGGAAATTGGCTCTATTTTTAATCCTCGGTATAATGAAAAAGAAGAAATTCGTAGCGGTCCCAGTGCGAATAGTATTGACAATACCTATGTAAAAAATGATGCTAAAAATTTTGCACAGGTTGTACCATGCACTGTAACCCGTGCGGGAGGATTTGTAGATGGTTCAGGTAAATCCACCTGGATCTGGATCCTTGATACTGGTATTGATCTTACCCATCCCGATCTGAATGTTATAACAAGTTCCACTTTTGCCAAATCATTTATTGCTGGTCAAACCGTACAGGATGGCAATAGCCATGGAACGCATTGTGCGGGTACCGCAGCAGCTAAAAATAATACAATCGGAGTAGTGGGTGTTTCTGCAGGTGCGAAAGTGGTGCCCGTAAAAGTACTGAACAATGCCGGTTCAGGTTCTTTCAGCGGAATTCTTGCCGGCCTCAACCACGTGGCCATGTATGATATAGCTGGTGATGTAGTGAGCATGAGTATTGGAGGATATCCGGTTAGTAATTGCGAAAACAGCGATCCATCCATTAGAGATGCTATCAGGAACCTTGGAAATGCCGGTACATTCGTTGTAATGGCAGCAGGAAATGATTATAACTGCAATGGTGCAGGTTCGAATTTACCCGGCTGTATCAACGGTAATAGAGTCTATACAGTAGGTGCCCTTAATTGTGACCTGACAAAAGCCAGCTACTCTAATGGCGGTCAAAACGTGGATTATGTGGCAGTTGGAAGCGGCGTTTATTCAACTATTCCTGGTGGTCTTTATGGTACAAAATCAGGAACATCAATGGCTACACCCTGTGTAGCTGGTGTGATTCATGCCCGTGGTAGTGCTCCGGCCAATGGAGGTAATATTGCCTTCTGCGGAACAACCAAACCATTAGCTCATCGTTAATACTTATTCAGCAGGGTAATCGTAAAATGATTCTTTATTTCTTTTTACGATTACCCTGTTTATTAATTTCAGATAGTATAAAAAGTGAGAAAAGATATAGTTACAGGACCGGTCTATTAAATATTAAAACAAATGAAAATCCTGAACCTCTTATTTTCCGGAATAATTTTCCTATCATCTTGCAGTAACTCTACAACTGGAAATTCAGTGACTACTAATTCCGGCAGCACGATCAAGTGGGCTAAACTCATTGCCGGGAATCAATGCAATATAGAATCGCCACTGAATTTTGTCATCGTGAACCAGGAACAATTTGATTCCATCTGGAAAAAAGCTTTTACGATGGATATGTCTCCGGAAAAACCTGTTGTTGATTTTACAAAGAATTCTGTTGTTGCCCTTTTTTCAGGAATGGTTAATAAAGGAGGTCACAGTGTTGAAATTGCTGCAATCAATCAAAATTTGGAAAAGGAATTTTCTATTGACATAGTAAATAATATCCCCGGGAAAAATTGTATCAGTTCGATGGCTATTGATTATCCGTATTACCTGGGGCTTACTGATATAATTATAACCGGAAAGACAGAGTTTAACAGTAAAACAAAAGAAATAAATTGTGAATAACCCCAGCCTTATTTGCATTCAGCGAACAGGTTTAAAATTAATAGTGTAAAAAGAGACTGGTAACTCCGGTGAAGGCTCCTCTATATATTGCTTATTGTTTTTGAAAAATTCAGGCATTTCATTTTATCAACCCGGCTTGTACTGATCTTTATTTCAACCGCCGCCGTTACAAGCATCATCACCCATCCACACCTGCGATTACACCCGATACCGATCTATGTATCACGACCTATTGAAGCTTATATTGCCCGGGCTCCTGTTTTGATTTAGCAGTTAAACTATTTTTTTACTATAAACCTATTCAATATGAAATCAGGAATAACCCTTGCTGTATTACTGACAGTCATTATCATAAATGTTCATGCGCAAAAAGAACCCAAAGCAATTCCGGGACAATTTATTGTTATACTGAAAGAATCCTCTGCTAAACCTGTTGTAAAAGATCAGAAAAAAAATGATAACCGGGAGCAAAAGCTAGTATCTAATAAGGCTGCCCGGGAAAAAAATATTGCAAAACTGAAATCAGTAGCTAAGGGGAAAAATATTAAAGAGTCATCCGTTGTCAGCGAATTTGCAGATGTACTCGTTGGATTTTCAGCAAAACTCACCGGGGCAGAAAAAAAAGCTTTAGAATCAGATCCGGATGTTGAATATATCGTGCAGGATTATTCCGTTGAACTTGAATCTACAAAGGCTGAAGAAAACCCAAAAGAAAATGGGGCAATTTTTCCTCAACATGATAATAAAGAGACCCGCGGCGGACCGCTATGGAATTTCATTGATAATAGTTTTGTGAAAAATGTGACTACGAATTTTGCCCAAATAACACCCTGTTCAGTTACCCGCGCAGGAGGACCTGTAGATGGTTCGACCAAACTTACCTGGATATGGATAGTTGATACCGGTATCGACCTGGATCACCCGGATCTTAACGTCATGACAAATGCCACTTATGCTAAATCATTTGTCGCAGGAGAAACAGTTGATGATGGTAATGGTCATGGAACCCACTGTGCAGGAGTAGCTGCTGCCAAAAATAATACTTTCGGTACAGTTGGTGTATCTGCTGGAGCCAGGGTAGTACCGGTTAAAGTTCTTAATAATATGGGGTCTGGTTCTTTCAGCACAATTCTTGCTGGCATTAACCATATTGCCATGTATGATATCTCGGGCGATGTTGTAAATCTACCCATTGGAGGAGGTCCTATGGCAAATTGTGAAAATAATCATCCTGCTATAAGGGATGCAATAAGGAACCTGGGACTGGCAGGGACACATGTTGTAATTTCTGCAGGTAGTGATGGCAATTGTAATGGGGTGAGTTCCTTCTTTCCGGGATGTATCAACGGCACAAGAGTTTATTCCGTAGGTACGCTGAACTGCGACCTGACAAGAGCCAGCTATTCCAATGGTGGGGCTGGTGTAGATTGGCTTGCTGTCGGAACAGGTACATATTCTACCTACAAAAACGGGGGATATATAACCTGGAGTGGCACTGCAAATGCTTCTGCTTGTGTAGCAGGTGTCATTCATGCCCGGGGTGGTCTTGCCGGTCCGGCAAATGGAGGCGATATTTCGTTTTGCGGTACGATCAAACCTTTGGCTCATCTTTAGTTATGAAATGACTGGTCGATAATTATGTAATACTGCATTACCGTTCATCTTTAAAATAGCGCTTAATAAAAACTATAAAAACAAACCAATGAAAAGGATAACTCTGGTAGTAGCCGGATCGCTTTTATTGCTTTCCTGTGGTAACCCAACAAAAGAAAAACCGGTTTCTTCGGATACGGTTGTTTCAAAAGAACCAAATAAAATGGTTGTCGTTCAAGATACCCCCAAGACCGAAGTGGTATCAGAAAATAAAAGCAAGCAAATGCAACCGATCACCTGGAAGGAAGTTTCGTCTGGCAAAGATTGCAGTATTGAAAAACCAATGACAGTAGTAGTTACCAGCCAGCAAGAAATGGATGCGCTATGGTCCAAAGCCTTTAAAGGGGACTGGAAACCTGAGAAAAGATCCGTTGATTTTTCAAAGAGTTCTATTGTTGCAGTTTTCCTGGGAACAGTGAATACGGGCGGACATAGTGTTATGATTACTTCCATAACGGGCAATCAGGCAGATGGATACAAAACGGCAGCGCAGCATAAACTACCCGGAAAATCCTGTATGAGTTCAATGGCAATTGAATATCCTTATTATATTGCGGTAACCGAACCAACTATCAATGGAAAAACAAATTTCACTATTACTAAGAAAGCGGTAGACTGCGAATAAACGATTTGATTCCTTTGAAGAATAAAACCCTTATTACGAAACCAGCATAGTAAAAACTCCGGGAAACCGGGGTTTTTATATCTTTTAATGCCCCTGTTATCTCAAAAAGATCGAAAGACAGTAAGGCCACGCTACTTTCATGCCCTGTTGCGTGAGTCATTCATCAGGCATGAAACGGTGTGATGCGTTATGAAATTTGGCCCTTTGTTTTTTGATTCAGTGTCTGCCTTTATTGAAAAGTTTAATATTTTGAATGACCCAAATGAAGTGATTATTGATTTCAGGGAAAGCAAGGTGGTGGATATGAGCGGTATTGAGGCGCTGAATAAACTTACAGAACGTTACCGTAAATCAAATAAGAAACTTCATCTAAAAATCTAGGCGAAGATTGCTGTAAGTTGTTAGCAAACGAAGACAACTGTATTGATGTCAATATCATGGAAGACCCCTACAAAAGGGTAGCCGGTGATAAAATTGAGTTTGTACTTCAAAGCCGCAGAGCGTCATTAATAAGGTTGCAGTTAACATGCTACTGCAGGCCGAAGTTACGCTTGAGAATTTTACTATTGAAGACTCATATGGAAAGGAGAAATATGGTAAAAAATTTAAGAGTAATTTACTAGCTTTTATTCCCTGTTGGTGGTGACGATTATGCCAGTTTATTTTTACACAACAAAAGCGTGCTGCTTTTTGCGAAAAACTTGCAAGGGCGCAAAGAAATCACTCGACAGCTTCAAAATTTTCTTTTAAAATTTTACCATGCACAGTAAGTTCAACTGTGTAAATTCCTTTTTTCAGCAACTCATTGAAATTAATAAAATAAGGTAAAGCACTGTTCACTTTTTTTGTGATTAAATCCCACCGGTATTGATTATATCCTTTTATTACATTCATCGTTGTCTGCCATACAATTTCATTTGCAGCATTAATTACTTTTATAGTTACAGTACCCGCTTGATTTACCCAAAAGCTAATAGCCATTTTATCCAAAAAGCGGCTGTTTGAATCATCTCTGCTATCCGGTGTAGAAACATTTACTTTTGGTAAATCAAATAAAATATCATCAGTTACTCCGGAATTGAATCTATCATAAACCGGTGACAGGTTTAACTTGTAAATACCCCTGCCATGTGTAGCAGCAACAAGGTCTTTAGATGTTTTATCAATTTCCAAATCGGCTACTGCTGCTGCAGGCATATTTTTACCCAACATAGACCATGAGTCACCCTGATCCTGAGAAATATAAACAGCACGGTATAATCCGGTATACAAAATATTTTCATAGACAGCATCTTCTTTAATCACATAAGAAACTTCAGCAGGCAGATTATTCTTTATTGCTTTCCATGTTTTTCCGTAGTCATCAGATTTATACAAATACGTACCAAAATCATCATAGTTAATTCCTGACATTGCTATATACACTCTCGATTTCTTAAATCTGGATGGAGTTATACACCTGATATACATGTTAGGCAAACCTGTTGATTGCTCAGTCCATGTGACGCCGTCATCTTGTGTTACCCAAAATAAACCCTTATCGGTACCCATATAGATGAGACCTTTTACCAATTCAGATTCTGTCAAAGCACCTGCCGCCAAAGAAGTTTTTCGTTTATCAATTCCTGAAGTAAGATCTCCGCTTATTGCTTTCCAGCTATCACCCCTGTTAGTACTCTTTAAAACATAGTTACCTGCCAGGTAAAGTGTACTGTGATCATGATTAGAAATAAAATAGGGTGATAAAAAATTATAATGAAGTGAATCTTTAAGCGCAGCTATTCCCGGACGGACAGATTTAGAATTATGCTTTTGTAAATCCATTCGCTGAACACCCCCTTCCTGAGAACTGTAATATATAGTAGTTGAATCAACCGGGTCAACAGCCGTAATACATCCATCTCCACCACTCCACGGATCTACCCACAGATACTTCCAGCCGTTATCATATTTGGGATTCCATTCCTTTGCCTTGCCATACACAGTTGCATTATCCTGTGTACCTCCATAGATGGTGTAGGGTACTTTATTATCCAGCGTAATATCATAAAATTCTCCGGTCGGTATATTATTATAATGCATCCATGTCTTCCCTTTATCATAACTCACATAAAACCCTCCATCATTACCCAAGGCAAGATAATTTGAATTTTTTGGATTTATCCATAGTTCATTCTGATCAAGGTGCAGCGGATCCGCCGGGCTTGGAAACAAATGAAACACATCTCCGCCTATGAGATTAAAAGTTTTTCCGCCATCGATGCTGTGTGCCATTCTTACTCCCAATGCATATATTTCATCATCATTGTTAGGGTCCACAAAAATATCTGCAAAATACCAGCCGACTACTGAGTTAATCATTAATTCATCCTTATGCGTTCTGTTCCATGTTTTACCACCATTCAAACTTTGATATACTCCAGCTGCACCAGGTAATGAATCTCTCGTAACATTTCCGGATGTCATCTTAGGTTTATTCCGATGATCTATCAATGCATAAACTTTATTTGCATTTTTATAAGATACTGCCAGGCCAATCCTTCCTTTTCCATCATCTTCCGGTAATCCTGCAGCTGACTTCATCCAGGTCTTTCCTGCATCCATACTTTTATAGATGCCACTTTTTTTGCCATTTATACCGGGATTATTTTCCCACATGGAAGCATAGAGAACAGATGGATTAGATGGAGCAATAACAATATCATTCGCCCCGGTTTTATCATCAACAAACAATACATGTTCCCAGGATTTTCCCCCATTCATAGTACGATAAACTCCACGATTAACATTAGTGGACCAAAAATGTCCCAATACTGCAACATAAACGATATCAGGATTGGTAGGATTCACCACTATCTTACCAATATGCCAGGAATCCTCCAGGCCAAGATGCCTCCAATGTTCACCACCATCATCCGATCTGTAAATACCGGTGCCGGGCATAGTGAAATTGCGGGGTTTCTTTAATGTTTCGCCGGTACCGAGGTAGATAATATTAGTATTGGAAGGAGCAAGTGCTACATCTCCAATTCCATAAGAAGGTTGATTCTCAAAAATCGGGTTCCATGTCAGTCCATTATTTACCGTTTTCCATAGATTACCGGAACCAAAACCAAGGTACATGGTACCGGGGTGATTTTGATCTACCTGGAATGTTTCAACCAAAGCACTGTTCAGCACAGGCCCCAATGGAATCCATTCGAGCCCATACTCAGTTTGCGCTTTCATTTTTAAATGCTGCTGATAGGAAGCAACCAATGGGGAAACTGGTTGCTGCTGGGAAAAAGCAGTCAGTTTAAAAAAAATGAGAATAAAAAGAGTAAATAAAAAATATCGCTTGTTCATTATTATTAAAATTATCAATAAATATCAGTAGTGTCCGGTTAAATTAGATTGATTTTCAATTGAATATGATTTTGTTCTTTGACATCTTGGTTTATAGGGTTATTAAAAAGACAAGGTAAATGTGTTTTATCTAACAATGATACACTCATTATTT
>Ga0163144_10008375_pt1 | contig 22390 bp, 21 predicted proteins | sample OliLak19BULKMAT1_FD_123175 | JGI IMG/M metagenome (GOLD analysis project Ga0163144, IMG submission 123175) | Freshwater microbial mat bacterial communities from Lake Vanda, McMurdo Dry Valleys, Antarctica - Oligotrophic Lake LV.19.BULKMAT1 | ecosystem: Environmental > Aquatic > Freshwater >... | reverse complement strand
GCCGGAGTCTGCTGCGCCGCCGCGCCGCGGGCCGCGAAAGCCGCGCCCAGAATCGCCGCGATCGCGCTGCGTCGCTGCAGCTTGGCTTTCATCATGGCGCTAGCGGCTCCCCCCATCCCAACCTTCCCCCGCAAGGGGGGAAGGAGTCGATTTGTGCCCGGGCACGAAAGTAGCCCCAATCACACTGGGCCCCTTCCCCCCTTGCGGGGGAAGGTTGGGATGGGGGCCGCGCACGTAGCTCAATCGAGTTCTGCGCGAAGGCGAGCCGAGACTTCAGGACCAGGCACGGCGACGCTGGCTCCCGAGTCGAGTTCGGCGTCGCGTCGAGCAGCCAGAGCATCCCAAGCTTGGTCGCGGGCTCGGTCAGCATCGAGGCTTGCCACAACCCGATCCAGCAACTTCGGGCGAGCCTCGGTAGGAAGCTGCAGCAATTCCTGTGCGAGGGCTTCAATAAGGCGAGACATGATGGCCTCCTTGGGCGGGACCGTAGCCTGTAGCTTGCCACAATACACGTCGCGTTGACGCGCAGTGTGCCGGCAAACCCAACAACGCCGGGCCTTACCCCGGTTTACTCCTTGTCGCTCCACCCTCGCGTCGGCTTGACGCTCCGGCCCTTGCGTCGCCAGCGCATGGCGAGATGTTGCATCGGCTCGACATCGTCGAGGGTGATCTTCAGGCGCGCGACGGCATCGGCGACGATCATCCCGAGATGCGCGCCCGCCGCGCTACTTCACATATTTCGCGATCACCGGGGACAGCAGGCCGCCGCCGCCGTTCTTGGCGAGGTTGCCGCCGTCCATGGGAATGCAGGCGCCGGTGATCCAATCCGCCGAATCCGAGGCGAGGAACACCGCCAGGCCCTTGATGTCGTCGGGCTTGCCGAAGCGTCCGCGCGGAATGCCGTGGAGGAAGGTGTCGCGCAGATACGGATCGGCATCCATGCGCGCGTTGAGTCCGTTGTCGCCGAGCACCTGCGCCGGGAGGATGCAGTTCACGCGCACGCCGCGCCCCGACCATTCGGTGCTGAGCTCCTTGGTCATGTGGATCACCGAGGCCATCGCCATGCCGTAGACCGACTGGTCGCGGCCAAGCGAGCGGTCGCCTGCGATCGAGCCGATGCTCATGATCGAGCCGCGTCCCTGCGCCAGCATGCGCCGGCCGGCGTGCTGACACGTGTAGTAGCGGCTGATCACCAGATTGTGGAAGGTCGAGCGGATGTCGTCGAGGCTCATGTCCACCGCCGGTCCCATCTTGGCCACGCCGACGACGTTGCCGAGGATGTCGATCCGCCCGAACTCCTTGTCGATCGTCGCGAAGATGCGATCGATATGCGCGAGGTCGGTGGCGTCGCCGGCGATCGGCAGCGCGCGCCGCCCCAGCTTGCGCAGCTCGGCGGCGACGGCCTCGTTGCGCTCCGCGTTGAGATCGAGCAGCACGAGATCGGCGCCCGCCTCGGCCAGCGCCGTCGCCATCGCACGGCCCATGCCCTGCGCCGTGCCGGTCACCGCGGCGACGCGTCCACTCAGATCGAACATCTTCATCGCACTCGTCCTTCGAAGGGGAAGCGCGCGCGCACTTCCGGGTTGACGATCGTCTCGGGCGCGGGCATCCGGTCAACGCGCAATTCGATCAAATTCTGCACGCCGGCATCCATCATGTCGAAGCGCGATTGCACCGAGCCGCCCGCGGTGTGCGGCGACAGGATCACGTTGTCCAGCGCGGCCAGCGGATGCACCGGCGGCTCGATGCGGTCGACGAAGATGTCGATGCCGCCATAGGTGTCGATGCCCGCGCCGGCGATGCGCCCCTGCGTCAGCGCGCGAAACAACGCATCCTCGTCGACCAGCTTGCCGCGCGACGTGTTGATGAGCACCGAATCCGGCTTCATCTTCGCCAGCGCCGCGTCGCCGATCATGTTCTCGGTGCGCCTGGTGAGCGGCACATGCAGCGACACGTAATCGCTCTCGCGCAGCAAGGTGTCGAGATCGGTCATGATCACGCCGAGCGCGTCGGCCTCGTCGCGCGGCGCGTTGGGGTTGGAGCGCGTCGCCAGCACGCGCATGCCGAAGCCGCGCGCGCGCTGGGCGGTGTGGACGGCGCTGCGCCCGAAACCGATCAGGCCGAGCGTGCTGGCGCTCATGCGATTGGACTTGGCGATGAAGCTGCGCGCGCGGGCGAGGTCGCCATCGTGCATCGCGCGATGCGCAGGGCCGAGCTGGCGGTTGAAATGCAGGATCATGGCCATGACGTGGTCGGCCATGTCCTCGACGCAGAAATACGGCGTGTTACACACGACGAGGCCGAGCTCGGTGGCGCGCGCGACGTCGATCTTGTCGGTGCCGGTGCCGAAGCGCGCGATTGCCCGCGCAGGCCCGGCGCCAAGCGCATCGATCACGACGCGCGGCATCGGCGTGCCGATCGTCACGACGACATCCGCATCCGCCACCGCGCGCGCGATGGCGGCCGGGTCCTCGTCATGACACTGAACGATCGCGAATCCGTTCTCCGCGAGTCGCCGCAGCTCGTAGTCGCCGGGTTGGAAGATCTGCGCCGTCAGCCGCACGATCTCGAGATCTCGTCCGCTCATCGTCCGCTCGCTCGACCCTTGGCCGCCACCTTCATGGCGTCACACACTCGGGGCGGAGACCGTCGAAGCGCATGGCGTCCAGATTGCTTGCGCCACCTCGCATCGTGCATGAGTGTCTCCCCCCGGACCAACGCAGCGTAGCATGAACGAATTCGACTACATCATCGTCGGCGCCGGATCGGCCGGCTGCGTGCTCGCCCATCGGCTGACCGAGTCCGGCCGCCATCGCGTGCTGGTGCTCGAGGCCGGCGGCAGCGATCGTCGCGTCTGGCTGCGCGTGCCCATCGGCTACGGCAAGTCGTTCTACGACCCACGCGTCAATTGGATGTACCGGACAGAGCCCGACCCCGGACTCGACAACCGGCGCGGCTACTGGCCGCGCGGCAAGGTCCTCGGCGGCTCGAGCGCGATCAACGCCATGGTCTTCATCCGCGGCCAGCCCGCGGATTTCGACGATTGGGCGACAGCGGGGAATCCCGGTTGGGGCTGGTCGGACGTGCTGCCGTATTTCAAGCGCATGGAGGACAGTCCGGGTGGCGCGGATGCGTGGCGCGGGGCGGGCGGCCCGCTTGCCGTCAGCGATGTGTCGGCGGATCTGCACCCGCTCTGCGCGACTTTCCTGCGCGCGGGCGACGAACTCGGCCTGCCGCGCAGCCCCGACTTCAACGGACCTCGCCACGAAGGCGTCGGTCTCTATCAGATCACCACGCGCAATGGTCTGCGCATGTCGAGCGCACGCGCCTATCTGCATCCGGCGATGAAGCGGCCGAATCTGCGTGTCGAGACCGATGCGCTCGCGGTCGGGCTCCGCTTCGAGGGAAGCCGCGCCGTCGCGCTCGACTATGTCCAACGCGGCACGCGGCACAGCGTGCGGGCTGGGCGCGAGATCATCCTCGCCGCCGGCGCGGTGAATTCGCCCCAGCTGCTGCAGCTCTCCGGCGTCGGCCCCGCCGAGATCCTGAAGCCCCTGGGCATCGCCATCGTCCACGAGAATCAGGCCGTCGGTCGCCATCTGCAGGATCATCTCTGCATCGATCATCTCTACCGCTCGCGCGTGTCGACGCTGAACCAGGAGCTTGGGGCCTGGTCGGGCAAGCTGCGCGCGGGGTTGCGCTACCTCGCCTTCCGCCGCGGGCCTCTCGCGCTCAGCGTCAATCAGGGCGGTGGCTTCGTGCGTTCGCGCGCGGAGCTCGATCGGCCGGACATGCAGCTCTATTTCTCGCCGGTCAGCTATACGCGCACACCGCCGGGCACGCGGCCGCTGATGAGCCCCGATCCCTTCGCGGGATTTCTGCTCAGCGCCCAGCCCTGCCGGCCGACCAGCATTGGCCATCTGCAGATCGTCTCGTCCGATCCATCGACCGCGCCGGCGATCTTTCCCAATTCGCTGGCGACCGAGCATGATGTGCAGGCGATGATCGATGGCGCGAAGCTGCTGCGACGTTTTGCGGCGACGCCCGCGCTGTCGGAAGTGATCGAGAGCGAGATCGAGCCGGGCCGCGAACGGCGCTCCGACGCCGAGCTGCTCGCCCATGTGCGCCAGCGCGGCTCGACCGTGTTCCATCCCGTCAGCACCTGCCGCATGGGAGCCGATCCGAAGCGCAGCGTCGTGGACGCGTCGCTGAAGCTCCACGGCTTGCAGGGATTGCGCGTGATCGACGCCTCGGTGTTTCCGTCGCTGACATCGGGCAACACCAATGCGCCGACGATCATGGTCGCCGAGAAGGGCGCCGATCTCGTTCTGCAGGACGCGACGGCAACGCGATGAGCCGGAGAGTTTCATGACCAACGCCTTGTTCACCGAGGATTTCAAGCTCACGCCCTATTGGTGGGAGCATGTGCCGCGGCCATCGATCGACGCGTCGCTGGCGGCGACGGCGGATGTCCTGGTGATCGGCTCCGGCTACACCGGGCTCCATGCCGCGCTCCAGACCGTGCGCGGCGGCCGTCGGACCATCGTCATCGACGCCGAGGATGCGGGTTGGGGCTGCAGCACGCGCAACGGCGGTCAGATCTCCACCAGCATCAAGCCGGGCTTCGATGCGCTCGCGCGCCGCTACGGGCCGGAGCGCGCGACGGGCATGATCCGCGACGGGCAGCGGTCGCTGTCATGGTTCGGTGAGTTCGTCGCCGCCGAAGCGATCGATTGCGAGTTCCGCGTCGTCGGCCGGTTCCATGCCGCGCACAACCCGGCGCAATACGAAGCGCTCGCGCGCCGCGCGGTCACGCAGCCCAAGGGGCTGGAGGTGCCGGTGGAGATGGTGCCGCGCGCCGAGCAGCGCCGCGAGCTCGGCACCGACGCGTATTTCGGTGCGGCGATCTACACGCAGCACGCCTCGGTCGATCCCGCCCGCTACCACCAGGGACTGCTGGAGCGGACGATCGCCGCTGGCGCCATCGTGGTCACGCGCTGTCCGGCGACCGATATCACGCCCGAAGGCAAAGGTTTTCGCGTCACGACCTCGCGCGGATCGATCCTGGCCCGCGATGTCGTGGTGGCGACCAATGGCTATACCGGCCCGGCGACGAAATGGCTGCGCCGGCGCGTGATCCCGATCGGCAGCTATGTCATCGCGACGGAAGAGATCCCGACGGATGTGATGGCGAAGCTCATGCCGAAGAACCGCATCGTCAGCGACACGCGCCAAGTGGTCTTCTACTACCGGCCGTCGCCCGATCGCCGGCGCATCCTGTTCGGCGGCCGCGTCTCGCACAACGAGACCGACCCGCGGCTCAGCGGTCCGATGCTCCACGCCGACATGGTCAAGATCTTCCCGGAGCTCGCCGCCACGCGCATCAGCCATTCCTGGTGCGGCTTCATCGCCTACACTTTCGACGAGCTCGCGCATATCGGCCGGCACGAAGGCCTCCACTACGCGATGGGCTATTGCGGCTCCGGCGTCGGCATGGCGAGTTATTTCGGCATGCGCGTCGGCCAGCAGGTGCTCGGCCTGCCCGAGGGCCGCACCGCCTTCGATGGCATCGGCTTCCCGACGCGTCCGTTCTACACCGGCAACCCGTGGTTTCTCGCGCCGTCGATCATGTACTACCGCTGGCGGGACAGAAGCGGGCGTTGAGAGAAGAAGCGGTTCCAGCTTCCGGCATATGGCGCACAGGATTTGACGACGCCGGAGTCTTGCGGCACGAGTGAACGACTTCATGCGCACCAGACCCTGCAGGGATTACCCCGGACCAAGTCTCAGCCGCCGCGCCGCGCTTGCCGGCATTGCGGTGGCGCTGTCGACGCGCGTGGCCGACGCGACGCCCGAGACCGCGCGACGGCTGCTGCAGGGCTTCACGAGCACCACGCCGCGCCAAGGCCGGGTCAGCTTGCGCATCCCGGAGATCGCGGAAGACGGCACGCAGGTCCCCGTGACGATCGTGGTCGAGAGCCCGATGAGCGGAGCGGATCATGTCCGCGCGCTGCACGTCCTGGCCGATGGCAATCCCAATCCGGGGGTGGTGAGCTTCGCGTTCACGCCGCTGGCCGGGCGTTGCGAGGTCCAGTTTCGCATGCGGCTGGCGCAGTCGCAGCGCGTCAGCGCACTCGCGGAGATGAGCGATGGGTCGTTCTGGATCACGACTCGCGACGTCACGGTGACGATCGGCGGCTGCAAGGGCTGAGGAACGGGATGGCCGAGGATCTACGCACCCGCATTCGATTGCCGCCGAGCGTGAAGCGCGGCGAGCTCGTCGAGATCCGCGTGCTCGTGCAGCATGCGATGGAGTCGGGCCAGCGGCGCGATGCGTCGGGCGCGATCGTTCCGCGCAAGATCCTCAACAGGCTTGCCATACGCTATGGCGGCCAGGATGTACTCGCGGCCAGGCTCGAGCCGGCGATGGCGGCCAATCCTTTGTTCACATTCTTCCTGCGCGCCGAAGCGACCGGCATGATCGAGTTGACCTGGACGGACGATGACGGCTCAATCCAGCGTTCGGAACACAAGCTGACGGTCGCCGGCTGACCGACGATCGATCCTGCGGAAGGAGACGTGGCGATGACGAATCAAAGCACGGGCGCAGCGCTGTGTGCGCTGATGCTGCTCGGCGCTGATCTGGCGTCGGGAACCGCACAGGCGCAGACCGCACAGGCGATGGCGCAGAATTGCTTCGTGTGCCATGGCCCGGGCGCGAAGGGGGCGCTCGCGATCGTCGCGCTGGCAGGGCGGCCCAAGGAGCTGATCGCGCAGCAGATGCTCGCCTTCAAGGCGGATCAGCGGCAGGGCACGATCATGAACCGTATCGCCAAGGGCTATGGCGACGAGCAGATCGCGGCCATCGCGGAATTCGTCGCCAAATTGCCGAAATGACGAGACTCACCATGGCTCAACTCTCGCGCCGCAAGCTCCTCGCCACTGCCAGTCTCGCTGCCTCCACACTGGCCGCGCCGCGGATCGCGCGCGGCGCCGCGCCGCGCGTGGTCGTCGTCGGCGGCGGCTTCGGCGGCGCGACCGCCGCGAAATATCTCAAGCTCGCCGACCGCAACCTGGCGGTCACGCTGATCGAGCGCGACGCGCGGTTCGTCACCTGCCCGTTCTCGAACTACGTGCTCGGCGGGTTCCGGCGCATGGAGCAGCTCACGCAGAGCTACGACGCGCTGGGCAAACGCCACGGCGTCAGCGTCCTGCGCGGCGAGGCCACCGGCATCGACACCGCGCGCAAGCGCGTGACGATCGCGGGCGGCCGCCAGCTCTCCTATGACCGGCTGATCGTTTCGCCCGGCGTCGACATGAACTTCTCCGCGGTTCCCGGTTACGACGCGAAGGCGGCGGAGCGCGTGCCGCACGCCTGGAAGGTCGGCGCGCAGACCCTGCTGCTGCGTCGCCAGCTCGAAGCGATGAAAGATGGCGGCACGTTCATTCTGTGCGCGCCCGCCAATCCCTTCCGGTGTCCGCCCGGCCCCTATGAGCGCGTCAGCCTGATCGCCTGGTACCTCAAGAACAGAAAACCGAAATCGAAGATCCTGCTCCTCGACGCCAAGGACAATTTCTCCAAGCAGGGGTTGTTCCAGGCGGCCTGGGAGTCGGAATACCCGGGCATGATCACCTGGATCGCCGGCAAGGATGGCGGCGTCGTCGAGCGCGTCGACGCGCGCGCGATGAGCGTCAAGGCCGGCTTCGGCGAGGAGAAGGGCGACGTCATCAATTTCATCCCGCCACAAAGCGCGGGGCGCATCGCACGCGACGCTGGCCTCGCCGATGAACGCGGCTGGTGCCCGATCGATCCTATGAGCTTCGCCTCGACGCGCGTGAAGGAGGTCTACGTGATCGGCGATGCCGCGATCGCCGGCGCGATGCCGAAATCCGGCTCATCGGCCAATGCGCAAGCCAAGCTCGCGGCCGCTGCGATCGTCGCCTCGCTCGCCAACAAGGCGCCGGACGTTCCGGCGCTGCTGAACATCTGCTACAGCCTCGTGACTCCCGAGTACGGCATTTCCGTCACCGATGTGTATCGCGCGACGCCGCAAGGCATCACGCCGACGCCCAATGCGGGTGGCGTGAGCCCGGCCCTTGCCAGCGCAGCCGACCGCAAGCTCGAGGCCGAGTACACGCAAGCCTGGTATCGCGCGATCACGGCCGATGGCTGGGGCTGATTGCTTCCCAGATCCGACCGCGGGCTCTAAGCTCCGGCCCGATCAATCGCGCGCGCCGGCCCGGGGCGGTGGCGCGTAGCTCTGGGGAGGACGGCCATGACAGCATCAGTCACGAAAATTTCGCGTCGCGCTCTTGCGGCCGCCAGCGGGTCGACGCTCCTGTTTGGCGGCGCGATGTCCGCGCGCGCGCAGTCCAAGGTCGCGCCGATCACGATCGTGATCAATCAATCGCCATGGTTCGAGGGCTTCAAGCGCGTCGTCGAGTTCTACGAGAAGGAGACCGGCAACAAGGTCGAACTCGACGTCAATCCCTTCGCCGGCTCGCTCGAGAAGCAGCGCAATTCCGTGCGTGCGGCGCGCGGCCAATACGACGTGCTGATCATGAATTCGGGCTGGTTCGCCGAGATGTATTTCGGCGGCTTCTGCGAGGCGATCAGCGACATCGATCCCGGCTTCAAGCTCGATCCCGGCGTCTACACGCTCAACGACACGTGCTTCTTCAATCCCGTCGACAAGAGCATGACTGCCAAGGGCAAGCTCTATTCGATGCCGATCTCTCCGCTCATTCCGTTGCTCTACTATCGCGGCGATCTCTACCAGCAGAACAAGCTGGAAGCGCCGAAGACGTTCGATCAGCTCTATGCCAATGCGAAGAAGCTGCATGCGCCGCCGCGCATGCTCGGCATCGTGCAGCGCGGCGCGCGCGCCGCCCATGCCGTCGCCTACGAGTTCTATCCCTATCTCTACGGCTTCGGTGGCGGCCTGTTCCGCGACCCGGCCGCGGGCGACTACACGATCGCGCTCAACAACGAGAAAGGCAGGGCCGCGCTCGATTTCTGGGTGAAGCTGTCGAAAGACGCCGGCCATCCGAAAACCGCGGCGATGGATCAGGTCGACCTCGTGCAGCAGGTCGTCACCGGCAAGACCGCGCATGTGATGATGGTGATCGCGGCCTGGTCGCAGATGGACGATCCGACGAAGTCGGCCGTGGTCGACAAGATGGAACTCGCGCCGCCGCCGTCGCAGCCCGGATTCAAATCGGCGCCCGGGCTCGGGCATTGGCTCGGCGGAATCTCCAAGAACATCCCCGACGATCGCAAGCGCGGCGCGGTCGAGTTCTTCCGCTGGTTCCAGACGGCGGAGGCGCAGATCAAGCACGCCCAGGCCGGTGGCACGCCCGTGCATGCCGGCGCCTATAGCCACCCGATGAGTCAGGAGCGTCGATATCGCTGGATGAAGCCGATGTCGGAGGCGCTGCCGTTGGCGGTCAACATTTACAATTTTCCCGAAGCGGCCGAGGTGATCGCGATCCTCGAACTCGGGTTGAACCAGGCCGTCGCCGGCGAGATCACGACGGTGGCCGTGCTCAACACCATGGCCGAGGGCCTCCACAAGGTGATGGCGAGCAACGGGTACAAAACGGGCAAGCTCGAGAACCTGCGCTGAGCGTTCCCCCCACCCCGACCCTCCCCCGCAAGGCGGGAGGGAGTCTGTTGTGCTTGGGGCATCGGCGCCGCCTTCACGATGAAACTCCCTCCCCCCTTGCGGGAGAGGGTTGGAGTGGGGGGCGGCGCGGTCGCTCGCTCTCCTACGCATGAGCACTCAGATCACGACATTGCACGACGACGTTCGCTGGCGCTGGATCAGTTTCTCGCCGGCGCTGGTGATCATGCTCGTGCTGAGTGTGCTGCCCGTCGCCAATCTCGTGGCGATGAGCTTCTTCAAGATCACCTGGGCCGAGGGGCGTTCGACCTGGGCGCCGGTTGGATTTGCGAACTATGCCGCGCTGGGCGAAGACCCGCTCTACCGTGCGAGCCTGGGCAATACAGTCCTCTTCGCCGCCGTCAGCGTGACGGTGCAGATGCTGCTCGGCTTCGCGCTCGCCCTGCTGTGCAGCAAGGCGCTGCGCGCGCGCGCGCTCTATCGGATGATCTTCATCCTGCCGATCCTGATCCCGGGCATCGTGGTCGGTGCGATCTGGAAGCTGATCTTCAACGCCGATTTCGGTCTGGTGAACCAGATCCTGGAACTGGTCGCGATCGATCCGGTCGATTGGCTCGGCGAGCCCTCGATCGCCTTGCTGTCGGTCGTGATCGTCGATGTCTGGCACTGGACGCCGTTCTGCTTCCTGCTGCTGCTCGCCAGCCTGGAATCATTGCCACAGGACATCTACGAATCCGCGAAGATCGATGGCGCGAGCGGTTGGCAGGAGATCGCTTGGATCACGCTGCCGCTGATGCTGCCGGCGATGCTTGTCACGGCGGCATTTCGCCTGATCGTCGCGTTCAAGGTCTTCGACGAAGTCTATCTGCTCACCTCGGGTGGACCGGGCACAGCGACAGAAGTCATGAGCTTCACGATCTATCAGCGCTTCTTCACGGAGAACCGGGCAGGCTACGGCGCGGCGATGTCCGTGAGCGCGATCTTCATCGTGTGCCTGCTGCTGTCGCTGGCGCTGACGGCGCGGCGACGCGCGGGGTCGGCGACGTGAGCCGCGTTCACGCGCGCGGCATGGCCCTGCATGCCGCGTTGATCGCGATGGCGCTGGTCGTGCTGGCGCCCTTCGTCTGGGTGATCGCCGCGGGGTTCCGCACGCAGATCTCGCTGCTCACCGGCGAGTTCTTCTTCACGCCGACCCTGGCCGCGTTCCAGGACGTGCTGTTCTCCAAATCCTCCGACTTCATCCTCAACTTCCGCAATTCGGTGATCGTCGGCGTGGCGAGCACGGCGATCTGCCTCGTCGTCGCGACGCTCGCGGCGTGGTCGCTCCACCGCATGCGCTGGCCGGGCTGGGTCGTGCACCTTTTCCTCGCCTGGGCGCTCGTGTTCCACATGATCCCGCCGATCACGATGTCCGGCGGCTGGTTCGCCATGTTCCGCGCGCTCGGTCTCGACAACACCTTCACCGCGATCGTGCTCGCGCATGTGACGCTGAACCTGCCGATGGCGATCTGGCTGATGAGCGTCTTCGTGCGCGAAGTGCCCGACGATCTGGTGCAGGCGGCACTGATCGATGGCGCCTCGACGCCGACGATCCTCTGGCGCATCGTCACGCCCTTGGTGGCGCCCGGGCTCGCCGCCACGGGCGTGCTTTCCTTCGTCTTCAGCTGGAACGAATTCGCCGTCGCGCTCACGCTGTCGCTGAAGCAGACCGCGACCGTGCCCGTCGCGATCGCGAAATTCGCGCAGGAATTCGATATCCAATTCACCCAGATGGCCGCGAGTGCGGCATTGTCGATCATTCCTGCAGTCGTGCTGCTCTTCCTGGGGCAGCGCTTCATCGTCAAGGGCCTCACCGCCGGCGCCGTGAAATGAATCCCCGCTTTGGAGAGACTAGATGAAAGTCGTCCTGGTTCTGTTCGACTCGCTGAACCGCCACCTGCTCGGCGCCTATGGCGGCACGCGCATCAAGACGCCGAATTTCGATCGTCTCGCGAAACGCACGATGATTTTCGAGAAGCACTACACCGGCAGCCTGCCCTGCATGCCCGCGCGACGCGACATGCAGACCGGTCGGCTCTCGTTCCTGCATCGCAGCTGGGGCCCGCTGGAGCCGTTCGACAATTCCTTCCCGGAAATTCTGTTCAAGAACGGCGTCTACAGCCATCTCGTCACCGACCATTATCACTACTGGGAAGACGGCGGGATGACCTATCACAACCGCTACGATTCCTACGAGTTCATCCGCGGCCAGGAGGGCGATGCCTGGAAGGCGATGGTGCAGCCGCCATGGGAACGGTTGCGCGAGAAGTATCACGAGCGCCAATTCTCGACCGGGCAGCGCGAGTATTTCCGCAACAACGTCGTCAATCGCGAGTTCATCACGGAGGAGAAGGATTTCCCGTCGGTGCAATGCTTCGCGCATGGCCGCGACTTCCTCGAGCGCAATCGCAGCGCCGACAACTGGCTGTTGCAGATCGAGACCTTCGATCCACACGAGCCCTTCCACGCGCCGATGCGGTTTCGCAACATGCACGCCACGGGCTGGAACGGGCCCGTGCGTGACTGGCCTCGCTACGGCAAGGTCGATGAGCTGCCGGAGGAATGCGAGGAACTGCGCGCCAACTACTACGCGCTCGTTTCGCTCTGCGACTCGCTGCTCGGCGAGCTGCTCGACGAGTTCGACAAGCACGACATGTGGAAGGACACCGCGCTGGTCGTCACCACCGATCACGGCTTCCTGCTGGGCGAGCATGATTTCTGGGCCAAGAACCGGATGAACATGTACGAGGAGATCGTGCATATCCCGCTCTTCGTCCATGACCCGCGCCATCCGCAGGCCGCCGGCAGGCGCACGGCTGCGCTGACGCAGACGATGGATCTCGCTGCGACGATGCTCGATTTCTACGGCGTCGCGCCGCCTGCGGAGAACGAGGGCGTGTCGCTGCTCGAGCATCTGCAGGGCAAGTCGCCGGAACGCGAGGCGGTGATCTTCGGCTATTTCGGCGGCGCCGTGAACGTGACCGATGGGCGCTATACCTATCACCGCTACCCGTTCGATCTGATGGAACAGGAGATCTTCCAGTACACGGTGATGCCGACGCACATCAAACAGCTCTTCACGACGGAGGAGCTCGCGCAGTCCACGCTGGCGCCGCCCTTCCCCTTCTCCAAGGGCGTGCCGCTGCTCAAGGTGCCCGTGCATCGCCGCTCGCCCATGCATCGCTTTTACGGCCCCGGCGCGATGATCGAGAACGACACGCGGCTCTACGATCTCGCCAGCGATCCGGGCCAGCAGCATCGCCTCGACGATCCCGCGGCCGAGGCGCGCATGGTCGCGTTGATGCTCGCGCTGATGCGCGCCAACCATGCGCCGCCGGAAGCCTATGCGCGCCTGGAACTCGCCCCGGCCAAGTGAACGCGGCTTCGAGCAAGGAACGGAAATCATGCCCAGAGTTCCAGAGCCCGGCGAGATCGTCGAAGTCACCGAGGAGGATCTCGCGTTCCTCGAGGCGTTCCTGATGTCGGACCGCGCGCCAGAGGATTCGATGCTGCTCTCGGATCTCGACGGCTTCCTGACCGCGATCGCGATCGGGCCCGAGCCGGTTGCGCCGGATGAATGGCTGCCGCTGGTCTGGAACGGCAGGCCGGATTTCGCGTCGCCCGACGAAGCGAAGCGCGTGGTCGGGATCATCTCCGCGCGCTACGACGAGATCCTGCGCTTGCTCACGCAGTCGCCGGAGGATTTCGCGCCGATCTTCTGGCAGGACGACGACGGCGAACCGATCGCGTTGGATTGGGCCGAGGGGTTCCTCGACGGCATTCGGCTCCGCGCCGACGCGTGGACGCCGCTGTTCGAATCCAAGGAGGACAGCGTCGTCATCACGCCGATCGCCGCGTTCTGGCAGGACGAAGACGACGAGCCGCCCGCCGATCTCGATCCCGCCGATGAAGCGAAGATGCTGCTCGAAGCCGCGCAGCTCATCCCCACTTCGATCGTCGCCATCTTCCGCTTCTGGCGCCGCCGGCGGCCGGTCAAGAAAAAGAAATAGCGGATCTCCCCGGTACAGGTGTCGATGGAGGATTGTCAAAGCCGATCGTATCGGCCACGACTCTGCTGTGCCGCTGCAAGCGGCGATCCAACCCGGGGGGACATGCATGATTTCCAAGCTGAGGCTATTCGGCGCCGCGTGTGCGGCCGCCGTCGCGCTGGCCATCGCGACACCGGCCGACGCGCAGAACGCGCTCGACCGCATTCTCAAGGAAAAGAAGATCCGCATCACCGCGGAAGTCACCGCACCACCGTTCGGCATTCTCGGTACGGATGGCCAGCCCGACGGCTCGGAGGTCGCGACGGCCCGCCAGCTCGCCAAGGATCTCGGCGTCGAACTCGAACTCGTGCAGGTCACCGGTCCCAATCGCATCCCCGCGCTGCTCTCCGGGCGCGCCGACGTCGTGATGTCGTCGCTCAGCATCACGCTCGATCGCGCGAAAGTCGTGATGTTCGCCAATCCGCATGGCGCGCTGTCGATCGTGGTCACCGGTCCCGCCAATGTCGGGATCAAGACGCCGGCCGATCTCGCGGGCAAGCGCATCGGCATCACACGCGCGACGCTCGAAGAGGCGACCGTTCCGAAAGTGTCCCCGCAAGGCACGAACATCGTCTTCTTCGACGACATGGCCGCCACGATCCAGGCGCTGATTTCGGGCCAGGTCGATGCCGCTGGCATGTCCGCCTTCGGCGCCAAGTCGATCCGCGATCGCAATCCCGGCCGCAATCTCGAGGACAAGATCACCGTCACGACCGCCTATTACGCGGCGGCGGTGAAGCCGGGCGATCATGAGCTGCTGCGCTGGATCAACACCTGGGTATTCATCAACAAGCAGAACGGCGTGCTCGCGCAGATCTACGAGAAATACACGGGCGTGAAGCTCATCGAACTGCCGGTCTTCTGAACACGAACTCGCCGGCCCCCATTTCGCAATCGGCGCGGAATGGGGGGCCGCACCGCGGTTGACGTGTGAAATACGTTTTTCAATTCGGACCGGTCCTGGAGAATTTGCCGCGCCTGCTGCTCGGCGCTTGGCTGACGGTGAAGCTGTCGGCCGGCGCGATGCTGTTCGGCACGGCGATCGCGGTGGTCTGCGCTTTCCTGCAGAACGCGAAGCATCGGGCCGTGCGATTTTTCGTGCGCGCCTATGTCGAGTTCACGCGCAACACGCCGTTCCTGATCCAGCTCTTCATCATCTACTTCTCGCTGCCGGCCTTGGGGCAGCAGCTTGGCATCAGGTTGCGGCTGGATGCGTGGGAGGCGGCGCTGATTGGCATGAGCCTGAATCTCGGCGCCTATGCGACGGAGATCGTGCGCGGCGGCATCGACTCGGTTGCGCGTGGCCAGATCGAAGCGGGCGCCGCGCTGGGCCTGCGACGTTTCCAGATCTTCCGGCTGATCGTGCTGCGCCAGGCGATCAAGGTGGCCTTCCCCGCGCTCGCCAGCCAATTCGTCCTGCTCATGCTCGGCTCGAGCATCATCTCCGCGATCTCGGTCGAGGAACTCACGGGCATGACGAACACGTTGCAGTCCACGACGTTCCGTTCCTTCGAGTTCTACTTCGCGGCGACCTGCTTCTACCTCGTGATGGCCTTCGGATTTCGCGCCGTGCTCGGCGCGATCTACTGGCTCGGCTTCGTACGCGGCCGACCGGCGGAAGGCGATCGATGAGCCGCGATTTCGGCGCCGGTGAATTCTGGTATCTCATCCTCGCGGTGCGCTGGACGGTGCTGCTGTCGCTCGTCGCATTTCTCGGCGGCGCCATCCTCGGCCTCGCCATCGCCGTGATGCGCGCCGGCACGATCGCGCCGCTGCGCTGGGTGACCGCCGGCTTCATCCAGCTCTTCCAGGGCACGCCCGTGCTGATGCAGCTCTTCCTGGTCTATTACGGGATCACCGTCGTGTTCGGCCTGCGCCTCGATCCCTGGCCGGCGGTGACGCTCGCCTTCACCTGCTACGCCGCCGCCTTCCTCGGCGAGATCTGGCGTGGCTGCATCCAGTCGATTCCCGCGGGGCAATGGGACGCCGCGCGCGCGCTGGGCCTCGGCTGGGGCGTGACGATGGCGAAGATCGTGCTGCCCCAGGCGCTGCGCATCTCGATCCCCGCGACCGTCGGCTTCCTCGTGCAGCTCGTGAAAGGCACCTCGGTCGCCGCGATCATCGGCTTCGTCGAGCTGACCCGCGCCGGCCAGCTCATCGTCAACGTCACCTTCCAGCCGATGACCGTCTACCCGATCATCGCGCTGCTTTACTTCGCGATCTGCTGGCCGCTCTCGCTGCTGAGCCGGCGGCTGGAGAAGCGTCTCGACACCGGACGACAGACCGCGCTGGCGGGGATGTAGGGCACGACGCTGTCGAGAGCATCCGAAAAACCGGTTCCAGGTACGGGGTTCGGCTATGCCGAGTTCCGTACCTGGAACCCCTTTCTTTCCAGCAATTTCGATCCAGCGTCGGTTTATTCTGGAAGCTGCGCCGTCCCCTCCTGTTCGCGTAGCGAATAGGAGGGGTGCCCGAGCGAAGCGAGGGCGGGGAGGTTCCCTGAACATCTCGTCCACAGAATCGGGAAAATCGATCCAGGAATATCGCGGCGTAGGTGATCATGCGAGGGCCGAGATGCGGCGCAAAGCGATGAACTCGAGTTCGGCGAAGATGCCGACGACGAGGGCCTGGGCGGCGACGAAGGCATAGCCGAGGAAAGTCGGCTGGGCCCAGCCACCGACCAGGAGCAGCAGGCTGTCGATCACCCAGACCGCGTTGCAGAGGATCACCGCCCAAACAGCGGCCCGTGATGAGGACCCGCTCGTGGCGAGATAGGCGACGAAGGCGGCGAAGGGCAGCAGGCTCAGCCCCGCCACGCGCAGCAGAACATCGGAGAGCCCGAGCAGCGGCGCGAGGATGCCGGCGCAAAAGCTCAGCAGCAGGCAGCAGGCGGCGCTGGTCGCCGCATCGGCGAACAGGATCTTGCGCAAGGACGGCGTCATTTGGAGGCTGGTCATGATGAACACCATTCTCGATGCAGCATTCCCGTACTCGCCGATCACCTGATCGGATCCGATGCCGCGACAGAATGGTTCCGCACATCCACGCCTGGAGTCGATTAAGCCGGAGGTAATTGCACGCGCTCGTTGCTGCGCTATTGTGCTGCGATGATGGCTGCACCGCGCCCCGTGGGCGATCACCTCCGCGACTGGCGCAAGCGTCGGCGCCTGAGCCAACTCGATCTCGCGCTCGAAGCCCGGATCTCGCAGAAGCATCTGAGCTTCGTCGAGAGCGGCCGGTCGGCGCCGTCGCGAGACATGGTGCTGCATCTCGCCGAGCGGCTCGACGTGCCGCTGCGCGAGCGCAATGTGCTGCTGCTCGCAGCGGGCTATGCCCCGATCTTCCAGCAGCGCCCGCTCGATCATCCTGCGCTGGCCGCGATGCGCGGCGCGATCGATCTCGTCCTCGCGGGACACGCGCCCTACCCGGCGCTGGCCGTCGACCGGCATTGGACGATGGTCGCGGCGAACGCGGCCGTCGCGCCACTGCTCGCCGGTATCGCCGAGCGCGCATTGCTGGAGCCGCCGGTCAACGTGCTGCGCCTGAGTCTCCATCCACGCGGCCTGGCGCCGCAGATCGCGAATCTCGCGCAATGGCGTGCGCATCTGCTCGAGCGCTTGCGCCATCAGATCGACGCGACCGTCGATCCGGTGCTCGCCGAGCTGCTGCACGAGCTCGCCGCCTATCCGATGCCGGAGATCACGCCGACAGCGCCGCGTCAAACCGAACCCGACTATGCCGGGATCGTCGTGCCGCTCAAGCTCGCCACGCCGCTCGGCCTTCTCAGCTTCTTCAGCACCACGACCGTCTTCGGCACGCCGCTCGACGTGACCTTGTCGGAGCTGGCGCTCGAAGCCTTCTTCCCCGCCGACGCCGCGACGGCGGAGGCCCTGCGCCGGCTCGCGACCTCGAGCTGACGGCGCTTTCGGCGATACGGTCATCTGCGCTAGGACTCTCGCGAGCACCAGCACGCGAGGGGGACTCCGCTTTGTCCGACAGCATCGATCCGATCACGATCTCCGTCGTCCAGCACCGGCTTTTCGCGATCGTCGAGGAGATGGGCGAGGCGATGCTGCGCACGGCCTATTCGCAGATCCTCAATTCGAGCCGGGATTTCTCCACCGGCATCACGACTCTCGAAGGCCGCCTGGTGGCGCAGGCCGAGCATGTGCCGATCCATGTCGGCGCCTTGCCGATGGCGGCCGAGTCGGTCGCCAATTTCTTCGCGGACGACATCCATCCCGGCGACGTCTTCCTGCTCAACGATCCCTATCACGGCGGCAATCACCTGCCCGATCTCACCGCCTTCGTGCCGATCTTCGCCGAGGGCAAGCCGCTGTTCTGGTCGATCAATCGCGCGCATCAGAGCGACATCGGCGGCGCGACGCATGGCGCCTACAACGCGGCGGCGACCGAGATCTGGCAGGAGGGACTGCGCATCACGCCGCTCAAGCTCTACGACAAGGGCGAGCTGCGCCGCGACGTGATGGAGATGGTGGCGATCAATGTCCGGCACCCCCGCGATTTCCGCGGCGATCTCGCGGCGATGATCGGCTCGGCGCGGCTGGGCGAACGACGGCTGCTCGCGCTGGCGCAGGAATTCGGCTGGAAGACCACGATCGCGGCGATCGAAGCCGTCATGAACGGCGCCGAGCGGCGCGCGCGGGCCGTGATCGCGACCTGGGAGGACGGCGTCTACAGGGGCGAGGCGATCCTCGATGATGACGGCCACGGCTTCACCGACATCCCGATCCGCGCCACGGTCACCAAGACGGGGAGTGATCTGATCATCGATCTCTCGGACTCGCATGCCCAGGTGATCGGTTTCGTGAACTCCTCCTATCCGAACATGCGCTCGGCCGTCGCTGTCGCGCTCTCCTATCTGATCGATCCGGACACGCCGAAGAACGACGGCACGTTCCGGCCGATCAAGGTGATCTCCAAGCCCGGCACGATCGTGCACGCAAATCCCGGAGCACCGGTGACGCTCGCCACCAATCACTGCGGCCAGGAGATCATCGAGGCGATCATCAAGGCGCTCGCGCCGGCATGCCCCGATCGCGCGATGGCCGGCTGGGGACGGCGCTTTCGCATCGCGATCAAGGGCGTCGACCCACGCAGCGCAAAACCATTCATCTGGCATCTCTTCCAGGCGCGGCCCGGCGGCGGCGCATCGCCCGCGGGCGATGGCTGGCCTGGCGGCGGCGAGTGGCAGGCCGCCGGCGGAATCAAATTCGGCAGCCTCGAAGTCACGGAAGTGCGCTTCCCGTTCTTCTTCCGCGCGCATGAATTCCGCCCTGACTCCGGCGGGTCCGGCGAATATCGCGGTGGTCCGGGCTGCGTGCTCGAGATGGTGGCGGAGATCACCGAGCCGGCGATCGGCAACACCGCCGGCGACGGCGTGCGCCACGGCGCCTGCGGCATTCTCGGCGGCGCGGATGGTTCGCCGCATCGCTACATGCTCAAGTCGAAAGGCCATCGGCCGCGCGCACTCAAGACCAAGGAGGTCGGCATCGCAATCGCGCCGGGCGACGTCTTCATGATCGAATCCGGCGGCGGCGGCGGCTGGGGCGATCCGGCCAAGCGCAGCGAGGCGGCGCAGAGCCGAGATCTCGTGCTCGGTTTCGTCACGCGCCAGCGCGCACCCAAGCAAGCGGCGGAGTGAGCGCCATGTATCGCATCGGCATCGATGTCGGCGGCACCTTCACCGATCTCGTCGCGGTCGACGGGACCGGGCGCACCATTCTGGCCAAGAGCGCCTCGACGCCGGCGGATCCTTCGATCGGCGTGATGGAGGGGCTGACGGCGCTGGCAGTCGCACTCGGGTTGACGCGCGGGGATCTGCTCGGCCGCACCGAGCGCATCGTGCATGGCACGACGGTGGCGACCAATGCGCTGCTCGAGCGCAAGGGCGCGAAACTCGGCCTCCTCACCACCGAAGGTCATCGCGACGTTATCGAGATGCGCGAGGGGCTGAAGGACGATCGCTACAATCTGCGCATGCCGCCCCCCGAGCCGCTGGCGCCGCGCGAACGACGCATCGGCGTGCGCGAGCGCATCCGCTGGGATGGCAGCATCGAAGGCGCGCTCGACCACGAATCGCTCGATCGCGCGATCGCCAAGCTCAAGCGCGACAAGGTCGAGGCGGTCGCGGTCTGCTATCTGCACTCCTATCGCGAGCCGGCCCATGAACGCGCGACGGCGCAGGCGCTCGCGGCCGCGCTGCCCAAGGCCTATGTCGCGCTGTCGTCGGATGTCTTCCCGCAGATCAAGGAATTCCAGCGCGTCTCGACGACGCTGGTGAACGCCTATGTCGGCCCCGCCTTGTCGCGCTACCTCACGCGATTGGGCGAGCGTCTCGCCGATGCCGGATATCTCGGTCCGACATTGATCATCCAGTCGCATGGCGGCGTCGCGCCGATCGCCGAGGCCGTTCGGCTGGCGGCGGGCGCTGTGCTTTCGGGCCCGGCCGGCGGCGTTGGCGGCAGCCGCTATGCCAGCCGATTGCTGGGCATCGGCAATCTGATTCCCTTCGACATGGGTGGCACGAGCACGGACATCTCGTTGATCGTCGATGGCGAGGCGTCGCTCGCCGCGGATCGCGGGGTTGGCGGCCACAAGATCGCGCTCACCAGCCTCGACATCACCACACTCGGCGCCGGCGGCGGATCGATCGCGCGCGTCGATGGCGGCGGCATTCTGCATGTCGGTCCGGAGAGCGCCGGCGCGATGCCAGGGCCTGCCTGCTACGGGCGCGGCGGCAGCCACGCGACGGTGACCGACGCCAATCTCGTGCTCGGCTACCTCGATGCCGCGCATTTTCTCGGCGGGCGCAGCAAGCTCGATGTCGCGGCGGCGGAGCGTACGCTCGATGCGCTCGCGCGGGAGCTTGGCGTCACGCGCATCGCCGCCGCCGAAGGCGTGCATCGCGTCGTCAACACCAACATGGCCGAGGGCATCCGACTGGTGACCGTGCGACGCGGCGTGGATCCCAGGCGCTTCGCGCTACTCTCCTTCGGCGGAGCGGCGGGGCTGCACGTCACCGATCTCGCGCGCCAGCTCGATCTCGGCCGCGTGATCGTGCCACGCGTCGCGGCCGTGCTCTCCGCCTGGGGGATGCTGGCGACGGATATGCGCTTCGAGGTGACGCGCACGCATATCGGCGACGCCGGGCGGCTCGATGGCAGCCAGGTCAAGGCGCTCTTCGCGGAGATGGAGGCCGAAGGTCGTGCGCGACTCGCGGCGGCGTTCACCGGGCCGGTGCGCGTGCAGGTCTCCGCCGACATGCGCTATGGCGAACAGGTCTTCGAGATCAACGTGCCGCTCGATGGCGTCGATTGGCGCGTCGAGGATCCGCTGCCGCAGATCGTCGCGCAGTTCCACAGCCGCCACGAAGCGCTCTACACCTACGCGATGCGCGATCAGGAAGCGGTGCTCGTGAATGCGCGCGTCGCCGTGATCGGCGTGCTCCCCGATCTGCCACGCGAAGCCGACCTCGCTGCAGGTGGCATCGTAGCGCCGACCGGCACGCGACGCGTCCATATCGGCGCCTGGCGGGAGATTCCCGTCTATGATTTCGATGCGCTCGCGCCAGGCCATGCGATCGCCGGCGCGGCGATCATCGAATCAGCGATGACGACGATCCTCCTGCGCGACGGCGATCGCGCCGTCGTGACGCCGCAGGGTTGGCTCGACATCGCCGTGCCATCGCGGCACGCACCGGAGGTCTCGGCGTGAAGACGATGCGCATGCCCGAGCTGCAGGCGTTCCTTGATGCGGCCCGAGCGGCGCTCGGCACACGCGGCGGTGAAGCGCAAGCGGTCATCGACGGCGTGTTCGCGAGATTGGCGCAGCCGGCACTCCACGCCGATGTGGCGCCGGCTCGGTTGCCCGCCGTGGCGCAGCTCGCGCCTGCCCTCGCGATGGCGCGTGGGGCTGGCGCAGTGATGGCCGGGCTTGCCGATCGCTTCGTGGCGCTCGAGCCCTCGCTCACCTGGCGGCGCAGTGCGCGCACCGCAGGACATGGCGCGGCGTTCGACGAGGGCTACGCGAGCGCGATCGTCGTCGGCGCGGACGGGCTCGAACGCCGCGACGATGTGCGCATCGGCATCAACCTGATGGCGCCGGGCCTGCAATTCCCCGACCACGACCATCCGCCGGCGGAGATCTATCTCGTCCTCTCCGGCGGCGAATGGCGTCAGGAACAGCGCGAATGGTGGGCGCCCGGAAGCGGCGGCATCGTCCACAACCCGCCCAACATCACCCACGCCATGCGCACGACCGCTACGCCGCTGCTGGCGATCTGGTTCCTGTTGATGTGAGACTTTGACGTCCCTCCTCGAGTCGAGCTTGGCGATTCACACATCGTCGAGACCATGTCCCGGCGCCCGGAGTCGATCGCCGAATGCGCACATCCCCTCCAGGCGCGGCACGCGCTAGGAGGGGTGGCAGCGCGCGGCAGCGCGCTGACGGGGAGGTTTCGTGGGACCCCCGCACGCACAGCCCTCTTCGAGTTCAAGGAACCTCCCCGTCACGCGCTTCGCGCGTGCCACCCCTCCTATCGCGTGCCGCGACAGGAGTGAACTGGTCCCCGTTTCGTGGACGCCACGAGGGGTGAGGAGCGTTATCCACGGACGGCCGGTTCGGTCGCTTGCGACGAACCGAACTGGCCGTCGGTGG
>Ga0163144_10008374_pt1 | contig 22391 bp, 24 predicted proteins | sample OliLak19BULKMAT1_FD_123175 | JGI IMG/M metagenome (GOLD analysis project Ga0163144, IMG submission 123175) | Freshwater microbial mat bacterial communities from Lake Vanda, McMurdo Dry Valleys, Antarctica - Oligotrophic Lake LV.19.BULKMAT1 | ecosystem: Environmental > Aquatic > Freshwater >... | reverse complement strand
CGGTTATACAGGGTGTACTTGGCGAAGGGATGGACTCCTCTACGGAGATCGACTCTTTGAATGGGCGGCAGTTTTGGCCCCTTCACTGAAGCGGAGTATACGATATGGCTATTTCAGTAGTAGATGGTGTCGGTGCATGCGAAGTCGCGATTGGCATGCATGCAACTCGCACCCTATTATAGAAAGACCGCTCTCAGCGTCCTCTGTGCGACAGCGCACAGACGTACCAAGCAATAGACACCAGAGTGCACCTTGAGCGTCGGCTGTTCGCCGACATACACCGTCAGGAGTCGAAACATGAGCATGAACAAGGATCAAGTCAAGGGCCGAGCCAATGAAGTAAAAGGCAAGATAAAGGAAGTGGCTGGCGACCTCGTGGGCAACAAGAAACTTAAGGCAAAAGGTAGGTCTCAAAAGACCCTCGGCAAGGCAAAGGCAAAATTAGGTGACGTCAAACAAGACGTGAAGGATGCAAAACTCAGGGCAAAAGGCAAGGCTCAAATGAACCTCGACAAGGCAAGGGCAAAGATTGCGGACGTCAAGCAGGACGCGAAAAGGAACGCCTGACTCCCGCAAAATCTCTGGTGTCTTCCCTAAGCGCTTCGCGTAAATGGCCCCAAACTTGATGCGCCAGAGTCTGATGCGCTCGTGGCTGACGGTAATGCCTCTTTCAAAGGGTAGATCTTCGATATCTTGGTGGCTGCCATTGAACCAATGCTCAGCCAGACTGTGAAGCCAATGATCTTCGCATGAAAAGCCTGCCATAAAGTTCGGGGGACGCAGTAATAAGAAGTCAGCTCCATCTACGCGAAGAGTCCCATTCATGCGATACACCCCCTCTTGGATCAAGATACTGGCAGTGTTGAGGTTCGCGGTTCGATCCTGCTTAGCTCCACCAAATAAATCAAAGGGATACAGCAATGTAGCTCTTTTTTTGTCTCTTGAATATAAATCCGATGGAAAGCCCTGAGGCGCAAGCTGTTCAATAGCGACATGATCAATTGCAGCAATTACCTGCGTGACATGCGCCTCGAATCCGAGGATTTCCACTAATACGGATCCAATCAGCCAGGGAGAATGTTTTGAGGGATTTCCCACCATGTTGGCAGCAATTGTCTAATTCTGTGTTCCCGAAAACGATCATCGATCAGGTACAGTGTCCCCTCATCAAGGTTAGTGCGTACTATCCGTCCGCCGGCCTGAGCAACCTTTCGAATACCGGGAATCAAATAGGTGTAGGCGTAGGCTAGTTGGGCGCCGAAAATCTCACTCGTGCGCCGCATTATCTGCTCGTTTACCGGGTTAACCGGGGGCAATCCCAGAGTGGCAACGAAGGCACCGATCAATCTTTTGCCCGGCAGATCAATACCCTCGCCAAAGGCCCCGCCAAGTACGGCGAAACCGATGCCTTGGCTGGTCGGTGTAAACTGATCTATGAAGGACGTCCGTGCCTTTTCGTCCATGCGTCGTTCCTGTATCCAGAGTTCGATATCGCCAAATCGCTCTTGTAGCAGCCTTGCAACCCGTTCGAGATAATCGAAGCTGTTGAAGAAAGCCAGGTAATTACCGGGACAGCGTCGAAATTGTTCTGCAATCAACTCAGTAATGGGTGCGATGGAATCGCTTCGATGCTGAAAGCGTGTCGATATGTCGGCGATCTGTATCGCCAGCTGATCGGAGGAGAAGGGTGTGACAATATCGACCCACGCCGTCTCTCCAGGCAGTCCTAGCAGTTTTTGGTAATAAGACCAAGGGCCTAGAGTCGCCGAGAATAAAATACCGGCGTGCGCGGCGTCAAAACGCGGCTTCAGAAAGCTTGCTGGCACCACATTGCGCAAGCACAGTCGCAATCGGTGTCGTCCTTTTAGAGTGACGCGGGTGCTGTCAAAGAGCGAATGGCTTTCAAATGATTCGACGAGTCGGCAAAAATGCAGCGCATCGAAATAGAAGGATTGCAAAGCAGGGTCTATCCAGGTGGGATTGTCGACCAGGTAGTCCGTAATCGTGGCCACGGCATTTTGCAGCGCGGCGAGCAGGGCATGAGGCAGTTCATTATGAACCCGGTAATCGCAGTCCTGTTTTGCTGCAAGAGTTCGCCATTGACGGTGCAATCGGTCCAGAGCATTCTTAAGTTCACAGGGGGCAGTAGTACGCAGCGCGAGAAAATCGCGCTGGTCAAGCTCCGCGGAGTACATCGAGCGAGCCCGCTCAACCAGGCTGTGTGCTTCGTCGACCAGTATGGCAGTGCGCCACTCACCGGCCTGCATAAGTCCGAACAGCAACGCGCTAGTATCAAAAAAATAATTGTAATCGCTGATAATGACATCGCTCCAACGTGCCATTTCCTGACCGAGATAATAGGGACAAATAGCATGTTCTGCTGCTACCAACTTCAGTCCGGGTTTATCCAACTGCCTAAGCTCTACCGCCGCAGTTCGCGCGGCTGGCAGCCGGTCATAAAATCCTGCCGCAAGCGGGCACGAATCGCCATGGCAGACTTTGTCCGGATGTTCGCAGATTTTGTCTCGAGCCGTGAGCTCCAGCACCCGCAGGGGTTGCGGCGCTGTGCTCGATTGAATAGTTGCCAACGCCTGTATAGCCAGCGCCCTGCCGGTTGTTTTAGCGGTAAGAAAGTAGATATTGTCCAGCTGTTTAGTTGCAGCTGCTTTCAATGCCGGAAATAACGTTGCCAATGTCTTACCAATCCCTGTAGGCGCCTGTGCCAGCAATTTTCGTTCCTTGCATATAGATTTGTAGACGGCCACTGCCAGGTCGCGTTGCCCAGCCCGAAATTCGGCATGTGGAAAACGCAGTGTGTTCAGCGCGGCATCACGCGCCGATCGATGGGCGAGCTCTTGGCGAGCCCATGCAAGAAATGAAGTACATTGGCATTTAAAGAAATCCCAAAGCTGCTCAGCAGAAAAATACCCGGGAAAGGAGGTCTCTTTTGCAGAGTCGACATTGAAATAAGTTACTGCAACGTTCAGGCCCGGCAGACCCGATTGGTCACACAGCAGCCAGCCATAAATTTTTGCCTGCGCCCAATGCAACTGGCGATGATGGTTGGGGATTGCTTCGAGGCAGCCGCGGTAGGTTTTGATCTCCTCCAGCTGTTTGGCCGCAGGATCGAAACCATCGGCACGACCGCGCACGATCAATTCCTGATATGCACCACTCAGCGCCACCTCGGCTTGATAATGTCCACCGCGCTTTGAGGTCACAATACCGTGGCCAGTGATGCCTTCCTGTCCGCTGGGCGAAGGTGTGAAGCGGAGATCCAGATCTCCGGTTTTGGCCGTGAATTCACACAGTGCTCGCACTGCAATGACATAGCTCATTACTTTATGTCCTGCCACTGTACGTAGCAGACCGTTACGGGTATATCGTGCTTGACACAATAGTCCAGCCAACGAACCTGATTATCCTGCAGCCGGTCGCCGGGCCCTTTGACTTCTATCATCCGGTAGCGACGTTCATCCGGCCAGAATTGAACCAGATCCGGCAGCCCAGAACGGTTCGAATCAATATTGGCAAGCAATCGTTCAAACAGTTTGCGCAGATGCGCTGCCGGCAGGCAGGCCAGTACCTGTCCGAGCAGAATTTCGTCGAGTGCGGACCAATAAACGAAAGGCGACTGCAAGCCTTGTTTGGCCTGGTAGTTGCCGCGGATGGTGTTGAGATATTCGCCTGTTTCGAGCTGTGTCAGCAGTCCGTCGAGTAGGTCGGCCCGTGCGCGATAAAATTCTGGACTCAGCAGGTCGGCCGGGCCATGCTGGAAGGGATGGAAGAAAGCTCCAGGTACCGGTGCAAAGATGGCCTCCCAGCATAACAGGCCGAAGAGCGAGTTGATGAGCGTGTTTTCCACATAGTGGACGGGGGCTTTGTCCTGATGCAGCAGGACCTGAACGACACCTTCCACACTAAATGGATCAGCAGGGCGAGGCAGTACCAGGTCGAGTCTGGGGTGCGAATTACCGATCCTGCGATGCGCTACCCTTGTGCCCAGGTGGCGCTGCAGCCTGGGGAACATCCGCTGCAGTTGCTGCGTTTCTTCTTCACTTTCCGGGCAGTGTATAGCGGTTTCGCAGAGCGACATGGCCTGGTCAAAACGACACAGTCGCTCAAGAACCCGAATCATTCGCGCACGCGCTCCTGAATAATGGGTTTGTGAATAAATTGTCAGTGCCAGTTCGAGGTCATCGCTACGTTCGCAGTGCTGACCGATCCTAAACAACAATTTAGCTCGACGCCGTTCGATCCAGAGATTAACGGTTTCAATAGAAATCACTTCCTCGATGATGCCTGCAACTGGCTCCTTGACGTAGAGCCGTTCGTGGCAGCGATGTAGCTGCAAATAGTTAGCAATATCGCCGCGCGTTCGAAACGCTCGCGATGCTTCAGAGAATTCGACTTTTTCATAGCGATAAACACCGAGGTCGGCCAAAATGAACTCGGACCAGTCCTGATGGAGGTTTCCAAAAAATATCAGTCGCAATCGGTCACACAGAGGCATCAGGAACAACGTATAAACACTGTCAACGGAATCGCCATACCATTCACTGAACCGTTGCGTTGCTGGAAATAGTGGCGTCAGAGCCGCAAGCCAGTCCAGTTTTCGACCCTTGATAGGTAGATGTTCCTGAAAAACCACGACTAACTCTTCCTTGGTAAGCAGGGCAAACAGCTGAGTCAAATCCAGAAGACTGTCCGGTTCCAACCATCCCAGTTCGAACAACGGAAGCACAGCCTTCCCCACCGGACCGATTTCGTCATAGTTCAGCTTGCTTGCGCGAAATAGGATTCCTTTACGCATAATCATGCGTACCAGCAGCGCCCGCGTCTGGAGCGGCAGTGTCGGAAATACATCAAGAATGTCTATTTCGGTGGCGAGCAGTAAATCCCGTTGGCGGCTGAGTATCCAGCGCACCACAGTCTCAAAATTATGGAGATAGTAATACGGCGCTTCTACCGAAGCAGCAGATGGTTGAAGAGCCGCATCCGCAGCTATGGTTCTGAAGGTATCACTGCTGCCCATCGCTTGAATCTCCCAACTGGAGTTGTATCTATCACTGCAATTGGAGACGTGAGTATCGATAAATACCAATCCCCACGCCGGATGTTGAGGCAGTAATATTATTTCAAAGGGTGTATGTTTGTACAGTATTTCTGAACAGACCGGCAACGGCCTCTGCCGCATCCCGCGTAGCGCTGGCAATAAGCCCCAGCCCGATCCACGACTCCGGTGGAGCTAGCGGCGACAGCGCGGTCGCCAATATCAATGAGTAGAGGTGGAAAAGCCATTGTCGCGGAGCCACAACTGCTCTGCCAGAACGATTGAGTAGCTCTGGCAAGCACCGTACCGTGCACTTGCGGTGTGCGCGCATTACGGAGCCTTCAGTTGCTTGTGTCCCCTAAAGGGGACGGTTTCTGTTAGATCACCTGCAATTGGTCTACCCGTTCGTCTCCCTTTGTACTAGAAAATAGTTCAATATTGAAAACGCGTTCGACCAGCCAAGCACCTGCAACACAAACAATTAGCATCGAGCCAACATAGAAAACGACATATTTATAAATTTTTGTTCTACGCATCGCGTAACTGATTGGCACATATAGACTCAATATGCCAATTTGTCCGATTTCCACACCTAAGTTAAATCCGATGAGTGCTAATGCCAAAGAGCCCCCTCGCAAGCCCAGGTCAGCAAGTACTGCGGAGAATCCAAAACCATGGATTAAGCCGAAAGAAAAGGCCACTAGCCAGCGATACTTTACAACTACAGGAAATACATTATTGAGCGCTGCCAATACCACAGAGAACGCGATAGCCGCCTCTACCCAACGGCTGGGCAGTGCCACAAGCTGCAGCGTGGCAAGTGTTAACGTGATGGAGTGCGCCACTGTAAAAGCGGTAACCACTTTAAGTACCTCAATGATGGTGGGCTTAAAGTTTTCTGCTGGCTGCCAGCCTTTGCTTGTTCGCACCAAAACGGCAGGTAACAATAGAGAAAGTAAGAATAAGATATGGTCATACCCTTTCCAGATATGCCAAATACCATCCACTAGATATTCTTTGAATTCGCCAAAATGACTGACGTTGCCCAAAACGAACGATTGCAAACGGTTCTCTGGTCCAAAAATGGCGGTTTTATTGAAGCCTTCATACTCAAGTCGCAATAAGCCACGATGCGATGGGTCTAGCTCTGAGAACAAGGTATAACGTAGACTAAGGTTGGAAACCGTTGTTTGGCAACTAGCAGTAAATTTAAGTACTGCATAAGCACCATCGGTATGGTGGTCAATAAGCGTTTGCGTAGGTATAATAGGGCAAAGCACGTGGTTGCCCCGAATACTAAGCCTGGCAAAAGCATAGGCATTTATATCCTTCTGTTTAATCAAAACTTCCTGCCAATTAATTTCACTATTAGCATCTTCATCAAGCCCAATAGCATAGTCTAAATCACGCAGTGCAATATCCCACTGACCCTTGATAGTAGCTTGATGGAGAACCGTTGGCTCGCTATCTACATTTGCAACTGAGAGTGTCAAATAGCTATCGCTTGGCTTGTGAGCAAAAGCGCACACGTGCCACAGAAAAAATAATAGAATACCCGAACGCAACACACTTCGATACTTACTCATATCGCGCCCTTATGGTGATCAATCATTTTTTTTAGTATCGCATCTTCCAAATGATGCGCTTCTAGCCAACCAATTAGTGGCACTGCTGCATATTTATCACTTGAGGCTAACGCAGCCTCCAAATAAACCCGAGCATCGGCTGGTTCTTTTTGAATTGCCCAATTGAGTTTGGCAATCTCCAAAGCACGCACTGGGTTGTGCATCAACCGCAATTCAAAGCGTGACTGTTCACGCTGATGTACGGTATCGCCGCGCATCATGGCTGCGTCAAATCTATTTCTTAGTTCTTCAATTTGCACCTGCGATTCAGGTAGATGCATAGCATTAAGCGCTTCTGCATAGCGCAATAGTAATGGGTCAATTGTAGTTTTAGCTTTTAGCAGACTAAGTACTTCTTGCGGGCGATGCTGCTCAAGTAAAAAATCGGAATAAACGCCCAATAAATAACTATCAGGATCACCTAAGTTAATCGCATTTTCAAAATGTTTTTCTGCCGCAACGACATCACCTAGCCGCTCAGCCATTTCAGCCAATAGAGTAAGTACCCAAATCTGAATGTTAGGGTCGGTATCTGGTGTTTGTTCGAGTGCCACTTTCAATTCTTGATAACTATCTTTGGCACGACCGTTCAAATTCCTTACGTTTAAACTGCAAGTTAAAGTTACCAATTCAGATGTTAATGCATAAAGCTGTTCACAGCTTTGCAATGCCTCTGCGTATTTACCTTGCACTTGTAGTATCGTCGCACGGGTAAGCCAAGCCTGGCCATTGGCGCGGTCTAGCTTAAGCACTCTATTTAGATCAGCTAAAGATTCATCAAATTGATGTGTGCTCTGCAACAGCGTTGCTCTTAACACCAAGATATCAATTGGTGGCTGATCAAGTTCCCACCAAGGTGCGAGTGCTGCTTGCGCATAGCCAAGATAACGTGGGTCACCTTCATCTCGCGATTGCTCAATGTAAAGTTTAGTCAGTTTAACAGCAAGTTCAATATTGTTTGGATCTGACGCCAGCCGTGATCGTAAGCTTTTAAACCTCTGTATTGACGCATCAGTAGTCGCTGGCAGCTTCTCAAGTACTTGATTCGGACTACCGGGAATATAAGGCGCTGCATAAGCAGCTTGCACTAACGCTGCCCATAGCAGATACCCAGTCAAATTTTTCAGCATTTTCTATTTTCGACTACATTAGTCATATATTTTTTCTTAACATTGTCAACATAGCACAATCATCTCAATTAGTAAGATTCGAAAAAAAACGGAACCTGAATTTCTTCAGATTCCGTTCAAAATAGTGATTAACTTTAGCGTAAAATTACACTAAATCGCGCCAGTGTTCGGCGAACCTGGAATAGGTGTCAACAAATAGGGAAATACTTCAGTAGATACTGCTGTATTCGCACTTCTAGCGCCGTCAGTAAATGGTGAACCATTGATATCTGGCGCAACGTTGGCTCCACAACCTGTATCAACCATAAGGGCGGCTGTGGCAGCTTTTACGCCAGCTGTACACAAAATGCCTTCCGCAACACGGAGCTCAATGTCCACTACGTCATCGACTGGACGACGACCGTTCGGGAAGCCAGCAAAGTCTGTGAGTGTCAATACGCCTAACGGCTGTTGTGCGGCTAGCGGAGTAGGTGGGGTTGCGGTGTTGAGGCGAAGCATCTCGCCTGGCTTCACATTTGCTGGTTGATTAAGGCCTTTAATGCCAGTAAGAAACGTTGCCACTAAATCGGTACGAAGAAAAGTTGGCGCAGGCACGCCGAAAAGCGTTTCTATTAGTTTAGGTAATGTTGGCATTAGAATGTAGTCACCAAAATTTTCCACATCATTTTTGGGAATGCTCTTGTTGAACCTATCCTTATCTTTCAAACCGATAACCACTTCATTCACAAGCGGCATACCAAGGCGTGAAATTTGTATATGAGGGCCAACTTCTTTAGCAGATCTAACGTTCTCAGGGTCATCGTTCAATATGCGATTTTTTGGCACGCTGGCTGTTGTCCAACCACCAATTACAGACTCAGTACCATTCGTTAAACAAGCCTTTGGCACTTCCAAGGCAATGCTGGTTACGTTTTTGTCTTCTAAGGAATTGAGCGAGCCTGTCTCAGGCCCTAAAGGGTTTAGATTAAACAAGTCAAATATCTCGCCTACATTAATCACGAATGATTCTTTACGTTGGCCAACAAACACTCTGCCTACTTCGCTACAGCCAGGAATATTAATCTCATAAACATGCTTTGCTGCGTAACCAGCATAGTCCGGAATAGTTTTATTACCTATATTATCTAAAGGCTTATCAAAAACTTTGCTGTTCGTACCTACCTGTGTAATTGGCGTTTTCTCTTTACTACTTTTTTCTTTACCACTGCCATCTTTTGAACTGACTGAACTGATAAAATTGATGGTGTAAGTTTCACGCACATTGGCATTTTCATCATTCACGTTAGCAATACCTGGCGCACTAACAACCAACGGTATTGAAACACCGTCAATTTTTGCATCCTTATTAGTATTGTCAAAACGAATTTGAAAAGTTCTGTCTTCTACTGAGTCACCGTTATTGTCAATTTTAATTTCATACACAGCTCTTGGATCCATTTCAAAATAATTTGGACCACCATAAGGATCTTGCAGCGGTATATAATTAGCTATTAAAGTGACATATCCAGCTCTGTCCGCTTCGTAGCTTGTGAACATATAGAAGTCAGTTCCATCTACTTTCGGGTTTTGTGTGATGAAAGGCGCTTCCCGGTGGCTGGATGCTACTGCGGACAACGAAATACCACCGAAAATTGCACTATTAATGATAGATATACTCACTGCTAATTTTAAACGCTTAGTAATAATCATGGTATTCTCCAAATTGATTGTCTCTCTGCAGAGATTGTTCTAAACAAACTTTATACCTCAAATATTAGGACGTAAAAGTTTGATTAGATTGAAATTATCCCAAGTACACTTTAGATAATTTTCGTTATCTTGATCAATTGTGGAAGAAGTTTCTGTCTGTTACCGCACGAAAAAAGAAATAGTGGACGTCACGGGCTTTAGTAGATGGCTATTAACTTCCACTTTGTAACTTCTCAAACAGTGTGGGGCTTAGTTAATCAAGACAGTTGTGACGGCGCGTTCTAAAGGTGGCATTTTCTCCGTCGCATGTGGTTACAGTTATCTACTTTCACATGACTCGCTACTACAGGATGACCAGTCAAATGTAGAGTGGAAAACCGCCTTCGTCTGGGAAGAATCTCTTTTTGGGCCTGCATCGACAGCGTTCTTTTTTTGTGCGTTTCCGTACAGACTCAAGTGATGGGCGCGCTCATCATTGAGCGCAAGCGATAGGACTCAATCACGTCGCTTCTTTTCAACTGAAACGATCCCGAAACGAACCCACAGGAGACTGTAAAGAAAAAAGGATCAAGTCAAAGGCCGCGCGAAGCAGGTGGAAGGGAAAACCAAGGAACTTGCGGGGAAAATAGTGGGCAACAAGGCTTTGCAAGAGAAGGCCAAGGTTGAAAGCCGCACCGGCAAGACTCAGGCAGGTCTTGGGGATCTGAAGAACGACCTCAAGAAAAGCCATTAATCCAATCTCTGAGAGGAATCGAAAATGAACTATGAAAGTCAAGACACGTATGGCATGTACAAAAGCAGCGCTGATAACGGCCCGGGTCCGCGATTAATGGGTGCCAACACGCTTGAAGGAAACGATGTCTACAACACTCAGGACGAAGACCTGGGTGACATCAAGGAAATCATGCTCGACGTACACAGTGGCCGCGTAAACTATGCCGTGCTGTCGTTTGGCGGCTTTTTGGGCATGGGCGATAAACTCTTCGCTGTACCCTGGAGCGCTCTGACACTTGATACCAAGAACAAGCGCTTTGTGCTCGACGTCGAGAAAAGTAGACTCGAAGATGCACCGGGGTTTGACAAGGACAAGTGGCCCAACATGGCTGATGAAACCTGGGCCAAGGGAATTCACGACTACTACGGCACCAAACCGTACGCAAACGAGATGCCCTTGTAATGCAGTGTCTCCAGCACGAAACCCATTGGCGGCGCGACTTGCTGCGGCAACTGCAGGGCAGGTTATGACATATATCACCACCAATGACGGTGTCCAACTATACCTCAAGGATTGGGGCCAGGGCAGGCCGGTTGTAATGGCCCACGGATGGCCGCTTTCGGCAGACACCTTTGATGATCTTTCGATGGCTGTTGCCGAAGCCGGCATGCGTGCAATCAGTTATGACCGGCGCGGATTCGGGCGCTCCGAGCAGCCGTGGGATGGGTATGACTACGACACGCTAGCCGACGACTTGTCTTCCGTCCTTGAGAAAACCGCTGCAGAGGATGCAACCTTGCTAGGCTTTTCGATGGGCGGAGGTGAAGTCGCTCGCTATATGTCGAGGCACAAGGGGAATTGGGTCAAGCAGGCGATACTTGTTTCGTCTGTTGTCCCTTACATGCTAAAGACCGGCGACAACCCGGGTGGTGTGGCTCAGTCCGTTTTTGATGAGATGACACAAGCGATGAAAGAGGATCGGGCTGAGTTCTGGTCTGAGTTTTTCAAGGATTTCTTTGGCGTCGGAGCTCTCGACCACCCAGTCACCAGTGAAGTCATTGAGTGGGCGCGGTCCATGTCAATGCAAACCGGACTAAGGCCCACATTGGCTTGCGCCAAGGCTTTTGCCACCACGGATTTTCGTGGCGATCTGTCCGCCTTCAGTGTTCCAACACTTATTATCCACGGCACTGCCGACAAAATCGTGCCAATCGACGCATCAGCGCGCCAGGCAGCACGGGGTATTCCCCTGGCAGAACTGATCGAGTACGAAGGCGCACCGCATGGACTTTTCGCCAGCCACAAAGACCGCTTGATTGCGGATGTTATGAAATTTCTTGCAAGCTGAGACGACTGGACAATCATTATGGCCTGCCATTCGTTCGCGAAATCGCAAAACGTCACTGAACACACACAACAGAGGATATGAAATGAACACGAAATCACCCAACGCTGTTAGCTTTCTGAAGAAAGATCACAAGGAAGTAAAAGCCATGTTTAAACGGTTCGATGGCCTGTCTGATCGTTCACTGGTCAGCAAAAAGAAGGTAGTTGACCAGATTTGCAATGCCTTGATTGTGCATACGCATTTGGAAGAGGAAATCTTTTATCCGGTCGTACGCAAAGCGATCAAGGACGATGACTTGATGGACGAAGCTCTGGTTGAGCATGCCGCAGCGAAGCAGCTTATTGCGCAATTGCTGGACATGGATGCGGGTGACGCGATGTATGACGCAAAGGTCAAAGTGCTATCAGAGCAGATCGAACACCACGTGCGCGAAGAAGAAGACGAGATGTTTCCCAAAGTACTGAAAACAAAACTTAATCTCGAAGACCTAGGCGCTGAGATGCGGTTGCGCAAGGATGAACTTGAGCCGGTTGCTTCCTGATCTGCACACAGTCGCCAACCTATTTCATCGCACGATGCAACTCCATGCGGGCATCGTGGGCGGGGTCCTGTACCTTGATAAGTGTCGGGGGGGTGGCGGCGTGGCGCACATCGTCAAACGCTCCCATGTACTTTCAGCACAGGCACGCTTCCGCTTCGAAAACGAGAATGAGAATGAGAAGGTCAGTATAGGCTACCTATGATCCGCAGGCATGAACAGTAACCACGAGATATAACCGGCGCCGACTTCACGGCGGGAGCCTGCCGTATTTGGTGAGCCAGCCGCAGTGGATTGTCGGCCCGCCGGCGCCTGACGTTTATAGCCAGCGGCTACTTGCCAGGTTTGAGGACGACCCTGGTCCAACCGTCCACCCGCTAGTCAAACTTCTCATAAGCCTCTGGCGCACGCGACAGAGGCAGTTCGTGCGACACGATCCAGGAAGGCTTGACTTTGTCGTGTTCGATCAGCTTGCTCAACGGCCGGTTGTAGGCTTTCACATTGGCCTGCCCGGTCCCGATGCTTTGCCCCTTGAACCAGAATTGACCGAAATCAAATGCAAGTCGGCCCCTCCTGGCGAGTTTGTCCTTGGCTTGCGGGTTTTCAGGCAGGAATACCCCGACGACGCCGATCCGGCCCGTCGCCTTGACGGTCTGAACGAGCTTGTTCATCGTCAGGTTCGGGACTTCTTCGCGGTGCCTGTTGCAGCACTGGTACCCGACGCACTCGCGGCCGCGGTCCGCACCCTTGCCGCCCGTCAACTCCAGGACGCGCTTGATGCCGCCGCCCTCGGTGTCGTCGATGGCAATCGCGCCCAGTTTCTCGGCCAGTTGCAGCCGGTCCTTCTGGGTGTCGACCACCATCACCTGGCTCGCACCCTTGAGCGCCGCCGAGTAAGCCGCCATCAAACCCACCGGCCCGGCGCCATAGATCACCACGCTATCGCCCGCCTGGACCCCGGCCAGTTCCGTCGCGTGGTAGCCGGTTGGGAAGATGTCCGAAAGCATCACGTAGTCGCTTTCCTTTTCCTCCGAGTCACGCGGCAGCATCAGGCAATTAAAGTCTCCATACGGAACGCGTAAGTAATCCGCCTGGCCACCGCTGTAGGGACCCATGCCCACGAAGCCATAGGCGCCACCAGCGCTGCCAGGGTTGACGGTCAGGCAGTAGCCGCTCAAACCCCTTTCACAGTTGGCGCAGAAGCCGCAGCCGATGTTGAACGGCAGGCAGACTCGGTCGCCGACCTTGATGCGATCGACCCCGCGGCCGACCTCGATCACGACGCCGAGGTTTTCATGGCCGAGCATACGGCCCGGCGCCATACCGGTACGGCCTTAGTACATGTGGAGATCGGAGCCGCAGATGTTGGTGCTGGTGATCTTCACCAGTACGTCGGTGCTGCGCTCGATCCTCGCGCCGGGCACCTCATCAACCGAAACACTGCGCGGCCCGTGGTAAACGAGTGCTTTCATTTTCTTGCCTCCTTCGCCGGCGTGGCAGCGACCTTGTTCTTCAGTTGCTGTTGGACGCTTCCAAAGCTGGAGCGTCAAACCGCGCAGGTCGATCGCGGAATTACGGGCCTTGAGGAAGATCTGCTCGCGCTCTTACAGAACATGCTGGTCGATAAGCTCGCCGAGTTGCTTGACGTTCGCGTCATACCCGGCGCCATTCGGCTTCATGGCCTCAATCCGCCCGATCATTGCCTTAGCTTCTGTGTGTTCCAGCAGCGCTCCATCCATCAAGGCGTCGTCGTAGGCAGGTTCTTTCATGCGGTACCTCGTTGGTTGCGGGCAGTTGCTACAGTCGGTAATCCACGTTTTCCCGCCGGATAGGGTATACGTCTGTTCGAGACCGTACAAAGGAAGGTCGATGTTTGTGATTCCGGTCGCGCGCTCCACCCGGCATAGCTCACCTCGCGCGAGCGGGCCAGTTCGGCCTCGAAGATGGCATTGCCTTCCTCGGCGAAGGCGGCATCGAGGAGGCCCCGTCTCGCTAAGACCGCGCATCTTTATGTTGGTTAACGCACGGAGCACACCCGGGAAATCGGGTAGGGTGCATCTGTCAGTGGACGGGATAGAGATGTCGGTGCCGGAGCCTCCAGGTCCTTCGATGTGGTCGTGTCTCTCCAAAGCCTCGACCCGGGCAATTCGCCCTAGACGAACGTAGTTTCACCCCCCAACAGACTAAGGAGTACGAATCATGAACAAGCTCATTTGCGTTTCACTCGCCGCCGTGATGGCTACTGCCAGCGGCGCGGCTCTCGCCGGGAAAGACGACATGCACAACGACAAGAGCATGAAGGACAAGGACCTGAGCATGATGTCGGCGGACAGCACGATCGCCAGCTGGCCAAAGGTACCCAAAGAAGTGGCCATGAAGACTATCCAGAAGTACGGCCAGCCCAATGAGGTCACGCCCACCATGCTCATGTGGCACGACAACGGGCCGTGGAAGCACACCATTATCTTCCGGGAAGAAGTCCAGCACGATTTTCCGGTGGCGCATACCGACGTGATGCAGCAGTTCATCGCATACAAGGCGCCGCTCGACAAATATGACGACATGGCGATGTACGACGGCAGCGTGGTCGTCGAACGCACCAATGGCATGATCTCGGCCCGCTGCGACAAGGAAGAAGCGAATTTTCTCGCCATCAACCTGGCCAACGACGTCGCGACCGGCAAGCGTTCCGTCGATGAGGCGCGCAAGTTCTACGCCGAAACAGTGACGAAGCTGATGGCAGGGGAGAAGCCGCCCTACACGCAAGCCCTGCAGTTCAACGTCAGCACCGCTGCGACCGCCGATCCGGATATGCCTGCGACCAGGAATTAGCGCCGCGGAGCCAGCTGCCTGTTTTGCCTAACAGAGATGCGCGTGGTGCGCGTCGTGAGATCGGTGACGGTATGGTCGCCGGTGCGGCTACGCCTGTCTCTGCGATGAAGAATACGGGCGTCGGCAGCGTGTTCGGTATCGCACCGACAGCGAAAACATCTGGCGCGCACTCTTCAACGGTCTCGCTAGCCGGGCTCCAGGGGTTCTGGGCGCCAGGCGCACGCCGCTGCAACACCAGCGCTACGAATACCGCCAACGCATAGGTGCCCACTCAACCGGCCAGCACCAGGCATTGATCAGACTTCATGCCGCCGCGGCAGTGGCTGCACCGACACACATTCGAAGCGCTGTGCCGCCGGCGCATAGTCCCAGCGCTCGACCTGCAGCGGCCTTGCTGTGGCGGCGCCAGCAGTCCCTACGGTACCGGCGTCGGCGTCGATGCGGATGAGGTTCACCGAATTGCCGGCCTCGGCCCGCACGCGCTCGCTGACGGCCGTGCCGGCCTGCACCGCCCACAGACGCCGCGGCAGGTCGGCCCATTGTTCGTGCAGCGGCAGCACGAAGGGCAGGTGGATGTGGCCGCCCAGCACCAGGTCCACACCTGCCGCCGACCAGCGCCGCAGCGCGGCGTCGCGGCCGTGCAGCAGGTTGTGCGCATCCTGCGGGCACGACACTGCCAGCGGCTGGTGCACGACGACGATCCGCCACTGCGCCGATGAGGCCTGTTCACAACGTCGCGCCACGCGTTCGATCTGCGCTGCGCTGAGCTCACCGTCTACGTGGCGCCAGCGCCGCGTGGTATTAAGCGCGAGTACCAGGACCTCAGGATTCTCGAACTGTGGTTCAAGCTCCTGGCCAAAGGCGTGTGCATAACGTGCATAGGGCCACAGCAGGCGCGCAGCTAGGTTGAACAACGGAATGTCGTGGTTGCCCGGTATCGCCACCAGTGCCGGCAACGCAAGCCGGTCTACGAAGCGGCGCGCCGCGGCGAACTGCGCGCGCGTGGCACGTTGCGTGATGTCGCCCGACAGCAGCATCACGTCGGGGCGCTGCTCGCGCACCAGGGCCTCCAGCGCAGCGACCACCGGCGCGCGCTCGGTGCCGAAGTGCGGGTCCGAGACCTGCAGCAGCAAGGTCATGTCGCGGCGCGCTCCGGCGCCGGTGTGTCGGGGCGGATCAGCCACAACGGCTCACTCGACACCGCAAACTCGAGCGGCAAGGGCAGCCAGAGAATCTCGCCATCGGTCGCTACCTTGACGTGTCGGGCACCGAAGGCCCGCGCCGCGTGAACATTCAGTCGCACGCACGGGATGCTCAGCACCTGGTCGGCGTCGCCCAACTTGCCGAAGGCGCCGCGCAGCAACAGCGCGAGCATCGACAGGCGCGATACCGGGCGCAGCATAATGGCCGCCAGCGCGCCGCCATCGATGTCCTTGGCCAAAGGAAACCCGAGCTGCTCCATCTGCAGCGCGTTGTTGCCGACGTACAGCGTCGTGGTGCGCACATTGCGCGTTTCGCCCTGCACCTCGATGCGCAGGCGCAGGCTGCGGTAACCGCGCAGCAGCGTCACCAGCCCGGCGCCGAAGGCCACCAGCCGGCTGCGGCCGAACTGCTGCGTCCAGCCTTCGCGGTCTTCCAGCAACTTCGGGTACAGCCCTAGGCTGGCGCTGACCAGGAACACACGCCCGTTCACCAGGCCCACCTGGACGGGCTGCGCGCTGGCGTGCAACAGCATCTGCATGGCCTGCGCGGTGTCGGATGGAATGCCGTGGGTGCGGCTGAAGTAGTTGAAGGTGCCTTGCGGCAGCACGCCATAAGCGCAGTCGTTGCCAAGCACGGCCTGCGCCACGGCGTTCAGCGTGCCGTCACCGCCCGCTGCGACGACCACACCGTGCGCCTGCTGCGCGCGCTGCACGGCCTCGCGCGCCAGCGCAGGCAACTGGCTGGGATCGTCCACGCTAATCAGCTCGAACGCACGCCCGGCGGCATCGCATGCCTGCTGAATAGCCTCACGCGCCCGGGCCTCGTCACCTGGGCCCGAGCCGAGGTTGAAGACGATGAACAACGGCCCGGTGGTCGGCACCGAAATCGGCGCGCTGCCATCCCTGCCGGCCTGGCCCTGCGCAGTGCCAGTCGCGGGCAGCGGTGGGTTCAACACGAAAGGACCCGGATGCGGCCCCCCGGGCGGCCCGCGGCGCTTTGCCGCTTGAGGTTCATCGCTGTAGCCACGCGTGCGCTTCCTGCGAGTGGGTGCATGGCGCGAAGTATAGGACAAATAGACGGGGTGTTGTGAGCAAACTTTCTGCTGCTATGAATGGAGTGGTGAACCGGAAAAGCTCGAAGTCTGGCGGTAGTGTTATCCGAAATCATGATTAAACAGTTGGTCCTGCAGGTCATTTGCGATCAATCCCGGTTCGGCGCATGAAGGTGCCTTTGCCGAGCGACTATCCAGTGGCGTCCTTGCCGATCCAATGGCGGTAGCACCGGGTCCTTGCCGGCGTATAGCGGTAATGTCTCGGGCGGTTCCCGACCCTGTGGTATCGGTAATGGCAGGGTAGTGGTGGCCTGCTCTACGTCCCGGTAAGGCGTCATCAGTGTGTAGACCACCTTGCCAGTGGAACTGAGAGACAGACGGGGAATGGCGACCGCTGGACGGTCGCGATGCCGGCAGAGCCACTCACGCTTATCTCTCTGGCCGGTTTTGACAAATTGATCTGGCCGTGCCCGGACAAGGTTGCGTCCTGCCTCAAGCAACCGCGATGCTCCACTCCGAAAACGCACTGAGCGGATTACAGACTGCAGCATGGGCAGTGAGGAATTGCGGTGCCTGTCCATGTAAGCGCAGTGTTGGAGCGCAACCTTGAGCTGTCACAACGTATTTCCTAAGGATTGTGGAAAGCCAGGCCCTGGCAGGAAAAGCTGTTCGAAAATGCGGCGGCTCTTCTGTCGTCCCAGCTCTGACACACGCTCCAGCGCCTCAGCGATGGGTACGGACATCGGCCGTGTATGGCTTTGTCCCGTAATAGGCATGGATATTCTTTTCCCAAGTGGGATCAGCCATATCGGGCCAGTCGCTCCTGTCGAATCCGGGTGCGCCGTCCAGGCTGTCTTTCGCGACGTTCAACACGAAGCGTTTGTGCTCAGTATCGAGTTTCAAAGCGTCCCAGGGCACTGCAAAGAGTTTCTCACCCAATCCGAGGAATCCGCCAAACGACAACACCGCATAGGCAATCCGCCCTGAACGCATGTCGAGCATGATCTCCTTAATATCACCAAGATCTTCATCTTTCTGGTTGTAGACATCATTGCCGACGAGAGTATCGGCACCCATAAGGTTGGGACCTGGGCCCTTGTCTACTCTGGATCCTGCGCCGTCATTCTTGCGCGGTTTGTAAATACCATAGGTATCACGTTCTTCATAGTTCATGTCTGCTCTCCCAAATTCGTTCGGTGGACATCGTATAAGCGTGGAATCGGTCGCGCTGTGGGGGAACAATAGACTCGCCGCGGAGGGCTGTCTGTTCGGTAAATAACGCAACCAAGGAATATTGTTCTAACCCTGATGACCGAGCGACATCATAAACTCTAATGCTGTGTACGACTTCGCACAGAACTCCTGAACACAACCGTGGATTATGGTCGCCAACTATTTGAGGAAGAACTACCATGCCTAAACCCACGAAGACCATTGATGCCAAGAGCGCTGATCTTGCGCCGTTTGTCCAGGACGATAGCGACCAATACCTGACAACCGACCAAGGCTTGCGAATTAATGATGATCAGAATTCGCTGAAGGGGGGCGAACGCGGGCCAAGCTTATTAGAGGATTTCATTCTTCGGGAAAAAATAACCCATTTTGATCATGAGCGAATTCCCGAGCGTGTGGTGCACGCCCGAGGTTCCGCGGCACATGGCTATTTTCAAGTGTATGAATCCCAGGCGCATTTAACCAAGGCTGCATTCCTGCAAGACCCGTCGGCGAAAACACCAGTGTTTGTGCGCTTTTCCACAGTTGCGGGTTCGCGGGGATCGTCCGACCTGGCGCGCGATGTACGTGGTTTTGCTGTGAAGTTTTATACCAGTGAAGGAAATTACGACTTGGTTGGCAATAATATGCCGGTGTTTTTTATTCAGGATGCGGTCAAGTTTCCCGATCTGATTCATGCCGTAAAACCCGAGCCGCATAACGAAATACCGCAAGCAGCTTCCGCCCATGACACATTCTGGGACTTTATTTCTTTAATGCCTGAATCCATGCATATGATCATGTGGGTGATGTCAGATCGAGCCATTCCGCGAAGCTTCCGCATGATGGAAGGGTTTGGTGTGCACACTTTTCGCTTCATCACAGCGGACGGCAAGTCCAGCTTTGTAAAATTTCATTGGAAGCCGCTACTGGGCGTGCATTCCGTCGTATGGAACGAGGCGTTAAAAATATCCGGCCAGGACCCTGACTTTCATCGGCGTGATTTGTGGCAAGCCATTGAAGACGGTGATTTCCCGGAATGGGAATTTGGCGTGCAAATAGTAGATGATGAAGACGAACATAACTTTGATTTCGACCTGCTCGACCCGACCAAGCTCATTCCAGAGGAATTGGTGCCAGTGCAACGTATTGGCAAAATGGTCCTCAACCGAAACCCTGACAACTTTTTTGCCGAAACCGAGCAAGTGGCTTATCACGCGGGCCATGTGGTACCCGGTATTGACTTCACCAACGACCCGCTGCTGCAAGGTCGTCTATTCTCGTATACCGACACGCAGCTCATCCGCCTCGGCGGGCCCAATTTTCACGAGATTCCCATTAACCGCAGCATATCACCTGTGCATAACAATCAACGCGATGGCTCTATGCGCCAGGTACTTAATAAAGGTCGCGTTAGCTATGCACCTAATACATTAGGCGGTGGTTGCCCTATGCAGTCCGGTGCCGACATGGGTGGATTTGTCAGTTATTTGGAAACTATCAATGCGCACAAAATAAGGGGCAAAACCGAGAAGTTCTTTGACCATTTTAGCCAGGCCGCCATGTTCTTCAAAAGCCAGGCTGGTTGGGAGCAGGAACATATCGTAAAGGCGTTGCAGTTTGAATTGGGCAAGGTGGAAACACAGGGCATTCGGGTGCGTATGGTCGGCCTGCTCAATCATATTGATGTGAGTCTGGCCAGCCGTGTTGCGCAGGGATTGGGTTGCGCAGTTCCAAAGACATTGACTTTGCCGCTGAACATGAGCGTGCCTGCGGACGCTAACCCTGACGATTACCAGCCCTCCCCTGTTCCAAAATCAGTGGGTATGTCTGCAGCGCTCAGTATGGCAAATCAGCGTTCTGACGGTATCAAGACGCGGAAAATAGCCATTCTGGCTGCCGATGGAGTTGATGAGACCGCACTGAATGCAATCCAGAAGGCACTGGTAAAAGCAGGCGCGCAAAGCAAGATTATCGCTCCACGCGGCGGAACACTGACAGGCCGTGCTGGTAGTGAGCTCCAAATAGACCACAGCTTGCTAACGACAAGTTCAGTACTGTTTGATGCCGTTTACATTCCCGGGGGCGCGAAAAGTGTTGCGGCACTGTTAAGTGAGGCACAGGCTACACATTTCATCAACGAAGCGTATAAGCATTGTAAAACGATTGCTGCTACTGATGAGGGTCGTGAATTAGTCGAAGCATCCCATGCCGGTGCCAATCCCGTGGGTGAACAAGAGAAAGACCCAGGCATTGTGCTGGGAGCAGGGACCAAAATGACCAATATTGCAGCAGAATTCATGGAAGCAATCGCACGGCATCGACACTGGAGCAGGGAGAAAAATCCCTCGGGGCCAGCATAGCCTGGGCTGCCGCTACACACATGGACTTGAAAAGTGGTTCCCCATTCTGGGTAGTAAAAAATGGTTTACTGCATGCGTATCCGCGTTTGCAGGAAAATCTGGAGTGCGACGTGCTGGTGGTGGGTGCCGGCATTACCGGCGCTTTGATCAGCGATCATCTGGTACGCGCAGGCATGGTTGTATGCGTGATCGAAAGCCGCGAAGTCGGCTGGGGCAGTAGTTCTGCCAGCACCGCATTGCTGCAATATGAAATTGATACCGAGCTGCAGGATCTAGCCAGGCAGTACGGTGAAGCCGATGCAGTGCTCGCTTACAAATCGTGCGAGAAAGCCATAGGTAGTTTGAAAAAAATTGCGAAAACCCTGGGGGGTATTGATTTCCAGCCTATGCAGAGCTTGTACTTCGCCAGCTGCTGGCACCACGAAAGCCGGGTTGAAAATGAAGGAAAGTTGCGCAAAGCGAACGGTTTCAAATTGGAAATATTGGACCGTGAGGCATTAAAAGACCGCTTTGGCATTGACGCACCCGTTGGCCTGCTCACACCCGTAGCGGCTGAAACAGATCCTTACCAATTTGCACACCGCTTGCTGGGCCGCGTCGAAAAACTCGGCGGCCGTGTCCACGCTCGCACTGCTCTTGCCAGGTTTAGACCGACACGCGGTGGAATGCGTGTCGAAACCGATGATGGCGTAATGATTGTCTGCAAAAACCTGATATTTGCTGCTGGTTATGAATCCCAGACATGGCTTGACCAACGTGTTGCCACCAACCGTAGTAGCTATGCCTTTGTCAGCGAGCCGATGCCGGGCGAGCTGGGTATACTGAAAAAAACGTTGATCTGGGAATCCGCACGACCCTATCTTTATATGCGCCGCACAAGTGATGAACGCTTGTTAGTGGGTGGCGAGGATGACAAATATGATATTCCACAACGGCGTGATGCTCGTGTGGCGGCCAAATCCGAGAAACTGGAGAAACGCGTCAAGAAGATGTTTCCCGATTTGCCGCTACGAATCGCCTTTGACTGGGCTGGTACATTCGCGGAAACAGACGACGGATTGCCTTTTTTTGGTATACACGAACAGCATGGTCCCCGAGTACATTTTGCAATGGCGTATGGGGGAAATGGCATAACATATAGCTTGATAGGCGCAGAACTGCTTCGTGACAGACTGCTCGGCAAAAGACATCCCTGTGAAAAGTTATTCAGCTTTAAAAGACTGACAAGAGATTGGTGATGCCAAATTCAGCGATCTGGATCTAGTGGAGCTCGGCGATCAAATTGCGAGCCGAAAACGTGAAATTCTTGACGAGATTTCGCATGGCGAAAAGGCGGATAGGTTCGAATGACGAAGTACAATGTGAACGCGATGCCTGAATCAGGAAGTAGTAATATCCCCCGGCAAAGCCGGGGGGCTTTAGTTTGTGAGCTGCTCAAAGCGGCGATTACGGCGCCTTACAGCGCGCCTTGAGCCCCCTGAAGCTGGCGTTTTATTACAACCCATTGCACCTGATCTATCCTTCGATGAGGCACGATTAGAGGCTCCGTTGCGGCGCGTGGCAGTGAGCATGCCCCGCTTGCTCAAACGGCTAAGACATTCGCCGCGCAGCATGCTCACTGCCACTCGCCTT
>Ga0163144_10008372_pt1 | contig 22392 bp, 14 predicted proteins | sample OliLak19BULKMAT1_FD_123175 | JGI IMG/M metagenome (GOLD analysis project Ga0163144, IMG submission 123175) | Freshwater microbial mat bacterial communities from Lake Vanda, McMurdo Dry Valleys, Antarctica - Oligotrophic Lake LV.19.BULKMAT1 | ecosystem: Environmental > Aquatic > Freshwater >... | reverse complement strand
GTGCTGCTTCCTCGAGTGGGCGGCGGCGGAAAGGACGGCAAGGATGCCAAGGGCATCGTTGTCGACAAGGCGAAAAAAACGGTCACTCTCGACGCGAAGATCGCGCCGCGCAGGCTGCCGCACCTCAAGGACATTTATCCCATCGAGGTCATCGCCAGCCTGCCGCACCCCAACGGCAAAAAGGCGCACGAGACCGTCTTGCTGCTGCACGTCAATCCCAGCGAGGTGCATAAGGCGATCCTCAGCCTTGGCATCAAGCCCGGAAAACCCGTCATGGGCGAGGCGAAAGATCCGCCGCAGGGCCCCGACCTGAATCTCTTTATCGATGTCCCGCAGGCAGACGGCACGATGAAGCGTCTCGGCATGGACAAAGTCCTTGTCGATTCGCGGAACGGCAAGGCGTTTCCCAAGAGCGTCAAATTCCGCTTCACGGGCTCCGCGATGATTCAACCGGATCCCGAAAAGGACGAAACGGTCTATGGCGCGGACCTTTCCGGCGCCTTCGCGGTCATCTTTCCCGTGACCAATCAGGTCGTCATGCAGACGAATCTGACGATGAAGGAAGAAAAGTACATGCGCCTGGAAACGAACAAGAAAGCCCTGCCTGATGAGGGAACAGCCGTCAAGTTCGTCATCGAGGTCGCCAAGTAGACAACGCGGTTACGGCCCACACGCCAAGTGAGAATGTCATGAAAAGAATCGCGATCTTCCTGCCGTTGTTTTTGACGGTGCCCGTCATTGCACAGGACGAGAAGGCGGGCGAGTTTGCCTTTCCCGCGGACCTGGGCGGCAAGCGCGTGGAAGCACTTCTAAAGCCCGGCAAAGGGGGAGATATGACGGCGAAAGCCGCCCCCCTGCCCCACCGCGTCGCGCGATCTTTGGAAGATCCCGATCCTTCACGCCCCTTGCATTTGCTGCCGCCGCGCCTTGCTTTGCCTCGCGACGGAATGCTTCGCCCGCCCCATCCGGCCGAGCCGATGCCGTTCGCTTATTATTCCAGCGTCCCTGCCTTGCCTCAAGCGTTGGCGTTGCCGACCGGCGAACTGACGTATTGGCCGTCGGTCCGCGTCGAAATAGTCCCGCCTTTGCCTCTCTTGGGTGAACCGAAAGCGGACCGCGCCAGCCTCAAGGATCCCACGGTGGAAATGAGCATCGCCGCCGCTTCGAAACGCTTCGCCTTGTCCCGAGACGGGCAATCGCCGTTCGTCGCAGTCGATATTCCCAATCCATTCGAGTTGAAACAAACCGTGGAACTTCACCTTCCACCGCCCGAAGCAACCACGCCTCCTTTGATCACGTTTCCAAGATTCCCCGGACGATAACCAAACCGAAACGCATTCGCGCAGCAACAAGGCCGAGGGAACGCTTGCCCCGGCCTCGCTTTTTTTGCCAGCCCATGCCTCGCACGGCTCGCGAGACAACGTCAATTCCACCCCTCTACGATGCCTCAACAAGCAAGAAAATTTCGCAGAGCGGATCCGTTCATAACCCCGAAAATATCAGAGTAGCAGCTCTGCGTAGTTATCTTGCTTTTTAGACGGCATCGGAGGCAATCCGTTAACGGAATACGTCGTGGCAGGCGGTGCAGGTCTTGCCGAGATTGTCGGCCAGCTTGCTCACCTCGCCATTCTTGGCGGCGGAAGCGGCCAATTCATTCGCTGCCTTGGTCATGTCTTCAGAGAACGCCTTCCATGCCTTCTTCGTCTTGGCGCCTTCTTCTTTTTCAGGGCCGAAGTGCAACGTAATATCACTGACGAGGGCGATCTTCGTCGCTAGATTGAGCGCCGCCTTCGCTTGTTCGCCGCTGACCGCGCCCTTGTGATCGACCAAATCCTCCAGCGCCTTCTCCATGCCGAAGCCGCCGACCTTTTCGCTCGAAAAGACGCGCATTACCAGTTCAAACTCGATCGCGTCCTTATAACTGCCCGGCGTCTTGGTCGGCGTACCCTTGCCCGAGGCGAGGTCGGCGACAATCGCTTTGGCTTCGTCGGCTTTGCCGGCTTCCATCAGCTTCGCTATTTTCAGCGCCTCGCCCACCATGCCCTCGCCGTCCTTGCCGGCCGCCTTCGCCGCGGCCGCGAGAATGACCGCCGACATGCGTGCCTTACGTTCGGCCTTCTTGAGCAGCTTTGGCTTGGCAAACTCGGCCTTCAAGTAGGCGAGTTCGCCCTGCATCACGTCCTTGGCCTGGGGCGCCGGAGCGCCGCCATGGGTCACTAGGGCCAAGCACAAGGTCGCCGCCAGCGCGGGCACGACATACATCACATTTCGCTTACTCACAGTCATTCTCCTTCTCACTTTAAGTGGACTTGTGAATCGTCACCATCTTACGGCGAAAACGGACGGATTGCCAGACCCTTCACTGCCCTGGCGCTTCGGACCGATCCGTACTTGCATCCGGCCCTCAATTCGGTATCCTGCAATCATCCGTCAGCGAAGAGACACTTACTCTCCCATAGTCAGAACGAGACTCTCCCGATGTCGCATCGCATCTGTTTGCTCGTGGCCCCATTGCTTGCCGCGCTGACTTTGCTCCCCGGTTGCGGCCGAAATAACGCCAACTCCGGCAAGATCAAGCTCGCCTTCGTTTCCAACAACGCCCACAACTTTTGGGTCTACGCTCAGAAGGGTTGCGAGAAGGCCGGTAAGGATCTCGATGTCGACGTTGAGTTTCGCATGCCTAATCCCGGCACGGCCGAAAACCAGCAGCGCATCGTCAAGGAACTGATTTCCAAGGGCGTCAAGGGCATCGCCGTCAGCCCCAACGACGCCGTCAACAGCGTCGACTTCTTCAAGGATCAGGTCAACAAGGACATACCGTTCGTCTGCCAGGACAACGATCTGCCCGATGTCAGCGCCCGTCGTTGCTACATCGGCACGCACAATTATCGCGCGGGTCGTGCCGCCGGTGAACTTGTGAAGAAGGCGGCGCCCAAGGGCGGGAAGATCGCCATCTTCGTCGGCCGCATGGACGCCACCAACGCCGTGGAGCGCCGCCAAGGAGTGCTTGACGTTCTGATGGGCATCGACGCCAAGGAGATGGGCAAGGTCACCGATCCGTCCGCCGCGGATCTGAAAGTCGGGGACTACATCCTCGTGGAAACGAAGACGGACGAAGGCGATCAAGCGAAATGCCAGACCGCCGCGTCGTCGATCCTGACGCGCAATCCCGACATCGTCTGCCTGATCGGTCTTTGGGAATACAATCCGCCGGCCTTGATGCGCGCCGCCAAGGGGACCAAAGCGACCGTCGTCGGCTTTGATGAAAACTTCGAAACGCTGCAAGGAATCCAAGCGGGCACAGTCGTCGGCACGGTGGTGCAGAATCCGTACCGCTTCGGCGCGCTTTCGGTCGAAATCCTCAAAGGTCTGGCCGAGGACAAAGGTTTGCTCAAGAGCGCGCTCAAAGACGGCGAAGAGATTGATGCGCAAAACCGCATTTTTATCCCCCATCGCGTTATCGAACGCGGCAACGTCAAAGGATTCTACGCGGAGTGTCGGAAGATATTGGGCAAGGAATAACAGCCGCTTGCGCGGCTCGGTTGGTTCACTTTGATTCATTCTCCATGACACCGTTCCTGGAAGCCCGCGATGTCAGCAAGTCTTTCCCCGGGGTGCAGGCGCTCTCCGAGGTGAGCTTGCGCGTCGACTCCGGGGAGGTGCTCGCGGTCGTCGGCGAGAACGGCGCGGGCAAGTCCACGCTGATGAAGATCCTGGGCGGCGTGCAACTGCCGGATGCGGGCGAACTTTTCATCAACGGCAAATCCGTTCGCCTTCTCACGGTCAAGGACGCCGAACGCCAAGGCATCGTCCTCATCCACCAGGAATTGAGCCTCGCCGATCAACTCGACGTCGCGGGCAATGTTTTTCTAGGCCGCGAACCGACGTGGGGCGGACCGCTCAAGCTGCTTGACTCACGCATCTATCGCGATGCCGAGACGATCACGCGCCGCCTTGGCCTGGAGTGCTCGCCGCGCACGCGCATTGCCGACTTGACGGTCGGGCAACAGCAACTCGTCGAGATCGCTCGCGCCCTCTCGCTTCAATCGCGGTTGCTCATCCTCGACGAACCGACGTCCAGCCTCACCGAGCGCGAGACAAGTCGCCTTTTCGATGTCTTGCGCGAACTGAAGTCGCAGGGCATCGCCATCATTTACATCTCGCATCGCCTCAAGGAAGTCGAAGTCATCGCCGACCGCGTCAGCGTCCTGCGCGACGGCAAGAACGCGGGAGAGTTGAGCAAGACGGAGATCAGCCACGAAGCCATCGTTCGGCTCATGGTGGGTCGCGAGCTCAAGCAGTTTTATCCGCGCCATCGCCCCGATGTTCCCGCCGATCGAGCGCCGCTCTTGGAAGTCGCCGATCTCCGCTGGCAGGAGAAGCCCGGCCAAAGCATTTCCTTCTCGTTGAAACCCGGCGAGGTCGTGGGCATGGCGGGTCTGATGGGCTCGGGACGCACCGAACTCGCCGAGACGCTCTTCGGCATTCGGCCCTTGCGTCAAGGAGAAGTCCGCATCGACGGCAAACGTCTTTCCTTGCGCGGTCCGACGCAGGCCATTTCGGCCGGCATCTATCTCGCGCCGGAGGATCGCCGCGTGCAGGGGTTGGTTTTGTCGTTTAGTGTGAAGCATAATCTGTCGTTGGCGTCGCTGGATCGGCTCAATCGCTTTCAGATGATATGCAAAGGCCAGGAAACGACGCTGGCGAACGACATGGTCGAGCAACTGCGCGTGCGCACGCCGACCATCGAGCAGCGCGTGGAGTTTTTGAGCGGCGGCAATCAGCAAAAAGTCGTCCTGGCCAAATGGCTGTGCCGCGATCCGCGCGTTTTGATTCTCGACGAGCCGACGCGCGGCATCGACGTCGGCGCCCGCAGCGAAATCTACGGCTTGATGGATCGGCTTGCGCAAGAGGGCTTGGCGATCCTGATGATCTCCAGCGACCTGGAGGAGATTCTCGGCATGAGCGACCGCGTGTTGGTCATGCACGAAGGCGGTCTCGCCGGCGCGTTGCCGAGGGACGGCTTGACCGAGGAAGCCATCATGCGCCTGGCCACGGGCGGAGGGTTGGAGCGGTGAAAAAACTGTTCGGGATTTTTCTCTTCCTGGCGATCGTCTACATCCTGCTCCTGGTTTCCAACCCAGGCGCGCGCTCGTTTCGCAACCACTTTAACCTCGGCCAAGAAATCGGCCTGTTCAGCATCCTGAGCCTAGGCGTCGGCATGGTCATCATCACCGGCGGCATCGACCTTTCCATCGGCTCCGTCGTCGGCCTTTCTTCGACCCTGCTGGCCATCCTGCTCGTCGACGAGGAGTACAGCCCGCTCGAAGCGCTCGCGGTCATTCTCGCCTTGGGCGCCGGCATCGGTTTGATTCACGGGTTGCTCATCACCAAGCTGGGACTGCAACCCTTCGTCGTCACGCTCTGCGGCTTGTTCATCTATCGCGGCGCGGCACGCTGGATCTCGGGCGAGCAGAACAAGGGGCTTGGCATTCAGTTTCCCGATTTGAAGGCATTCTTCAAAGGATCCTCGGACGAGTTCCCTCGCTTCTTGATTTTCTTCCTCGTGCTCGCGGCGATCATGACCGTTTTCCTGCACCTGAGCGTCTATGGCCGATATCTGTACGCGATCGGCTCCAATGAAAAGGCGGCGCGTTATTCGGGCGTGAAGACCGATCGCATGAAGATCCTCGCCTATGTGCTGTGCAGCACGCTCGCGGCCTGGTTTTCGTTTCTTTACCTCATGCAATACAACTCCGCCCAGCCTTCCGACACCGGCAATTTTTATGAGCTTTACGCCATCGCCGGCGCCGTCTTGGGCGGATGCAGCTTGCGCGGCGGCGAAGGTATGGTCCTGGGCATCTTCATCGGCACCTGCATCATCCGCATCTTGCCCAACGCCATCACCATGTGGGGCATCCCGTCCAACCTCGAGTTCATGATTATCGGCGGCACCTTGCTTATCGGCGCGATCATGGATGAAACGATTCGCGGCGGAACTTGGCGCGGATTATTGACGCGGCTGCGCGCTCGCTTCGGCAGGTAATCCACAAGCAAAAACCGTCGTACTTTTTCGCGACGCTCAATACAGCAGACGAAACTCGATCCGCATGAGATCGCGATACCACGTCGGTCCGGTGATGGCGCGCGAGTAGCCGGCGTATATGTCGGCACTATGCCCCAGACCGATGCGTAGCCCCGCCTGAGCATTGATGATCGTTTGACCCGATGCGTCCTCAATGCCGAGAAAGCCTCCCGGTCCCACCGCCAGCGCCTTGCCGCTTTGGATCGTCCAGCCGACGACTTCGACCACCGGAGATAGCCAGATGACGTTGCCGCCGGGATGCCCATACGAGAGGCCCAGGCCGTAGCGCAAAATGTCCCCGGCGAAGTCCGTGCCGCCCAGGGATGTCCAGTAGCGCACCTCGCCTTCCAATTGAAAGCGATCGGCGATGCGAAAGCTCGCGAGGATGGCCGGCTCCAGACTCACATGCCGGGTTCCGAGTGCCGAGTTCCGCGCGGTGGGCAAAAAGGCCCGCAATTGAAACGCGGTGAAGAAGCGTTCCTCGGTGAAGATGCCCATCTTAAACCCGAGATTCATATCGCCTTCGCCGGACGTGTTTTGATTGAGGTCCGGATTCACCCAGCGAAACGGCGTCTCCACGAAGACTGAAAACCAAGTGTCGGGCGCATATTCCAGGTACGTCGAGAGGTCCATGTAGTCGACGTTCGTCTCCGGCAACGGCGGTCCGGGCGTTCCAGGCAAGCCGCCCTTGGGCTGAAGATACTCCGCGAGTGTCGGCCTCTTGAAACGCTGTACGTTATCGAAACGAAGTCGTACCGTGTTACGCGGCAAGGCGCTGTCGATAAAGGACACGCACGAAAAAAGATCGGGCAGCTTTTCCACAGGGGTTTCGTCGCGCGCGGGATTGATGAAGTTCGTTCGCGCCGGCGCCAGTGCCGTGCGTCCTTGCGCGCTGATCGGCCGCACTTGGCCGAGTAAAGCGCCAACGGCGGCAATCCAGACAAGCCCGCGAACCTGGGAAAGCATCCCCGCCCCTTGAAAAAAGTCGAGTTTCGCTAAAGTTTCGCCGCGACGGTTTAACAAATCCCCGTCCCATTGCAAGTGCAGTCTGACACTGGCGAGCCGAAAGCGTAAGCGCCCGGAGTGTGCGCACAGGTGTAAAGTAAAAACTCCGGGCGCTTACGCTTCCGGCTCGCCAAAAACGAGCAAGCAGGCTGCTTGCTCTACGAGTAAGATAACGCCATTCGTTTCACAGGATCGGAGATTGCCCAATGACCCCATTGCCCGTCAAACGCGTCGTTCTCTATAAGCATGGCGTCGGTTACTTCGAACGCGAAGGGGCCGTCGACGGCGACCAGCAACTCGCGCTCACCTTCAAGCAGTCGGAAGTTTCCGATGTCCTGAAGTCGCTCACGGTCCTCGATCTCGACGGCGGCCATATCGCCTCGGTCAGCTACGATTCCACCAAGCCGCTGGAACAGCTTCTTTCCGACATCGCCTTCACGATCCCCGATCACGATAGCTGGGTCGGCCTTTTGCCTCAGATCAAGGGCGCTCGCGTCGCGCTGCATTCCGGCGTCTCCGATCCCGTCGAAGGCCTCGTCCTCGGCGTCGACACCACGGAACGCCATACCGGCGACGGCATCGTCCACGTCAAACTCCTCACCCTGCTGACAGACACCGGCAACGTCCGCTCGTTCGACCTGCACCACCTCGCCAGCGTCGAATTCCTCGATCCCGTCCTGCGCCGCGACCTGGACTTCTTTTTGAAGACGCAGCTTTCCTCCACGCGCAAGGATGCCCGCACCTTCACCTTCTTCGCTCAAGGAAAGGGAGAGCGCAAGGTCCGCATCAGCTACACCCTCGAAGCCCCCGTTTGGAAGGCGACCTATCGCATCCTTCTGGGCGAGGAAGGTCACGGCCCCATGATCCAGGGCTGGGCCGTCGTTGACAACACGCAAGACGAGGACTGGGACAACGTATCGCTCTCGCTCATCGCGGGATTGCCGGTGTCGTTCATCCATGACCTATACACGCCGCGGTATATCAAACGGCCGGAAGTGCGGGTGCAAGAAACGACGGGGGTGCTGCCGCCGGAGATGGAAGAAGGAGTCGCACTTGATGAAATGATGTTTGCGTCTGCCGCACTCCCACCTTCGCCCTCGCCGTATCCAGCAGCGGCGCGGGGTGGCGAGCAAGGCCTTTATGCGATAAGCGACAAATCGGAGGCCAAGTCCCGCAAGCGAAGTCATGTCAGTTCGACTCAAACCCAAACTCGCGAACGCAAGATCGGCGATCTCTTCGAGTACGAAATCGAGCACCCCGTCAGCATTCGCCGCAACCAGTCGGCGCTGGTGCCCATCGTCTTGCGCGGCTTTGAAGGTCGGCCGGTGCTGCTCTACAACAAACAAAACCGCGCCGACAATCCCATGCGCTGCGTCGAGTTCAAGAACACCACGGGCCTGACGCTCGAAGGCGGCCCCGTCACCGTCCTGGAAGCCGGCAACTACGTCGGCGAGGCGATGCTGGAAACCGTCAAGCCGGACGACGAACGCCTCATTCCTTACGCCGTCGAACTCAGCGTCCATGTGCTGGACAACATCGAATCCCATAGTGAGAAAGTCCATCGCGTCGTCATTCGACGCGGCACGCTCAAGACGTCCTATGTTCATGTGCAACAAACGACGTATCACTTGCACAATAAATCCAGCGACGAGCAGATAGTCTACCTGGAACATCCGCGCGACGGCAAGGAATGGAAGCTCTTCGGCCCAGCCGAACCTAAAGAAGTCACCGAAAACTACTGGCGCTTCCGCTTCCCCATCATGCCCAAGGAAGTCACCAAATACGTCATCCGCCAAAGGCAGACGCTGTCCCAATCCTTCGGCCTGGCCCAGACGAACGACGAGCAACTCGCCTTTTGGCTCGACCAGAAATATCTTGACCGCCGCACCGCCGACCTCGTGCGGGACATTCTCGCCAAGCGTCAGGAGATCGGCGCCATCGACGCGAAGATCCAGGCCGTGGAAAAAGAGAAAACCGGCATCCACAACGATCAGAAGCGCATCCGTGAGAACCTGCAATCCCTGAGCGACCGCGCGAGCGAGAAGGATTTGCGCGAACGCTTCGTCCGCACCCTCAGCCTGCAAGAAGACCGCCTGGAAGCAATCGAGAAAGAGATCCAATCCCTCATTAAACAACGCGACCGCATGCGCGAGGAAATGGACAAGCAACTGGGCAAGATCGAGTATGATACGGAAGTGAGCGCATAGTCCGCCGCTTGCGGCTTAGCGCGACGATTGACATCCTCGACGTTTGAGACTCGCATCATGTCAACAACCCGCCACGAAATCGACGAACAACTCGACTACCCCGATTCGGACGGCAAGCCCATGGGCGAAACTCCCGTTCATCGCGACAACCTTTCCTATCTCGTGGACATGTTGCGCGATTGGTACAAAACCGATCCGATGGTCTATGTCTCGGGCAATATGTTTCTCTATTACGAACCCGGCAATCGCACACGCGCATTGGTCCCTGACGTATTCATGGCGAAGGGGATCCCCAAAGAGACGACTCCAAGGCGGCGCGTCTACCTGGCATGGCGCGAAGGCAAGATGCCGGATATCGTCATCGAACTGACTTCCAAATCCTCGCAAGACGAGGATATGGATGACAAGTTTTGGCTCTATCGCGACAGACTGAAAATCCCCGAATACATCGTCTTCGATCCGCTGGGCGAGTATCTCGAACCGCAGCTTCAGGGTTGGTCGCTGCAAGACGGCGAATATGTGCCGCTCCCGACCCAAGACGGCCGCCTGGTGAGCGAAGTCTTGGGCCTGCATCTGGAAACGGAAGGAGATTACCTTCGGCTTTTCGATCCAGCAAGGAATGCTTACATCGCATCGCCGCCGGAGTTGCGTGAGATACTGGAAGAGTTGGAACGCGAACTCGCGGAAAAGCACCGGTCCATGGCAAGGAAGGAGCGAGAAATCGAAGTAGAACGCGCGGCTCGTATGCGGGCGGAAGAAGAACTTGCAGCGATGAGGAAGAGGTTGGACGTCCTTGAAGGCCCAAAGAGCTAAAGTATTAATGTGCTTTGGTTGAGGGTGAAAATCTAGAATTCTGGATCCGATTATGGCCGCTACCCTTGATGCCATGCTGGTGAAAACGCCTGATGTTTGTGGGGGACGAATCCGACTCGACGGGACGCGCATCACCGTCCACAGGATCGCCACGCTTTTTCGGCAGGGATTGCATGCCGAAGAGATCGCTCTGACGTACACGCATCTTACGCTGGGTCAGGTCTTCCTCGCTTTGGCATATTACCACGCGCATCAGAATGAAATCGACGCCGAGTTGGCTGCCGATGATTCAGAGTATGACCGGCTCAAGCGGGAGGCCGCCGGAACCGATGGGCCATGAATCAAGTTCGGCTTTATTTTGATGAGGATGCGGGCGAGCATGCCGTGATCCAAGGTCTTCGCACTCGCGGAATCAATGTATTGTCCACGGGCGAGGCGACCCGATTGGGAGCGAGCGACGAGGAGCAACTTGAGTTCGCAGTTTTGCAAGGACGTGCGATTTACACGTTCAACGTGGGCGACTTCGCCCGTCTGCACAAAGAGTACATGGAGCAGGGAAAAGACCATGCGGGAATCATAGCCATTCCGGATCAGCGTTACTCGATAGGAGCGAAGATCCGTCTATTGGCGGGTTTCCTCCATGGCAGGAGCGCCGAAGAGCTAATCAATCGGATGGAGTATTTGTGACGGGTGATTTACAGCAATCCCCCCAAAAACATCTTCGCCGTCTTCGTCGTCGCCTCGTCGTCATTGTCCCACAACCCGGCCAAATTCTCTTTGATGCGCCGATCCGCCAACATCAAGAAATAAAGCCCCGCTTGGACGTCCTTGGTCGCGCCGTCCTTGCGGGTTAGGAGATGATCCAACCGGCTTAAGGAACAGGCTGACGCGTAAAGGTCGCTGGCCGCGTCGGCGATGCGTTCTTGTTGGTATTGGCTCTTGAGGACCGTCTCCATGATGGCGAGTTCTTCATTGGCGTGTCCGTTCAGGCCGTTTCTGAGGGCCTTGTTGCGGAACCGGGACAGCAGTTTGGGAATGACCACGCCGAACTCACGTACGCGCGCCGCCAACCGCTTCGCCTCGCGCCGCAACTGCGGGTTTTGCACCGGCACATCGGGCGAAAACAGGCGTTGCGAAAGCTGTCCCTTCGCGAAACGCCAGAGCGTGCCGAAGTTCGAGAACGGGCTGCGCGAGGCTTCCAAGACGCCTTTGAGCGACTCGCCCACGCCGCGCATGCCAACGACCGCGATGAACGCCTTGAGCACTTCGTTGGCGCCTTCGCCGATCTGGTTGATGCGGGCGTCGCGCATCATCCGCTCGAACGGCAAGTCGGTGAAGTACCCTGCCCCGCCGTGGATTTGCAGCGTGTCGTAAACGATCTGCCAGAGCGCCTCGGTCGAGAACACTTTGAGCATCGCGGTTTCGAGCATAAAGTCCTCGGCCCCGCGATCGATGAACGCGGCACACTGCGTCGTCATCGCCTCCATCGCGAAGGTATGGCTCGCCATCCAGGCGATCTTCTTCTTCGTCAGCTCGAATTCGGCGAGCGGTTCTTTGAACTGCACGCGCTCGTTCGCCCACTTGATGGCCGCGCCGACGCAGAACTTCGCCGCGCCGGTGCAACTGGCGCCGAACGTCGTGCGTCCAAAATCGAGGACGGTGAGGGCAAGCCGCAAACCCTTCCCGAGCTTGCCGAGGATGTTCTCCGCGGGAACGGGCATATCGTGAAACGCGAGCCGCGCCGTCGCGGTGCCGCGGATGCCGCATTTGGGCATGCGGGCCTCGACAACCTCGAAGCCGGGCATGTCGGGCGTCACCAGGAACGCGGTGACTTTCGTTTCGCTCGATCCAGGCACGGGCGTTCGCGCCATCACGGTCAAGACGCCGGCAATGGCGCCGTTGGTGATGTAGCGCTTCTGCCCGGTGAGGTAGTAGGTCTTACCGTCCGGGCTGGGCGTCGCCATCGTCTGCACGTTCGCCGCGTCCGAACCCGCTTCCGGTTCGGTCAGCGCGAAGGCGGCGAGCGTCTTGCCCGACACCAGATCCGGCAGCCAACGCCGCTTTTGTTCCGCCGAGCCGAAGAGAACGAGGGCGCGTATGCCGATCGAATGATGCGCGTTGACGAAGACCGCCGTCCCGGCATCATGTCCGCCGATCAACTCCATGATTCGCGTATACGCCATCTGCGAGAAACCTTTGCCGCCGAATTCCGGCGGCGCGGTCATTCCCAAGACACCCAATTCGCCCAACCCGTCGATGACGCTCTGAGGGATGTCGGCATTGCGATCAATCTCGGCCGCATCGATCTTGTCGTCGGCGAAACGGCGCAAGTCGGCCAGCGCCTGCTCCAAGACCGCGCGTTCGGCGGGTTGCACTTCCGGATACGGAAAAACGAGGGCGGCATTGAAATGCCCGAAGAACAGACTCTTCGCGAACCCCATCTCGACATGGTCCGAAAAAAGCAGTTCTTCCGCCTGTTTCTTTTGTTGTTCGATTTGCGAAGGCGTGAGAGCCATGGATATACTCGTCATGTGCCAAGTTAGAGACGCGCGATTGGCCTCGTCACTTCATTTTACGCGGTAATGCCATCGCAAGTAAACTCCCGCCTTGCGCGAGCGACTCGCGGCATTTCACTGCCACGCCGCGTACCACGTCATCGCCTGATAATCGCGCACAAAGCCTGCCGATTCCAGAAGCGGGCGGGCCGGGCTGGACGTAACCGCCGCTTCGTTCCAGGTCTCCACCGTCAACTTGTGGCGTAAGTCGCGTAGCTGATTCTTGCTGAGAATGCCGGGCAACAGCATGACCGCCTGCGCGAGCGCGTCCTGGCGGGCGTGCGGATTCGCCGTGAGCCGTTTGCCGTTTTGCTCGATCAAGAGTACGGGTTCGCCCGCTTGCACCACGAGCCAATTGCCGGGCCGACGAACGAAGGGGCGCGGCTCCTCTTGCGTCCAGGGCATCTCGAACGGCGCGCGGCTGCCGTGCAGATTGGCGGGATCCTGACTGTGCAATAGCAGCGGCGGCCCGACCGGGCGAGTCGGTCCCAACAAACCTTGCAGATCGCGCACCGCCTCCGGCAGCGCGAACTGCGCGCCGGAAAGGCCTTCGACGAAATAACCCCGTCGCGCCTCGCCCGCCATCTCCATCCGGCTGAAGACCTCGTAGAGCACGCGCCAAGCCGGCATGCGCTCGTCCATCATCGCCAACTCGCGCGCGACGATGCCATGTCGTTGCAGGAGCACACTCGCTTGCAAGACTGCCTGTGTTTCCGCGTCGGGGCGGGCCCAGGGCACGATGAACCAGCGCCCCTCGGGCCGTTCGGATTGGGGGCGACGCCGTGTGGTACTTTTCAGGAACGCGCGCATTTGGCTGTGCGTGCGAAAGGCCGGCGCCTCCTCGGCGACGTCGCGCACCTCGCCGCGGCGCATGACCTCGGGTTGATCGTTGCTGACCAGGCCAAGGCGCACGAGTTTCCACAGGGCGATCCGCACCTGTCCTGGCGTGATGTGCAGGTCTTGAGCCAGGTCGGTCACGAACAAGGCGCCGCGTTCGCGCAAAGTTTGGAGCACCTGGGCGGAGGCGTGATCGTCCGAACCGGTAGCCGCGCCGGGAGGCGGCGGTTGCAATGGCAGAGATTCGCGCGCGAAGAACGCGACGTCGCCGGGCCCGAGTTCCTCGCCGCCCCGGCCGGTCCAAATCCAGCCGCCGGTCGAAACTTCCTCGTCGAGCAGATGCGACTGATAATCACGCACTCGCGCCGGCAAGATCGCTTGCTCCCATGCCTCCGCCGGCAGAAAGAGGCCGTGCAAGCGATGCAGCGTTTCCCCCAATCCGGCCACCCCTTGGCCTTGACGTTCGCCCTGCAAGCCTTGCCATCGCGTTTGAAAATCCGCGAACTGCGCCGGGGTACACGCCACGATCTCGCGCCGCAAGAGGGCCAACGTGCCGCGCTGAATCTGCTCGAAATTCTCCGGCGCCGACCACTGCACGGATACCGCGTCTTGAGAAAACGGCACGACGACCGCCAGACCCGAGCGACCCCATTCCTCCAGCTTCCGCCGTGCCCAGCCGGCGTCCAAGGGATAGCGTTCGAGCACGTCGGCAAGACTGACCAAAGCATGCGTGTGTAAATAACGATTGAGAATCTCGGCACAGGCGGCTTCGTGCTCCACGTCCGCTTGCCGGGCTGGATCGAACGCCGCCTGATAACGCTCTTCTTCCTCGCGCAAGATCCAACGTGTCTCGGCGCCGAATTCGAAGGAAACGGCCCGGCCATCCTCGACAAGCTGCGCGAGATGGGCGTCCATCGGGCCTTCCAATTCCTCCGGGCCCAGGTCGCCGATGCGCCGCAACCATTCCGCCATCTCGGGGACGGTGCGCGGCGGCCGACCCACGTTGCGCAGCCGTTGATGCAATTGCACCACCGCGCGCCGATCCAGCGCCATCCCCCCTGCCCCGCCGCCGATGATTTGATCCAGTAGACTCTGGTCGAGTTGCGTAAATGTATTACCCGCTTCGCCCTCGACCTTGTCATATTCGTACATGTTCGCCATGTTGAACGCGAACCAAAGGCTGGCGGCAAACGGCGACGGCACGTCCAACCGGCACGAGTGGACGACGATCTTTCCCTCGGCCATGTCCGTCAACAGCCGCTCCACACGCGGCACGTCCAGGTGGTCGTGCAGGCATTCCCGATACGTCTCGACCACAACCGGAAAATCAGGATATTGCCGGGCGACTTGCAACAGATCGCGTCCGCGCATGCGTTGCAGCCACAGCGGCGCCCGCCGACTCGCCCCCGCGCGCGGCATCATCATCGCCCTGGCCGCGTTCTGCCGAAAGCGCAGCGCGAAGAGCGCGCTGTCCGCCAACTCCTCCAGTATCAATTCACGCACGTTGTCCACGCTCAGCCCGTTGAAAAGATCGAGGACCGGTTCGTCGCTTTCCGTGAGACGGATGATGACGCCGTCGTCGTGATGCAGGCATTGAGGCCGATAACCCAGCCGCCTCCGCAGCAGATTCTCAAGGGCCAAGCAAAGCGTCAGGTTGAAGCGATTGCCCAACGGGGAATGCAGCACGATCTGCCAGTCGCCGAGCGGATCGCGCGCCGCCTCGACAACAAGCGTCTTTTCATCGGGCACTTGCTTGGTCCGCGCCGCCTGTCGGCGCACGTAATCGCGCAGGTTCGAGGCGGCGGCATCGTCCAAATGGTAATCGCGGCGTAGCCAATCCAGGCAATCGGGCTCATCGAGGCGACGAACGAGTTCGCCGAGAAATCGCGCCTGCGCCACACCAAGTTCATAGCTGCGGCCTCCGCTCTCGCCGCGCCAAAACGGCACCAGCGCCGGCTGCCCGCTCGCGGATTCGACCAAGACACGATCCACGTCGATCTTCGTGATCCGCCACGCGCTGGTGCCAAGCAGAAAGGCATCACCGACCCGCCGTTCATAGACGAACTCCTCGTCGAGTTCGCCGATGCGCAGGCCTCGGCCGGTGTAGACCGCGTATTGTCCGGTATCGGGAATCGTGCCGCCTTGCGTCACCGCCAACCGTTGGCTTCCGGGGAGAGGATGCAGCCTTTCATGAATGCGATCCCAGCTAATCCGTGGCTGGAGCGCGCTTAACTTTTGATCCGGTCGCAGACGAACTTTTGCGTTCTCGTCGTCCGCATGTCGGGGAGGCTGATCGAAGCGATACCGGCCCGCGATCATTTCCAGGACCGAATCCAGTGCGGCCGGCGTGAGATCGCGATACGGATAAGCCCGGCGAACCGTCCGAAAAATATCGGGCACGCTCCAGCTTTCCATCGCGACCATGGCGATGATCTGTTGCGCCAGAACGTCGAGGCAGTTGACGGGCACGCGCAGTTCCTCGACCCGGCCCGCCGCCATCTCGGCCGTCAACACCGCCAGGTCGACAAGATCGGGCAACGTCTTGGGGATAAGGCGTCCTTTGCTGGATTGGCCGACGATGTGCCCGGCTCGCCCGACGCGCTGGAGTGCGCGCGAAACATTGCCGGGCGATTCGACCTGGCACACGAGATCGACGGCGCCCATGTCGATGCCCAATTCCAAGGAAGCGGTCGCCACCACGGCGCGCAACCGCCCCTCCTTCAAAGCCTGCTCCGTCTCCCGCCGCACCTCCAACGCAACGCTTCCATGATGCGCGCGCACCGACGGCACTTCCTCAATCTCGTCCGCTGGTTCCGCTAAAACTTGATCCGCTGTCTCGGCGAGTGATTCCTCGCGACTCCCTCTCCCCCGGTACTCCGGGGGAGAGGGCGGGGTGAGGGGGTGGGGAAAGACAAGATTACTGTCAATCTTCGCCTGCGATCCGAACGTAAGAACCTCCTGAAGCTGCGCCGTAAGCCGTTCCACGCTCCGTCGGTTGTTGGCGAAGATGATGGTCGAACGATGACGGCGAATGAGATCGGCAAGAAGCGCATAGATGCTGGGCCAAACCGTTTTTTCCGGGATCGCGCCGAATTGCCGCACGGGGCTGACGATGCCCAGGTCGAGGTTCTTGCGCACACCGGCATCCACGATCCGCACGGGGCGAGGCTCGTATTTTCCATCCTTATCCAGGACGCCGCCGCCGAGGTAACGGGCGACCTCATCCAAAGGCCGTTGCGTGGCCGAGAGGCCGATGCGGACAAACGTGGCCAGAGGCGCCGGACGCAACGCTTCCAGTCGCTCCATAAGTAAAGAAAGAAACACGCCGCGTTTGTTGGGGCAGAGGGCGTGGATTTCATCGATGATGCAATGCGTGATGCCGCGTAGCGTTTCGCGTGCTTGCGACGTGAGCAATAGGTGCAGCGACTCGGGAGTCGTGATGAGAACGTGGGGCGGTTTGCGGACAAGGCGTTGCCGTTCGGCGGGAGGCGTATCCCCGGTGCGCAGGCCGATCTCGATGCGAGGCAGTCGATGACCCAGGCGCTGGGCCGCCTCCGTCACGCCGCGAAGGGGAACGTCGAGGTTGCGGAAGATGTCGTTATTGAGGGCTTTGAGCGGCGAGACATAGAGAATGTGGACTTTGCGCTCCAGCATCGGCTGCCGCCAAAGTTGATCGAGACAGGCGAGAAAGGCTGCAAGCGTTTTGCCGGATCCGGTTGGAGCGAGGAGAAGAGTGTTGTCACCGGCCGCGATGGCAGGCCAACCCTGTTCTTGGACGGGGGTCGGCGTTCCGAAAGTGCTTTTGAACCAATCGCGAACCGGAGGCAGAAAGAGATCGAGAGACATGCATCCCACTCGCCATAATGGTAGTGAACACCTGTCTCATTATAGCAGCCTCACGCCCGCGCATAACACCTCGGGAGGATCGGGATTCGCTCGCGCGTCGTGCGAACCTAGCCTAAGCCCAACTTCTTGAGCTTGCTCACAAGCGTGCTTCGCGCCATCCCCAGCCCGCGTGCCGCTTCGGCTTTGTTGCCGGCCGCGGCGGTGAGGGCGCGGACCAGGTGCTCGCGCTCCACCCGTTCCCGCTCCACGCGGAGATCGAAATGGCCTTCAATCGGCGGTTGCGGCGGTTCGGTGAGCACAAAGACTTCTTCGCTCTCCGCGCCGATTTCGCCGATGAGTTCGGGCGGAAGTTCGTCGAGCGTAAGAGTCGGTTGCTCGGCTATCACCACGGCGCGTTCGATGACGTTTTCCAGTTGGCGGATATTGCCCGGCCAAGGAAACGCCTTCATGCAGGCCATCACGTCGTCGTCGATCTGGACGATTTCCTTCTTGAATCGTTGGCAACATAGGCGAACGAAGTGCAGCACCAGTTCGGGAATGTCCACGACGCGCTGACGCAACGGCGGGACCGTGATGGGGAACCCATTGAGGCGGTAAAAAAGATCTTCGCGGAATCTTCCGACGCGGATCAGCTGCTCGAGGTTCTGGTGGGTGGCGGTAAGGATGCGTACATCGACCTGAATCGGGTCGCTGGAGCCGACGCGCTCAAATGTCCGTTCCTGCAAAACGCGGAGCAGCTTGGTTTGCACCTCAAGAGTGATGTCGCCGATTTCGTCGAGAAAGAGCGTTCCGCCGTTGGCAAGCTCGAAGCGACCAATCTTGTCACGATGGGCGCCGGTGAACGCGCCTTTGACGTGGCCGAACAACTCGCTTTCGAGCAGGCCCGCGGAGAGGGCGGCACAATGGACCTTGACGAAGGGTTTGGCGGCGCGGGGGCTGTTCTCATGCAGCGCGCGGGCGAGCAACTCCTTACCCGTGCCGCTTTCGCCGCGAATGAGGACGACGGCATCGGTGGCGGAAACCTTGCGTACAAGGCCAAGCAGGTCGCGGATCAGCGGGCTGGAGCCGATGATTCCGCTCTTGGCGACATCGGGTTCGACGGGAATTTCGAGATTTTCGTTCGCGGGGGGCACGACGATTTGGCGGCGCAATTGGCTTTGTAGCGCCAGGATGCGTCGCTGTTGCTCGGAGATTTTTTCCACCTTCGCGTGGAGTTCCTTGTTGAGTTGATCGATCGTGCGGTGCCCCTCGGCACTTTGCAGCGCGGGGGCCGTCACCTGAGCAAACGCGGCGACCAGGTCAAGATCCTCGGATCGATAGGGACCGTCCTTGGGCCCAAGGATGAGCATTCCCAGCAGTTTGCCTTCATGCACGAGGGGGTGGGCGAGTTCGCCGCCGAGGAAATGCAGTTGCCGTTGCGCGGGATTCTCGCCATGGCCGCGCGTGCGCGCCACCACGGACTTACCGGTGAGCAGTGATTCCACAAGAGGCGAGCCGGGAGGCAGTTCCTTGAGCATTGGTTCGGCGCCAAGAAATCCCGCGAGACGATAGAGCACCGGATCGCCGTGGCGCAGATAGATGATGCCCCGGATTGCCCCAATGAATTCCGATGTCGATTGTAGGAACCGCTGCGCGAGCGCCACGGGATCCACGAGTTGCTCGATGGCCAGTCCCATACGCTGGAGCGTGAGGTCTAGCTGGGATTTTTCACGGAAAAGGCGTTTATTTAGCGCTCTCTTGATGCGGGAGCGGGCCAGATCGAGCACCATCATGAGAACCAGCGCCGTGGTGCTGACCATCAACGCCTCCGACAGCTTCGGGCCGGCGATGACCTGGTTGAAGAGCAACGTGGCAATGAAGACGATCGCGTAATACAGCATCGCCGCCAGAAAGCTGATGAGGAAATAGCCCATGCCCGAACTGATGATCTTGTCCAATTCCATCAGCCGGTAGCGGGTGATGCTGATCGCGAAGGCGACCGTGAGAAACGCCGATGCGAAGAACATGGGCCAAGTCGCGGCGCCGGCGCCGAAGGCGTCCGGTTCCCAAATCGCGAGGTAGAACGAGTAGCTGATTGGAAACAGCGCGAGCACGGCCCCATAGAGAATCCATTTGACCTGATTGCGTTCCGTCAAGTCGCGGGCACGACGGTAGCTGTGCGTCAGCGCGAGGATGCAGGCGAGGTAATGGAGGCTGGCCACGCCAAGGTAAACGTAGATGACCCGGCGCAAGACCTCAAAACCGGAAAGGATCGACTCCAAATCTCCCCGTGTTTGGACAAGGTAGCGCAGGCGGACGTAAAGCACCATCATGCCGATAAGGAATCCGACCGGGATGCCGTAAATCAACATCAGCGTGCGGCGCGGATGCCCGGCAAGAAAGACCTTGGGTCGCGGAAACACCAGATAGAAATGAAGGCTCACCACGGGCAACATGACCGCGCAAACCATGAAGACGATCAGCAAAACGGGTTGCGTCGCGATATGCGACCAGTGGTATCCACCCATGTAAGCGCCGAGAGTGACGATGCACAGAAGAAAAAACTGCGCCGCCGCATTGTCGCTGGGGCGTTTCCAGAGGACAAGTGCGCCGACCAGGAAGAGCGTGTATTTGAGGATAAACCAAAGTACGGTCGGAACCAGTTCTTCGACGGGCGGGCGAGCCAAGACGCACCAATACGAAAATCTCTCGCTACCTTCCCGTTCGAACCACACTTCGACCGCGATGCCCTGTTCATCGCCTAGGTCGAATTCTTTCGCCCAGGAGGGATACTCGTCCGCTTGCAGCAGTTCCTCGCGAACATGATGGGGAGCGTTCAAGAGATCGGCCCAAGTCCGAATGGGGATTTCGCCGACTTGAACGACAATATCTCCGCGTTGCGGCAAAGTCTGATTCTTGTTTAGCTGTGGTCGAAAGGTTGGGCTGGCCTTGATGCCGGTGCCAAAAACGCTGCGCAAGCCAATATCTGGAATGATTTGGACGTAAACGAGGATAACGAGTGCATAAAGGCTTACGAAAAAGCCCGCGAGAATCAGCAATCCCCGTCGGGAAAAAAGATTCTGAAAAAGAACCAGCCACTTGTCGCTTGGTAGAGGCATGCTATCCCGTCGATTTTTCGGCGCTGACCCGTAAAGCCTTAAAATTCATAGTACTATGACGAATCGACATGTTTAGTGTAATGGGACTGAATGCCCTCGTCAATGAGGGAGTGGCGAAAATCGGCGCTGAATATTCGGCGCAAACGCCAAGTTGTTCCGATGGGGGCAACAAGAGAAGATGGGTGGTTTGTCCATAAATGGCTCTCAAGTAATCACTTGCACCGCGGACTCGCAAATTGATGTTTTTTTATCTGCGCGGCACGGGGCATGCATACCGTTTCGTTAGGAACTTTGAAAGGGAGAAGCGGCGTGATTGCATCCAAAAAGTGGCTCGCTCTGAATGGAGCGGCATTCAAACCCGATCAAGCCAATCGGGGATATGTTCATCTTTCCAACTATACAGTTGAATACAGCGAAGTCGGCGATGGGCCGCCCATGGTTCTCGTGCCAGGCTTGGCGGGCGGCGTTGACTTGTTGGGCCCTTTGGCTCGGCAATTGAGCCGGCGGTTCCGCGTTATCAGCTATCAGCTTCGAGGCGAGGATGATTCGTTCGCCCTGAGTCAACCGTTTGGGCTGAGCGATCTTGTCAAGGATCTGGGGGAATTTCTGGAATGCATGCATCTTGAAAGCCCCGTCATCTTCGGTCTCTCGTTCGGCGGCATGATCGCGCTGGAGCATGCGGCTCGGCATCCTTATGGACTAAGCCATCTTATACTACAAGGCACGGGGCCCAGGTTGGAGCGCGGCCTGTTGCCCATGGTTGCAGGATCGGTCCTGAACCGTTATCCGTTGCCTTCGGACAATCCCTTCGTCAATCAGTTCTTCAATCTTTTCTTTGGCGGTCCCCAACGGCAAGACGCCCGCTTCGATTTTGTAACCAGGCAATGCTGGCAGACGGACCAGAGCGTGATGGCGCACCGCTTTCGCATCGTTGAGGATTTCGACGTACAGGAGAGATTGCGGCGCATCCGTGTCCCGTCCTTGATCCTTGCCGGCGAGCGCGACGTCATGGTTTCGACACGCGGCTTGGAAGAGTTGCGTGACGGGATCACCGATTCGCATATCCATTCTCTCCCCGGCTGCGGACACCTGGCATTTGTGACACACCCTGAATTGGTCGCGGAACGCGTCTGCCAATTCATGGGCGAAGCAGCCGGGGCGGCCGCGCTTCATTAACCGATCCAACCCAGGCGAGAGGGTGCGTTCCGAGATTTCGGTCTTGGTCGCACCCTTTTTCCTTTTCCACGCCGTTACAAAAGCCATTCCCGCATCACGCGGCCCGCCACGTCGGTGAGGCGGAAATCACGGCCGCCGAAGCGGTATGTGAGTCGCTCGTGGTCGACGCCGAGGCAATGAAGAAACGTCGCATGCAGGTCGTTCACATGAACGGGATTCTCGGCGAGGTTGTAGCCAAAATCGTCGGTGGCGCCGTAGTTGATGCCGCCTTTGACGCCGCCGCCCGCGAGCCAATAGGTGAAGCAGCGAGGATGGTGATCGCGACCAAAGCCGCCGGACAAATCGCCTTGTCCGTACGCCGTGCGGCCAAACTCGCCGCCCCAAATCACGAGCGTGTCATCAAGGAGGCCGCGGTCTTTGAGATCCCGCAATAGCGCCGCGCAGGCTTGATCGGTCGCCAGAGTCTGTCGCCTCAGGTCGCGAACGACATTGCCGTGTTGATCCCAGCCGCGGTGAAATAGTTGGACATAGCGCACGCCGCGTTCGACCATGCGTCGGGCCAGCAAGCAGTTGCGCGCGAAGCTGCCCGGAGTATCGATGTCCGGGCCGTAAAGCGCGAGGGTATGTTCGTTTTCGCCGCGAATGTCGGTCAGTTCGGGCACGGAAGTCTGCATGCGAAACGCGAGTTCGAAACTGTTGATGCGAGCTTCAATCTCGGGGTCGCGCACGGTCCGATGCCGAAGCCGATTTAGCTCGCCGATGCGATCGAT